>Ga0207695_10003111_pt1 | contig 23739 bp, 22 predicted proteins | sample KBSC54metaG_FD_184354 | JGI IMG/M metagenome (GOLD analysis project Ga0207695, IMG submission 184354) | Corn rhizosphere microbial communities from Kellogg Biological Station, Michigan, USA - KBS C5-4 metaG (SPAdes) (version 2) | ecosystem: Host-associated > Plants > Roots > Rhizosphere > Soil...
AGCTCAGCGGCTGGTGATCGATGGCGCCGTGCAGATGAACTCTAATCTTGGCACGCCCAGCATGCAGCGCTATCACTATGTCTTCAGTCCGGACAGCCAGCACATCGCGGTGGACTCTGCACCTCCGACGGATACCGGCGTATTTTCATCAGGGCTCTTCCTCGATGGCAAATACATTCCGGTGGTCGCGAATTCCGGCATGAAGCGCCTCGAGTTCACCGCGGACAGCAAGCACATCATCTGGGCACAGGGAGTACCGTCGCGAGATGCGTTGCGCATATTCGTCGATGGCAAGGTCGTGGCGGATGCAGATACTGCAGTCTCGGCGAATTCGAAAGAGGCCTGGTGGGATATGGCGCCGGACGGCAGTCTTTCGGTTCTTGTTCAGGACGAACACAACCTGAAGAGGATCACGATTACGCCTTCGCCTGAGACGAATTTGGCCACAATGGGCAGCGGGGGAGCGATGGTTGCGCAGCGGTGAACTGGGAAATCGACACGGGTAGAGGTCGCATCACTCGAAGCGAAAGAGAGAGAAGGGACGAACGCATGGGTATTCCGAGATTGATTGTTGCAGGAGCTGGGTTCTGCTTGATGTCGCTAACCGGCTGCAAAGCCAGCATGACGGGCACATATTCTGACACACTGGGCAGCGTGGTTGTTGACCTGAAATCCGGTGGTAAGGCCAACTTCACCTACATGGGCGACGTAGCTGATTGCAGCTACAGCACGAGTGGAGACAAACTGACGCTGAATTGCAAGGGAGAAGCGGGCACCACTGTCTTCACAATGCATGACAACGACACGCTCACCGGGCCTGCGGGAAGCTTCATTCCGGCGCTGCGCAAACAGAAGTGAAGAGTTTGCGTCCGGAACCTGCGGTTGGATTGAGATATTTTGCGTTTAGGAGCGGAGATGAGACTGACAGGAATAGCTTCATTGCTTCTGTTTTGCATGGGCGGACTGGCGCACGCCCAGCAAACGCCAGACGGACTGCAGTTCAACGTTCCTTACCTATGCAATGACGGCAAGGTCTACGTTGTTCACCGGTGCGAGAAGGGTCCGAAGTTCGAAGCCTGCTTCTATCAGCACGAACCAGACTCAGAACGCTACAACACGCGCGCGGCCGTTGTTTATCAGATGACGAAGATGTGCAAAGTGCAGGGTCCGGCCACCGCCGCCTCCGTACCCGCGCCACCACCGACCGACTTGAACAACACGCGTTGGGACTGCGGTGGCGGGACAGGCATGACGGTTATCGGATGCCAGAAGCAGGGCGGCCGCGAAGCGTGTTTCGTGCGACTTGAGCAGGGTGGCAAAATCCTTGCTGTTGCTCCCAAGCGTCTCAATGAAATCCAGAGCAAGGTGAGTGCGTGTAAAGCCCTCCCCCAACTCAACCCAGCGTATCTGACTGAATTCCCGAGTCCGTACAACGTGCTGGCGGGGATGCTGGTGGGAAAGCCGCAAGAGAACGTGACACGCGCGATTGGCGCGATGTATCAGCTCAGCGAAATCATCAAGGTGTTTGCTGGATCTCGCACGCTGACTGCGGATGAGACCAAGCTTCTGGAGGATTATGCGAAGGGACAGGCCGAATTGGTTCGGCAGGCAGAGAAGAATTTTCCCGGTCAGAAGTTTGATCTGAGTTCGAATCCGTACGCGTTCAAGCGGTCCGATCCACGGTTTGGTTTCGAGGGAATCCCCGTATGGGTCACATTCTTTACCAGAGGCATGCAAGAGGGATATGCGCGGGCTGTGGGAGGAAGCGACGATGAATATTGGATTGCTGTGAATCGTGAAAAGAACAACGCGATCAAGCAATCTGAGAATCAGATGAAAGCTCAACAGGCCGAAGCCAGCTACGCAAAAGATCCCGGATCGGTGGCGGCGCGGCATTGTCTTGAATCCGGACGCAGTGAGATGGAGTGCCTTGGAGAAGGCATGAAAGTTGGCATGAATGATCTAATGGGCGGTGACATTCAGGAGGCGGTCGTGGGGAAAATACCCACCGGCCTGCGCTTCACGGGTGTTTACTCATCCAATGGTTTCGGCCTCAATTTCAGACAGGACTTTGTGTATGTTGGGTGCGGCACGCTTTTGCCGGAACCTCGTACATACACCGTGAATCGTTCAGGGACGCAGATGTCGGTGAGCATCCCCATTTCATCCCCGCCGCTCGTACTTTCTTACAACGCAGACGGAAGTCTCGCAGGCGGGGGACGGACTATTGCTGTTGCCGGCGAGGTTTCCGCTGGCGGTGGCGGGGCATCCACGAGTTACGAAATGCAGACCACTACAACCACCACCCAGCGTCAACTCGAACCGGGTGAGCAACGCGAATACAGCGCCGACCAGCTTCATCAGAACGGGGGGCAGTTCTCCGTCGATCAGCAGACGACTTCCACGAGTTGGGCTCCGTCCACGACATATCAAAGACCCCGGACAGTTCCCAAGACAGAACGTTGCACCGTTGGAACGCTGCCGGCTACAAGCGAAAGCGTCAAGACGGCCACGATCCTGACCCAGGTGCTGGGCAGCAAGGCGAGCAAATCAGCAAACAGCGCGCCGGGACTGAGATTGAACGGGAAGTACGAAGTGCCGGGCGGATTGAAGATTGAATTTCGTGATGATTCGGCGACTCTGGAATGCGGGGAGTCCTTCAATTCGGAAGCGTATCAAGTCGTCAGGGAGAACGGTCAGATGATTGTGAACTTTCACAACAACACGGGCCCCCTTTCCCTCATCCTGCAGGCAAACAATACGCTGACTGGTTCGGGTGAGGTGGAGGTTACGGGCCGGCGAGCGATTCAAGGATCTGGAGGCGGCATTGATTATCAATCGCGCAACGCGCGCTGCCCGCTGGGAACGCTGGCAGCTTCGAAATAGCGTGATTTATAGCCTTGGCCCTCCGCCAACGGTGCCATCTGTCCCTGTTGCACTCTTCGGGGATGTTGGATCGTAGGCGGCGAGCTATAAGGGGGGGATCGGATATGTCCGAAGCATTCGCCGCATTCACCCGGAACACAAGACAAGCGATGAGACGAATGACGTCATTCCTCCCGATTGCGCTTTTATTCCCATTTCTGGACGCGTGCGGAAGCACAGTCAGAGGACACACCTATCACAACAATGGAGGAGTGGTGCAGGTGGAGTTCAAGTCTGGCGGTAATGCGTTTGTCTCTGCTGGTTTCTCCAGCCACGTCTGCACATACTCAGAATCCGGGAAGACGGTGAACATGGTCTGTGACGGCGACACGACGAGCTTCACGGTACAAGATGACGGCGCACTAACCGGTCCTCCCAACGGCTTGATGGCGAGGCTGACGCCGGTGAAGAATTAGTACTCCTCTGAAGGAAGACAGGTATGAGAACCAATGTGAGTGGCTTGGGCGAACTCGGATGCGACCCCTGCACCACGCTGCGGTCGCGACCGGCACTGCAACCGGCATTGGACAAAGTGCACCCCGCAGGTGGGAGATTTTCGGTTGTCACAAAGCCCTGATCTAAAATCAGATGTGACGTGAGCGGGCCTGTAGCTCAACGGTTAGAGCAGGGGACTCATAATCCCTTGGTTGGGGGTTCGAATCCCTCCGGGCCCACCAGACTGTAATGCTGTTTGCAGGAGCCGTGAGCGGTCGGATGCCGTGGTGCTGGAGGCTGTCCTGAGCGTGATTCGTATACTCAAGGCAGGACATGGCTACCCGGCTCGACACAATCCTGGAGACGACGCGCGCTGCTGTTTCGCGAGCGAAGGTGCGGGTTCCGATCGCTGAACTGGAGCGCAAGACTGCACTCCATCAGCCGCGAGGGTGGGCGGCGGCGCTACGCGGGCGTTCTAAGAGCGGGCCCGCCGTGATTGCGGAGATCAAGAAGGCTTCTCCTTCCAAGGGACTAATTCGCGAGGACTTCGATGTGGAGTGGCTAGCCGCCCGCTATCAGAATGGGGGCGCCGCGGCCCTGTCAGTGCTGACCGATGAGCCGTATTTCGATGGGAGCCTACGGAATCTTGAAATTGCCTCGGGGGCGGTGGGATTGCCTTGTCTTCGCAAGGACTTCATGGTCGATGAGTATCAGATTGTTGAGGCTCGGGCTCATTGTGCAGACGCGATTCTTCTGATTGCTGCGGCCTTGACCGGGGCGGAACTGCGACGGTTCGCCGAGGCGGCCCATGAACTCGGGCTGGATGTGCTGGTGGAGGTGCATACCGCTCAAGAACTTGATGAGGTGCTGGATTCGCTTGGGGAGAAAGGTGCAGATGCAATTGGGGTCAACAACCGGGATCTGAAGACTTTTGAGGTGCGGATGGAAACTTCGCGTGAAATGGTGGAGCGGATACCTGCCTCTGTGGTTCGAGTTGCGGAGAGCGGGATCTCGACCTCGGATGACATCACCCGGCTGCGGGGGGCGGGGTTTGATGCGTTCCTGATTGGCGAGAGCCTGATGCGGCAGGCGGATCCCGGGGCGGCACTGGCTGGGCTGCTGGCCGGAACCAGAGTTGAGCGATGAGTCTGTGGGTAAAGGTCTGCGCGAATACCTCCATGGCGGATGCGATGGTCGCAGTGACGGCGGGGGCGGATGCCGTGGGGTTTGTGTTTGCGGCTAGCCCGAGGAGGGTTACGGTCGATGAGGTGAAGACGATTACTCCCGGGCTGCCGAACTCGATTGAGAAGATCGGAGTCTTTGTGGATTCGAGCTTTGAGGAGATCGAGGAGGCGGTGCGTGCCTGCGGGTTGACGGGTGTGCAACTCTACTCGGACGGGGGTGTGCAAGTGGCGGGTCGTTTGCGGGAGCGGTTCGGGGCGGGGCTGCGGATCCTGCACGTTTTGCACGATGGGCCGGGACTGGCGGAGAAGGCGGGGGCGCTGGCGGGGAACAGCTGTATTGATGGGATTCTGATCGATTCTCGGACGGCTACGGCGGTTGGGGGTACCGGTCTCCGATTTGACTGGGATGCGGCTGAGTCTCTTTTCCGGACAGGTGCCATCCGGCTGGTGGCGGCGGGCGGATTGACTCCGGAGAACGTTGGGGAGGCGATCGGGAAGCTTCGGCCGTGGGGGGTGGATGTGGCGTCGGGGGTGGAGGCCAGTCCTGGGCGGAAGGATGCTGAAAAGGTGCGGGCGTTCGTCGCAAATGCACGGAAGGCCTAGGGCTGGGCAGCGGGGCTGGCGTCTGGCTTGACCTGATCACCTGTACTTCTTTTTTTTACGTGATAGATTCTGATGGAGTTAAAACCAGGGTACCCTTGGTGGGTTAGGTCCCCAGCTGTAACCGGTATGGTTGCGGAGAGCAAAAAGCAACCGCGGGTGTTTCGACTCTACTCCGCTCGGCTCAACATGCCAGTCGTTGTTTTAATGCTAGAGCCGTGAATGAATGGTCTGCATACGTACCTATGTAGTTTTTCTTACCTAATAGACTCTGCTGGAGTTAATACCAAGGAACCTCGGTGGTTTGGTCCGGTATGGGTGCGGAGAGCAAAAAACAACCGCAGGTGTTCGACTCCGTTACGCTTCCGATCTACATGACGGTCGTTATTTCGATGCTAGAGCCGTCAATGGCCTTCATACCTGCCTATGTAGTTTCCTCACTTAATAGATTCTGCTGGAGTTAAGTAAAGCTGATCGCAGGGCCAACTCGGACAAATCGACTTGTGAAGCGCGACTTGCATTTGTGCCTGGGTCCTTGGAAATCTAAGCCAACGTGGCAGCCCTGATCCTATTGTGCCGTATTTGGTCGAAATGGGATGCAAATGCTGCGGGTAATCTTCCGAATGTTTGCTGATTTTGGGGGACTGAACAGGGGCTGGTTGATGACCGGATTTCGCGGCGTCGGGGGCGGTTACTTGTATTAAGGGGCGTCCGCTTGCGGCGGGCGCCCCTTGGGTACACGGATCAAATCGACAACACTCGCTTCAACCCGTGCCTGAGGTACTTAGATGCGGAAGTGTGGAAAGGACGAATGACTCGACATACTGTGACCCAGACTTCGGCTCGAATGTTCGGTTTGGCGTCTGTGCGAGAATGGCGCCGGGGCCGTCCGATGGTCACCTTTTGCGCTTCCTGATCCAACCATCGCATTTGGTGGTCTTCGCCGTTCTGGGGTTTTTGCTGTTCGGCTCGATCGGGATCCTGGAACGACGCCGCGGCCGGTAGCCGGAATCTTCGACCGCCTCGATGGGCGATGACTTCCGGCACCTTATGGGCGGCCGGATGAGTGACCATTTCGCCATTGCGGAATCGCTTGCGGGAACCCTACCGTATTAACAATTCTTTGTGCACAGTGTGGTGGCTGGTGCTGGAGAAGGAGAAGCCGGAGACAACCGTGCAGCAAAGCAGAGTTCCACACGTACTGGTGGTCGATGATGAGCGGGCTATCGCGGACACGCTTGCGATGATCCTGAGGTATGCAGGCTATTCCACATCTGTGGCATACGATGGCGAGCGCGCGATGGAGGTCTCGCAGCTTAAAGTTCCCGATATGCTGATTAGCGACGTAGTGATGCCCGGGATGAACGGCTTCGAACTTGCTATCTGGTTCAGGCAAACCCATCCCAATTGCAATGTGCTTCTTTTCTCAGGGCAAACTACAACCGCGGAATTGAGTCAGAAGGCAGCCGCAGCCGGTTACTCGTTTGAGCTACTTGCCAAGCCTGTGCCACCGGCAGAGATTCTTGCACACCTTTCGCGCTTGTGCCCACTGCCTGCGGCCGTTCCTCTTCCTGTTGTGCAGCCAGCTTCAGACGCTCCCACCGCAGACTGAAGATCGGTGAAGAGCGACCCGATCGGAAGGGGCTACCAACATCGGGCAAGCGTGGATTTTTTCGACCATATAAGGGAAAGCCCTAGTTCACGCCAGGTTCGTTTGCTGGGAAAACGAAGACGACATGCAGCCATTCTCAGAGCCAGAAGCGGTTATGAGCACATCGCGGCTGACACTCGCCCGGACGCGTGTGTCATTGCAGGAACTCTCCGCTGCGGAAAGAAAATCTTTAGAGAGAATTCATTGCACCCGGGCTCGAATTCAAAGAACCGACGAGCTTCTCGCGGCCATCACCGCATCGTGGGCGCGGGGACTGATTGGGTTGCCGGGATCCTCATCCTATTCAGGACATAGATAAAAGGCCAGACAAACGCATCAGCAGGCTTACGCACGAAGATCAGCTTCCGCTGACGGTGAGTCTCATTTTTTCTTTCACGCCGTGGGCCAGCTTCTCGATGAGTTCTGCCTTTCGGATTATGTCGATCGAAAGCGGGTCGTTGCGGGACTTGTCGATTGCGGCTTTCAGTTCTGTTGCAAGCTTGAGGAGTTCGGCGCTGTCGTTGTCGATCTGGCGTTTGCGCTCGAGGTTGGCCGCTTCGAAATGCTTTTTTGTGGCGAGTTTGTCGTGCATTTGCATTTGGGAGTTTTTGTCGGGCCATTCGTTTCCGGCGGGAACTGGGTAGGACTTCTCTATGTACTGTGGGGGCTGATTGGGGCTCGGTTGCTGCGGGACGCTGCTGAGAGCTGTGAAGGCGGCGCAGGCTAACAGAATCGTCGAAGCGAGTGAGCCATGTTTTGGGGCGGGGCCGAAGACAGACTGAAGCGATACCGGCTGGGTGGAGCGACCGAGATTCATATCACAGGACCTCACGCGGTGGTGGACGGGGAGGGGGGCCCATGTCGGACCATCGTAATTGCCTGGGAGGTTTAAACAATAGAAAAACAGAGAATCGGATTGGTTTGCCCGATCAAGGATGCCGGACCGGATGGGACGCCGGGCTTTGTTCCGGTCCCACTCTCAGCATGAGACCGGGAGAAAATGGGGACCTGTAAACTGGGGGAGGCGGATTTCTTCGCTTTTCTGGCGGGAGGCCGGGCTTTATGGCATCAGTGATTCTTCCATCGGCTCCTTCGGAGTCACGTCCTGGGCGGTTTGGGATCTATGGGGGCCGGTATGTGCCCGAGACGCTGATGGCGGCGTTGCTCGAACTGGAGCGGGAGTACGAGGTTGCAAAGGCGGATGCGGCATTCCAGACAGAACTGGATGACCTGTTGCGGGATTTTGCGGGGCGACCGACGCCGCTGTACTTCGCGAAACGGCTGACCGAGGAGTTGGGCGGGGCGAAGATCTATCTGAAGCGCGAAGACCTGCTGCATACGGGTGCGCACAAGATCAACAATGCGCTTGGCCAGGGATTGCTGGCGAGGCGGATGGGCAAGAAGCGGATTATCGCGGAGACCGGTGCGGGGCAGCATGGGGTTGCGACGGCGACGGTCTGCGCGCTGTTGGGCATGGAGTGCGTCATCTATATGGGTGACGTAGACATGGAGCGGCAGGAGTTGAACGTGCTGCGCATGCGGCTGCTGGGGGCGGAGGTTCGCGGAGTTTCGTCGGGGTCGAAGACGCTGAAGGATGCGATCAGCGAGGCGATGCGGGACTGGGTCACAAATGTGCGGACGACGCATTATCTGCTGGGGAGCGCGCTGGGAGCGCATCCTTACCCCACGATGGTGCGGGATTTTCATCGGTGCATCAGCCGCGAGATGAAGGAGCAGATCCTGGAGAAGGAAGGTCGACTTCCGGATGCGGTGATTGCGTGCGTGGGCGGCGGTTCGAATGCGATTGGGGCGTTTTACGAATTTCTGCAGGATCGAGATGTGCGACTGATTGGGGTGGAGGCGGGAGGACGCGGAACTGAACTGGGCGAGCATGCGGCCCGTTTTCGTGGGGGAGTGCCGGGAGTCTTGCAGGGGACGTTGTCGTACGTGCTGCAGGATGAAGACGGGCAGATTGCGCAGACGCATTCGGTCTCAGCGGGTTTGGATTATGCGTCGATTGGGCCGGAGCATGCGGCGCTGCATGACTCGGGACGGGCGGAGTATGTGTCGCAGGATGATGCGGCGACGATGGATGCGGTGGTAAAGCTGGCGAGGACGGAGGGGATTTTGCCGGCGCTGGAAAGCGCGCATGCGGTGGCGGAGTGTATGCGGATTGCAGGGACATTTAAGCCACGTGACATACTGATAGTGAACCTTTCCGGACGCGGCGATAAGGATATGGGGATCATCGCGAGGGAATTGAAATTGTCCGAGAAGTGATTTCTTATCCCAGGTCCCCAAGTGCAAGGGACCTGAGGCACCCGCAGTGTCGAAGTTCGCAGTAAGTCTCATAGATATGGCGTTGAAGTTTAATCACAAGCCGGGGATGGTGGCGTATCTCACGACGGGGGATCCCGACGTGGAGACATCGCTAAAGATTGCGATTGCGGCGATCGACGCGGGCGCGGATGTGATTGAACTGGGCGTGCCGTTCAGTGATCCGCTGGCGGACGGGCCGGTGATTCAGCGGGCGAGCGAGCGGGCAGTGGCGCGGCACACGCGGATGGCGGATGTGCTGAGGGTGACGAAGGGCATACGCGCGGCGCGGGCGGATGCGGGGCTGGTGATCTTCACGTATCTGAATCCGATTCTTCGATACGGGCTGCGGAAGTTTGTGGATGATGCGAAGGTGGCCGGCGCGGACGGCGTGCTGGTCATTGACCTGATCGTGGAAGAGGCCGGCGAGTACCTGGCCGAGATGGAACGCGCGGGACTTGCACCGATATTTCTGGCAGCGCCGACGAGCCCCGATGAGCGGATCGAGGCCGTCGCGGCCCATGGAAAAGGTTTTATCTACGCGATTTCGCGCGTGGGAATTACGGGCAAGCAGCAGAATCTGACGGCGGATGCGGAAGCGCTGGTGAGCCGGATACGGCGATGGAGCAAGCTGCCGGTGGCCGTGGGATTCGGCATCTCCAACGCGGAACATGTAGCGCGGGTGGCGGAGTTTGCAGATGCAGCGGTGGTCGGCAGCGCGATTGTGGAGTTGATCGAGCGGTCTACTCCCGAAGCTGCGCCGGAATCTGTTGCCCGATTTATCAAGTGTCTGCACCAGCCCCAAGCGGCACTGACCCGGTAAAACAGTTTTCAGTTCACAGTTCTCAGTTGCTTTGTAGTTGGATCAGGTGTGAGGTGATCCGCATCCATCCTGAGAATCGAGACTGAAGACTGACGGCTGACAGCTGTATTTCACATAACGAGGATGAGATGACGCTGGAAGAATTGCGCGATCAGATCGATATTCTGGATCGCCAGCTTGTGGAGTTGCTGAGCGAGCGGGCGCGCGCCGCACTGATGATTGGTCACCTGAAGGTAAAGACGTCGCTGCCGGTGTATGAGCCGGCGCGTGAAAAGGTGATCTATCAGAATGTGCGTGCTGCTAACAAAGGTCCGTTGCCGGACATCGAGTTGACGCATATCTACGAGCGCATTATCGACGTTATGCGTGCGTTGCAGCGGAATGAGTTGGCATCAGAGAGGAACGCCCTCAAGGGCCAAGGCACTGGCGCAGGCGCGCCCGAGACTGGGAACGAAAGATGATCGTTGCAATGCAGGAGAAGGCTACCGAAGAGCAGATTGACTTCGTGATTGAAGCGATGGTGGAGGCCGGAGTCGGCGTCCACCGCACCACAGGCGCAACACAGACGATTCTGGCGGGTGTGGGTCCGACGGCGACGCTGGACTTGACGAAGTTTGAGAACCTGCCGGGTGTGCTGAAGGTGCACCGCATCAGTTCGCCATACAAGTTAGCGGGACGGGGTTTTCGGCCGGAAGGCACCGTCGTTGAATTTGCCAATGGGGTAAAGATCGGCGGCGAACACGTTGTGGTCATGGCGGGGCCGTGCTCGATTGAAAACGAGGAGCAGATTGTAGAGATTGCGAAACGCGTGAAGGCGTCAGGTGCAAGCTTTCTGCGTGGAGGAGCCTTCAAGCCGCGGAGCTCGCCATATGCGTTCCAAGGAATGGGGATTTCCGGACTGAAACTGATGCACGATGCGGCGCTCGCGAATGGGCTGCTGGTGATCAGCGAAGTAATGGAAATTGCGCAGATCGAGCCCATGCTTCCGTATGTGGATTGCTTCCAGGTGGGTGCGCGCAATATGCAGAACTTCAATCTGCTGCGCGAGCTTGGCGTAGCGCGGAAGCCGGTGCTGCTGAAACGCGGGATGGCGGCGACGATCGAGGAGCTGCTGCTCTCGAGCGAGTACATCATGAGCGGCGGGAATTACGATGTGATTCTGTGCGAGCGCGGGATCAGGACGTATGAGACGGCGACTCGGAACACCATGGATATTTCCGCTATTCCGGTAGTGAAGAAGCTGTCGCATTTGCCGATTGTGGGGGATCCGTCGCACGGCACCGGGCATCGTGACATGGTGGCTCCGATGGCGCGGGCTGCTGTTGCGGCGGGAGCGGACGGGATCATTGTCGAGGTGCATCCGAATGCGGACAAGGCGGCTTCAGATGCGGCGCAGACGCTCTATCCGGATCAGTTTGAGAAGCTGATGGGAGAGCTGCGGGTGATTGCGAAAGCGGTTGGGAGAACGCTGTAGATTAGCTCATACTTTCTGGTCTCAAAATGAGACCGGGGTGACCGCATCCGAGGGATCTTGGTATCCCAGGTTTCCAAGTGCGAGGGACCTGGGGCACCCAGCTGTTGTTCGATTGGAAGGAAAGCCGCATGGAGAGCGTCGCGATTCTAGGCACGGGGCTGCTGGGGACTTCGGTGGGCCTTGCTTTGCGTGCGGCGGGATTTCAAGGGACCATCCTTGGGTGGAACCGGAATCCGGCTCACGCGGAGACGGCGCGGCGGATTGGCGCGCTGGATCGCATTGCTGACGATGCGATCACAGCTGCGCTTGAAGCGCAGGTGGTGCTGATTGCGGTGCCGATTTATGCCACGCTCGATTTGATGGAGCAGCTTTCGGCGGTGCTGGGGCCGGAGCACCTGGTCACGGATGTGGGGAGCACGAAGGGGCAGATCACGGACGCCGCGGATCGGTTGTTCAATACGCCGGAGCGGGCGGGGTTTTTGCCGGGGCATCCGATGGCGGGTAAGGAACGTGGGGGCGCGGAGCTGGGTGATGCGGGTCTTTTTCGCGGGGCGGTGTGGCTGTTCACGGATTTTCCGGCGTGGCACAGGTCAGAGGCGGCTTCCGCGCTGGCGCGAAGCTGGCGGGAGTGGGTGATTGCGATGGGTGCGCGCGGCATTGATCTCGATCCGAAGCGGCATGATGAGCTGGTAGCGTGGGTGAGCCATCTTCCGCAGTTGGCGGCGACGGCGCTGAGCGCGGTGCTGGAGGATCAGGTAGGTGATGCGCCGGAGTTGAAGGATGTGGGGGGGCGTGCCCTGCGGGAGATGACGCGGCTGGGGGCTAGTCCGTTTTCGATGTGGCGGGATATTGCGCATACAAATACAGAGGCGATTGACGCGGCTTTGCAGGCGTTGGAACAGCACCTTGCGCACATTCGGGAGAATTTGCGAACGCCGGAGTTGCGCGAGGAATTCGAGCGGGCGAATCGGTTCCGGCGTGAGGAATGAGCGCAGGAATCGCGAGCAGCAGAAAATGCAACCCTCCGGATGCGGATTTCCGCGAGCAAGCTCCTACTTCGAGGGCTCGAATGACGGAGGTGCATCGTCTGGCTGAATTCCCCAGCCTCTATTCGGCGAAGTGCCTAGCTCATACTCGATGGTTCCGCCGCGTTCCACGAAGCTCTCCGGAAGCCAGGTTTTGGTTGAATCTGCTCCATTCACTTTGAGGCTTTGGATGTAAGGAGAATTGGTAGCGGCGCCATTTGCCTTGATCACGATGTCGCCGAGTGTGCGGTGAATGGTGATCCTGGAGAAGAGCGGACTACCTAATACGAGTTCTGCACGACCGGGAATCTCCGGATACATTCCGATGGCCGACCAGACATACCAGGAGGACATTTCTCCGAGGTCATCATTGCCCGGCATGCCGCTGGGCGAGTTTGTCCAGATGGTATTGAGCACTTTGCGCACCGCTTCCTGCGTTTTCCATGGCTGGCCGAGGAAGTCAAAGAGCCAAGGTGTTTCGATGGAGGGCTCGTTATCCAGTTCGGCATGCAGACCCCCCGACTTCGTCACAGCCAGGGAGCCGTCGGGATTGTAGAAGAACGCATTCAGGCGCTGACTTGCTTTCTCCATCCCACCGAGTATGGTGAACAAGCCTTTTTCATTGAAGGGCACCATCCAGAGATATTGAGCGGCGCTGCCCTCTACGAATCCTTCATCTGACGCCGGATCGAACTTCGGCCACGAACGGTCGGCATTGCGATTCTGGAGGTACCCGCCATCTGGCGTGGCTTGTGGATTGAAGATGTTCTTCCAGTATTGCGCCCGCATCAGGAACTGCTTGCGCGTGGTCTCGTCGCCCGTGCGTCGCGCCAACTCAGATAATGCGAAATCGGCAGTGACATCTTCCAAGGTGTCTGCCGCGGGCCCCCAGGCGTTGGCGCCTACGGGAATGTAATGAAGCGACAGCCACTTGTCGAGGGAGGGTCTCTGGCCGACACACTCCACCTCGCAGCCATCTTTGCTTAGATCATGCGCAGTGGGAGTAGTGGCAGCCTTGAGAAGCGATCGGTAAGCGGCTTCCAAGTCGAAATTCCTGCCGCCGAAGGCCAGAATGCCGGCGACTGCGGGTGCTGCGGGATCGCCGTTCATCACATGAGTTATGCCAGCATTGTGAGTCCAGCGATCCCATTCGCCTCCGTTCTGGTTGGCTTGATTCAGAAGCGACTGAGCCACATCTCCGGCCACATCCGGCATGAGCAAAGTGAGCAGCTGCAACTGGGATCGATAGACGTCCCACCCTGAGAAGGTGCTGTATTGCGCTTTTTGCGGAGCGAGGACTCGATGGACCTTCGCGTCCATTCCAAAGTAGCGGCCGTCTACATCGCTGTAGAGGTTCTCTCCCATGAACGAGTGGTACAGCGCGGTGTAGAAGACGACCTGCTCATCGTGCGCGCCGCCTTCGATCTGTACCTTCTTGAGGAGTTCATTCCATGCCGCGTGGGCCTTCTTATGCACCGCATCGAAGGATGTTCCTTCCGGGTTTTCGGCGCGCAGGTTGGCGTCGGCGTTCTGCTCACTGACGTATGAAATACCCACGCGAACACCGACGGTAGGCGATTGCGAAGTATCGAGAGTGACCCAGCCGCCAGAGCCTTTGCCCGAAGGCACGAATCCTTTGGTGCCGTAGGTTGTGCCGCCGTTTGCCTCAAGAGCGCCGGGACGTACGGTTGCATCCTGCCATGTTCCTGAGTTCACGAAGGGTTTGTCGAAATGCGCTACGAAATAGAGCGTGTAGTAGCTGTGGCGATCTGCCGTGCCGAGATAGCCGCAGAAATTGCCGCTGGTGACTGAACCTGAGATTGTCCTTGTTTTGGTATCGATCTGGATGTGGGCATCGCTGCTACCTGTTTCGGAGTACGCCGTCCGCACCAACATGACGGCGGGCTTGCCTTGCGGATACGTGAATTGGCCCGATCCGCTTCGGAGCGTCGCAGTCAGCTCCGTGGTGACGTCATTGTCCATTCTTACTTTGTAGTAGCCGGCCTGTGCCGTTTCGTTATCGTGCGAGAACGTGCTGCCGTATTTCTCCGCGCCAGGATCGTCCGCAGGAGAGGAAGTGATCTCGCCGATGTACGGCATAAAGGGGATGTCGCCGCTGGCGCCGGCACAGCCGGTTCCCATGAGGTGCGTCAATGAAAAGCCGCTGATGCGATTCGACGAATACTCATAACCGCCGGGAGCTGCGGGCCGGCCACGATCATCGCGCATCGATCCGGGCACGCCCTGCACTTGCGGACGCGGGTGATTGCGGGGCTCCTCCGGACTCCATGCGAGCATTCCGAGGGGCAAGGTTGCACCCGGGTAGTCGTTTCCGCCGTTGGTGGTGCCAATGAGAGGATTGACGAGCGCTGCTGGATCACTGGTGGCCGAATCGCCGTTCTGAGAAAGCGCTGGGGCGTGGCGGCAAATCAAACAGATCAAGACTGCAGGAAAGAAGAGAAACCGCCAACCGCTTCGCGTCAGCTTGCGCACCATCGTCACTCCATTTGCGGGATCGTATGCGGAAGTTCACGCATACATGATGGCATTGTAGAGGCAACACAAGAGATGGCGACAATTCCCGGGAGAAGCGCCAGCTACGCGGTTTGCTTCACCGCTTCGATTACGTCTTTTTCGGGATTGAGAGCGTGGAAGCCGTCGGCGCGCGCGGCTTCAAGCAGCATGGGCGATGCGGAGACGAAGATGATTTCGGTGCCGCGGAACATCTCTCGCGCGACGAGCGCTGCTCCGAGCTGAAGTGCATCTGTCCAGCGCAGGCGGGTGCGATCGAGGAGTTGGCGGGCGGCTTCGAGGACGGCTGGATTGAGGGGCTCCTGCACCATGCGTGCGGCTTCGATGCGGAGAATCTCAAACGCTGCGGCGGCGTCTTCGGTGCTGATGTCGCCGGCACGCTCGCGACGCCTGATGGCGGCGTAGACTTCAAGCGGCGCGGAGGCGGCGATGAGTTTGCGATTGTCTTCGACCGATTCCATGAGGCGGATCAGGCAGTCGGTCCCGGGTTCTTGCACGAAGAGCTTGGCGAAGGCCGTGGACTCGAGGAAGTAGCAATTCACAGCTTGCCCCGCTCTTCGTGGATGTCTTCCGTGATGGGCTCGCCCTGGACCACGACGGGGTGAAAGCGCTGGGCTTCTTCCGGGATTCCAGCTTCGGCGCGATTCAGCCGGATGGTCGTGGTGGGGTAGGCGGGTGTCTTGGGGTTAGCGATTTTGCTGGTCAAGACGACGCCGCGCTGAATGGCCTCTGCGAGCACGGCCTGGCGCGATTCGGGATGCTGGTTCCAGCGGAATGTTTTTCGGGGCAGGAACGAGTCGCGGAACCACTTGAGAGCGATGAAGGCGTGGCCGCCGCGCTCTGCTTCAGCGAGAGCAGCGCAGAGCTCTTTGACGCGGGCGTCGAGGTCTGCGGGGACTGCTGCGGCGTCCTCGGGTTCGTCGTCGAAATCGCGCTCGATTGGACCGCGGGAGGCGCGACTCTGGCGGCCAGGGCCGGCGTTTTCGTCCAGGCGCTCGAAGTAGATGCGGACTTCGTCTTCTTCCGGAGACCAGGTGTCGGCGGAGGAATTGCGGCGCTTGCTGCGCCCGTTTTCACTGCAAAGCTCCACGATGGCCTGGTATCCGGGAGGAGCGAGAAAGCGCAAGGCACGTGCCAGGCCGGGATCCTGGGAAAAAGCGAGTTCACCAAGGGCCTCTTCAATGATCTCTTCAGCATCTGGAATGGTGAGATTGCTTATGTCTACGCTGCTTTGCGCAGCCCGATTCGACTTCATTGTAGATTCTCCGTATAGAGCATCTCTACCCTGTTTCTTCCCGCCGCGCTCTAGTGGATTCAACCTTTTCTAAAGGAGGCGCTTTTGAGGGCGGGTCACAGGTTCCAATTCTGGCTGTAACGGACCGATTCTCGTTTCCCGAACTTTTGTAAGGAAATCATGGCGGAATTAGTCTGGCCGAAGCAGCCCCATTTTGGCCAAGCCTCTGCTTCTGTCTGACGCCCCACAGGGTCGAGAAAACTCTAAGTAAAAAGTACTTCGAAGTTAACCACGCACCAGTGTAAATGATTGTGCTACCGAACCCTTCGCCGGTGCAAGGCCTTGTTCGTCTCCCATATACAGGAACAGGACTCAAAGAGGCAAAGGGAAGTGTTCTGCACGCGGTGTTGCGGTGTGGCTGCACCTCCGTACAATAGAAGAATGCGGCGAATTTCCCTGGTGTTGTTCATGGTTTTGCTTTGTTTGGGGAGCAGGGCTGCACGGGGTCAGGCCGGTGGACCACCGGCATTCGATCTGGTCGGACCCAAAGTTGACGTCCATGTGAGGCGGGGCGAAGTGACCCTGCCGATCGGACAGGTGCCGAATCTTCTGCCCGGGGACCGCCTCTGGATACATCCCGATTTTCCGGAGAGCCAGTCGGCGCATTATGTGCTGATTGTGGGATTTCTTCGGGGTGCGACCAATCCCCCGCCGTCTGAATGGTTTACGCGTGTTGAGACCTGGTCGAAGAAGGTCCGCGCGGAGGGTGTTTTTGTTACTGTTCCGGCGGAGGCGCAGCAGGCGATTGTGTTTCTGGCGCCGTCGACGGGCGGGGATTTCAGCACGCTACGCAATGCGGTTCGAGGGCGGCCGGGCGTGTTTGTGCGGGCGGCGCAGGATTTGACCTTCGCAAATGCGGACCGGATGCGCCTGGATACGTATCTTTCTGAGGTTAAGGTTACGTCGCAGACGGATCCGAAATCACTAAAAGAGCGAGCACAGAAGGCGGCGGGGGTGCTGGGGATACGCCTGGAGCAACAGTGTTTCGACAAGCCGACGGATCAACAGGCTCCGTGCCTTACCCAACACACGGAAGGGATGGTTCTGGATGAGGCGAACGTGTCGAACCGGGTGGCCCAGCTCACGACCGGAAGTAGCGCAGACCTGATGAATCAGCTGGCATACTCGCCGATTGGCGGCGCCGGGGTATTCAGTCCTTATATTGGAGCGATCGTAGATACGGCGCGGATTCTGGCTTCGCTGCACACGGCACGTTTCCAGTACATTCCTGCGCTGTCCTTGCCTGCGGACGACACGCTGAACCTGCGGTTGAGCGTTCCGCCATCGTTCAAGGATCCCAAGTCGGTGGTGGTGGTGGCACTGCCGCCAGTGGGGCCGGCGAAATTGCCGCCGCTGCACCCTTCGAATCCCTCGGAGCAGTTCTGCGCCCAAAAGCCAGGTCTGGTTCTGACGGCTGAGGGTGCACCGATGGTGTATGGAAGTGCCGAAGCGCATGATCTGAAGCTGCGAATTCAGTCCAAATCGGGTGTGATCGAACTACCGGTGAAGGCAGATGCGGGGCAAGGCGGCCTGGTGCTGACGAAGCCTGCGCCAACGTTACCGCCGGGAGAACTGAGTGGAGTAGTGGTTGGCAAGTGGGGATTCGATGACTGGGAGGGGCCGAGGTTTCACCTTCTAGTCTCCGCGCCGGGCAAGTGGACGGTAGTCGCAAGCGATGAACTTGCACTGGTGGTGGGACGCGAGGATACGCTGCACGTGCAGGGCGAAAATACTCTCTGCGTGGAGAAGATTGATGCGCAACCGGCGGGAGGCAATCCGCTGGATGTTCAATGGAAGTCGCCAAGACCGGAGCTGCTGGAGTTTGGAGTCCCTCTGAAGGATGCAAATCCCGGTGAGGTGACGATCAGCATTCACCAATACGGACTGGAGAAGCCGGATAAGTTGAAGCTCACGGCCTACTCCGAGGCCGCATCTCTGGAACGCTTGACTCTGAGCGCTGGAGATCCGGACGCGATTCTCACGGGTAACCGCCTGGACGAAGTGGCGAAAGTTTCATTCAGTGGCATCGAGTGGACGCCGTCGGATCTGAAGCGCGTTCAGGATCAGGACCATCTGGATCTAAAGGCCGGGAGTGACACAGCCTCACTGGAGCCCGGCAAACGATACACGGCCAAGGTGCAACTGCGCGATGGCCGTGATTTAAAGGTACCGGTCACCGTGGAAAGGTCGCGACCTCAGGTGAGTTTGCTGAGCAAAGGCACACAGGAGGAACAGACGACCGAACCTTCGCCGGTACATCTGGGCAGTCCAAACGATCTGCCCGTTGAGCGCAGGCTTGTTTTCTTTCTCAAATCGAAATCGCCTGAGACTTTTCCCCGCGACCAGAAGGTGGAGGTAGCGGCAGCCGATAACAGTTTTCACACCACGCTGTCTTTGAAAGATGGAACGCTGATGCTCGAGGATGCGAGCACGGCACTCGCGGTTGTTGAGCCGTTGGAGAAGTTCGGATCGTCTGCTTTCGGGCCCGTGCAAGCGCGGGCTATATCAGGCGATGGAGTACCGGGAGAGTGGATGTCGCTGGGAACGCTTGTGCGCTTGCCTGGCTTCAAGGAATTGCACTGCCCGCGCAATGTATCGAAGCCTTGCACCCTGGGCGGCAGCAATCTCTTTCTGGCGCAGTCGATTGCATCCACGCCGGACTTCGATAATGCCACGGATGTGCCTGCTGACTTTACAGGAACGCAGTTGACGGTACCTCATCCGGTGAATGGGGTGCTATATCTGAAGCTGCGTGATGATCCGGAGACGGTGCAGACGCTGGCACTGTCAGTACAGCCGGCATTGCCGAGTGCAGCAGTACCGGCTGCAATCGTGACCAAGCCAAGCGAGACGAAGCAGACGGATCAGCAGAACGCACAGGCTCCGCCGCCGTCGAAGACGGAGCCGTAGATGTCCGGTTGGTGCGGGAGCGCTCTGGAGCTAGTTGAAGTAGGCGCGGTTTTTTTCTGCGAATTCGGCTTTGTCTGGGGGTAGTTCGGCTTCCGGGAAGATCGCGTTCTGGGCGCAGATGCTGGCGCAGTTTCCGCAATCCATGCATTCATCAGGGTTGATGTAGAGCTGGGAGACGGTGCCTGCGGCCGCGTCGGTTGGTTGAGGCGCGATGGCGGCGGTGGCGCACTCGGCTACACAAACGAAATCTTTGGTGCATGCATCGGTTATGACGTAAGCCATAAATGATTGCTCCTTTAATGATGGCAGCGCTTTGTGTCTGCGCTGTTTCGAGCTTATCGACGGGGGTCAGGGCTGCTCCGTGATTCGAGTCACAAGCACTCGGGTTCTTCAAGATTCTTGCGACAAGAACCTGAAACTAAAATGATTTTCAAAGGCGGCGGGAAGATGGCGCGAGAGTGGTGCTGTGTTGCGCTTCTGTGCGCAGCGATCAACGCATCCGCACAATCTGCACCGGGTGGCGGTACGGCGGGGCCTCGGCTGATTCCCAGAACAAGTGCAGAGCGTGAAGCGCAATACACCGCCCGTCACCGGATATTACTCAATGTCCAGGTCACCGACCAGTCAGGGCACGCCGTTACGGGGCTGGATGCGCAAGACTTCACGTTGCGAATCAACCATCAGCCGGAGACGATTACCTCGTTCCAAGAGATTCAGGATGGGGGAGCGACGGCGCATGCCCGTGCCTTCCTTGTGATCGACATGTTGAACAACTCAGCGCACGATCTTGCCAATGCGCATAAGGCAATAGAAAAGCTGGCTGACTCAGCCAAGCGCCTTCCCTTGCCGACCTCTCTCGTAGTTCTCACTGAAAGAGGAACGGAAGTGAACGGCCCGACGCGGAATGCGGTAGAGGCTGCTACCGAATTGGAGCGAGTCACAAGGAACTTTCATCCGACGGACTGCACAGAAGACTGGAACAATGCCGCTTTGGGTAAGGCTATTGGCACCTTCACGTCGCTCGATGACATCAATCGCGCTAAGGATCGAGAAAAAACCGCCGACCGCATCGGCAACTGTCTGAACAGGAAGTACCAGCTTTCGTTTGCGGCGCTTCTAGATTTTGCGCACCACCAGAAGGATGTGCCTGGGCGTGCCATTCTCATCTGGATTGGGCCGGGATGGCCGATTCTTTCCGGACCGGAGTTTGCTGTCGAGACGCCTGACGTGCGCGAAAGCTTCTTTGCGAATCTCGTTCAGGTATCGACCGAACTGCGCGAGGGACAAGTGACCCTGGATGCGGTTTCGTGGCCCGCTTCATCACCGATTGCCAAACTGACACTCTCCGATTTGGAAACGTTGAGGAGCGGGACCTCGACCGCAGCACAAGCCAGCGCACGCAGCGTTGCAATGCCGGTGCTGGCGCACCTCAGCGGAGGGCAGGTTTACATGCACGAGAAGAATCTGACGCCAGAGCTGGCCGCTTGCCTTGCGGATGCGAACTCGTATTATGTTCTAGGTTTTGTCTCGGTACCTTCCGTTGTCCCCGATGAGCGCCGCACTATCGAAGTTACAGTCGATAGACCCGGTCTTACGGTTCGCACCAACAGCGAATACTACGGTCAGCCGTGAGCAAAACAGAATCGTTGCCTGTATTGCCCCAACTGCGTTTTGACGCCGAATACCGTCGGCTCTGTGCTGAGATCGCACGCTCCTGGTCCCGGGTGAGGATGAACTTGTCGACCAGCTCCGGCAGGCAGGATACAAAACCGTAAAGACCACGAACCTGCTTCCGGTGATGGCTGACGGGTGGAGTGCCGAGAGGCTCCGTGACTCGAATCGCAAGGGCAGGAAGTGCATGCTCAGCGCGTAAATTCCATTCCGAAACCGTCGTGGTTGGCCTGGTGGGCTCGCCTCCGATGTTTTGCGACGTACATTGCAGCATCCGCTGAATTTAAGAGGCTGTCCTGCGAACTGCCGTCATTTGGAAACAGGGCAACGCCGAAACTCGCGGCGCCTTGGATCTGGTTGCCGTCAACCTGGAATGGATTAGAGAAGCAGCTGTCTAGGCGCGCGACAACTGAATGGATCTCTTCGTGCGTCGCGGCGTTGTGAAGAAGGACCGCGAACTCGTCGCCTCCGAGGCGAGCCATGATGTCGTTGGGCCGAAGCTGATGTTTCATGCGGAGCGTGACTTGCTGGAGATACCGATCGCCGATGTGGTGACCGTAATGATCGTTGATCAGCTTGAATCCATCGAGGTCGACGTAGATCAGCCCAAAGCTGGACTTTTCAGCGTCGGCTTGTTTGATCATTTCCCCGAGGCGCCTCTCGAGGGAGAAGCGATTGTGAAGCTCCGTGAGGAGGTCGAATTCGGAGCGGTGCTGGAGGTCGGAGTAAAGACGGCGGTTTTCGATCGCCAGAGCAATGAGACCGGCAGCAGAGGACAGGGCCTCCGTTTCGACTTTAGCGGGTTTAGTTTTGGCGTGAAACGCAGCACTTATCACGCCCAGCTGTGCACCGGATCGCGAGAGGATTCGGTTCTCGACGATGCGCAAATCGGTGAACTGTTTAGGGCGCGTTCCACGCTGGCGGCCATCGGCGAGTTCGCACCAGCAAGCTGCTCCGCTGAGGCGAAAGGAGACGATCTCAGTGGCCTCGTCAACCATATCGAGGAGGCTTGTGGAGCCGTTCAGATGCTCCAGGACCCGGCTCCGCATCTGCTCCATTCGCGCTAAACGCGCGATGTGGGTGCGTCCGCGACGTTCAGAGCGCCAGGCGAAAGTTCCGATGAGGAGCATGCCGGCCAGCAGGACGCCCGCGACGTAGGTAAGATTCCTCACGTTAAGCAGGGGCGGCCCTGCGACGACGGTGAGGTCTTCTGTAGAGCGGAGCAAGATGTCGAATGCTGTGGGATCCTGGCTCTGTTCGGCTTTCGAAACTTTGCAAACGCCCACGATGCGAACTCTCGATCCTGCCGGAATTTCCCGTAAGGGCTGAAGCGTAGCGTCGAGGCGTTGGGGGTGCTGAAGAATGGCCTTGAACAGATGTCCGCTGGAGACAAACACGTACTCATCCTGTGCTACTTCACGAACAGCTGTGAGCAGTTGACCGTCGATGGACACGAGGTCGAGAGCGTGGTCGCCACGCGCCAGGACGTCAGAAGTGGAGCTGACTGGAGCTACGCTGGAAGGCGAGTTGGTATCCTCGATAGCACCACCGGTGAGAACCAGCGAGCCATTCTGCACATCCGGGAAACCGGTCACCGTTGCGAGATCGCCGACTTTAGCCAGCTCTTCGAATTGTGTTGTGACCAGGAGGCTTTTGTCGCCGCTCTGTAGGACCAGGTTCGATCCGGGCTGGTAAAAGGTGATTGTTCCAGTGACTTTGACCCGACTGGTGTTGTTCTGGGCCTCATACCCACTCAGGATCTGGTCCATCGGCGTGATAGGCAAGTCTTTTGGAGCGACTGATGCGCGACGAAGGATCTTCAGGTCTGCGATAGATGGAACTTCGATCAGAATGCCCGTCATCTGCATTTTCCGATCGAACCTGCCCGCGACCGCACCAGTGAGTTCGACTTGCGAGTCGAGCAGCGATCCCAGGTCGATTGGGCCAAGGAGAGGCATTTGAGCGTCAATGGTTCCGCCGTTCATCTGCAATTGCAGGTACAGCGTGGAAATTCCAACGTCTCTGACGATATTTGCGCTTCGAACAAATCCGCGGATTGAGGCACGCTGACAATCGAGTTCGGCACGGATGAGTTGCCGAAATTGGGCCTCTGCAGGCAAAGGGAGCGCGCCGTGTCCCTTGAAGATTACTTTCTCAGCCTTGATCTCAGGACGAAAACTGGCGCGTGTCGTCCCGATGACGAGGACTCGATCTCCTGGCGCGAACGTTTGATTGGCAGTCGTTTCAACATAGATGGCCGCGCGACTGTCCTGCACGAAGAGGTCGACATTGCCTTTCACGTAGTAGGTCACCACGCCTTCAACGGATACGTGAAGAGTCCGGCTCGCTTGTTCGTTGGTGAGAGCGTGAACCGCGCTTAGGGTCGTAAGGGGCGCAGTTTCCGAGATGGCCGTCACCGCTGGTATCAGCAGCGCCGCAGCGAAGATTCGGCGGAAGGTGCGATCGAACTTCATATCGTAGCCGATCTCCAATCGTTCACCGCGCGGGACGTTTTGAGAACGTCAGAAGGATGAGATCGGAGGAGTCTGCTTCCGCTCCTACAAGATCGCGAAAACCCAATTCTGGATATTTGGGTAAGTCTAACGCTCTTGGGCGTGTGTTTCTGTACCCCAAAGGAAGCAAGAAGGTGACTTTTGTATTGGGCATGAAACGCGCAACAAAAAACCCACCATTGAGGTGAGCTTTTTGTCGTGGGAAGAACCGTTTCAACACTCGCCTCGACCCACGCTGAGTAAGAAGATATGTCCGCACAAGTTGTGGTGCATCCCACATCGGTAACCTCCCGAGCAGACCAAAAAGGAACCTGAGTACGGTGCGGGTGCTGGTTTCGTAGGATTTTTTCAGATCGCAGGACCCTTTGGTGAGAGTGCCTAGTTTT
>Ga0207695_10003112_pt1 | contig 23732 bp, 15 predicted proteins | sample KBSC54metaG_FD_184354 | JGI IMG/M metagenome (GOLD analysis project Ga0207695, IMG submission 184354) | Corn rhizosphere microbial communities from Kellogg Biological Station, Michigan, USA - KBS C5-4 metaG (SPAdes) (version 2) | ecosystem: Host-associated > Plants > Roots > Rhizosphere > Soil...
AAACCAACCCATCCCAGGAGTTGCGCGACCGCATCGGCCAGGCGCTATGGGACTTTTATAATTTTCAGCAGCATGAGCTGCGGGCGGTTCATGCAGATCCGCATCCCGGCAATTTTATGATCACGTCGGCTGGCAAGCTGGGCATTATCGACTTCGGCTGCATTAAAGAAATGCCAGATGATTTTTATTATCCGTTTTTCTCGCTTACCTCAACAAGCCTCATGGACAACAAAGAAGAAACGATCAAAGCTTTTCGAAAGCTGGATATGATCCATGATGATGATTCGCCTGCACAGATCGAATTCTACTATAAAATGTACCGCCAGATGATCGGTCTGTTTGCCAAACCTTATATCAGTGATCATTTCGATTTTGGTCAGACTGCCTTTTTTGATGAACTCTACGGTTTTGGCGAGAAGGTATCAAAAATGCCGGAGTTTAAACAAGCACGCGGCGTGAAACATTTTATCTACGTGAACCGCACCAATTTTGGGTTATACAACATCCTCCACGAATTAAAAGCGAGGGTCAAAACGGATACCTACAAGCCGCATGTCGTGGCACATTTTGCTTAACCGTGCATTAGATGTGGCTAATGGCCTATCTCAAAAAAGTACTACATCCGCACACCAGGCAAAGGACAATGCAGAAAGACTCTTTCGGCGGCAACAAACAAAATTGTATTTTTATATCGAACAATCTTGTATGTTAGCAACAAACAAGATTGTATATGATCCGGGACATCGCGGTGCGCTACAGCATCAGAGATGTTAAAACATTGCAGCGGCTGGCCTTCTATCTGCTTTCCAATGTCTCAAAACTGATTACGGGAAACAGGCTTAAAACGCTATTTGAGATCGGGTCAACCAGTACGGTAATGGAGTATCTTTCCCACCTGGAATATTCATATTTATTACAATTTATTCCGAAATTCAGTTACTCTTTAAGAAAACAGATCGCTAATCCCAGAAATGTTTATGCCATAGATACAGGCCTGATCAATGTCAACTCGGGTTCTTTTTCGGAAGATAATGGGCGGAAATTTGAGAATTTAGTTTACCTGCACTTACGTCAAAAATACAGGGAAATCTATTATTTCGCTGAAAAAAGTGAATGTGATTTCGTTACTGTTAATAACGGCAGATTAGTGGAAGCTGTTCAGGTTTGTTTCGAACTGAACCGCGATAATATGAACCGGGAATTGGACGGTGTGGTCGAAGCACTTACCTTTTTCGATGCGAATGAAGGCTTCATCGTTACACTTGATCAAACCGACCGCTTGGAAAAAAATGGTAAAATCGTACACGTAGTACCGTCCTACCAGTATTTATCAAAGTAGGGACAATTTGAAAAGTGGAATACGGTTACAATAACGAATTAATGCCGACCCTACTTTAACGATAAGACTAATCATAAATAAGAGACTTTTTGTTCATCTTTTTTATTTGTTCACGCATTTGTCTTGTCCTAAACATTCAAATGCAGTCAATATATATGAAATTCAAATTAAGGGACAGCTCTCCTCTTTGTGAAAAACTTTGATATGTACATAGTCAAATCTTTTGGAATTTATTCTCATCTTTCCGCACTAAAATTGATACTATGTTTCTTCACAACACCTTCGTTCATCACGTACATTTCTGGCTAAAAAATAAAGAAGATAAAGCAAAGCTCATCGAGGGCCTTGAAATCCTTATTCCTATTACCCATATCCGCGATATGCATATCGGTGTGCCCGCCGATACCAATCGCGATGTGATCGACCGATCTTATGACGTGTCTCTCCTGTTATTATTTGACAACCTGGAGGCAGAAGAAGCCTATCAACACGACCCTATACATTTGGTTTTTGTCGAGCAATATGCTAAGCCTTTATGTGCAAAAGTCGTGGTATCAGATAGTATAAATACGTGATTGCGGATTTTACGCGTAAATCTGATTCCATACAAAAACAGCTTTTGTATTTTGTTGTTGCATTTGTATGAAAGTGTTGCTGGCAGGTGCTAATAGTTACATCGGTACAAATCTGATCCCTATTCTGCTCGAAAAGGGACATCATGTAATATGCCTTGTACGTGACAAAAATCATTTTCTGAGCCATCACCCCAACGCATACGAAGTAAGCGTCACGGGTGGAGATTTGTTGCGCCGCCAAAGCATCGATCCCTTGCCGGATGATATTGACGCAGCTTGCTATCTGATCAACTCTTATACTCAAACTTCCGAGTTCAGCGCCTTAGCAGCATTATCTGCTCAAAACTTCATGGAAGCGATCGGCCAGACGGGCTGCAAACAGGTGGTCACGCTAAGCGATATTAATGATAAGGCAAGCGGTAATGTACACCTGAACGTAGAGGATATTTTAGGCAGCGGCGAACCCGCGCTAACTGTTCTGAACACATCCATGATAGTAGGCCAGGGCAGCGCTGCCTTGGAAATGTTTAATACACTAATCTCCAAAACACCGATTGTAATTCCGCGCACCTGGATAAAAACACGCATGCAGCCGATTGCTACGTGCGATGTATTACAGTATATTGAGAGCTGCCTGCTGAACCAAAAGACTTTGAACCGAAGATTTGATATTGGCGGCCCCGAGATACTCACCTTCAAACAAATGATGCTGACTTATGTGGCCTTATATGCTAAATCTAAACCGGATATAGTTATTTTACCATTTCTAACCTCTCATCTTTCGTCCAACCTGCGTAATACATTGACTCCGTTAAGTTTCCCGGAAGCGCAGCGCCTGATAGAAAACCTGAAGCACGATTGTATATGCCGCGAAAACTCGATCAGAGAAATAATCAAGGTGCCGTGCATCACTTTTAAGCAGGCGGCAAAAACCTGGCACGAAACACCCGCCGCTGGAAGTTTGGAAAACATACCCCTGGTAAAATCTAACTAAACAATATTAAGTATTTTACGGGGATCAACTATGAGCGGACGAGTACAAAACAACAAACATGTTCTTATCACAGGCGGTACAGGGCTTATCGGCAGATTAGTTACTGACCAGCTGGTAAATCAGGGTTATTCGGTAAGTCACCTTAGCCGCAAACCGGGCAATAATCCCCAAATAAAAACCTATTCGTGGGATGTATCTAAAGATTATATCGACGAACATTGCCTGGAAGGAGTAGGCACCATACTGCATTTAGCAGGCGAAAATATAGCAGCCGAGCGCTGGACTGAAAAACGTAAAAAAGCAATCATCGATAGCCGTACCAAATCCATTGAGCTGATTTACGAGCTCATAAAAAGTAAACCTAACCAGGTAAACACTATTATTTCCGCCTCAGCAATAGGTTATTATAGCGACCGCGGCGATGAGTTGCTGACCGAAGATAGTCCGCCGAATAATGATTTTATGGCCCAGTGCTGCATTGAATGGGAAAATGCAGTCGATGAAGGGAAAAAGCTTGGATTGCGGATAGTAAAGTTCCGTACAGGAGTTGTGTTGAATAAAGATGAAGGGGCTCTTCCGGAAATCTCGAAACCAATAAAGCTCGGGTTAGGTGCACCACTGGGCAGCGGCAAGCAATGGATATCCTGGATACACTGGCAGGATGCGGTAGATATGTACTTGTATGCCATAGAGAAGATCAACCTGTCCGGCGTTTATAATATGGCGGCACCAAACCCTGTTACCAACAAACAGTTTACCAAAGCATTAGCGAAGCGATTGCGCCGGCCTATGTGGCCGATAAACATCCCGTCCTTTGTTTTTAAATTACTGATGGGCGAAATGAGCACCATCGTTTTGGGAAGTACGCGTGTTTCAGCTGATAAGATCCAAAAGGATGGATTTACGTTTAAATATCCGGAGCTAAGCGATGCCTTAAAAGAGATGTAGACCCGCTCGGCATGATATCCCCTTAAAACTATATGGAGAAATCTCCCATCAATATCTTTTGGTTCAGGCGCGATTTACGTCTGCATGATAATGCCGGACTGTATAAGGCTTTGAAGGGCAACAGCCCCGTGCTATGCTTATTTATTTTCGATCGGGGCATTCTGGATAAGTTACAAGACAAAGATGATGCCCGAGTTACTTTTATTCGTCAGACCATTGTGGAGTTAGCTAAAGAGCTGGAAAAACATGGCAGCGCTTTAATCGTAAAACATGATCAGGCAGAAAAAGCCTGGGACGAAGTTTTAAAGCAATACCGCGTTAAAACGGTTTACACTAATCATGATTATGAACCCTACGCCAAACAGCGAGATGGAGCCATTGCCGAGAAATTAAAAAAGCATGATATCGCTTTTAAAACCTATAAAGACCAGGTAATTTTTGAAAAGGAAGAAGTGGTGAAGGATGGTGGCGAGCCTTACACTGTTTACACGCCTTATAAAAACAAATGGCACGGCAAGCTGAATGACTTTTATCTGAAAGCCTATCCCACTGAAAAGTATCTGAACAACCTCTACCAGCATTCGGGCTTAGTAATTCCATCGTTAAAATCGATGGGATTTGAAAACAGCAACAGGGAATTTCCGGATAAGAATTACCACGAAGTGCTGAAAGACTACGCCAGGACCCGTGATTTCCCTGCGCTGACAAAAGGCACCACGCGTATTGGTCTGCACCTAAGGTTCGGTACAGTGAGCATCCGGGAATTGGCCCAAAAAGCCAGTGGGCAAGACGATAAAACATGGCTTAATGAACTAATATGGCGGGAGTTTTACATGATGATCCTGTATCACTTTCCTCATACAGCGGATCATGCATTCCGGACTGAATACGACCAAATCCAATGGAAAAACAACGAACGGCAGTTTAAAGCCTGGTGCGATGGTCAAACAGGCTATCCTTTAGTAGATGCCGGTATGCGCGAATTAAACAACACCGGATATATACATAACCGCGTCCGAATGGTTGCCGCCAGTTTCTTAAGTAAGGATCTACTGATTGACTGGCGCTGGGGTGAACATTACTTTGCCCAAAAACTACTGGACTACGAAATGGCAAGCAACGTAGGCGGCTGGCAGTGGGCGGCGGGATGCGGGACCGACGCGGCGCCTTATTTCCGTATATTTAATCCGGATTCACAACTGAAAAAATTCGACCCGGAATTGAAATATATAAAAAAATGGGTTCCGGAGTATGCCGATCCCAGCAAATATCCCAAACCCATTATCGATCATGCTTTTGCCCGCGAACGCTGTCTGGACGCATTCAAAAAAGCATTAGCGAAATAAACCATTAACTCATTTGCAGATATCGCGCTATTCCTGGTGTATAATTTCCCCACTTTCCTGGTTCTGCGATAATAGTTCTTCAAACATGTTACAAGATTGGGGTAAGTATTTCACTTGTTCGTCACAAAATTAGGGTAACACCGCGTGTAATGGCAGGGCCGTTTGGCCCTTTTCCGGCCTATTGCAGGTCGCTTATCAAAAGGCACTGCCTACCTGAAGTTCTTTTTGATCTTGAGAAAGGGCCTTTCGACAAAATAATAAGACGCGCACGCGATAGCCGTGATCAGCACTAACTTAATCACTATTAGCACAGGCAGCGGTAAGCCCCGCAGCGGGTGCAGCCAGGGCTCCCATGCTCTGGAACCAATAAAAGGTTGCTGCCAGAGATAAACGCTGTAGGATAAAATACCGGTATAAATAAAGAACTTGCTTTTGAATATCCGGGACAGCCAATCGCGGTCATGGACAAGAATAACCAGCATCCAGGCAAGCAACAAGGCGGAAAGATACTCACAAAGAAAGGGGATGTAGCCCACAAAGTAACGACTGTGGATAGCAAGTGCCAGAATGAAAAGTAACAGGCCTAGCAGACCGCATTTTGGCACCATGAACCGGGGGATCATGTCCTTAATGAGTAAGATTGCAAACAAGGCGCCGGCCAGGATCATCACAGGCCCTTTCCAGAAAATGTAACGTATCACTTGCACCGGCAAATAATGAATGTCCAGTATGCCGATGGTGCCCATTACCGAAATGAGCGGCACAAAAATGACGAATACCGATGCTACGAAAAAGTAGGTGTTGATACCGAAATATGACAGCAAAGGAAAAGTGAGGTAGAACTGCTCCTCGACGGCGAGCGTCCAGAAATGAGCAGTGACGAAGGTTCCGTTTTTCAGCGGAAGATTGTTCAAAAAAAACAGCGACTCGAGAAAGTCGACTACCGGCATATTTAGCTGATAATACCAATTAAGCATGGCCACCACGCCCAGAAAAAAGCAGGACGCCGGGAGGATACGCAGCGCCCGGCGGAAATAAAAACGCCGCAGCGACAGTTGCCCGTTTTTAACCGTTTCTTTTAGTAGCCGGGTGGTGATCAGAAAACCGCTGAGTACAAAAAACAAGTGAACGCCGAAGCCTGAATCGAGAAAGAGATGCAGCGGCCTCAGGTAATGATTAATACCGATATGGACCAGCACAACCAACACAATGGCAACGCCCCGGACGCCGTCCAGCGCAGGATAATAAGATGCTTGTAAAATGTATGGTATATCCGTAAAAGGCGCGGTGAACTTGTTTCTAATTTCAGCGAGGCATTTCAGCATACGGATAAGGCAAAATGGATACAGTTTTAGATTGAACCGAATATAGGCAGGCGAGCCGGCATTTCATAATATTCCTGGCAGTTTTATCTTATTTGGCGGATTTGTTCAGGAGAATACCTGATCATTCCTTTTCATGGCGTCATCGCTACCTTTGTCTTTGAGCCCCTCTGGGCTGCAACGCACAACTAGTTCAATGTGCTAAAAAGCCACAGAGCTGCAGAGAGCCATCATTATTGATCTTAATTCTTTCCGGCGAATCGCCCTCTTAAAAATCTGCATTAGGACAACCTGTCATGGGCTTGAAAGCACCTGCCCGCTGACATTCTTACGCGAGCATAGTTAAGGAAACACGATCCCCGTTCGACAGAATTCCAAATCCGCCATTTTCCTACTTTTGCCCGCGAACGCCGTCTGGAAGCATTCAAAACAGCATTAGCGAAATAATTTGCTAATTCGTTACTGATATGTTGGTCATATCCCATCTTAAACATTCATTTGCAGGAATGCCGGAATTGGCTGATGTTCCGTATGCAAGAGCCGATGGCACAATGATCGAGATCCCCCCTGTACCTCTTCCTAATATTTTCAAGCCTTCCACAAAACCCGGAACATACGAGCTTGCCGCAAAATCATTAAAAGTGGCCAGTGTCTTTGCGTAAGTATTCCCGTCCGGATTGGTGTTATTCATCAGGTATATGGAGTAATTCATTGTGACCGTTGAAGTATTGACATTAAAATAATTCGTCCCTGTTGGTGCCGTAGTAATTTTATACCATAGACCATCCGCTGTTTCAGTGTAACCGGTGAGATTATTAGCCGCCATATAATTTTTGATCACCAACTGATCATACGCCGCCTGATCATCGATCACGTTGACCGTAATATCCAGGCATTGATTACCGCCAATACGACCACTGGTTAACGTAATACTTCCACTGCCGGCACCACTTTTACCATAAGCCAGATGTGATGGCACTAATACGCGCATTTTACCACCACGATACTTGAGGTTGTTACGGATGGCCAGCATCAAACCCTTAGGCGCAACGTGGCCCAAGAAGCCATAAAAATGGTTGATGGCGGTATCTGTTGCCAGGTACTTGCCGTCAAATGTGCGAAGTGTATATACGTACGCAACCGTACTTGGATAGTCTACCGGTTTTGATGTATTTCCCGGGTTAATTATTTGATAGTAAGTGCCGGTGGTATCGCCCATGGTTGTATCCCTCACCATACCGGTCAACGCGTTGGCAGCAATATAACTCTGAATTTGTTGCCGATCGTATTGTTTGATATCCGGGTCATTATTGATCTTACGGCAGGATACAAAACAAGCAGCAGACAGTAACAAAAGAGTAAAGAATTTAAGTTTCATCTATATTTTAGTTCGTTATATTATAAACCTGGATATCAAAATCAAGTATGGCGTTTGCGGGTAAGTTGTAATCTGGTTGCGGATACGGCCCATAAGCATAACGCGATGGTATAAGTAAACGTACAATTCCGCCCCTGTGCACTTTGGGTATGCCTAACCGCCAGCCCAATATCACCTGACTTAACTGATATGAAGGGTGAAAGTTATCTGTCTGGTAAAAAGGCGTTGTTTGTCCGAGCACCCTGCCTGTATCACCAACTGTCACATAGGTTGATGATGTATAAAGATCATTCCCCTGTCCCGCTTGTTTAATTATATAGTAAACGCCCGAAGTGTCAGACACCTTTTTTGCACTGTCCAAACCATTTGCCTTTATATAATCAAGCACGATCTTATCATCAATAGCGGCCTGTTGTTTATAGTGTGTCAAGCCCGTTTGGTCTTTAGAACATCCAGCCGCTACACAGCAAATACATATTATCGGTAACAGCCACTTACTCATTTGATTTCAATCGGCAAATTTATTGTTTTATTATTCAAAAACGACAGCTTAACACTTTTTAACAATTAGCCTATCCGCTATTTTGCGGCTGACACTAATTAACGTTGCTTTTTGAATTTAATTTTAGGCAATAGGGCACACATTAGGGGAGTTATTCGGGCTTATAATTAATAGTAAGCTGATTGATCTTTTTGAGCAACTGTGCAAGATACTCTCTGTCGTGCTCATTAATATGCTTGTTCAGATAATTATTAAACTGTTTTACTACTACGCGGGCCAAATGGCGCTTTTCCTTTCCCAGATCAGTGAGGTAGATCTTTACCGAGCGTTTATCTCCCTGGTTTGATTCGCGATAGATCAATCCTGACTGCTCCAATTGGTTCAACATACGCGATAAACTGGTCGACTTTAATCCCAACAGCGCAGCAGCTTGCGAAACGGTCGTCCCCTCCTTTTCGTCAATATTAATCAGCAGGTAGCCTATGGATTGCGTTATACCAAACTCCGTAACCAATTGATTATAACGGTTGGCCATCGTTTGCCAAACTATCTTTACAAAATAGTCAATCGTTTCCTGGTGTTTTATATGTTGGGACATGACTGGCAAACATAAACTACGTGAGCCTATTATGCAAATTTAGTTGGCGGCGCGCAGTTTGCAGTCCTCAGTTAGCAGTTTGTAAATTGAAAAAAACGTGCAGACTGCTAACTGCCCACTGCCAACTGATCTACCACCCCAGCTTGGTGTCATCTCCTCTCGGGTCAGCACCGCCATCATAATAGTTCCATTTGGTTTTAAGAATGGCATCCACCCGCCCAATTGGCCCGCGTTCGACTAGCCTATAACCTTTCTTTTCCAGCTTCGCACGGCTTGCGCTATCTATAGCACCTTTTTCTACCTCTACCTCGTCAGGCAGCCATTGGTGATGGAAACGCTTGGAGGCGACTGCCTGTTGCATACTCTGATTAAATTCGATCACATTTAAAATGGTCTGAAAAACGGAGGTAATAATGGTTGATCCTCCCGGCGTACCTACTACCATAAATAGCTTACCATTTTTTTCGATGATTGTTGGTGTCATAGATGACAACATCCTTTTATTGGGCGCTATACTATTTGCCTTACCTCCGACCAAACCAAACATATTGGGCACTCCTGGCTTCGAGCTAAAATCATCCATCTCATCATTTAGCAAAAAGCCTGCACCTTTTACAAATATTTTTGATCCAAACGAGTTATTCAGTGTAGTAGTAATAGAAACCGCGTTACCATCTCTATCTACTATAGAATAATGCGTGGTCTGATCGCTTTCGTATCCGGTTATTTTTCCGGGTAAAATGCCCGAACTTAACGTGGCCTTGTCCCAGGTAAAATTGCTCATTCTCCCAGCATTATATTGCGGTCTCAGCAGACTATCAACCGGCACCTTGTAAAAATCCGGGTCACCGAGGTATTTGGAACGGTCAGCATATACTCTGCGCTCCGCCTCCACTATCAACTGAACTGTCGAGTCGCGGTTAAATCCCCATCTGCCGAGCGGGTATTTTTCTACCATTTCTAACAGCTGCAGCAAGGCAACCCCGCCGCTTGAGGGTGGTGGCATGGTAATCACTTTATATCCTTTATAATTTCCGACCAGTGCACTACGCCAAACCGAATGATAATTCTGAAGATCAGTTTTAGTGATCAGCCCTTTGCCGTTCTTCATTTCATTAACAATCTGACCGGCTACTACACCGTCATAAAAACCACCCCTGCCTTTATCCCTGATTTGCTCCAGCGTTTTGGCCAGGTCTTCTTGTACCAGTATGTCTCCTTCTTTCCAACCGTCATTTTTCAACAGATAATTTACGTCAGGATTTAGCTTTTTAAATTCAAGCCCAGTATAATTGAGATCATTAGCCAGGCGCCCAGTTATTTTAAATCCATTTCGGGCCAGATCGATTGCTGGTTGTACCAGCTCGGTCCATTTTAAATGACCATATTTGCGATGTGCCTCAACCATCCCATCGACCGATCCCGGAACACCCGCTGAGGCATGCGTGGAAATGCTCATCCCGGGAATGACCTTACCTGCTGAATCCAGGTACATATTCTCTCTTGCACTTGCTGGAGCTTTTTCCCTAAAATCCAATGTATTAGTTTCACCTCCAGACGATCTGAATACCATAAAACCACCCCCGCCGATATTACCGGCCTCGGGGTGCGTAACCTCCAGCGCAAACTGGACTGCAACGGCTGCGTCTACGGCGTTGCCCCCTTTTTTCAATATATTCAGCCCTACCTGAGCAGCATCCGGGTAAGCACATACCACCATACCATGGCGATATTCGTCGCTTATGTTCTGCCCGAGCGTACCCCGTGCGCAATTTGAAAAAATAAAAAAAAGCGATATCAACGTAAGCAGAAGCAAGTACCGCCTGTTGCTGTGTAATAGATATTTCATAGTAGATTATTGAACTGCCTAATTTACCCGAATTTAAATAAAAACCAATCAGGTATATCCTGACAAAACAAACTGTTAATAAGTCAATTGTAGCAATAAAGTTACACAAAAGTGTCACTGTTACAATTTTTATGATTGATACTCAAGCAATTATGCACCGGCTGGTGTTAAGGCAAAAAATAAATTCAAAAAACTCACGTTCTTTGCAAAAAAATCTATGAAAAAATCTATCTACTTTTTATTTGCTCTTACGCTATTTGTGCTTGTTAGTGCCCAATCCAAGGCGCAACAATACAAACCCAATTACGAATTTGCATTAGGACTAAAGTTTGGCGGATACGAGAATGGCATTGCCGGGAAATATTTCCTTGATCATTCTACAGCGCTTGAAGGTATCCTTGGTTTTCGTTCTCATGGTGCCGTGGTTACCGGATTATATGAATTGAACGTAAATGCGTTCGATGTACCAGGACTTCAGTTTTATTATGGTGCCGGGGCGCATGTTGGCGCAGTAGGTGCCGGTGTGTATAAAAGATTCGGTGGCACTAATGAATATTATAACAGTGCCCAGGTGTTATTAGGTATCGATGGCGTAGTTGGTTTGGAATACGTTATTCCAAATTCACCAATTGCAATTAGCGTTGACCTGGATCCAAGAATTGAGCTTACAGGAGGCCCGTTTGTTGATCTTGCTCCGGGACTTGGGATAAAATATACGTTTTAAAAACTAACAGCTACTAATTACTAATTGATTTAACTGCAGAAGGCCGGCCGCAAAAACCGGTCTTTCTGTTTTATATGAGGAGTAGGTTTGTTTGTTTATTTTCATGTTCACGTGTTCATATTCACATGGGCATGAACGCTCGTGAACACGCGTTAACACCTAACAATCAGCCACTTGTTTTTTAAACATGGAAAAGTGTACAATTGTCATTTTCTTTTCGACATAAAATAGTACAAGATTCCATCCTATTATATCGATCTATCTTATGATAATGATCTTCCGGCTGTATAATTTAGAATTGTAGAATAATCTTAACACATAATTACCGGGAGCGAGCTTACTTACATCAATCAATGTGCTGAAGTTTCCACCAGTCAGCTCCTCTTTGTCCGTGTAATCAATTTGTCCCCTTGCATTTATCAGTGCCAAATTCACGTTAACCGCAGTTTTTGCTGCGAACAGGACGTTTAACTGTGTATTAGCCGGGTTAGGGAATACCGTTAGGCCGATATCATTTGCGCCTGGATTTTCAGGCAATATTACGTAGGCAAAGTTATCCGACTGCGCCACACAACCATTGGCCAATGAAACAGCCACCTGGTAATTACCACTGCGCATAGGTGAATAGGTTTGCGCAGTGGCCCCGGCTATAGCTACTCCATTTAAATACCATTGATTATTAGACGATGCGCTAGAGCTGAGCACGGCACCAATTTGCGTAATAACCGGCCTGGTAACCGGAACTGCTTGCCGCAAGGCCGAGGCGCAACCCGGACTTTTTAACTGCATGTCGTAAAAATAATAGTAGAAGCCTTTATAGTAGGTAGTGTCCGTGCCGGATGTTGCCGTGTTGCCGGTTATGCCAAATACGTCACCTGCTTTAAACGGATAACCGGTAACACCGCCATTACTGCGATAGATAGTAGCCGTATCATCATAAGTAGCGCTGATACCGTAGTTCCCCGCTGCAGGTAACAACAAATTAAGATTGTATACCTGGCCCCCGTCATTAGGGTCGTCAACCATTGCCCCTGGTGATGGATTGGTCGCGGTGGCTACCGCATTAATAGTTGTAGTTGAAACGACCTCTCCGCTCGAATTGGATACATTAAAAGTTATTCTTCCCGAATTGCCGATGTACAAACGGGCACTTTCGATCACGATCGGTATACGCGTAAAAACGTTTACCTCAGGCGTAAACTGATTATAGCCGCCCCCGGTAAATACATTTTTGGTAGCCGGTCCAACCCTGCCGCTAAAATCATTCAACCCTACATAATACGTATTGTTCACCGGCGCATCAGGTGTAAGCACCGCCTGGCCGTAAGCAAAGGGATATGGGTCATTATTGTTCTTATACCATAAAAGCTCACCGTCACCTGCCCCCGTGAGCAGGTAAGCATTCGCCGCATTGCAATAGTTGGCAGACAGGCCTGTGGCCGTCGGTGGGTTATCGATCACGACCGTATCGGTTATCCCGTTGTTGGCCGGAACAAGGTCACCCGTGAGATTAGCCGCGGCTGTTATAATGTAAGCCTGACCCGAAGCGATGTTAAATACGTTATTAAAGGTAAAATTGTCCTGCGCGAGTGGTGCAAGCGAAGCGGTGTACACCTGGTTAAAGGTTGTTACTGTTTTATCGGGCGCGGTAATGCTTACCGTAATAGGGATACCCGTGATAGTCTGGCTGCCAAAGTTTTTAATGGTGACCGTTACAGGCGTTGACCCGGAGCAATTGCCGCCGGAAGAAGGATTAACGACTGCAATTATACCTGCATCAAGACCGGGTTGTAAAAACTGAACACGATAATCCTGCGTCTCGCCTTTGGAATAGCTGCCACAGGGCCCAATGGTCGCCGTATCGGACGTTTCGGTTAACACTACCCGCATCAGGCTAAAATTCCCCGGAACCACGGTGGAAGGCACCGTAATATTAGTAGTATAAGTACCTGTTCCACTGATAATACCGGATGTGGCCACCAGTTCATTCGCATCAAATACACCATTACTGTTCCAATCAATATATACCTTAGCGGCCTTGTTAAAACCAGAGCCGCATGTACCAAGCGTCAGGCTTAACGGATAAGTTTTATTTTGCTCTAATTGGACCGTCAAATCGGTATAATCGGAGTAAGTGGTACAGCCGGCTGCCGGGGTATTATTAATGTTAGACAGGGTGACATTGTCAATACGCGAATCGGCGCTGGAAACGGGTGCCGACGCGCAATAAGCACTGCCTCCCACACCGGTAACAATAAGTGAATAAGCCTGCGCGCCGGATGTCAGTGTGCCCTTATGCGATATTTTTATGGTATACGTCTTTCCGGGAATTGCGCCTGCTATATATACCTGTTCTATGTTGTCCCTGATATTATCGCCGGTTATAGCCGCTGCCGATGGATTGTTAGGGTCGAGCACCCAGGGCATATAGGTTTTTGTCCCGCCCGTTATTCTTACATCCAGGTCATTTACTAGTTTGGGTGTACGGTCGTTGATCGTTCCGTCAGGGGTTATGCCGCCCGCGGGGTCGGTCCAGGATATAGTGGCCACGAGCGGGCCGTTGCCTGAGGCGGTTACATTAAATGTTTGCGTCGCTCCCTGCAATAGTGTGTTTTCTTTAATCAGGCTTTTAACTCCGTTATCTGTAATGGCTTGCGCTGCCGTTTTCATGTCCAAAAGTCCCCAGCCGTAGATATAATCCGGGCCGGAATTCCCTGCATCAAAGGCCGTATGGCAAGCCAGTCCTTTTAAGGTGGCAGCCCGCATAAATGCGCCCGAATTTTTCTCAGCATAGTACTCCTGCAATAAGTATAACGAACCAGTGATATTGGGTGCAGACTGCGAGGTGCCCGACCGCGTAATATAACTGGTAGTACTGCCGGAACCGGTTGATAGTACATTGAGGCCATTACCCACCAGGTCAGGTTTTACACGGCCATCATCTGTGGGCCCCCAGCTGCTAAAATAAGCCGTAGTAATTCCTTGGGAATTAGCCGGTCCGTAAGGCAGCGGATTAACTGCACCCACCGTCAATATATTTTTTGCATTGGCCGTGCTTGAAATACAATCGTATCCATTATTACTAGAGATACTGTCCGGGCGCGGCCCTTTATCTACAAAGGTCTGGTCGCTTGCACTTTTATAACCATAATAATCCTGCCCCACGGCAGGGCCGGTACTGCCGCGGGCATTCCCTGCCGCCTCAACGATAAGGTAATACGGTGCGTTGTACGCCACCTTGTCAAATGCCTGGGTATGATCGCCATAAAAACCAAAAGTATAATCAACTGTATCTCCCGGAATGCCATACCATTCCCAGCGGTTAAAGCCGTCGTCAAAAACCCATCCGCCGAGTTCCCCGTATGAGTGATTCGAAACCAACAGGTTTGGCGCTGCCTTGCTCATTTCAGCCACATCATTATTAAAATCGTACGATAAAAGCGTATTTGCGTTAAAAGCCATGCCTTTCGCCGGAGGATAAACACCTTTGGCCATGATGGTCCCGGCAACGTGCGTTGCGTGATCAATAACAGAAGAGGTATCGCCGTTGGTGATCGTTTTACCCGAAAACTCCTGGTGAAAGCGGTACACTGCCCCTCCGTCCCACACTGCAATCTTATTATTTAAAAAAGCGCTTGAGCCGGATAAATTAAGCCCCAGGCTGCCCCCGGGTTGCACGGTATTGGTACGGGTCGTCGCAGCAGAGACGACATTATCGTCGGTAGTAAAATAAACAGGAAAGCCTCGTTTATTTATGCCCTGTAAGACCTGGATGCCTCCCTTTTTTGTTTTACGGCTGATTATCCAGTTATGGCTTTTAGCAAGTGAAAATGCCTGCTGCTGGCTTTTTGCAAATTCGGAGTTTGCCTTTATCGAAAGCGCATCAAGGGCCTTTCTTTTGTCCGCGGGCACCAGGGGCTGCTGAGCGGACGCTGCGTCAGCAAAAATAATCAACAGCACACCCGTAACAAAAAACGAGTAAAGTATTTTCATTTGCCCAGAGAAATATAGTTTGCCACAGAGGGTAAAATTACCATTATTCAGGACAAAATGTACTACCTGGCTGATCTTGCGGTTCACTCATCTGGTATATTTATGCTATTAGGGCTGCGAGCCTATAGTCTGCCCGGGGGCGTTATTCTTCCCCTCCACGATAAAAAAGCTAAATTTACAGTCCGGATATTGCTCCCGTAACCTTTGCTGCATCTGTAGCATCAACCTTGGTTCGGGATTGACAGACACCCTGGTTTCCCGAACAATCCAGGTTTGTAAATCTACTTTCAGAGAACCTCCGCAAATACAGGCGGGGTCACTGGAGGCGGAAAAACGCATCAGCGCTTTGTGAGTCCCTAAGTCCTGAATACAGATAACCATACGGGGCGTATTTCCTGAAAACATATTTGATGACAGATATTTTGGCCAGAGACCGGCAAGGCCCAAGACCGGCAGCACCGCCCAGAACAGGATGACCGGCCTTTTCCAGGCATTAGCGAGCATTGGGCGAAAATCCACCTCGCTTCGTACAAAAACAAGGTATAATAGGGCGATCATCGAGGCGTTCCAAAACCACAGGATCTGATAGCCTCTGAGTCCGAATGGGCCCCATATGGCAAGAATAACCAGATGCATCAGCATCAGCAAAATCGCCGATCTTTTTTGGGTCCATTTAAATAAAAGGCCGAGTCCTAGGATGGCTTCGATCAAGCCAGCAGCGTATCCGCTATAAAGCAGCCATGCCTGGTGACGTAAATGAGCAGGCAGGCGCAGAAATTGACCTAATATTAAGTTACTCCATACGGATTGTAAAAAACCTCCATTAACCTTGTTAATACCACTATAAAAATAGGTCGAGGCCAGAACAATGGCGACGGAGGCTACGAAAATCCTTTTGTTACCAGGGTAGAAAGTAAACAATGCCACAATAAAAAAATATTGATACTCCCAGGGTTGAACCCTGTTTTGGTCGAGCGCACACTGAAAGACCTCGAGGGCTAAAAGTATAGCCATCAGACGGCGGTTACTTTTAAAGATCAGTACGGAAATAAGCAGCATCGATGATGCAAACAGCAACGTATGTACCAAGGCGGGAACCTCACCCAGGATGCTGACGACAGGGATAGCCGGCAGCATGCGATAGGTAGTCCAAATGCGCCAGCTTAACAATTTCTCAATCGCCCAGGCAAAGCAGGTAATCCGCTGGATCACCAAAGAGATTCTCTCCATAGACGAGTTATCACCCGCGCCTTGGGTACCAAAATTTAGCGGAAGCCCAGCAAGAATCGTTTTCGCGGTAGTCGCCATTTTTATCAAGGCAGGAAGCTAAGCAAATTTGCGCGGATAAACCAAAACTCCACCGTTGTGGCCTGTCAAATGGAACTTTTTTTGCACGTCTACGTACAAAAGCCTTATTTAATGTTAACAACAGATTCCTGCTTACACAATTCGAAAATACCCCAATGAGAGATTTTATCCGATCCTTTCTGATATTTTTAAGTCTTCTTTTGTTGTCGTCCGCCACATTTGCTCAAACAACTTATGACTGGACGGGGGCCGGCAGCAACTCAGATTGGAGCAATCCGGCTAACTGGAAATCAACCACGGGTGGCGTTACGACTAGCCCTGCGGCTACCTGTCCCGGCTCAGCCGACCAGGCGCGCATTGGTGTGCTTACGATGACCAACACCTCGAACTGGCCTGTCGTTTCAAGTGCTACATCGGTTGGCAGTATCGTTTGGGGTACAGAAAACTACCTGAACGTTTATTTGACCGTCAATGCGACATTTACAGTTAACGGCAGTATAAACAACACCTCCGCGGTAGCGGGCAACGGAAGCTCAAGCGCCTATACATTTAATATATCCGGCACCGGAACCATGAATGTGAGTGGAGATCTAAACGTGGGTTATGACGACGGCTTTTCCACTTCGAACCCGGGTAATAACAACAGCTTTGCTTTTATCTCCACGCTTAATAAATTAAATATCCAGGGAAGCACCTATTTGAATATTTTCCAGGGTGATACCAACCACCGCGGATTTGTTCCGGAGCTAGACATCAAAGGAGGTACTTTTACAACAAGTTCTATTCAGTCGGTCTTAACCAATTCAACTACTACTAATAAGCTTCTTACAGCAAATCTTAGTGTTGGCAATAGCTCTGGCAGCCCAACGGCTACACTTCAATTGACAGGGGCCAGCGCATTACCATCTTTTTCTCCATATGTAACCAACACCATTACTTTTAATAACCCGGGCGCCACGGTTGAATATTCTGGTGCATCGCAAACTGTTTATACAGATAATGCGGTAGCTAACCTGAGCAATACCATTTCTTACTACAGTATCAAATTTTCAGGAACCGGGATGAAAACAGCGCTATCCGGAAACCTGAATGTCGCGGGAGACTTTACCAATACCATGGCCAATGACGCATGCAATTGTAACGGCATCTCCCTTAGCGCACCTACGGTGAACTTTAACGGCACTAACCAAAACCTTTATGGGGGCGGTGGCAATGGCACCACTTTTTACACGGTCAATTGCAGCAACTCGGGAACCAAAACCATGCAAAACGGAACCTTTAACCTGGCTAGTACTGGTATTCTGACCATGAGCGGCAGTAGTACCACACTTGCCGCCGGATCGGGATTATTCACTTTATTGTCAGATGCGAGCAGTTCGGCAGCTATTGCGACGATTCCATCAGGCTGTCTGATATCCGGCACGGTCAATGTACAGCGTTATCTGACGGGAAATAACTCTAACACTTACCGGGATTACCGTTTCCTGTCTTCACCCGTAAACCTGACATCAACAACTTCCAGCACCTCAAATTACATTAGCCTGGCTTATTTGAATGCTAATGCCACCATCGGCTCTACCACGTATAATGGCGCCTATACCGGCGGCCCGGGGACCGGATTTTCCTTCCATAATGGAAATCCAACCATTTATCTGTACAAGGAGATGCTGCCGATAAGTAATTCTTCCTTTATCTCCGGAAAACATGTCGGAATTTATTCCATCACCGGAAACACTGTCACCACCGTTAGCAGTGCTACAGGGTCCACCGTTTATACTTCCGGCGTCAACATTCCGGTGGGCAATGGCTATATTCTTTTCTATATCGGCCCCAATACGCGCACTGACGTATCAAAGTCTACGCCCCCAGGTAATGCTACCCTTACTGCAAGCGGTTATCTCAACCAACAGACTGTGACAGTGAACCTATGGTATACACCTACGGGCGGTACAACAGGGCAACTATCTTACAATTCGGGCCTTACTACAGCACAAGGCGGCCCCGGCTTTAATATGGTGGGAAATCCTTACGCCTGTACGTTAAATTTAAGCCAGGTCATGACCGATAACTCGGCTTCGATTAACGCCATCTATCTGCTCAATCCGATTGGTCCCAGTCAGACTTATACTACTTATACCGCCAACGGCGCCTCGGCGCCATCCCTTGGCTATGCGGTCAGCGGCTCGGGATTTATGGTGCATGCCACCGGAACGGGAAAAGTATTAACCCTTAAAGAAAGTCAAAAGGTCGCCTCCCAAAGTCTGAGCGGCGTACTGATGGGCAGGCCCAAAGGCGAGGAATCGCTTGCCGGATTTTATCTGAAGCTGGAACAGGATAGCCTTAAATATAATTACTGCGGTATTTACTTCCGTGATGACTGGTCGGATAAATTCGAGGGTGATGATGCCGCTTATTGGGGAGGCAATGCCGTTGATATGGCCAGCTTTTCATCCGATGGCGTAAAGGCATCAGTTAACCACTTGCCAGCTCCTTCTTACGGCAAAGCAAGCCTGATTAAGCTTTATGTTAACTCCGCCTGGGATGGAACTTATCACCTGAAAATAGAAGGTTTGCGTCATATCGATACGCTGTTTGATATTTTTCTCATCGACCGTCTAAAAAATGATTCGGTCGACATGCGCAAAATAGGGGTTTACACTTTTGATATTGCCAGGCAAGACACGACCACTTACGGTGCCAACCGCTTTGTGCTGTCCATCCGACTTAAGCCACTGCCACCCTATCAACTGCTCTCTATTGGGGCCGTTAAGGTACCTCAAGGCGTTAAAATCAGCTGGACGACCAGTAACGAAAGCACTTATACCAACTTCGTTCTGCAAAAACAAAGCGATGACGGCAATTCCTTTAACCAGATATATAGCGTAAAAAGCGATGGCAGCGGAAACTATAGCTTTGTCGACCGCAATATCACCACGGCAAATAATGTATACCGGCTACAGCAACAGGCGCCTGATGGCACAATAACTTATTCTGCTAACGTGAGCGTGCTGATTGATTTTGCCGCCTTAAAAGCGGTCGTGGTCTATCCGAATCCGGCAAACGCCGATATCCATGTGGCATTAAATTTGCCCGGATTGATCTCAGATTATAAATCCAATATCTATAATTCCGTGGGATCGTTAGTACAAAGCAAAACTACAGATAATAACAACTGGTCGCATAATATCAGCCAGCTGATGCCCGGTTCCTATGTAATCCAAATTTTTGACAATCAAAATCATTTTGTCGGGCAGGCTAAATTTTTAAAAAATTAAGTTATATTTATCAAATAAATCGGATGAAAGCGGGTGAAGTAAAAATATTAGCAGTAGCTACAAAGAAAACTGTAAGGTTGCTTTGGGTTATTTTTTTTATGCTGACGCCCGTTTTATCTTTTGCACAAGATACAGGACCTCCTCCTTGTAATGATGCAGATCCCACAAGTGATCCATGTCCTTTAGATAGCTGGGTATGGGTGCTCGTTGCTCTTACAATTATAGCTGTCACTTATCAGACCTTACATAAAAGAAAACCCCTTAACTCTTAGGCATAAAGCAGCTGCGTGCAGCCCATCGACGCTTATCCTTTAGCGGCTACTATGCTCCATTTATTTGCAGGTAAGGTGGGACAAATATTTCTTGCGGTTGTTAGGGTATCACCTCTTGGCATTCTATTCTTCTGGCAATAATACTTCAGCCATTTACCGGCCGGACCGGCTCGTGGACTGGCGCTATACTTAACTGAAAATGTGCGAGTTACAAATTCATTTTTCGGGGGAATTCTTACACATTTTGGGGAATATTTATCCGGGAGCGAAATCCGCCTAAGCTCAACCCTTGAATAATTTGAAATAACATTAACTAGAATTATTAAATAAATAAACTATTGATTAATAACGGACTCATCTAAAGTTAAATACAGTTTTAAAAGGTTTGCAGCATAATTATTGTCTTAATATACGGGACATATTAACAAAAGGAAGACTGCACAAATCCCTAAACTGCATACTATGGAAAAGCTTTTATTAAAAAGATCGAATAAATATATTTTCATTTGGGATCTGATTCGAAGGCGGATAGGATATGTTGCAAAACTGCATTTAGCAAAGTTTGTAACATTAACTTCAATACTGATTATTGGTTGCATATCGTCTTTGACAACTTATGCTGCTACCAGATATGCACCTACATTAAACCCATCGTTAGGAACCCAGTCAGCATCCCTCACTTATGGGACTGCTGGTTCCGTGACATACAATATTACCGTCACCTTAGTTTCGAGTACTGGTTCACCAAAGCCTGATGGGTTATCAATTACTGGCTTGCCTACCGGAGCGACGGCTTCTTATAGTACAGGTTCGTCGTATACTCCCACTGCCGGCTTAACTTCTATTACGCTAACCATTACAACCACTAACACCACGCCAGCCGGCAGCTACGCCATAACCGTGACGAACACTGAAGCCAATGGAGGCACATACTCGACGTCAACAGGCACGTTAGTTATTTCGGCAAAGGCCTTAACCTTAAGCGGTCTTACAGCAACAAACAAGACATATAATGGCACTACAACCGCAACCTTATCGGGCACTGCCGTCTATTCGGGACTGGTTAATGGTGATGTAGTAGGCTATACAGCCGCTTTTGCCAGCGCCAATGTTGGCTCGGCTATCGCCGTAAATCTCACATTAACCGGCACAAAAGCAACGAATTACATTTTAACGCAGCCTGGCTTAACCGCCAATATTACTGTTGCACCTTTAACCATTACTGCCAGCACACAAAGTAAAACCTATGGCAGTACATTGACAAGTGGGACAGGGATGACAACTTTTAGTTCGTCGGGTCTGGCTAGCGGGGAAACAATAGGAAGCGTAACTATTACTTATGGTACCGGTGCTGCTGCCACCGATCCGCTTGGTACTTATGCTAATCAGGCAACACCATCGGCCGCAACAGGGGGGACTTTTAGTGCAAGCAATTATTCCATTACTTATGTAGCAGGCAATATAGTTGTTACTCAAGCGACGTTAACTGTTACAGCCGACAATGTATACAAAGTGCAGGGAACCGCTAATCCGACATTTACTGTCACTTACACTGGATTTGTCAACAGCGATACCCAGGCGTCGATTGTCACTACGGGCGCTACTGTTAGCACCAGTGCAACAACAACCTCACCGGTCGGAGCGTATGACTTAATTCCTTCAGGAGTTGTACTAAACACTAGTAACTACACCATAACTTATTTAACCGGAACACTTACCATTGTTGACAAAATCTTCGACTGGACCGGCGCTGTCAGCACAGATTGGACTGATTACCATAATTGGACAGCTAGCGGGGTGGCGGTCACCATTTATCCCGGCTTAAATGCTTCCGATGCAGTGAACATTGGCGTTTCCGGATCCTATACCAGTATTACCAATTTCCCTAGCTTGGATGCTACGACACTTGCAAATCCGATATCCACCCTCACCATCGGCAAAAATGGTGGTAGTTCCACGCTGAAAGTCAGCGCGGGAACACTAACCCTTACCGGACCACTGACCGTTAACTCAGGCGCAAATATAACGATATCCGGGACCTTAGCAGTCGGAGGCGACTTTACCAATAGCGGCACGGCGACCTTTGGATCGAGCCCAGTAACCTTCTCCGGTGATTTTTTGAATAACACAAATGGGATCGTCAATTTCGGAACCGGTCTTGTCACCTTTAACAGCACAACGGGCACCAACACGACCCCGACCTTTATACGTTCAGCGCCTTCCACCACCAATGCGCCAGTTACCTTTGTTAATTTAGCATTCGGCGACAACGGGCACTTTATGGTTAAAAGCGCCATTGGAACAGGAAACAAAGCGGTGTTCTGCCTGGCAAGTAATGGCATATTGAAAGTGGGAAACTCCACGCTCGTTAACGTATCTAACTCCAATTTTACCTTATTTTCGGACAAGAACAGCTCGGCCGCCATCGACATTGTACCTTCCAGCTCGCAGCTTAACGGCAGCTTCTCTGTCCAGCGGTTTATAACCGGAGGAGGGGTATCGGCGTACCGGGGTTACCGCATGGTTTCTTCACCGGTGTACACCACTACCTCCAACTCGATTAACGACCTCAGCCTGGCCTATCTGAACGCAGATGCCACTGTGGGCGCAACGACCTACCATGGCGCCTATACCGGCGGGCCGGGAACTGGATTTTCTTTCACGAATGGGAATCCGACCATTTATCTGTATAATGAGACAATACCGATAAGCAACGCTTACTATATATCGGGAAAACATGTCGGTATATCGTCTATCACCGGAAACACGGTCACCACTGTCAGCCTTGCAACCGGAACAGTCGTTTATACCCCTGGTGTCAGCATACCGGTTGGAAATGGCTACATTTTTTATTTTATAGGACCAAATACACGCACCAGCACTACTTCGTCCATCCCACCGGCAGATGCCGTACTGACTGCGAGCGGCTCGCTTAACCAGGGGGACGTACCGGTCAACTTATGGTATACGGCAGCAGGCGGCGCGGGGTACCTGTCTTATACCTCGAGCCTCACGACGGCCCAGGGAGGACCTGGTTTTAATATGGTAGGCAACCCGTATGCCTGCACTATTGATCTCAGTAAAGTACTATCAGATAATGTGGGAATCGACAACATTTACGTCTTGAGCCCCGTCGGTCCCAGCCAGTCTTATCAGGTATATACGCTTTATGGCAGCTCATCACCGAGCGGCTACTATGCAGCCAGCGGACAGGGGTTTATTGTTCATGCTACTGGCTCAGCATCACAGCTGAAGTTTAAGGAAACGGAGAAATCGGCCACTACCCAACCGACTGGCGCTCAGCTGATG
>Ga0207695_10003114_pt1 | contig 23727 bp, 19 predicted proteins | sample KBSC54metaG_FD_184354 | JGI IMG/M metagenome (GOLD analysis project Ga0207695, IMG submission 184354) | Corn rhizosphere microbial communities from Kellogg Biological Station, Michigan, USA - KBS C5-4 metaG (SPAdes) (version 2) | ecosystem: Host-associated > Plants > Roots > Rhizosphere > Soil...
GCCGCGGGCATCGACGAGATCGTGCTCGGGCTCGGCTTCCAGGCCGGGAAGGTCGAGCAGGAATTGAAGCGCCTCGGCCGCCAGGCCGAGATCGTGCTGAACGAGCGCTACGACCTCGGCAGCGTGCTGACCGTGCATACCGTCGCCGATGCGATGACGCGCGGCGGCGACGTGCTGCTGATGGACGCCGACGTGCTGTATGACGAGAACATCCTGCACGCGCTGGTGGCCGATCCCGACAAGGCGGTCGATCGCCTGCTGATCGATCGCGACTTCGAGGCCGGCGACGAACCCGTCAAGCTGTGCGTGAAGAACGGCGTGCCGGTCGAGCTGCGCAAGCAGCTCGCGGTCGACCTCGACTACGACACGATCGGCGAATCGGTCGGCTTCTTCCGCTTCACCGAAGGCACCGCGCGCCGCCTCGCGACGATCGTCGCGGGTTACATCGACAGCGGCCGCTCGAACATGCCGCACGAGGAAGCCGTGCGCGACCTGCTGCTCGAAGGCGGCCATTCGTTCGACGTCGCCGACGTCACCGGCTCGCCGTGGATCGAGATCGACTTCCCGAACGACGTCGCACGCGCCACCCAAGAAATCCTTCCCCTGATTCAACGCACCACCGCAGGAGCCGCACGATGAACGCACGCGAACCCAACTTCACCGAATCGCGCAGCGCGCGCCTGCGCCGCATGCTCGTCAGCAGCGACCTCGAATTCCTGATGGAAGCGCACAACGGCCTGTCCGCGCGGATCGTCCGCGAGGCCGGCTTCAAGGGGATCTGGGCATCGGGCCTCGCGATCTCCGCGCAGTTCGGCGTGCGCGACAACAACGAGGCCAGCTGGACGCAGGTCGTCGACGTGCTCGAATTCATGGCCGACGCGAGCGACCTGCCGATCCTGCTCGACGGCGATACCGGCTACGGCAACTTCAACAACGTGCGCCGCCTCGTGAGAAAGCTCGAACAGCGCGGCATCGCCGGCGTCTGCATCGAGGACAAGCAGTTCCCGAAAACGAACAGCTTCATCGACGGCGAGCGCCAGCCGCTCGCCGAGATCGATGAGTTCTGCGGCAAGATCAAGGCCGGCAAGGATTCGCAGACCGATCCGGACTTCTCGATCGTCGCGCGCGTCGAGGCGCTGATCGCGGGCTGGGGGATGGACGAGGCACTGCGCCGCGCGAACGCGTATGCGGAAGCCGGCGCCGACGCGATCCTGATCCACAGCAAGCTGTCGCGCCCGGACGAGATCCTGCAGTTCGCACGCGAATGGAGCGGCAAGGCGCCGCTCGTGATCGTGCCGACCAAGTACTACAGCACGCCGACCGACGTGTTCCGCCAGGCCGGCATCAGCACCGTGATCTGGGCGAACCACCTGATCCGCGCATCGGCTTCCGCGATGCAGGCCGTCGCGCGCGAGATCCACGAGAACGAAACGCTGATCAACGTCGAAGATCGCGTCGCGTCGGTCAACGAGATCTTCCGCCTGCAGGACGCCGACGAATATTCGGCGGCCGAGCGCATCTACCTGTCGTCGTCGTCGCGCGCGTCGAATGCGGCGGTCGTGCTCGCCGCGAGCCGCGGCAAGGGGCTCGAAGCCGTCACCGAAGACAAACCCAAGGTCATGCTGCCGGTCGCCGGCAAGCCGCTGCTGCGCTGGCTCGTCGACGGCTTCAAGAAGCAAGGCGTGAACGACATCACCGTGGTCGGCGGCTATCGCGCCGACGCGATCGACACGTCGGGCATCAAGCTCGTCGTCAACGAGCGCCATGCGCAGACGGGCGAACTCGCGTCGCTCGCATGCGCGGCGGAACGCCTGACGGGCGACACCGTGATCTCGTACGGCGACCTGCTGTTCCGCAGCTACATCCTGCGCGACCTCGCGGAGAGCGAGGCCGAATTCAGCGTCGTCGTCGATTCGTCGCTGACGGAGCCGACCAACCAGAGCGTGCGCGACTTCGCGCTCTGCTCGGCTGCGGACGATCGCGGCCTGTTCGGCCAGAAGACGTATCTGCAACGTGTATCGAGCGACGTCGCCACAGGCACGCCGCACGGCCGCTGGATCGGCCTGCTGAACGTGCGCGGCGCCGGCGTCGATCGCCTGAAGGCGATGCTCGCGACGCTGCAGGCGCGCGACGATTTCGACACGCTCGACATCCCGATGCTCCTCAACGAACTGATCGCCGCCGGCGAGAAGATCGAGGTGCAGTACGTGCACGGCCACTGGCGCGGCGTCAACGATCTCGAAGATTTCCGCCGCGCGGGCGACTTCGCGCACGGCCAGACGCCGCTGTCCGAACCGGGCGCCGGCAACGGGGGCGCGCAATGATCGAAGCGGCCCAGTTCGTCGAGGCCGCGCGCGAACGCGGCTTCGACTGGTACGCGGGCGTGCCCTGCTCGTACCTGACGCCGTTCATCAACTACGTGCTGCAGGACCCGACGCTGCACTACGTGTCGGCCGCGAACGAAGGCGACGCAGTCGCGCTGATCGCGGGCGCGACGCTCGGCGGCAAGCGCGGAATCTCGATGATGCAGAACTCGGGGCTCGGCAACGCGGTGAGCCCGCTGACGTCGCTGACCTGGACGTTCCGCCTGCCGCAACTGCTGATCGTCACGTGGCGCGGCCAGCCGGGCGTCGCCGACGAGCCGCAGCACGCGCTGATGGGCCCGATCACGCCCGCGATGCTCGACACGATGGAGATCCCGTGGGAGACGTTCCCGACCGACCCCGAACAGGTCGGCCCGGCGCTCGACCGCGCGATCGCGCACATGGACGCGACGGGCCGCCCGTACGCGCTCGTGATGCAGAAAGGCAGCGTCGCGCCGTATGAACTGAAGGCGAACCCGGCGGCACAGCCGCGCGCGCATGTCGCCGCGCAGCCGGCGTCGCGCGCCGTGTCGGCCGACGCATGGCCGACCCGTCACGACGCGTTGCAGCGCGTGATCGCACACACGCCGGTCGATTCGACCGTCGTGCTCGCGTCGACCGGTTTCTGCGGCCGCGAACTCTACGCCATCGACGATCGCCCGAACCAGCTGTACATGGTCGGCTCGATGGGCTGCGTGACGCCGCTCGCGCTCGGCCTCGCGCTCGCGCGCCCCGACCTGCGCGTGGTGGCCGTCGACGGCGACGGCGCCGCGCTGATGCGGATGGGCGTGTTCGCGACGCTCGGCACCTACGGCCCGGCCAACCTCACGCACGTACTGCTCGACAACGGCGCGCACGAATCGACGGGCGGCCAGGCAACCGTGTCGCGGCATGTGTCGTTCGCGGGCGTCGCGGCCGCATGCGGCTATGCGTCGGCGGTCGAAGGCGATACGCTCGACGTGCTCGATGCAACGCTGGCTGCGCCGGGCGACGGTGCACAGTTCGTGCGCGTTGCGATCCGCACGGGCGTGCCCGACGGCCTGCCCCGCCCGACCGTCACGCCGGTCGAGGTCAAGACCCGTCTGATGCGGCACATCGGCGCCGCGCAGGCCGAAGCCCACGCTGAAGGAGCCCTTTGATGCTGCTGCTGAACCCCGGCCCGGTAACGCTGACCGAACGCGTGCGCCGCAGCCTGCTGCAACCCGACCTGTGCCACCGCGAAAGCGAATTCTTCGATCTGCAGGACGAAGCGCGCGCGCGCCTCGTCGCCGCCTACGAGCTCGATCCGGCCGAATGGGCGGCCGTGCTGATGACGGGCTCGGGCACCGCCGCCGTCGAGAGCATGATCGCGGCGCTCGTGCCGCAGGACGGCAAGCTGCTCGTGATCGAGAACGGCGTGTACGGCGAGCGGATCGCGCAGATCGCGACGCAGTACGGGATCGCGCACGACGTGCTGAAGCATGAATGGATGCAGGCGCCCGATCTCGCGCTGATCGCCGCGCGCCTCGACGCGGGCGGCTACTCGCACGTCGCGGTGATCCATCACGAAACGACGACGGGCCGCCTGAACGACCTCGGCGCGATCGCCGAAGTCTGCCGTTCGCGCGGCGTGAGGCTGCTCGTCGACGGCGTCAGCAGCTTCGGCGCGGAAGCGATCGACTTCGCCGGCGGCGACATCGACGCGGTTGCCGCGACCGCGAACAAGTGCCTGCACGGCGTGCCGGGCGCGGCATTCGTGATCGTGCGCCGCAGCGCCCTCGCGAAGGCGGCGAGCCGCACGTACTACCTCGACCTCGGCCGTCTCGCGAAGCTGCAGGACCAGCGCAATACGCCGTTCACGCCGTCCGTGCACGCGTATTACGCGCTCGTCGAGGCGCTGCGCGAGTTCGACGAAGCCGGCGGCTGGCGCGCGCGCCATGCGCGTTACAAGGCGCTCGCCGACCGGGCACAGGCCGGCCTCGCCACGCGCGGAATGCCGCTGGTGCTGCCGGAAGGTGCGTCGTCGGTCGTGTTGCGCGCGTACCGGCTGCCGCAGGGCGTCACGTACGAGACGCTGCACGACGGCCTGAAGGCTCGCGGCTTCGTGATTTATGCGGGGCAAGGCGGGCTGTCGAAGGAGCTGTTCCGCATCTCGACGATGGGCGCGATTGAAGCGGCCGATGTCGACCGGTTGCTGGATGGTTTTACCGAGTTGACGCGGTAAGCGGCTGCCGCTTCGTCGACGAGAGGCCCGTGAGGGCCTTTTTTTGTTCGCGGATTTCCGTGGATGTCGCTTAGCCACCCTCCGCGGCCATTCGATGCTGCGTCAACTGAACGGCTGTTCCCGGGGATAGAACTGACGATCCGATGGTCGACGTCGCGTGAAACGTCAGCGCAGACTGCTGAAAAGCTGAGCGACCAGATCGCGCAGCCAGCGATTTCCCGCTTCGTGGTGATAGCGGGCGTGCCAGTGCTGCCGCACCGCAAATCCCGCCACCGGTATCGGACACGGATGCACCGACAGGTCATTCACCTTCGCCAGCGTCTCGCCGATATGCCGCGGCAGCGTGGCAATCAGGTCGGTGCTCTTGATGATGGCCCCGAGCCCGAGAAAACCCGGTAGCTCGAGTACGACGTCCCGCTCAACGTGTTCGCGCACAAGCGCCTGCTCCAGCAGTTGCGCCCCGGTCCCTGCCGAGATGGCGACGTGGCCTTCCGCGCGGTACTGCTTGAGCCCGAGCTTTCCGCGCCCGCGCGGATGATGCTTATTCATCAGACATACCCAGTCCTGGGTGTACAACTGCTGCTGGTAAATGCCGCCGCCGAGCCAGGGCACGTGACCGATCGCAAGGTCTGCCTCACCCGATTCCAGCGCGCGTTCGGTATTGCCGTCGATTCCGGCCACTTCGAGGCGGATCCCCGGCGCCTGCGCGCGCACGTGCGCCAGCATGCGCGGAAGAAGCGTGATGTGGCTCGCGTCGGTCATGCAGATGCGGAATCGCCGCTTTGCGGTGGTGGGATCGAATGCGATCTCCCACGCAGCGAAGCGCCGCAGCGATTCGAGAATCTCCCGGCACGGACCGATCAGCGCATCGGCTTGCGGCGTCGGCGCCATGCCGCCAGGCGTACGTATGAACAGCGGGTCTTGCAGATGCTCGCGCAAACGCCCGAGCCAGATGCTGACCGTCGGCTGACTCTGTCCGAGCTGCTCCGCGACGCGCGTGACGCTGCGGACATCGTAGAGAAGATCGAAGAGCTGCAGCAGCTTCAGATCGGGGAGTTCTGCCGGGTTCATAGCAATATTGTCTGGCGCAATGACGCCATTGTATCCATTGCATTGCGGACATGAGTGCCGAATCGTATCTTGGTCTCCAGATCAAGGAGACGGCAGTGAAGATTGCGATTTTAGGTGCGGGTGCTCTGGGCTGTGCCATCGGCGCGGCGCTGACCGAAGGCGGTAACGAAGTCTGGTTGCTGAACCGCTCGGTGGCACATGTGGAGGCCATGCGGCGCGATGGTCTGTGCGTGGACGACGCGAATGGCTCGCGTCGTGTGAAGGTAAACGCGACGACGCGTGCCGACGAAGCCGGCGCCGCCGATCTGGTGGTCGTGCTGGTCAAGTCATTTCATACCGATGCAGCGATGCGCGGCGCGCTGGACCTGATCGGACCCGACACGCTGGTCCTGTCGCTGCAGAATGGCCTTGGGCACGAAGATGTGCTCGCCGACATCGTCGGGCGCGAGCGCGTACTGGCCGGCAAGACGTACGTCGGCGGCGTGATGCGCAATCCCGGGCACATCGAGTCAGGCGTCGCTGGCAAGACGACCTATATCGGCGAACTCGATGGCCGGATAACCTCCCGCGTGACGGCGATCGCCGAAACCTTCAATGCCGCCGGACTGGCCACCACCGTCAGCGACAACATCGTCGGCACGATGTGGGACAAGCTGCTGGTCAATGTCGCAACCGGCGCGCTGACGGGCACCACGGGCCTGACCTACGGCCAGCTTTACGACGAACCGCTTCTGAAAGCGGCCGCGCTCGCGGCGGTCGCCGAAGCGATCGCGGTCGCCCACGCCGCTGGTGTAACGCTATCGACAACCGATCCTGAACGCCCGTGGAACCTGGCAGGCGAAGGACTTTCGTCAGCCTTCAAGACCTCGATGCTGCAAAGCCTCGAAAAAGGCTCCATCACCGAAATCGACTTTATCAACGGCGCGATCGTGCGCTGGGGACAACGGCACGGCGTGCCGACGCCCGTCAACGCGACACTGGTCGCGTGCATCAAGGGCATCGAGCGCGCCATGGCCGACCGACAACACAGGGAGACAACCGCATGAACGGCAGCAAGGCTTATCTGGAGCATGTCGCCATCTGGGTGAAGGACATCCACTGGCACATCCGCTTTTTCGAAGACGTTCTCGGCATGACGATGCGCGAGGTCGACGGCACCGTCGATGAACCGCGACAGTACTGGACGCTCGGCGGTTTGCAGTTCATCCATAACCCCCAGCATGACGCGCCTGAAGGTCGCCTCGGGCACCTGGGCGTGATGTGTGAAGACCTGGAGGCCGCGCTGGTTGCCGCGCAAAAGTATGACGTCAGCGAAATGCCGCAGGGACGCAACTGGTTGCGCCTCCCGGACGGCCTCGCCGTCGAACTGATCCAGGCAAAGCCCGCATCGTGCGTGGCGCGGGCACTGGACATCAATCCACGCTCGGAGGTTTGAGATGACGATCGTCGATAAATATTGGGACGATGCCCGCGAGGGCGACGAGTGCGTGAGCCCGAACTACACGGTAACGAAGGAACGCATTCTGGCCTATGCAGACCTGACAGGCGATCACACACCGGTTCATATGGACGAGGAATACGCGAACGCGAGCCACTTCGGTTCGATCGTTGCACACGGTCTGTTTGGCCTGTCTATCGCCGACGGGCTCAAGACCCAGAGCGACTACCGCTTCCTGCCGGGTATGTCGCTCGGCTGGACGTGGGACTTCAACTTGCCCATCAAGGTCAACGACGTGCTGCACGTCAGGTTCCGCGTCGGCACGATGCGCGCGAGCAAGAGCCGTCCCGACTGGGGCATCGTCGTGCTGCCGTCGGAGCTGATCAATCAGGACGGCCACGTCGTCCAGCATGGCGAGCATCGTCTGATGGTGCCGCGCCGACCGGGAGCATTCTGATGCAAGCACGTCCTCTCGAAGGTATTCGCGTCGTCGACTACAGCCATTTTCTGGCCGGTCCGTATGTCGGGCGTTGTCTCGCGGCGCTCGGCGCCGAAGTCATCAAGGTCGAGCGTCCCGGTAGCGGCGATGCGGGTCGTCAGCACGCCACGGTGCTCGACGACGAACAGAGCGGCTATTTTCTGCAGCTCAACATGGGCAAGCGTGGTGTCAGCGTCAACATGCGCGACCCGCGTGGGAAGGAGTTCATGCAGCGGCTGTGCGATTCGGCGGATGTGTTCATCGAGAACTATCGGCCGGGTGCGCTGAACAAACTCGGGCTTGGTTATGACGAACTGTCCGCGCGCAATCCGAAACTGGTCTACTGCTCAATTTCGGCCTACGGCCATACGGGACCTGATGCACATCGCGCCGGTTTCGGTCTGATTGCCGAAGCGAAGAGCGGCATCATGCAGATGATCGGCACTCCCGGCGAGCCGCCCCCGCTGATGCGCATTTCGCTCGGCGACATGTACACCGGTATTCACGCGGTGGCGGCGATCAATGCCGCGCTGCTCGGTCGCGTAAAGAGCGGCCGCGGCCAGCACATCGACATGGCGCTGTACGACACGCTGGTGTCGATGCACGAGTACGCCGTGCAGTGCTACACGATGCAAGGCACCGTGCCCGAGCAGACCGGTCACGACATGCCCACGTCGACACTCTATGGCGTGTTTCGTGCCGCCGACGGCGACCTCGTAATCGCGGCCCAGGTGGACGACGCGTGGAAGCGCTTCGCCGCCCTGATCGAGTCGCATGAAGGACCGGCCGGTTTCGGCACTGACACGCGCTATCACACCCTCGCGGGACGCAACGCGAACCGGTTGGACATTCTGTCCGTCGTGAAGCCCTGGGTGGCAAGCCGACCGGTCGCGCAGGTGCTTGAGCTGTTGGATGGCATCGATGTGCCTTGTGCGAAGGTGCAGCGCATTGACGAAGTGCTTGTCGATCCGCAGATCGTGGCGCGCGGCATGGTGGTCGAGCAGGAGCACCCGCGCTACGGCAAGTTGCGCCTGCCGAACCTGCCGTTCCGTTTCTCCGACTGCGACACGACGATCCGCGAGGTCGCTCCCGATCTCGGTCAGCACAACGTCGAAGTGGCGCAATCGCTGGGTTTCGGCGCTGCCGAGATCGACGCGATGCAGACTGAAGGTGTGCTGTATTCAAAAGCGAGGCCATGATGACTGACCAGTACGCGGTGATCGGCAACCCGATCGGCCATACGAAATCCCCGCTGATCCACGGTCTCTTCGCGCAGGAGACACAGCAGGACATGTCTTATACGGCAATTGAAGGACCGTTGGAGCCGCAGGACGCGTTCGCCGCGACCGTGCGCGCGTTCATCGCAGCGGGCGGCAAAGGCATGAACGTGACCGCCCCGTTCAAGCTGAAGGCGTTCGCGATGGCCGACGAACGCAGCGAACGCGCGGCACTGGCCGGTGCCGCCAATGCGCTGAGCTTCAGCGACGGCCGGATCGTCGCTGAGAATTTTGACGGTGTTGGTCTGGTGCGCGACATCGAGGTCAACCTGAACCTGCCGATGGCCGGCAGGCGCGTGCTGATCCTCGGCGCCGGTGGGGCGGTGCGTGGTGCATTGCTGCCATTCCTTGCCGCGCGACCTGATGAACTGGTCGTCGCCAACCGGGACATTGCCAAGGTTCGGGCGCTGGTCGAACAAGTCGCCACGAGCGGTCCGCTGGCCGCTTGCGGTTACGGCGACCTCGAGGCGATGGGACAGTTCGACCTGGTGGTCAACGCGACGTCGGCCAGCCTTACCGGCGATCTGCCTCCTGTCCCACCGAGCGTTTTCAGTCCTTCAGGCGCGGCTTACGAACTCGCCTATGGCAAGCGATTGACGCCCTTCCTGAGACTCGCGCGCAATGCGGGCGTGCTGGGTGTCGCGGACGGTGTCGGCATGCTGGTGGAGCAGGCGGCGGAAGCATTCGACTGGTGGCGAGGCGTGCGGCCCCAGACCCGTGCCGTGATCGACCGGCTCACGGTGCCGCTGGATTGAAAGTGCAACGGAGTGGCGAATGAAAAAGGTCCTGATGCTTCACGGTATCAACCACAATATGTTTGGCAAGCGCGACCCGGTGCAGTACGGAACGATCACTCTGGCCGAAATCGATGCCCGGCTGCAGGCTCTCGGCGCCGAGCTTGGCGTGCAGGTGGAATCATTCCAGACGAACAGTGAAGGGGCAATGTGCGAGCGCATTCACCGAGCCTTCGAGGAGCGCTGTGACGCCGTGCTGATCAACGCCGGGGCGTGGACACACTACAGCTACGGCATACGCGATGCGCTGGCTATTCTCGTCTGCCCGGTTGTGGAATTGCACATGTCCAACATTCACGCCCGGGAACCGTTCCGACATCACTCGGTATTCGCCGAGATCGTCGATGGGCAAATCTGCGGCTTTGGGGTCGAGAGCTATCTGCTCGCCTTGCGAGCCGCAGTTGCTCAGAGCAAACACAAGTGAAGCAATCGGCAATCTGGCTCCGAACCAGAGTCGGGATCAGCATGAAATGGCGTTGGTGCGGCTTTCTCCAGCGCTCTTTTGTTTGACGGCGTCCTGGCCCGCCACGATTCGGCCTGCCTTTCGCGACTCAGAGGTATAAATACGGCTGCGGTAGGCTCGAACGGCCGCTTTCGGAGCGGCCGTTCGATTGTCTACGGTTGATTTCAGGCGGATGACCGGAGTTGGCCGAAAACCGACTCCCTACCCCGCGCTCCCAGGAAATCTGCGAAGAACCCGTTTTCCCATCGAGACCATGAAAATCCGTCGCTTCGTTCCTTTGCTGGCGCTCGCCGCCGCTCCCACCGCTCACGCCACCGACAGCCAGCCTTGCGGCGACGATACCGTCACGGCCATCGCCCGCTGGGCCGGCATCGCCAGCGCACGCATCGCCACGCGCGACACGAACCGGCTCGTCGTCGCGTCGGCGTGCAAGGCCATGCCGAACGCGCCGGGCACGACTATCGCGGCCGTCGCGTTCGATTCGCTTCCGAAAAGCAAGAACCCGGACGACAGCACCAAGCTGCAGGTCGTCGCGCTGGTCGAGGGCGGCAAGGTCGTGGCGGCCGAGCGGGCAGTGGTCCAGGAAGATGCGGCAACGGAGATCGACGAGAACAGCTATCGCATCGACACCGCGCCCTACCGGCTGTCGCCCGACATGCGCGCGTTCGGTGTCGTGTTCACGAGCAGCGCGCGCGGGGCGAGTTGCCCCGATGCCAGCGCGAGCGAGGAACTGACGCTGTGGGTACGTGAAGGCACCCGCATCCGCCCGGTGTTCGGCACCAACCTCTACGGCTGGGTCAGCAGCGAAGGCACGGCCTGCGGCGCCGGCGTCGGCGATGCGCGCAGCGAGGACGCACGCATGACGATCGCCGTCGAGAAAACGTCAAGCCACGGCTTCCCGGACTTGTCGATCACGGCCCGCATCACGAAGACGCAGCGCAAGGACGGCGAATATTCGGACACGGGCAAGCGAACGGCGCGCACGGTCGTGCGTTACGACGGCAAGTCGTATGGCATCGACATGTTCCGAACCTTCTGGTATCCGCCTTCGGCGATGAAGTGACGCGGCGGCCGCGTCGCACTGCCCTGCACGCTTGCTCGCCGTCGACCTACTCCACCACCTTCGGCCCGATCGTGTCCGTCGCCACCGGCCCGAGCAACGCGTCGTCGCGCACACGTCGCGCCTCGCGCGCCGTATACCGATCCTTCAACCTCAGGAACAGCTTTTCGACGAGAAAATAACTGGCCGTCGCGGCCAGCAGCGCCCATACGATGCCAAGCGGAAACGCATGCGCGACCGGCAGGGCCGGGTTCGCGAACGGCTGCTGCCACAGATAAAGGCTGAACGAGATCGTGCCGACGAACACGACCGGCCGCGCGCGCAGCCAGCGCGCACACCAGAACTCGCCGCGGAAATTCAGCACGACGATCACGATCGCGATCAGCGCGGCTTCGAGCGTCACGCCGTACGTCGCGTTCCAGAAGCCGCCGAGCCGATGTTCGGCGAGCGGCATGCCGAGCAGCACGATGAAGACAATCGCCGTCACGATCCGAGTCTCGCCGCGCCACGTGCGGATCCACGCTTCGAGCCGTTCGCGGTTGAGCGCCGCATAGCAGCCGATCAGGATCGAGTCGACGCCCGTGTGGAGCATCATCGCGAGTTGCCCGCGCAGCGCCGGTGCAGCGAAATACGTGACGGTGCGCACCAGCGGCACGATCAGGATCAGCGCGGCCAGCCAGCGCGTGCCGCCGCGGCGGGCGCCGTACACGAACAGCAGCGGCCAGAACCAGTAGAACTGCTCCTCGAGCGCGAGCGACCAGAAATGGCCGAGATACCACGCGCCGTCCGGATGCAGCGCGTTGTCGCCGGTCAGCCCGAACCACGCCGAATAATTCCACAGGTGCAGCGCGGCATACAGCCACTGCCGGCGATCGACGTCGAACCAGCCGGCGAAGGCCACGATCGCGACCGCCGCGAGATAGACATAGCAGGCCGGCCAGATCCGCAGCGCGCGGCGCACGTAGAACGACGTCAGCGCGATGCCGCCCGTGCGCGCGAACTCGGCGCGCAGCACGTTGGTGATCAGGAAGCCGCTGAGGACGAAGAAGATCAGCACGCCGAGCCGGCCGTCGGCGATCAGCCGCAACGGCGCGTACCAGCCCGTGTAGCCGCCCGGCAGCATGTGCTGGGCATGGCCGACGACAACCATCGTCACCGCGACGGCGCGCAACCCGGTCAACTGCGTGACGCGATGGTTCATCGGCTGGTTCCCGTTGGCACGGTAAAGGAGCAGGAGATAGGCCGGTGCCCCGATTCGGCGGCACCGATATGCCGCCGGGATTTTGTATGAAAAATATCGGAATGAAATTGCTTCAAAAATCCCGGGGTGGGCACCGGCGACGGCGCACACCCTGACGAGCCGACGTCCGCGGCGGCGAATGGGCATAATGACAAGCCTTGTCCGGCGGCGGCCGGTCCGATGCCCACGCAACGAGTTTTTTGCGGCGCCGCAATATCCCCCGTGCCCCGCCCGCACACCGGCCCGCGCCTCCGCCTCCTGTCGACCCTCACCCGGAGCCTGCCTGTGTACCCACCGATCGAACCCTACGCCCACGGCCACCTCGACACCGGCGACGGCCATCGCATCTACTGGGAGCGCTGCGGCAACCCGGCCGGCAAACCCGCCGTGTTCCTGCACGGCGGCCCCGGCGCGGGCTGCAGCCCCGACCATCGCCGCCTGTTCGACCCGGAGCGCTACGACATCCTGCTGTTCGACCAGCGCGGCTGCGGGCGCTCGACGCCGCATGCGAGCCTCGAGAACAACACGACGTGGCATCTGGTCGCCGACATCGAACGCCTGCGCGAGATGGTCGGCGCCGAGCAATGGCTCGTATTCGGCGGCTCGTGGGGCAGCGCGCTGTCGCTCGCGTACGCGGAAACGCATCCCGAACGCGTGAGCGCGCTGATCGTGCGCGGCATCTTCACGATGCGTCGCGCGGAATTGCTGTGGTACTACCAGGAAGGCGCGTCGTGGCTGTTCCCCGACCTGTGGGAAGCGTTCCTTGCACCGATTCCGGAAGCCGAGCGCGGCGACCTGATGGCCGCCTACCATCGCCGGCTGACCGGCGACGACGAAGCCGCGAAACTCGAAGCCGCACGCGCATGGAGCATCTGGGAAGGCCGCACGATCACGCTGCTGCCCGATCCCGCGCTCGCCGCGCACTTCGCGGACGGCCACTACGCGCTCGCGTTCGCGCGGATCGAAAACCACTACTTCGTCAACAAGGGCTTCGTCGAAGAAGGCCAGTTGCTGCGCGACGCGCCTCGCCTCGCCGGCATTCCGGGCGTGATCGTACAAGGCCGCTACGACATCGCGACGCCCGCACGCACCGCATGGGACCTGTCGAAGGCGTGGCCGGACGCGACGTTCGAGATCGTGCCCGGCGCCGGGCACGCGTACAACGAGCCGGGGATCCTGCAGGCGCTGCTCGCGGCGACGGACCGGTTCGCCGATTAATCAACACGACACACGCAACGCGGCGCGTACGGCCATGCCTGCCGGCACGCGCCGCGCCGCCCGATCAAAGGACGGTTTCGACGATCGTCCTGCCGCTGATCGCCCGCTCGACGAGCTGTTCGTCGCCGACCTTGCGGATCGCGTCGTCGAGCAGCCCTTCCGGTTCTTCGGTCGCCACCTTCAACAGGCCCGACAGGCCCCGCGCGTCGAGCACCACCAGCGTCTCCATCGAATCCGCGCGGCTCACGAGCACGCGGCGCAACGCCGGCCCCGCGCCGAAGCTCGCGCAGAGCGCAATCGTCTCGCTGCCGAGCGTGTAGTCGAAGTTCTTGATCATGGTCTGCCGCCGTTGCTGGGGAATGGCGAGGCGCGACGGCGCGGCGCCGTGACGTCGACGCACCCGCGCGTGCCGCCGGTGCCGGACCGAGGCTCGATCCGTTCGCCGGCAGGATCATGCTAGGCGTGCAGAATTAACGAAGACTTAAACGGCGAATCGCCCGGGCGGGCGGCATCGCGCGACATCACGGCGCGTCGAGCGGCTCGACCGTCACGCCGACCTTCAGCTCCTGATCCGCGCCGCCGCCGCGAATCACGCCGCGCAGCGGCGTCACGTCCGCATAGTCGCGGCCGATCGACAGCATCACGTAGTCGTCGCCCGGCGCGCGGTCGTTGGTCGGATCGAGCTGCAGCCAGCCGTTGTCCTCGGGCCACGCCGGGTCGTACACCTCGACCCACGCATGCGACGCGTCGGCGCCGATCAGCCGTGGCTGCCCGGGCGGCGGCTGCGTGAGCAGATAGCCGCTCACGTAACGCGCGGCCAGTCCGAGCGAGCGCAGTGCGCCGATCATCACGTGCGCGAAGTCCTGGCAGACCCCCTTGCGCAATCGCAGCGCATCGAGTGCCGACGTCGTGATGTCGGTGCTGTTCGGCGTGTACGCAAAGTCGGCGTGCACGCGCCGCATCAGGTCCCATGCGGCCTGCACGAGCGGCCGCTGCGGCGTGAAGCTCGCGGCCGCATACGCGGCGAGTTCGGCGTCGCACGCGACGTGCGGCGAAGCAAACACGAATTCGCTCGCCGCGTCGTAAGGCTGCCCCGCGCGGAACCGCAAGCGGTCGCGCACGGCTTCCCATGCAGTCGCGTGTTTTCCGTCGGGACGAGCGATCGCGGGCGGCGGCTCGCCGCGCGCACCGAGCGACCACACGGGCGGCGTCACGCGCACCGTGCTGCGGCTGCGCACGAGCAGCGCGTCGTGCGGCTGGTTCAGCGCGAACGATGCGCGCGCGTTGCCGAATGCGTCGATCTCCGTGCAGATCGATTCCGGCGCGGGGTTGATGTCGAGCGAGAACGACAGCACCTGCTGGCGCGGCGTCGCGAGCGGTTGCAGGCGCGCCTGGTGCTGCGCCGATTCGACGCGCGCCGCGTACCGGTATTCGGTATCGTGCGTGACGCGCAGCAACCGGCCGGGTGCAACGGCGGCCGGTGCGGCCGGTGCAGCAGGCGCGGCCGGCACCGCTGCCTGTCGTCCGTTTCCGGAACCCGGCGGCGTTTTCGTCGTGCCTTTCGTCGTCACCATAGCGTCCTGCCCGCCTCGCGCACGTGGCTGAAATAACGCTCGCCGATCCGGTTCGACAGTTCCCAGACCGCCTTCGCCGTCGCGTCGAGCATGCCGAGCAGCTTGTCGTGCCGGCCGCCGTCGGCGGTTTCGCACAGCTCGTGCAGCGACCATGCGGGCACGTCCGGAATCGTCTCGGCCAGCTCGGACAGCGCATAGCCTTCGCTGCGCTCGACCTTCGCCAGCCGGCCGCGCAGCGCCTGCACGACCCAGCCGAGCGAGCGCGGGTTGTCGGTATCGAGCACGACGAGCGACAGCAGCGGCGCGACGTCGAAGCCGCGCTGGAACCGCGAGCGGAACGTGATCGTGCTGTCGAACAGCTCCAGCACAAGCTCGAAGCCGTCCTGCCGGTACACGGCGCCTTCGTCGAACGCGAACTTCAGCACGCTGCACAGAAAGTCCAGCCGGTCGATCTGCCGGCCGATCGACAGCAGCCGCCAGCCGTCGTCGCGCGTCATGTGGTCGGTCTGCGCGCCCGTGATCGCGCCGAGCAGCAGGCCGAGGCGCTCCAGCAGCTGCAGTGCCTCGTTGCCGATCTGCTCGTCGGCTTCCGGATGATCGGCGCTGTCCGCGAACAGTTGCGTCGCGTCGTCGATCAACCGCCACTGATCGCTCGACAGCCGTTCGCGAATCGCGGCGGCGGCGCCGCGCATCCCGAACAGGCATGATGCGATTCCCGAGGTGCGATCCGCGCCGCGCGTCAGCGACGTCGCGAGCGCGTGCAGGAACGCACGCGGCGCATCGACGGCGTTCGGCGCGTCGGCCGCGATCAGGCCCGTGTCGCGGCACAGCGTGTCGAGCAGTTCCAGGTGCGCGGGGCTGTCGACGTCGTCCTCGCCGCGCAGCCGTTCGAGCGCGGCGCGCGCGAGGCGCATCAGGTTGGTCGCGCGCTCGGTGTAGCGGCCGAGCCAGAACAGGTTCTCGGCCGCGCGGCTCGCGATCGCGCGCGGCCGCTCGACGAGGTCGTCCGGGCCGAGATGCGTTTGCAGCAGCGTCGTCGAATCGACGATGCCTTCGGTCATCACCCACGTATCGACGGTGCTGCCGCCGTGCGGCATCGGCGCGTTGAACAGCGTGTCGCGCGTGCCGACCCGCGACAGCCCGCCCGGCAGGAGCCGCCAGCGCTGCGCGCCGTCGGCGAGCGCGAACACGCGCAGCAGCAGCGGCTTCGGCACGATGCGCGCGCCGCCGTTGCCGTCGGGCGTGCCGTGCCCCGGCCAGGTCGGCGCCTGCGACAGCGGCAGGTCGGCCTGCACCGTGTAGTGTTCGGGCCGCGCGAGTATCCGCGCGCGCCAGTCGGCAAGCTGCGCCTGCGTGAGCCGCGCGCCGATCACCGGGTCGAACGGGCTGCCCGCCTGCACGTCGGCCGGATACGACGCCCTCACGATGCAGCGCGCGAGCTGCGGCAGCGCGTCGTCGCACGCGGCCGCCTCGCCGCACCACCACGAATGCACGGCCGGCAGCGTCAGCGTTTCGCCGAGCAGGCCTTCCGCGAGACGCGGCATGAAGCCGAGCATGGCCGGCGATTCGAGGAAACCCGAGCCCGGCGCGTTCGCGAGCAGCACGTTGCCCGCGCGCACGGCCTGCAGCAGCCCCGGCACGCCGAGCATCGAATCGGGCCGCAGTTCGAGCGGATCGAGCCACGCGTCGTCGACGCGCCGCAGGATGCCGTGCACGGGTTCGAGCCCGCGCAGCGTCTTCAGGAATACGCGGTTGTCGCGCGCGGTCAGGTCGCCGCCTTCGACGAGCGTGAGGCCGAGGTAGCGCGCGAGATACGCATGCTCGAAATACGTCGCGCTGTGCGGCCCCGGCGTCAGCAGCACGATCCGCGAATTCCTGGCGGCCGGGCTGAGCGCCTGCATGCTCTGCAGCAGCGCGCGGTACGCGGACGCGAGCCGCTGCACGCGCAGCCCGCGAAACCCGCGCGGAAAGAGCCGCGACACGATCAGCCGGTTTTCGAGCAGATAGCCGAGCCCGGCCGCGCCCTGCGTGTGCTGCGCGACGATCCGCCACTGCCCGTCCGGGCCGCGCGCGAGATCGAACGCGACGACGTGCAGCCATGTATCGCCCGGCACGCGCGCACCGCGCATCGCGCGCAGGTAGCCCGGATGGCCGGTCACGAGCGCGGGCGGCAGCAGCCCGCGCTGCAGGATCGTCTGCGGCCCGTACAGGTCGGCCATCGTCGCGTTGAGCAGCCGCACGCGCTGCAGCACGCCGCGCTCGATCGCGACCCAGTCCTCGGGCGTGACGATCAGCGGCAGCAGGTCGAGCGACCACGGGCCGGCCGCGCCGTCGCCGGCGCGCTGCTCGTGCAACTGGTAGAACAGGCCGTTCTCGCGCATGCGCCGGTGCAGCGCGTCGGCACGGCGATCGAGGTCGGCCACGCCGTCGCTGCCGATCGATGTGAAGAAACTGCGCCATGCGGGCGCGAGCGCAGGCGCGTTCAGGCCGGCCGCGCTGCCGCGCAGTTCGTCGTAACGGCCGGCGGCCGCCGGCGCCGCGAGCGCGGCGGCCAGTTCGGCGGCGTCCGGCTGCGCGCCGGTATCGAATAGCGTGGGCATCGCGTCGGGGTCGGCGAGATGGTCGGAGTGAATGGGCTGCACGGTGTCGTTTCGTCGTCAGGGCGCGGCCGCGCATGCACGCCGCCGCACGGGCGGCGGGCCGCGGCGCGCGGCCGCAATCTGCCCGCATCCTAGCATTCCGGCGCGGCCGCGATCGGCCGGCGCGCCGGGAAATCGCGAACCGCGCATCGTCGTCCGCCCCGTCATCGGCCGGTCACGGCCGCCGCAGGTCGAGCGTGAACGGGAATTCGCGGCTCGGCGCAGCAGCCGACACACTCATCCGCCCCGGCGTGTGCCCCATCTCGACGAAGCGCGCGAGCCGGCGGCTCTCGGCCTCGTACGCATTGACGGGGAACGTCGCGTAGTTGCGCCCGCCCGGATGCGCGACGTGATAACGACAGCCGCCGAGCGAGCGCTGCAGCCACGTATCGACGATGTCGAACGTGAGCGGCGCGTGCACGCCGATGGTCGGGTGCAGCGCCGACGGCGGCGACCACGCCTTGTAGCGCACGCCCGCGACGTATTCGCCGACGGTGCCGGTCGGCTGCAGCGGCAGCGCGCGGCCGTTGACCGTCACGACGTGCCGGTTGTCGTTCAGCCCCGTCACGCGCACTTCGAGCCGTTCGACCGACGAATCGACGTAGCGCACCGTGCCGCCGGGCGCGCCCTCCTCGCCCATCACGTGCCACGGCTCCAGCGCGCCGCGCAGCGACAGCTGCATCCCGTTCACCGCGATCCGGCCGAACAGCGGGAAGCGGAATTCGAAGTGCGGCGCGAACCACGCCGGATCGAACGCGAAACCGGCGTCGCGCAGTTCGGCCAGCACGTCGTCGAAATCCATCTGAAGGAATGCGGGCAGCATGAAGCGATCGTGCAGCGCGGTGCCCCAGCGCGTAAGCGGCGTCGTGTACGGCGCGGCCCAGAAGCGCGCGACCAGCGCGCGCAGCAGCAATTGCTGCACGATGCTCATCCGCGCATGCGGCGGCATCTCGAACGCGCGCAGTTCGAGCAGGCCGAGGCGGCCGGTCGACGAATCGGGCGAATACAGCTTGTCGATGCAGAACTCGCTGCGGTGCGTGTTGCCCGTCACGTCGATCAGCAGGTTGCGCAGCACGCGGTCGACGAGCCACGGCGGCATGTCCTGCCCGTAGAGCAGCTTGTTGCGCTGGATCTCGGCGAACGCGATGTCGAGTTCGTAGAGCTGGTCGTTGCGTGCCTCGTCGACGCGCGGCGCCTGGCTCGTCGGCCCGATGAAAAGCCCGGAGAACAGGTACGACAGCGATGGATGGTTGTGCCAGTACGCGATCAGGCTCGCAAGCAGGTCCGGGCGGCGCAGGAACGGGCTGTCGGCCGGCGTCGCACCGCCGAGCACGAAGTGGTTGCCGCCGCCCGTGCCGACGTGACGGCCGTCGACCATGAACTTCTCGCTGCTGAGCCGCGACTGCCACGCGGCGTCGTACAGGAATTCGGTGTGATCGACGAGCTCGTCGAAGCTCGCGGCCGGATGGATGTTCACCTCGATCACGCCGGGATCGGGCGTCACCTGCAGCAGCTTCAGCCGTGCGTCGCGCGGCGGCGGATAGCCTTCGAGCACGAGCTTCACGCCGAGCGCGTGCGCGGTCAGCTCGATCGCGCCGAGCAGTTCGAGATAATCCTCGAGCGCGGCGAGCGGCGGCATGAACAGGTACAGGATGCCTTTGCGCACTTCGACGCACAGCGCGGTGCGCGTGATCCACGCGGCCGACTCGAAGCGCTCGGGCCGGCGCTGCGGGTCGTGCGCATGCGCGGCATGCCGCCCGCTGGCCGTGTCGTCGCCGCGCCATTGCATCACGGTCTGCGCGGACGCTTCGCGATGCACGCCGGACAGGTAGCGCGGCGCGTCGGCCGGGCCCGCGTAGCGCGCGCGGATGGCGGCGGCTTCCGGCAGCGCGGCGCGCGGCGCGAACGGATCGCGCTCGACCAGGTACGGATGGTCGGCGCGGGTGGCCCACGGCAGCGAATCGAGCGGCAGCCGATAGCCCATCGGCGAATCGCCGGGCACGAGGTACATCCGCTCGTCGCGGAAAAACCACGGGCCCGTCTGCCAGCGCGGCCCGTCGAGGCCCGGCCGATGGCGGCCCCGCTCATCGTCCGTACGCTTGACCGGCAGCACGTAGCCGACCACGCTGTCGAGCTGCTGCTCGAACACCTTGCGCAGCCGCGCGCGTTCGAGCTCGTCGTCGAGGCGCGAGTCGAACGGATCGACGTTGACGGGCAGCCGGCGTTCGCGCCACAGGTAATACCAGACGTCCTCGTAGCCGGGGCGGATGAATTCGTCGGTCAGGTTCAGCCGCGCGGCCAGCGCGTCGATGAAGCGCTTCGCGTCGTCGGTCGTATACGCGGACGGCTCGCGCTCGTCGGCGAACAGCGACGAATCGTGCCATACCGGCTGGCCGTCCGCCCGCCAGAAGATCGACAGTGCCCAGCGCGGCAGTTGCTCGCCCGGATACCACTTGCCCTGCCCGAAATGCAGGAAGCCGCCGTCGCCGTATTCGGCGCGCAGCCGCTGCACGAGCTCGGTCGCATAGCCTCGCTTGGTCGGGCCGAGCGCATCGGTGTTCCATTCGGCGCCGTCGCGATCGTCGATCGACACGAAGGTCGGCTCGCCGCCCTGCGTGAGCCGCACGTCGCCGGCCGCCAGCGCGCCGTCGACCTGCGTGCCGAGCGTGCGCACGGCATCCCACTGCGACTCCGTATACGGCTTCGTCACGCGCGGCGATTCGTACACGCGCGTCACGGCCATCTCGTGCTCGAACGACACCTCGCATTCGTCGATCAGCCCTTCGACCGGCGCCGCGCTGGTCGGCTGCGGCGTGCACGCGAGCGGGATATGCCCTTCGCCGGCAAGCAGGCCCGACGTCGGATCGAAGCCGATCCAGCCGGCACCGGGCAGGTAGACCTCGCACCACGCGTGCAGGTCGGTGAAGTCGACCGACGTGCCGCTCGGGCCGTCGAGCGATTTCACGTCGGGCGTGAGCTGGATCAGGTAGCCCGACACGAAGCGCGCGGCGATGCCGAGATGGCGGCAAAGCTGCACGAGCAGCCACGCGCTGTCGCGGCACGAGCCGGATGCGAGTTTCAGCGTCTGTTCGGGCGTCTGTACGCCCGGCTCCATCCGCACGAGGTAGCCGATGTCGTGCTGAAGCCGCTGGTTCAGCGCGACGAGGAAGTTCACGGTGCCGGCCGGCGTGCGGTCGACGCCGTCGACATACGCGCGGAACAGCGGCGACGCACTCGTCTGCGGATCGCATACGAGATACGGCGCGAGCTCGGTCTTCAGCGCGTCGTCATAGTCGAACGGATATTGCTCCGCGCTCGCTTCCAGGAAGAAGTCGAACGGGTTGTACACCGACATCTCGGCGACGAGATCGATCGTGATCTCGAAGGACTCGGTGCGCTCCGGAAACACGAGCCGCGCGAGATAGTTCGAGAACGGGTCCTGCTGCCAGTTGATGAAGTGCTGCGCGGGCTCGACCGTCATCGAATACGCGAGGATCGGCGTCCGGCAGTGCGGCGCGGGCCGCAGCCGCACGACCTGCGGGCCGAGGTTGACGAGCCGGTCGTAACGGTAGCGGGTGGTGTGATGCAGCGCGACGTGGATGGACATGGGAGCTCGATTCGGGTTGGATCGGCCGCGCGCGCCGCGTCGCTGTCGACGCGGCGGCCCGGCATGGCGGATGCGGCGAAAGCGCGCGTCCGGTCAGACGAGTTCGGGCGTCTGCACGACGCTGATCTCGACGCCGACAGCCGTCGCGCCGAGCCCCGTCACCGGCTGCGCGTCGCGATAGTCGAGGCCGACCGCGATGCGCACGTAGCGCTCGTCCGGGCAGCGGTTCATGAACGGATCGAACCCGACCCAGCCGAGCCCTTCGACATAGGCCTCGGCCCATGCATGGCCGGCCGGCTGCTGCATCAGCGCGGCGGCTTGCGGCTGCGCGCCGAGCGCCGCCTGCGACTGGCCCTGCGACTGGCCCTGCGATTGCGACTGCGCAGCATGCGACGCGCCGAGCGCCTGCTGCATGCCCTCGCCGCTCTGCAACGCGAGCGCTTCCTCGTCTTCGTCGTCGCCCGCGTTCTGCTTCGCGTCGGCGATGCGCTGCATCGCGCTGTCGGCGAGCACGTAGCCCGAGATATAGCGGGCGGGAATCTTCAGCGCGCGCGCGGCCGCGATGAACGCGTGCGCATGGTCGCGGCTCGTGCCCTCGCCGCTTTGCAGCGCGGTTTCCGCATCGACGGGCGCGTCGGCGGCCAGGTTCGGCGCGTACGCGATGCGGCCGTGCACTTCCGTCATCAGCCAGTGCAATGCGTCGAGGCCGTACGGCTCGATCGGCAGCGCCTGCGCGAGCGCGCGCACGGTGTCGCCCGCCTTCGTGAGCGCGGTCTCGCGCTCGAAGATCCACGGCGGCGCATAACCTTCTGGATTGCCGAGAATGCCCGCGCGGTCCTGCGTCTCGACAACGCCTGCCGCGACGACGACGATCTCGGCCTTCGCGCCGCGGTCGTGACGCACGAGGTCGATCCGGTTGCCGAGCCCGTCGGCGTACGACAGCGTCGGCTCGACGCCGTCGATCGTGACCTGCCACGCGCGCACCGTCTGCCCGGGCCCGGACTGCGGGCGCAGCCTCAGCCGTTGCAGCGCATGGGTGGCTTGATCGTCGAACTGATAACGCGAAATGTGTCGGATGGCGAGTCGCATGGCAAGCCTCAGTCGAAGTTGTAGGCCTGGGCGATTTCGAGCCCGAGGCTGTTGTTGCGGCCGATGAAGTCGGTCAGGAACTCGTGCAGGCCGCTCTTGAAGATCCGCTCGACCGAGGTATCGGACAGCATCTGCAGGATCTTCGCGGCCGTGTCGTGACACGGATGTGTCACGCCGTAATCCTTCGCGAGCAGGTTCAGGCTCGACACGACGCGCCCGTAGCAATAACGCAGCGAACGCGGCATGCGGCCGTTCAGGATCAGGTAGTCGGCGATGTTCATCGGCTTGTACTGCACGTCGTACACCCAGCGGTACGAACGGTGCGCGGCCACGCAGCGCAGGATCGTTTCCCACTGGTAGTTGTCGAGGATCGTGCCCACGTGCGACACCGACGGCAGCAGCAGGTGGTACTTCACGTCGATGATCCGCGCGGTGTTGTCCGCGCGCTCGACGAACGCGCCGATCTGCGCGAAATCGAAGATCTCGTTGCGCAGCATCGTGCTGTAGAAGCTGCCGAGGATCAGCGCGGTTTCGCGCTTCACCGCGTCGAGCACCGCCGGCAGCTCGCTTTCCGGCACCGGCCGCTCGAATGCGCGGCGCAGCGCGAGCCACGCGCCGTTCACGCTCTCCCACGCCTCGCGCGTGAGCGCCGTGCGCACCATCCGCGCGTTCGAGCGCGCGGCCTCGATGCACGACAGCACGCTCGACGGGTTGTCGCGGTCGCGCAGCAGGTAGTCGGTCACGGTATCGGCCGCATACGCATCGTATTTCTGCCGGTAGCCGTCGTCGGCGCCCGAGCTGACGAGCACCGACGACCATTCGGCCGGCGCGTCGGACGTGCGCGTGAGCGCCATCCGCAGCCCGGCATCGACGATGCGCGCGATGTTCTCCGCGCGCTCGATATAGCGGTACATCCAGTAGAGACCGCTTGCAGTACGTCCCAGAAGCATCTCGTGTCCACTCCGTCTTCGTTCGGTTGGCGCGCCGGCTCCGGCGCGCGCGGTCGTGTCCGGCTCAGTCGGCCAGCACCCAGGTGTCCTTGGTGCCGCCGCCCTGGCTCGAGTTGACGACGAGCGAGCCCTCCTTCAGCGCGACGCGCGTGAGCCCGCCCGGCGTGATGCGGATCCGGTCCGACACCAGCACGAACGGCCGCAGGTCGACGTGGCGCGGCGCGAGGCCGGCTTCGGTCAGGATCGGCGTCGTGGACAACGCC
>Ga0207695_10003115_pt1 | contig 23722 bp, 20 predicted proteins | sample KBSC54metaG_FD_184354 | JGI IMG/M metagenome (GOLD analysis project Ga0207695, IMG submission 184354) | Corn rhizosphere microbial communities from Kellogg Biological Station, Michigan, USA - KBS C5-4 metaG (SPAdes) (version 2) | ecosystem: Host-associated > Plants > Roots > Rhizosphere > Soil...
TCATGATCAAGTTCACCTACACCGGAGATACCGATTTGAGTGGAACGGTGGACGCCACCGACTCGGCCAACTTCTCGCTGGGCCTGCATGGCCTGGGCAACGGCGGCAACGCCGGCTGGGAATTTGGTGACTTCGACTACTCCGGAGGCAAGCCCAACTCCAACGACAGCCAGGCCTTCAGCCTCGGATTGCACGCCTATAGGCAGTTTGGAGCGCTGTGAGAAATCCGCTCACTCTGATAATGGCCCCATCACGCTGAAGACGCCTTCATCGCTTTTGATCAAAATTTGGCGGATGCCCTGGTTTTCTTTGGCGATTCATGACAACACTGCGGGGTTACGCAGACACTTCTCAACATTCTGTCGCAGTCGGTTCGCGTTTGCGTGTCAGGCGCTCCGCTTGAACGCATTTTCGAACCCGCTGCGCGCGGAGCTTTACCCACGCCCCGCCCCCCTTACGCCTCGTGAGCGAGCGGGTGAGGAAACAAAAAGCGGACATTTTCAAAGTTTGCAATTTGTATGGTATACGACTTGCAGAAGAATGGAGGTGTCGATGGCGATTGGGGAGAGGTTGGAAATTCACGGTGTGAGGTGCCTTTCCCGCCGCGCGTCTTAACCGCTTACTAGCGCGCGGCTCCTTCAGAGAGAGACAGGAACAACCAATCGATCCGAGTAAATATGAAAACTCACTTGACAATTGGAGCGCGGCGCTGGTGTCGCGCGAGCCTCGCGCGCCGCGCGCGGGACAAGATCGCAAACCCTGTATGGTAAAAGAATTACGGTTGATGAGCCTCCTAATCAGGGCGCGCGGTGCGCATGTGTCGCGCGCCGCGCGCGAGTACAATACCTCCTTTAGCCCCGGTTCATCGGACACTTTCTGACGTTTTGAGACATTTGGGGAAATTGTTCTAGAAACTAGAGACTGGAGACTAGACGTGTGCGCGGACGCTTTCGATGAGGGGCGCTCGCTCGCCTTGAATTACCTGCCAAAGTGAGTTGAATCAGCGGCGATGCCTTTTGAGATCTCTACGACGCGCGGGTTTTCGGCGGCGCATCAGCTTCGGCTTTATGACCAGTCGCTGGAGCCGGTGCATGGGCATAATTGGAAAGTGAAAGTGGTGGTGCAACGCGACGATTTGGACGAGATCGGCGTCGTGATGGATTTTCATGAGTTGGAGCGGCTGTTGGACCGGATCATTGAGCCGATGCATAACCGGCATCTCAATGAACTGATGCCGTTTCAGAAATTGAATCCTTCGGCCGAGCATGTGGCGATGTATATCGGGCAATCGCTTCGATTGCCCAAAGACGTGGCGCTGCAATCGGTTGAAGTTTGGGAAACGGAAGGGAATTCGGCGATCTACCGGCCCTAGAATAACTCACGCTGGAAGTGATTCGGGCCGCTGCGGTTTTCATTGACGCTGGCGGGCTGGGCAAATAGGATCATTCTGGTGCAGGCGGAGCATTCCGCCGGAGAGGGCGCGCTGTTCATGAAGTGCGATAACTGCAACAAGAACGCCACCGTTCACCTGACCGAAATCAAAGCGGGGAAAAAAATCGAGAAGCATCTGTGCGAGCAGTGTGCCGCGGCCAATGAAGGGCTGCCGGTCAAAAGCCACATGCCTATCAATGAACTGCTGACCAATTTCGTGATGCAGCATTCGGGCATGCAGAAGGAGGTCGGCACATCCTGCGAGCAGTGCGGCATCACCTGGGCGGAGTTTCGCCAGAGCGGGCTGCTGGGCTGCCCGAATGATTACCAGGTTTTCGAGAAGGATCTGATGCCGCTGCTGCAGCGGGCCCATGAGAACATGAGCCATCATGTCGGCAAGGTGCCAGCGCGGCGAGGAAATTCGGGCGTTCCGATGAAACGGCAGGTCGATCTGACCCGCCTGCGTAAGGAGCTGGCCAAGGCGGTGGAAGCCGAAGATTATGAGCGTGCCGCTAAGTTGCGCGACCAGATCCGCCAGGCCGAGGGCGGATGAATTGACAGGGATTGTCGGGCGCGATCAACCGCGCGAGTGATTGATCGAGATATCAAGCAATTCTGCACACTATGAAGCTTTCTGATTTGACCAACCATGCCGGCGAATGGCTCCGCGGAAGCGGGCCGATGAGTGAGATCGTGATTTCGTCGCGCATCCGCCTGGCGCGCAACATTGCCGGGTTTCCGTTCCTCGGTCGCTGCTCGCGGCAGCAGCGCCAAGCCTTGGAACAAAAGGCGCGCGAGACGATTCTCAATGCGCAGATCGCATCGGAACTGCTTTATGTTGATCTGGAAGCCGCGCCGGAAATCGATCGGCAATTGCTGGTCGAGCGGCATCTGATCAGCAAGCCTCACGCGGCAGCCGAGGGAGCGCGCGGCGTCGCGATCGCTGAGAACGAGACCATTTCGATCATGGTCAACGAGGAAGATCATCTCCGCATTCAGGCGCTTCGCAGCGGCTTACAGCTCGAAGAAGCCTGGGAGCAGATCACGAAGGTCGATGACAAGATCGAGTCCGCGCTCGATTACGCGTTTCATCCCCGCTTTGGCTATCTCACCGCCTGCCCCACCAACGTCGGCACCGGCATTCGCGTCAGTGTCATGCTGCATCTTCCGGCCCTGAAACTGACGGGCGAAATTGAAAAGGTTTTCCGTGCGGCAAAGGACATGCGTTTGGCCGTCCGGGGTCTTTATGGCGAAGGCACCGAAGCCACCGGCGATTTCTACCAGATCAGCAACCAGACGACGCTCGGCAAAACCGAAGAAGAAATCATCAGCGATTTCAAGCACGTCGTTATTCCCAAGATCATCGAATACGAGCAACACGCCCGCAAAGCGCTACGCGATGACCGCACGGTGCAGTTGGATGACAAAGTGGGACGCGCGGTCGGCATCCTTCGATCGGCAAGACTCATTGCAAGCGAAGAAACCCTGCTGCTCTTGAGCCATCTGCGTATGGGCCTGCATTTGGGCCGCGTAAAAGATGTTGACATTCGCACGCTTAATGAACTGTTTCTCCTGACGCAGCCGGCCCATTTGCAGAAAATTCAGGGGCGCAAACTTGAAGGCGATGTACGTCGCGCGGCACGTGCCGATTACATCCGCAGCCGATTGAGCGCGAGCTAGATCTGGCGATTGTCCAGCGATTTCACATTGACGGCTTTTGGCAGCCGTTGATACACCTCCCGCATGCGATCACAAGCCGGTATCAAATTGAATGGGAGGTTCTGCGCGCGGATATGCGTCGCTCTTCTTCTAGTTTGCAGCGCGAATTCTGTTCGAGCTGCATCGGCCCAGACAAAGCCGAATCCCGGCCAGGCGGTTCTCGACGAACTCAATCAAACAATCGACTGGTATCGGCGCGTGACCGCGCTGGATCAAAGCTCGATTACGCCACCGGAAGTGCTTTTTCGGGATTCGATTCGGCAGAACGCCAGGCAGATTCTGCACCAGAGTTTTGTGTACGCCCGCGCCCAGGCCGCTGCGATCAATGCCAGTGGCGGCGCGACACAGTCCGCAAATGCACAAAACGCCAAACTTTCGCAAGCCGCGGCTGCATCGTCGCAGCGCATGGTCCAACTTCAGACGCGGTTGGATGCTGCAACTGCGAGTCTTTCGAAAACCACTGCCGCTTCGCGACCGGCGCTGGAGGCGCAGCGCGACGAGCTGATGGCTGAATTGAATTTGGCTAAAGCGCGCAGCGACGTGATTCAGCATGTGTCCGATTTCACTGCCGAGAGTGGCGGCTCGACGTTGCTTCAGCAAATCGATGACTTGGAGCGGTCGATTCCCGATGCCCAGCCGCAACAGCAAAACAGCTCCGCTTCCAAGTCGACCGATTCGTCTGCCCTGCAGAACATTCGCCCCGAATCAACGGGAATCATCGGGCTGATTGAAGACATGTTCTCCCTCTCGCGGCGCATGAAGGACATCAAGGATGTCGATAAGAAGGCGGGCGCCCTTCAGGAAACCAACGAAAAAATTCGCGGGCCATTGCGGACTGAATTGCTCGATGCGCTGCATCGTGCCGATGCGCTCTCGCAGACCCGACCATCCGACAACCCACAGGCGCTGGATGCACTCAAGGGCCAATTCGACGAACTGACTTCCCGATTCAAGCTCCTCGCCTCGGCAGGTGTGCCTTTGGCAGAACAGAACATTCTTCTTGGATCGACTCGCTCCGCGCTGGAGCAATGGCATGATGCCGTGCATGGCGAATATTTCCGCGTCATTCGAGCCTTGCTTATACGGCTCGGGGCGATCGCGATTTCGATCCTGATCCTCCTGGGAATCTCAAACCTGTGGCGCCGCGCGACCTTCCGCTATGTCACAGATGTGCGAAGGCGCAGGCAGTTTCTCCTGGTCCGACGCCTGGTAGTAGGCGCAATCATCATTGTGATTGTCGTCGCGGGCGTAGTTACGGAATTCAGTTCACTGGCGACCTTCGCCGGACTCATTACCGCGGGCATTGCCGTTGCCTTGCAGACGGTTATTCTTTCCGGCGTCGCCCACTTCTTTTTCCTGGGCCGTTATGGCGTGCGTGTCGGTGACCGCGTGACCATTTCCGGAATCACCGGCGATGTGATCGACATCGGTATCTTCCGCCTGTACATGCTGGAATTGAGCAGCAGTCATTCCGATCTTCAGCCGACCGGGCGGATCGTTGTCTTTTCCAATTCGGTGCTGTTTCAGCCATCGGCCTTCTATAAGCAGATCCCCGGCGCCAATTATGTTTGGCATGAACTGGCGCTGACGGTATCGCCCAACAGCGATTACCACCTGACGGAAAAACGGCTCATGGGCGCCGTGCAGAGCGTTTATGAGCAATACAAGGAAGACATCAAGCAGCAACATGCCGCGGCCAACCAGCACATCCATTTGCCGCTTCCTGAGCCGAAGCCGCAGTCACAATTGCGCTTTGTGGACAGTGGGCTGGAATTTGTCGTGCGTTATCCAGTCGAGTCGCGTCGGGCCGCGGAAATTGACGACCGCATCACCCGCCAGCTTCTCGACACGATCGACCAGGAGCCGAAACTCAAGCTCGTTCCATCCGGCACGCCCAAGATTCAGCCGGCGACTGCGACGTGAAGGGATCAGGGCTGACTATTCAAACGGGGAGGCTGCTGAGAGTTTTGCGTGATCTGGCTGTACAAGGCGTTTGCGGCCCGATCGGTCGGCGCGATGGTGAGCGCGGCTCGCAAGCTATCCAATGTGCCGGCCAGGTCGCCCTTTGCTTGCAACGCCATCGCCAGTGCGACATGGGCGGCGGCCGATCGATTGTCAATGTGAATTGCAGTTTTCGCGCTATGGACAGCATCGTCGATTCGCCCCAATTCGCGCAGTGAGTGACTTAGATTCACATGAGCGGTTACCAGCTTCGGGCTCATCGCGATCGCTTGCGTCGCCGCCTTGACCGCCAGTTCATGTCGGCCCGCCTCTTTAAGCGCCTTGGCATAATTATTGAAAATCGGCGCAGAGTTTGGAAATCGAGCGGCTGCCGATTCAAAGACGCCGGCCGCTTCGGCATGCCGCTTCAGGCGGCCCAGGACCGCGCCAAGATTATTGAGATTTTCAAGTGAATCCGGTTGAAGGTTCACAGCCCGCTTGAGCACATCGGCTGCCGTTTCAAGACGATTGGATTCAATCAGGAGCCGGTAATAGGCGTTGAGCGCCGCGACCGATTTTGGATCTCGCTCGATGAGCGACAGGTAAATCGATTCCGCCTCGGCAAGACGTCCCTCGCTATGGAGCGCAATGGCAGATTCAAGATTCTGTTCCCCGAGAATGCTTTCAGATTGATCGGCACGCCCCAAGACTCTGGCCGAAAATTTTTCGAAGTTTCGGTCGTAGCCGAGTTGAACGCCCGGCATCGAGCCACTGGTGCCGTTCTTCTTGTGCGTCACTGGCCAATCGGCTTTCTGCAATCCAAATCCGAGCGATTCGGCGCGGTAGCAAAGATCGTTATCTTCCCAATACGGCATCGAATAGGCCCGCTCGTCCCATCCCTTAAGCTTTTCCCAGACTTCCTTGCGACCGGCGATGCACCAGCCTTCAATGCTTTGCACCGGGCGACCCTCCACGTTTGTCGTCCCCAGCGTCGGCCCAGCCAACATCCCCGGCTTCAGATCTCTTCGCACCTGATCGAGCCAGCCAGGCGAGGCAGAAATATCGTTATTGAGAAAGAGGATGATTTGACCCGTCGCGACCTCAAGACCCTGGTTGTTCGCCGCTGAAAACCAGCGGTTTTGCTCATTTCGAACGTATTTTCCCCCAAGGCGAGCCACCATCTCGCGCAGGGCGATGGCATTCTTCTCGACCGAAGCATTGTCTACAACAATGACTTCCACGTTCGGATCGGCAACGGCCCGTTCGTAGTCAGCGATGAACTCCGGGTGGTCGAGCCAGGGGGTAATGATGCTGATCGTTTCGGCCATCGGGGTCTGCTCATTCTACTCCAATTCCCCGAAAAACACTTGGCAATCGATGGACATCATGGTTAAACTTGCGGTGTTCGTATGAGGAGAAAATCGATGTGGCGCGTTTCGTTAGCGATTTTGGCCGCATGCGTTGCAATGAGCGGCGCGACCGCGCTCGCCGAGCCGTCGATTAACGTCGGCACATTTACCCTTCTGCCCAATACGGCGAATCAGACCATCACCATCCCAGTGATCGGCGGAGATTCTGTAACCGGTTTTAACCTGCGGTCACAAATCGGCGACGGCACTGGGCCTGAAGTTGAGCCGATTTTCCAATCCGTTGATTTTGGGAACGGAACAATCTGGGCGGGCCACTCCTCAACGTCGCTCGGTGGGCCGGTCACCGGTGCATTATCTGATGCTCAGGCGAGCGTTGTGCTCAATAACACTGGCGACAGCGTTCAGGCGCTGGGTGGCCTGGTTAACTTCACCATCAGCACTGTGGGCGTGGCCCCAGGTCGCTATCCGCTACTTTTGTCGGGAACGGAGATCGGGTTGCCTTCGGTGTTCATTGGAAACCAAGGCGTGGACATCCCGGCCCTCATTAACAATGGCACCATCAACGTTACGCCTGAACCCGGCGCGCTTTGCCTGACGGCTCTGAGCGGCGCAGGCATTCTGTTGCGACGCCGGCGCAACGCGTAACGATTCTTTCTGACAAAAATTCGACAAGTAATTATCGCCGCATTTGGCTGCCGAGCCGCGCCATGCCTTGCTTGGCCATCGCATTTCCCGGATCCAGTTGCAGCGCGGTATAGAGATGCTGCGCGGCCTGATCGAGCTGGCCATGGTCGAGAAGCAGGATGCCCAGATAACTATGGGCCTGAGCATCGCCTGGATCTAAGTCGATGGCAGTCTGGAGTTCCTCCATCGCCTCCGTATCGCGCTTCAGGTTGGCCAACATGATTCCGAGGTTGAGATGCGCCTGGGCATCATCCGGAGCGATATTCAAAATGCGATGGCTGACGGAAAGTGCCTGCTCAAAGTTGCCTTGCTGGGCGAGCAGTCCCGCGTAATTCTTTAATCCGCCGACATTGTCTGGCTCGATGCTCAATCCGTGGCGAACTGCCGAAAGAGCCTCGCTGTACTGCCCCATCATGGCCAGATCACTCGCCGCCGCGAAATATCCCTCAGCATTCCCCGGCTGCTTGTCGATCAGCCGACGGGAATAGACCAGCGCTTGCGCTGGATCTCCTGCCGTGAGATAGGCGTCGGCCAAACAATGGTCGGCGATCGTGCTGTTGGGATTGACCTTCAACTCGTATGAGAAAAGTGATTGCGTGTCATACCAATGAAATGTTTGAATGCAGGACCAAACGCCCAGCACCGCCAGGCAGCAGCCGCAGGTCCAGGCAAATGCTCGATGACGACCCAATCGCAGAACTAAAAATGCGATCGCCAGGGCCGGCCCCAGCATGGCGACATAAAGGTATCGGTCAGCAACCAGCGAAAATACCTCAAAGCCAAATGGCAGCAATCCGAGCACCGGAAGCAATCCGGCAATCAGCAAGAGGAACGACGCCAGAATCCAAGGCATGCGCTTGCGGAAAACGATTGCGAAAATGGCCAGGGCAACCGGCGCGATCCACGACCAGGCAAGCCATCCGCGCGCGATGACGGTTTTGGCGGCATGGTCATATTGCGGGACAAGCCAGATCGGAAGAGCGATCTTGTAGAGGTAAAACGAAATGGCATTCGCCGCGAGCAGCGGCCGAATCCATGGGCGATTGCCATCGATGTCATGCAGATTGACGGGCTGCACTTTCATCGCAATGAAGATGATCGGAATCGCAAGGAGAACCCACGGCACCAACGAGACAATCACCTTTTTCCACGATCTTCCCACCAGCCAGCGATCAATCACCAAGGCCATCGCCGGCGCGGCAACCGCCGAGGGTTTAGCCAGCATGGCCAAAACAAACGCGAGCAGAGCTATCGCATAGTTGACGGAGACTCGGACAGAAGACTTCGTCTCGTCACCGGTGCTTTGAGATCCTTGCGCAAAGGCGAGATATCTCCACAAGGCCAAGAGCGTCAGCATTCCCGCCAGCACATCTTTCAACCCAGTGATCCACGCAACCGGCTCAACTTGGATCGGATGTATTGCAAACAACAGCGCCCCCGCCGCCGCTGCCCAGGGGCGCTTGACGAGTCGATTGAGGATCTGAAAGACGATCAACGCTGAAACGATGTGGAACCCCAGATTCACTGCATGAAACAGCGAAGGATCGAGTCGCAGGCCGGATGCATCATGAGGTGGAACGGTGCTGATCAGCGCGATAATTCCCCAGATGAAATATGTGAGCGGGATATACAAGTGCAGATAAGGGTGCGTTAGAAAATACGCGATCCCCTGAAGCGTCGGCGGATTGAATCGCTGGTTGGCCGCGATGTTCTGGTAATCGTCCCAAGTGAGGAAATGATTTCGACAAATCGGCCAGAAAACCGCCAGAACAACAAACGCGATCAGAATCTGAATCAGGACATCGCGCATCCGATCAGGCGAGTCGGTCGAATCGATGCGAGAGGCTTTCTGCAAAGGGCGCGCGGACATAGTTGCTAATGATCAGGCTATGCCGCCTTGGTCGTTGCCGGCCCGGGCTCCGATGCCGTAGCGCGCATGGTGGGCCAGGCCCCCAACTCGCGGAACCTGCCTTGCGGGTCGAATTGAAACGCCAGATAAACCCAGACCGGTCCGGTGAAATCGGTGCTCGTCATCAGGCGTTGCCCCGCGACGACGACCATTTTTCCGTGTTCCTGATCGTCCTGCGTGCCGATCCACCCTTTTGGATCGCCTTTCTTCCAGTTGATCACCTCATAGCCGTGGCTGACGAGCCAGTCGTGAGCCTGATCATAATTGACGGTTCGAGGGATTTGCGTGCGTGCTTCGACGGCAATGTCATCGGCCATCTTCTCCAGTTGTTTGGTGGAGCGCCATTGGCGGAGCAAGCCGACGCCCGTCCAGCCTAGCACGATCAACAGGACGATGAAGATTGCCGAACGAAGGGCGACGCTGCGCCCGGTGGTCATGGCCATGGAATGACGCTACGGGCGATAAGTTGCCTCGTCAACGCGGGGTCTTTCAAAGTTTGAATCGCAGGCGATGATACTGGCCGGCCATCAGAGCGGAGTCATACATGTCTTGCGCCCCAAAAAATTCCTTTTCTCTCACCTTTCTGTTTTTGCTTTTCGCTGTCAGCATATTTTGTGCCGAATGGACATCTGCTCATCAGGTCAAAATCGATGGGCGCACATTCACCTTGCCCGAAGGCTTTACCATCGAGCGCGTCGCGGGACCGCCGGTGGTCAATCGGCCGATCCAGGGAGACTTCGACGAGCTCGGCAACCTCTACATGGCCGAATCGTCCGGCTCCAGCGACAAGGTTCAGAAGCAGTTGGAGGAAAAGCCGCACCACATTCTGAAGCTGGCCGCCGCCGATGCGCGCGGCCTTTTCCATCACAGCTCCGTCTTCGCCGATCACCTGATGTTTCCTGAAGGGGCAATGTGGAAAGACGGATCCTTTTACGTTGGAGCGCCACCGAGCATTTGGAAATTGACCGACACGAAAGGTCAAGGCGTTGCCGATCAGCGGATCGAATGGTTTTCCGGCAAGACGCTCACCGGCTGCGCCAATGACATTCACGGCCCCTATGCCGGTCCCGATGGTTGGATTTATTGGTGCAAGGGCGCGTTTGCTGAGCAGACCTACATCCTTCACGGCAACAAAAAATTCGTCACGCGGGCCGCTCACATCTTTCGTGCCCGGCAAGATGGTTCAGGGATCGAGCCGGTGATGACCGGCGGAATGGACAATCCGGTTCACGTCGTCTTCATGCCTAATGGCGAGCGGTTCTTTACGACCACCTTCCTTCAGAATCCGGCAGGCGGACAACGCGACGGCATCATCCACGCCATCTACGGCGGGATCTATGGGAAGGTGCACGACGTCATCGAAGATCATCCACATACTTCGCCGGATGTGATGCCGGTGCTGGTGCAACTCGGGCCGGCCGCGGCGTGCGGTTTGGCGCGGTATGAATCGGACGGATTTGGCCCTGAATATCGTAATAATCTCTTTGCCAGCAGCTTTAATCTCCGCAAGATCACCCGCCATATCCTAACCCCCGACGGCGCGACCTATTCTTCGAAGAATGAAGACTTCCTGGTCTGTGACGATCTCGATTTTCACCCGACCGACATCATTGAAGATGCCGATGGAAGCCTGCTGATCGTGGACACCGGCGGCTGGTACAAGCTCTGCTGCCCGACGTCGCAGCTTGGCAAGCCGGATGTATTGGGAGCCATTTATCGAATTCGACGGGACGGCGCGCCAAGAATCGACGATCCGCGCGGGCTGAATCTGGATTGGAAGGCAATGAAGCCTGTCGAGCTGGCGGCTTTGCTTGGTGATCACCGCCCCGCCGTTCGCAAGCGCGCGATCGAGGCGATGGCAGCACATGGGGCGAGCACTATCGCACCAATTCGGGACATTTTGCGCACCTCATCATCCGAAGTTGCTCGGCTTAATGCCGTCTGGGCCGCCACAAGGATCGATTCTCCGGAAGCGCGGGCAGCCGTTCGCTTGGCTATGCATGATGCCGATGACACAATTCGGCAGGCTGCAGCGCATTCGGCCAGCGTCTGGCGCGACGCGGCGGCCTTCGATGATCTGATCGCCCTGCTTCAAGATCCCTCAGCTTTTAATCGACGCGTGGCCGCCGAGGCGCTTGGACGATTGGGCAACGCCAAGGCGATTCCTGCGATTTTCCAGCAGCTTGCCCGCGACAACGATCGGGTGCTGGATCATTCGCTGACCTATGCGCTCATTGAAATTGATGATCCATCCGCGACGGCCACAGGGCTCACAAGCGCCAACGTCCACATCAAACGCTCGGCTATGATCGCGATGGACCAGATGGACGGCGGCAAGGTCGATCCACAAATTGCTGCCTCGGCGATGAATTCTTCCGATCGCGCGCTTCGCGAAACCGCAGCCTGGATTGCCAGCCGGCATCCCGACTGGGGCGATCAGTTGGCCGAGGCGATGCGGAAGCGGATGGAGGCCGCGAGTCTCAGCGAAGCCGACCAGCGGCAGTTAATCGCGCAGCTTTCCAAACTCGCGGCTTCGCCCGCGATTCAACACCTTTTGGTCGAGGCGCTCAGTGATCCGCATGCGAATCCGCAGAAGAAACATGTGTCCCTTAGCGCGGTCGCCCAATCCGATTTTAAGCAATCGCCCGAAGAGTGGATCGATGCCATTTCGAAACTTCTTGATGAGGCCCAGGGATCGGTCCTAGCCGAAGCAATTCACGCAGCCGGCAAGCTTCATTTGGCCCGATCGCAGCGCCCCGCAATGGCTCGAAAGCTACTTGCTGTGGCAAGTCGTGATGATCTGCCAGCGCGCACGCGTCTTGAAGCGCTGGGGGCAATCCAAGGGGGATTGCCATCGCTTGATTCGCAGGTCTTCTCATTCCTCATCGCGCAGCTCGGAAATGATCAGCCGGCCGATCAGCAGCTCCTGGCGGCTCAGGCGCTTTCGCGCGCCAAGCTTTCCACTGATCAACTTGTGTCTTTAACAAGTGCAATCGAAACGGCGGGTCCGCTCGAGATCGGGCCGGTTCTCGATGCATTTCAGCAAACGACAAATGCACAGGTCGGACAGAAATTGGTCGATTCACTCGGCAAGGCTAAGTCTTTAACTTCGCTTCACCCCGATTTGCTGCGATCGCGCCTCGCACCGTTCGGCGAGCACGTCATCCAGCAAGGCAACGCCCTTCTGGCCAAACTCGATCCCGATGCGACGCAGCAGAAGCAAAAGCTCGACTCCATCGAAGCATCCTTGCCCGCCGGTGATATTCGACGCGGCCAGCTTATTTTCAACGGCTCCAAAGCCGCTTGTGTTTCATGCCACGCAATCGGATACGTCGGCGGCCAGGTCGGTCCCGATCTCACGCGCGTCGGCGCTACGCGCAAAGAGCGCGATCTTTTGGAAAGCATCGTCTTCCCCAGCGCCAGTTTTGTGCAAAGCTACCAGCCCACCGCAGTTCAATTGCGGAATGGCACGCCGCAGTATGGCATCATCAAGCGCGACGATGCCCAGGGACTGGCGCTCGTCATTGGTCCCAACCAGGAAGTCCACATCTTGCGCGATCAGATTAGAGCCATGCAGCCCGGCAAGATCTCCCTCATGCCGGCGGGTTTCGGAGATCAGCTATCGCGCCAGGAATTGGCCGACTTGCTCGCGTTCCTGAAGGCGTGCAGGTGAGAGACGCTGGGATGTTTGTTAGCCGAGTTTATATAGCCGCCCGGCTTGTCGGGCGCTGCTCCGATCGCAAATCCGGGGAGCGCCCGACAAGCCGGGCGGCTAAACTGGCTAACGACAACCATCGGTAATCACTCAAATCCCCATCTCCTTCTTCACCTTCGTGAACGCGGCAACCGCGCTTTCCAGATCCTGTCGCGTGTGCGCGGCTGACATCTGCACGCGAATGCGCGCCTTGCCGCGCGGAACCACAGGAAACGAGAACGCGATCACATAAATTCCTTCATCCAGTAGTCGCTGCGCCATCTTCACCGCGACTACGGCATCGCCGAGCATGATCGGCACGATGGGATGCTCGCCGGGTACGATATTGAAACCGGCCGCGGTCATGGCGCCCCGGAAATATGCGGTATTTTCGCGAAGATTCTGGCGAAGTTGGCCGCTCCGGCTCAGAAGCTCAAAGGCTTTGAGGGATGCCCCGACGATTGGAGGCGGCAGTGAATTGGAAAAAAGGTACGGCCGCGATCGCTGCCGCAGCATCTGGACGATCGGGCCGCGCGCGGCTGTGTATCCACCCGATCCACCGCCTAGCGCTTTACCGAGAGTTCCGGTGATGATGTCGATGCGTCCGATGACATTGTGATATTCGGGGGTGCCGCCGCCATGCTGTCCGATGAACCCGCAGGCATGGGAATCATCCACCATCACCAGCGCATCGTACCGGTCGGCCAGATCGCAGATGGCCGGGAGATTGGCGATGGTGCCATCCATGGAGAAGACCCCGTCGGTGGCGATCATTCGAAATCGAGCGCTCGCCGCTTCGACCAGCTTCGCCTCGAGATCGGCCATGTCGTTGTTGCGGTAGCGCAGGCGATTGGCCTTGCACAGGCGGATGCCGTCGATGATGGAGGCGTGATTCAATTCATCGGAAATGATTGCATCTTCGGGACCGAGGATCGTCTCGAAAAGTCCGCCGTTCGCGTCCCAGCAGGAGGAGTAAAGGATCGTGTCGTCGGCATGAAGAAATTTTGAAATCGTCTGCTCGAGCTGACGATGCAGTTCCTGGGTCCCGCAGATGAAGCGCACGCTGGCCATGCCATAGCCCCAGCGCGATAGCGTGTGCTGCGCGGCCTCGATAATCTGCGGATGATCGGCCAGGCCCAGGTAATTGTTGGCGCAGAGATTGAGCACCGGCTTTCCACCGGTAATCCCCGCATGCGGGCGCTGCGGCGTGGTCAGCACGCGCTCTTCCTTGTACAGACCCTGTGTCCGCATTTCGTCAAGCTGTTTTGACAAATGCTCGCCGAGCCTTTGATAAGCTTTGCTGCTGCCTGCCATCGCTCATCCCTCCTTCCAGGTCAGGACAACTTTTCCCGATTTACCCGAGCGCATGGCTTCGAAGCCTTCCTCGAATCGCGTGAAAGGAAGCCGATGCGTAATGACCGGCTCGATATTGAGGCCACTCTGCAGCATCACGGTCATTTTGTACCAGGTCTCATACATCTCTCGGCCGTAGATGCCTTTGATGGTGAGCATATTGAAGATCACGATATTCCAGTCGATCGCGACTTCCTTTTCCGGGATTCCAAGCATGGCGACCCGCCCGCCATGACAGAGGTTGGCCAGCATGTCGCGAAAAGCCGCGGCATTTCCCGACATTTCCAGGCCGACGTCGAAGCCTTCGCGCATGCCCAGCTCGCGCTGCACATCGGCCAGTTTTTCCGACCGCACATCGACCACGCGCGTCGCTCCCAGCTTCTTAGCCAGCTCAAGCCGCCACGGATTCACATCGGTGACGACCACCTGCCTCGCGCCCGCGAAGCGCGCCACCGCGGCCGCCATGCAACCGATCGGCCCGGCCCCGGTGATCAATACATCTTCGCCCAAAGCGTCGAATGACAACGCAGTATGCACGGCATTTCCAAATGGATCGAAAATCGATTGCACATCCCGGCTGATTCCCGACACATGGCTGCCATCGGCCGAGTCGTGCAGCCAGACATTGGTCATCGGGAGCGCCAGATACTCAGCAAAGGCTCCTGGGCGATTGACGCCGATGCCCTTGGTGTCTTTACAGAGATGTCGCCGCCCCGCAAGACAATTTCGGCAGCGCCCGCATACGACGTGTCCTTCGCCGCTTACGATATCGCCGACTGAAAAATCATGGACGTTGTCGCCGATCTGCACGATCCGGCCCACAAACTCATGCCCCACCGCCATCGGTACCGGGATGGTCTTCTGCGCCCAGGCGTCCCAATTATAAATATGAACATCGGTGCCGCAGATTCCGGTACGCAGCACTTCGATCAGCACATCATTGATGCCGACCTCCGGCAACGGGATTTCATCGAGCCATAATCCTGGAGCCGATTTCTTTTTGACTAGAGCCTTCATGGTTTTCATGCGTTCCTCATTCCTGAATCAGCTTCCCGCGTAGGTGACGACCAGAAAGCAGACGGCTTTATTTGAGCCGGAGTTTTTGATGCAATGCGGGACGTCAGCCGGGTAATGGGCCGAGTCTCCCTGCCGAAGGTCGATGGTTTCAGCGCCACTGGACAGACGTACCGAACCAAGCTGCACGGTCAGCAATTCGCGAGCGCCCGAAAAGTGCGGCTGGCTGCGAAGCGATGCCCCGGCCCGAAGGACCAGCTCGTAATATTCCACCGACTTTTCCAGATGCAGTGGCGAAAGCGTGCGGATCCGGCAATGTCGATCGGCACGATAGTGATAAGCACGATCATCGGCCCGAATCACCTCGATCCGCTGCACCGCCTCAGGCGCTTCGACCAGCTCGCCCAGGGCCAGATCAAACGCCCGAGCAATCCGGCAAGCCACCGCCAGCGTCGGATTGGCATTGCCACGCTCGATCTCACTGAGCATCGACCGGCTCACGCCACTGGCGGCCGACAGCTCCTCCAGCGTCCACTTTTTCTTTTTGCGCAACTCCCGCACCCGCCGGCAGAGCGAATGCTCAACCGCTTCGTGAGATTTGGCGAATTTCGCTTTTGACTCCGACACAGCTATTCCCATAACATGGAATGTACTTCCAGTATAGTGGAAAATCCAGCGGCGCGTCCATTCGGGTCCCGTGCAATAGCAGACATTTATTTCGTCCAGGCGAAGATGCGTATATGTGCTACCTATAATCAGCGATGATGGAGTACGCCAATGCCCTCCCTCGACGTTCTCGAGAGTAAGCAGCGAATTCAGAGCCTCAAGCAGTTGCTCCACCAGTTCAGCGCGCCGGCGGCCGAGGCGTTGATCGAGCGAAAGCCGGATGGGGCGATTCAATGCTTCGCTTGCGGGCACCGCTGCGTGATCAAACCCGGACGGGATGGGGTCTGTCGGGTTCGGTTCAATGAGGAGGGAACGCTTCAGGTGCCGGTCGGCTACGTCGGCGCGATCGCCTGCGACCCAATCGAGAAAAAGCCGTTCTTCCACGTTCTGCCGGGCAGCGATGCGCTCACCTTCGGTATGCTCGGCTGCGATTTTCACTGCGGCTACTGCCAGAACTGGGTCACGAGCCAGATGCTGCGCGACCCCGATGCCGCTGCCCCACCGCGGCAGACGACGGCGGCGCAACTCGCGGATTTGGCCGTGCGTCAGGGCGCACCTGTCATTGCTTCCAGCTACAACGAGCCGCTGATTACCAGTGAATGGGCGGTTGATGTCTTCAAAGAAGGCAAAGCGCGCGGCCTTCGCTGCGCTTATATTTCCAATGGCAACGGCACGCCGCAGGTGCTCGATTTCATCCGACCCTATGTGGATGCATACAAAGTCGATCTGAAAACTTTCAATCCCCGCAACTATCGCCAGCTTGGCGGCGTGCTCGAAAACGTCACCGAAACCATCCGCATGCTCAAGCAGCGCGGCTTCTGGGTCGAAATTGTCACGCTGGTCGTCCCCGGTTTCAGCGATGATCCGGACGATCTGAAACGCATGGCCGAATTTATTTCATCGATCGATCCGCTGATGCCCTGGCACATGACCGCGTTTCATCCCGATTACAAAATGACCGAAGGCTATCGCCGAACCACTACCGAAGATCTGATGAAGATAGTCGAGACGGGCCAGCAGGCGGGTCTGAAGTATCTCTATCCCGGCAATCTTCCCAGCCAGGTTGGCGAATGGGAAAATACGCGCTGCCATCATTGCAACGCAACCGTCATCCGCAGGCATGGGTTCCTGGTCACAGAAAACCGGGTTCGGGAAAATGGTCTCTGTCCCGATTGCGGGAAGCCTCTGCCAGGCATCTGGGGCAAAACCTCCGGCCATGGTGATGGGCGCGTCCGGCCAATGCTTTAGATTCCCGTTAAATGTCCAGCGATCTCATACCTGTCCTTCCCGCGCGCTGCGCTTTGATTTTACAGAACTTGCCACAATTCCGGTTTCTGATTTAGGATACGAGCCGCTGACAAGAAGGAGACATCAATGAAGCTGCAATGGATCGTCGGCGTATGCGTCGTGGCGATGCTGGGTTCGGTTGTGCTGGCGCGTCAAGGCATGGTCGTCACGCAGGATGGCCAGCGTTACACCGGTGACGTGGTCTCGCAGGCGACTAGTGTGAACATCGTGCAGCCCGACCCAAAGGGCGGCAAGCGCACAGTCACCATCAATAGGGCGAATATCAAAGACATCGTTTATGCCGACCAGGTTGCCGAGCAGGTCAAAAAGAGCGTAGCGAAGCTTGACCGTCGGGATGCGACTGGGCGCATCAGCCTCGCGGAATTCGCCCGCGACAACGGCGCGTATGACGTTGCCCGCGATGTGCTTGAAGAAGCGCTGAAGATTGAGCCTGATAACAAGCGCGCGAAGGATGACTTGGAGTCTGTGAATGCTCAGATTCGCCTGCAGCGCGGCGAAAAGCCGCTGCCACCAAGCTCACAGACCAGCAACGAAACGCCAACGACGCGGGAAAGCACTTCAGAGGCCCCCTCTTCGCCGATGGCGACGCGCATGGTCACGCCCGAAGAGATCAACCGCATTCGCCAGCTCGAGTGGGACAAGAATCAGCAGTTGCGGATTACCATTGATGCCGACTCGCGCAAGCGGTTCCTGGCTGGCTCTGACGTGACGGTGGCTCAGTTCCAGCGTCTAAGCACCCAGGAGCAGGCGGTCCAGATTCTCACCAATGGCAAGCCGGATCTCTGGTCGGGCGTGCACATTCTGACCGATCCGGCGACCGTTTCTGATTTCAAAGCACGGATTCAAAAGATCGTCATTGCCGGGTGCGCGACCGGCGGGTGCCATGGCGGTCCAAAGCACGATGGCGGAACCTTCTACCTCTTTACCAGCGCGCCCAACGCTAATGAGATGGCCTACACGAATTTCCTGATTATGCAGACTTATGTGCAAACGGTGGACAAGGTGCAGAAGCCGCTGGTCAACCGCGAATTCCCCGAGCGTTCGACATTGTTGCAATACTTGTTGCCCCAAAACGTAGCTGAAACGCCTCACCCCAAGGCGACCAATTTCAGGCCAATGGTTCGTACCAAGAGTGACCCACGGTTTCAGCAGACGTTTGCGTGGATCCATGAGCTGCCTTCATCGCTCCCCGATTATGGGATCGATCTGACGAAGGAGCCGGAGAAAAGGGCGCCGCGGCGATAAGCTTTCGCAAAACCGCCCGCACACCAGGTTTTATAGAATGTCCCCTCTTGGCCTGCTGGGTCTTGCGATCGGCCTCGCTGTCGTCGCGGCCATTGGGCAGCGAGTCAGCCATCGGCGCCGAAGAAAGACGCTGCGCTCCCTGGCAGCGGGCTGGAACATGAATTTCGCCCCGCGCGATTCGCTGGGGCTCACGCCTCGCGTTGCCGGCAACTTCCCCATCCCCGGTGCGGCTGATCTGGTGATAAACGACTTGATCTACAGCACCGACCGAATGACCTATCGCTACATCTTTACTGCACAATTCACGGTCGGCGTGGTCCATCGCAAGCGAAGGCTTTCTCGCGTGGCAACTTTCACTGAGCCGCGCGAAGGTAGCGATAGCGACATCGATCTTTCGCTAGCCCCCGAAGAACTGGATCTCGTCGAGCAATACCGCCGGCTTGCGCCGCCCGCCCTACCAGCATGATCGCCCGCCTCGCGGCAACGGCCCGCGGCGTTATAATGCCCACATGGGCCGACCGGTTGAATACACGCGCGCCCGGCGAATGGCGATGCAAGCGGTGCTCACCCTTGTGCTGGGCGTCAGCATCCTGTTGGCCTGGCTCATGAGCCGCGCCCATGCTGGACGCATTTACCCACCCAATTGGCAAACGCGCAAGGTGGGCGGTTTTTCCGTCGATGCGCCAGGCGGATGGACTGCTTCCGTAGTTCGAACGCGCGCTGGCGACTACATCACCGTTGATGAACCGGGCCAGAAGCGTGGACGTCAAATCCATATCCTTGACGAGCCGGTTACAAACGAGGGCCAAACTTCGTCGCTGGATGTGGCCATGAGCTTTTTCAATGACGAGTTCCCGGCTGGCGATTTTCAAAACATCGACTTTTTAGGCCAGAAAGGCGTCTGGATTGAAGTGCCGATGGAAATCAGCGGCGATTCGATGCGGCCTGGATATTTGGCGGCATTCGCGCTTTTGCCCCCAAATCGGCTCGTCCTTGTTAAAATGACGGGCCCACCGATTTTCGTTCCGGGAGATATCGAGCTTTTCAAACGCTTCGTCCAGTCGCTCAAAGACTTGCATGGCAAGGGGCAGACCGTGGCGAAATCCAACTCGTGGGGGTTGAAGTACGTATCTGATGAATCCAGCGGCTCTAATGCGTTCTAAAAGCAGTCCCACTTGACCGAGTGGCGGGCAAAAAAGCCACATTTTTGCGTAAGAACGCCACTGAAAAGGCCCGTCCGGTCGATATGATACAGACTTGCCGGGTGTTGACCTCGTTCGCGTCCTGAAAGCTCCAAGAATCAGCATCATCGATTTGGCATCGAGGAGAGGCCTTATGAATCGCGCGACATATTCTGTGCTTCGTCGAAAGACTAATCGATGGATTGCCTTCTCGAGCGGTGCCGTTGTCACCGCCCTGCTAGGCGTTTCAGTGGCCTTTGCCGATGAACCGGCTGCGGGCCCTCCGTCGCCGCCTTCGGTTCTTTCGCAAGGCAATGCGCGCGGCAGCGAATCGCTGGACGCGCTCGGGCCTCGATTTGAAAGCACGTCGGCCGGCATCTCGATTTCTCCGCCGGCTGCTTGCCAATTAGTGAATCGGCTCGATTCCAAATATGTCGCCGAGTGGGCTAACGCAAAGCTGAACTGGCGCTTGTCGTTGGCGCGCATCACGCCGCCGGAGGCGCGCTCACTGACTGACGGCCGCAACAACTTCGGCACGCCGGTGCATGGGCTGCTGGAGGAAACGGTTGCGCATCTTCAATCTGGAATTCCCGGCTGCAAAATTCTTCGCCAGGATGTGACCAATATTTCCGAAGGTGGCGTGATCGATCGTCATCACCCCGAGCTTGAAAAGCCAAACGTTGGCTTGATCGCCCTTCGCTATTCGCAAGGCACGCAGCACTTTCTTTCCCAGCAGGCGCTGATTCAGGCCAACGAGCGGCTTTACTATCTGTTGACTTTCACAACGCCGGGACTCGCCCCAAATGCCGACGCCGGCAACGACGATGCCGGCGAACGTGCGGCAGTCGCCATGTTTTCCAGCATGCTCGATTCGGTCCGTCTTCTTGACGGCCAAGCGATTCGCCAGGACCAGAATTCCCGGCTCTATCGCACGCGTACACTGCTGGTCAATCTCATTCCCAGCAAGATGCACGCGGTGCTGATCAAAGAGCAATGGCTTCGCTACATCCGCGACGGCAAGGACATCGGCTACAGCTACATCACCGAAGAAACGGCCGCCGGTATCCCGCGCCCACTGACGCGCGATGAAATTCAAAGCGGTAAGAGTGAGCGCGATCTCGTCAAGCCCGGCGAGGGCATTCTGGTCGGCATCCGCTCGCGTATGATTGCCGATGCCGTTCGCGCCGATCACACGCGCGGCCCCATTCAAACCGATTCGGCCAACTGGTTTTTCGTCACCGCCGACCGCAAAAATGAAGAGTGGTCGCGGCTGGTAATCTTCACCGACGACACCGCCAAGCAGAAGGACTATGTCCAGGAGATCGGCTCCAGCGACAAGCGCATCGCCCCCAAAGTCATGCGAATGAACAAGGACGACGGCGGCGCCCTCGGCCAGTTCAATGCCGATTCGAAATCCTGGATTGAAGTCCACGACGATTACAATCTGGACGTCAATCTCCGCACGAGCCATGAATCGCCCGAGCCGATCACGCGCAAGCTGCCGCCCTGGTATCTGCCGCAGGCGGTTGCGCAACTCCTGCCGCGGCTTGTTCCATTGAATCGCCCGTCCGGCTATCTGTTTGCGACTTATGTGCCCGACTTGCGCGAGGTGATGATGCGCTACGTCGACGTGATGCCGGAGCAGAAGGTTACCTTTGCCGGGCAAACGGTCCGTGCGGTGCCGATCCACGATCGACTCGGTCTCGATGGCTCGATGACCATCCATTACATGAGCCCCGAAGGCGTCTATCTCGGCAGCGAAAACAAGGACCAGAAGCTGGTCGTGCTGCCCTCCGATTCCGCGACCCTCACGAACCTTTGGAAAAACGCCAACCTCACCCGCCCCGAAGGCGTTCAGCCCAAGGCCAACGCCCCCGGCCGGGTACCGCAGTTGTCCAATGCGACTCCTGAAGAGCCGACCCCTTCGCTGGTGAATCCGGTTGGGCCGGGTCCAACTCAAGGACAATAGCCCCGCAGCGTGCATGCTTGCTCGGTACATGCGGGGCGCGCTGTGCGCAAAGTGTCCCGCCGCGCCCCGATTTCGCCCTCGTCGCAAGTCGCGTACGATCAACCGGATACGATAGTAAGTCCCCGTACATGGAACAAAAACGAGACAAAACGGGGCGCCGTTAGCGCATTTTTGACCCAAAAAACGCCTTGCTTTTTGCGATAAGTATCGGCCGCATAATCACCTACGTGATTTAGCAAATTTTTGATAGATCAAAATGCGCGCCCCATTTCTTGCCTAACTTGCCGGGAGTGCACTATGACGACTTCGCATTCTTAACGAGCCTTCTTCCAGATCACGTCTCAGGTCGCCGCCTACGGCTCCATTTTGCTGAGGAACGGCGCACGCAAATTCGTGTCGTCAGGCATGCATTGGTTCGTAAGAGGCACGACCATGTCCGACGCCTCGATCATTCCGAGCTTTTTCTCACGACAATACGCGAAGGCCGCGCGCAACGAATCCAGGGAATCCGCGTCCAGAGCAGTCTCGAGAAAAAAAAGGGGTCGTGGCCGAAAAGTCAATTTGTCTTAGATCTGCGCTGTAAATCGCACCTGTCCCGCTTTCCGCCCTAGGATGATTGAGGCGGCTGCGCCTTTTCATCACGCGTGACAACGGGAAAGCCGCGCTTGCTCGACGTACTATCAGATCCGAACTCCCAAGGCGCTATCCCGGTCTCGAGGGAATGTGGACCATTCGACCCTGCTTGGACGGGCCTCGTAGAAAGGAGCGCGATTACCCACCCAGCCGATGAAAGCGTCAGCGCCGCCGCGAATAGATAATAGCCCCACATCGCCGACCCCCGTGGAATCAATTCATCGTGTCCGGTGGGGACCATAAGCGGCGCCCACGCTAGCAGCGTCCCTGTCAAGACGGGCATCGAAAGCGCCCTCCGGAATGTGCCCCGCCGCGCGCTCACGAAAATCGGACTTGCTAGAAAGCACGCGACGGCCAAAAAAATGAAAATGGCGTCCCCGTTTGTTTCGAGCGGCGCGAACGCCGACAGAGCACTCACCACGAGCATGACTGCGACCGGCATATGCTTCGCCGGAAAGAACATAAACGGCTCTTGCGTCGCCGGAGCGACGAGCGAGAGCAGGAAGCAACTCCAGGCAAGGTAAAGAAGCGGGGTAGAAATTGGTCTTGTGTTTGCCTGCATTTGTGCATTATTACGAAACAAGCCGCCATTTCCACGGTTGCGGAGACGATCGCCGGCTGGCACCAACCGATTCTAGCCAGAGCCGTCAGACTACGGAACCGTCACGGTGCCCGACGATATGCCGCCTTCACTGAGGTACTGGTACACCGAAGCCGATGGCGTGCCGCTGCTCCCAAGCGTTCCGGCAACGTTGCCATTGGGATCTCGTGACAGGTTGATTGTAGCTGAGTAAGGCAGAAGGACGCCAGGAAACGCTCCTTCTGGGTGGATGACATCAATGAGCGCGCCCGACAGGAGATCATCGAAGAACGTCCGTTTGGCATAGAGGTTCACTTCAACGCCTTGGGATCCTGTTCCCTGAGACTCCACCGTGCCGGTAACCGTCACGGAAAGGCCATTGTGAACTGGCGTGGGCAGGACATATTTCGGCAGGTAAACGGGCGTCAATGGTGATCTGACATTCGGAAGGGCAGGCATCACGTAAGCTAAGGAAGCACGGTAACCCTCTGGTCCGGTGCCATTCGGCCCCACGAGCGCCTGTAGTCGTCGTCGGCCGACACCGCCGGAGGTTACATGGAACGCGAGCCAATCATCGGGTCCTGCAGCCTCCATCTGCGCCGGATCGATATTTAAGCCTTCGGAGACGTAGCCGAGGTTGTCGATAACGGTGACACTGCGGTTATCAAGGTCATACGCAACGATGCTGAAATCCTTGTGGCCGATATCCTTTTTCTGGATCATGCCAGTAAGGATCGGTGTCTTAATGCCGGCGTCCGCGGGCTGCGTGCCCCACGTAACCGAGAGCATCCCCGAGCCTTCGAAGCTCACCCCTATAATGGCGTTTGGATTCAGCCCGCCGCCCGTGAGGTGCCCGGCGGAATCAATACCGGATGCCCCTTGATAGGCGCTTCGTTGAGACGCCGGGACAGTCCCTAATGGCATCAACTTAAGCGTTTCTTTCGAGGTTTTCTCGGCCTTTTCGTGAGACTCTCCTCAAGTAGCTTCGCCCGCAACTCCGCGCGGGGCTTGTTCATCAGGTCATA
>Ga0207695_10003116_pt1 | contig 23721 bp, 46 predicted proteins | sample KBSC54metaG_FD_184354 | JGI IMG/M metagenome (GOLD analysis project Ga0207695, IMG submission 184354) | Corn rhizosphere microbial communities from Kellogg Biological Station, Michigan, USA - KBS C5-4 metaG (SPAdes) (version 2) | ecosystem: Host-associated > Plants > Roots > Rhizosphere > Soil...
ATGGCGCTCACTCCTTCGGCAGTTCGGGCCACTGCTCGCGCGGCAGGTAGTGGCAGTAGTGGGCGTGGGTGTTCGCGGCGTCTTCGGCGTCGGCGCGGTCGTCGGGCTGTGCGGCCCATCCGCATGCGCCGCATCCGGCGTGGAAGGGCCCGTCGCGCCGGTCGTCCGGCGACCACACGAACACGTAGTTGTGGCCGGTGGCGGTCAGGTACACGGCGACCGGGGCGGGGCGGGCGGTCATCGAACGCCCTCAATCGCGATCACCGCGCGGACGACCTTGCCGACGGACTCGACGAACGCCGACAGCTCGGCGCGGCCGGCCACGTCCACCAGGCCCTGCCGGTGCGTCAGGCGCGGGTCGTCGTCTTTCACGTCCGGGTCGTCCAGCAGCGCGGTGATGTCGAACGGCTTCGCGGTCGGCCAGACGGGCAACGCCGGGTCGGGGTCGCGGACCTCGACGATGAGGCGCGGGCCGACCAGCTCGATGACGACAGGTACCGCGGCCCAGTCGTCGGTCCACTTGGCGTGAACCAGAGCGTTGGAGACCAGGGCGTCCACGACCGACACGAGGTCGTCGATGACGCCGGCCGGCAGGCGCCAGTCGTATCCGGCGGCGGTTGCGGCGTTGCGGGCGTTGTGCGCGGCCAGCAGGCCGGCAGCGCGCTCGATCCACAGGTGCCGGGTCAGGCCGTTGGTGCCGGCGTCCCTTAAGGCGGGTGAGCTGGCGGGTGCGTCGGTCACGGGGCGGTCCAGACGGGTCAGGGTGGTGACGGTCACGGGAATCAGCCCCTGTCGAGAGCGTTGGGGTCGGTACCGGGCAGCCCGGCGTAGCAGGTGGTGGCGTGGGCGAACGCGGCGTTCTTGGCCTTGTTCCGCATCTGTGCGCGGGTGTCGTCGGTGGTGCCGGGGTTGTAGGAGTGGGTGTAGAACCGTCCGCAGCCCTTGCTGGTGCCGGAGCAGTGCACGTCGTACACGCGGGTGGCGGGGTCGTGGATGGCGACGACGACGGCGGTGCCGTTGGCGGGCCAGGCCGCGATCACGTCGGTGCGGGGCTCGGGGCGTCCGGTCATCGAGACACTCCGTCCTCGACCGGGATCAGCGCCTTGGCTGGCACCCACACCGGCTCGGTCTCGCCCAGCTGCAGCAGGTATCCGAAGAGGTCGCCCCGGATCTCGGCGCCGCAGATCTGACCGCGGCGTCCGGCGTGGTGCGGGGTGTCGCAGCGGACCTGCACGGTGGTGCCGGTGCGGTACACGGGCGTGTCGGCGGGCAGTTTGGTGAGGCTGCTGGCGACGAGCCAAGCACTGCCGCTGCCGTCGGCGAACCCAACAGCCCAGCCGACGCCGGACTGCTCGCGGATGTAGCCAACATAGCCGGGGCCCTGGTGAAGCAGGACCTTGTCGTCGGGGGCGAAGGTTTCCATCACCGCACCCTGATCCGGCGAACCCGGCCCGAGCCGGTGTGAACATCGGCGGAATCCGGCGCGGACACGTCACCCGAGCCGGTTTGCAAGGACGCAGCTCCGGCACAGCGGGACAGACGGATGTCGCCCGAACCGCTCCGCGCGGTCACAGCACCAGCCATGTCGATGTTGATGTCACCGGAGCCGGTACGGGCCGAACCGGAACCCATGGCGCGGACCTGAATGTCGCCGGAGCCTGTACGGGCGTCCAAGACGTCGCAGCACGCGCCGTACAGGTCGCCGGATCCGGCATCGAAATCGATCCGGGCCAGCGGTCCGCCGGTCAGTTCCAGGTTGCTGCTGCCGGTGGTGACCGACAGGGCCGAGCCCTGCGGGATCCGGACGCGAACCAGGACCGGGCTGGACGTGCCGCCGCCCGAGATGATCTGGCCGTTGACGATGACCGTGCCGCCGCCGGAGCCGAAGATGACGTTCCCGCCGCCGACGTTGATGACGGTGCCGCTCATGTTGTTGCCGGGTGCTGCCGGGACGGTCACCTTGATGGTGTTGCCGTCGGCGGTGATGCGGGCGTTGCGGACGGCGTCGCAGGCCGGGCCGGTGGTGTCGTCGGTGCTGATGGTGATCTCGGCGCGGCCGGAGTCGACGACCTCGGCTTCGATGCGGCCGGGGAACCGGTCGTCAATGCGGAGGCTGATCGGGCCGGCGGTCGGGTGCTGGTACGTGTTGGCATTCATGAGGCTCATCGTCCGCTCCGTTCGGGAGCGGTCTTTTCGATGTTCTGCTGCCAGGTGATGCGGTCGGCGACACGGGCCTGGAAGCTCGCGGCCTGCACGGTGCGGGTGCCGATCAGTGTGGCCATCAGGGCGTCGTAGCCCTGGCTGCTCGCGTTGATGGTGACGATGCGGTCGGTCATGTCAGGCACCGCCTTCGTCGTCGTCGGCGGCGGACAGCTCGTCGGCGGTCGCGATGACACCCGGGTGGCCGGTGAAGTCGTCGAGCAGGACCCGGTAGGTCATGCTCGATCCGGCGGGCCACGCGTCGGCGACGCGGCCGGTGAAGGTGTCCTTGCGGGTGTTGTAGGTGACGGTGACGCGGGCGCCGATGCGGAAGGTGGCCTTCGTGGGCTCCGTCTTGGCCGGGGCTGCGGGCTTGTTGGCCCGTGCTTCCTCGGCGGCGGTGATCCGCAGGGCGTCCAGGGCGCGCTGCGCGAGGCGGTCGTCGGCGGACGAGCGGCGGCGGCTCATCGCGCACCCCCGACTTGCCCGACGCCGTGCACACCGTGCTCGGCGTGGGCGTTCGCGCGGACGTTGGCGTTCCAGCGGGCGACGAACGCCTCGCCACCGCCGCGGCCCGTGATGAAGGTGTCGCTGCTGTCGGTGTCTGTGGCGAAGGTGTCGGTCGACAGGATGCCGCAGCAGGAGCAGACAACGTAAGCCGCATGCTCGCTGGGGAAGTACACGATGGCGACGGTGGCCTTGCCGTCGGCGACCTTGGTGTCGGCGAGTTTGACTATGGCCTGGGTGCTCATCGCGCACCTGCCGGGGTCATCGCGGACTGGGCGAACACGGCCAGGGCGTCGGCGCACGACGGGTGCACGTTGCCGGTGACGGTCTCGGGGCGGTCCATGTACTTCTCCCGGTCCCACCAGGTGGTAGCGCGCAGCAGCGCGTCACGGTGCCGGTCGGGGGTGTCGGTGGCCGCGGTGAGATCGGCGAGGCCCAGGTGGTACACGGTGTTGGCGTAGCCGGGTTCCGGGTCGGCGAGGACGCTCGCGTGGCTGGCGCCGCCGGGGCGGGGCACGGACAGCAGGATCCCGGTTCGGGTCGTGCCGTCGTGGCGGTCGGTGAAGGTGACGCGGTCGCCGGCGGCGAGTTCACCGTCGGGGAACTTGGCCATGGCGACGGCGAGGACCTGGGCGGTGATGCTGCTCATCGCGCACCGCCGCGCTTCACCGTGGCGACCAGGCTCATCAGTGCCATGGCGAGCCGCTGTGCGTCCTCGACGGACAGGTACGCCGCGCCCATGTTCGGCAGGTCGATGAACACGTCGGCGCCGTCCTCGGGGCAGTAGCCGATGCCGAGGCTCGCCCAGGCGGTCGTGCTGGCGCCGCGGCCCTCGGTGGTGAAGTCGAGGTGGATGTTGGGGCCGCGACAGACGTCCGGCTCGGCGTAGTGGATCGTGCACCACTCGGGGTGCTGCGGCGTCGCGGTGGTGCGGGTCTTGGTGTTGGCGGACAAGGCTGTTCCCCCCTTTTGGGATCTGTCCTTGGGTCCGGTCGGCGCTTGCGTTGCTGGCCGGGCTGCTTTTTAGGCGGCAGCGAACTGCTCCGCCTTGCGGGCCTTGAAGGCGTACACGCTGGCCGTGGGCACGCGAATGCCCTTGACGGTGCCGGTGCGCACGACGCCCTCGAACTCGTTCCTCTTGATCGCGCCGTAGGCCCACTGCGGGGTCATGCGGAAGAAGTCAGCGACTTCCTTCACGGTCATGAAGCCGCCGTCATCGGCAGCGATGTCCGCGGCGCGGTCTCGGCTGGCTGAAGTCATACTTCAAGTGAAACTCAGACCGCATGCTGTGTCAAGTAAACCGTATGCGGTATGTTAAACAGGAGGGCGCAAAGAAGCCCCGGTCGCCTCATGGGCGCCGGGGCGGCGTAACGGCTACATCAGGAGGTGAAGGTCCAACGGAAGCGATAGGCCTCACCAACAGCAACCATGTCGGTGATCTCCACAACCTGCTCCTCGGCGGTCGCATTCATGCGAACGATGTGAGCGACAGGTTCATCTGCGCTGATCCCCAACTGCTTCTGCTCGTCAGGCAGTGGCCGGCGTACCTCAACCTCTTCAGCGAACAAGGCCATAGTCAGGCCAAGCTCCGCCAGCCGGGCAAAGGTACCGCCCGGCCCGGTGTCGTGCTTCTCGATGGCGCTGCCTGCAACCACGTCCGCAGGCAGGTAGGACCGCGCCCACATCACTCGTCGACCATCGACTACGTAGACGCGGTTGCGCAGCAACAGCCGGTCGGCGTGCAGGAGAGACCGGTAGCGCTCGGGGGCGTCATTAACTGCCCCAATCGAAACGACCCGGGTTTCCATCGACCGTTCGACTGGATCAACGTCGGCAGACCAAATGGACCTACCCCGACCCCAGTGGGCAGCCGCCAACCGCGCGTTCGCGTCGCGGAAGATCGGCTTCCAGCGGCGAACGAAGGTCCCATGCCCCTGCTGGATATCGATGCGGCCTTCAGTGCGCAAGACGGCCAGGGCTTTACGCACGGTGCCGTCGGCCACACCAAGACTCTTGCTGAGGTCGGACACCGGGGGCAGCGACTTGCGCTTCCCCTTGTCGTCGGTGCCGTCGAATTCGCCGGCAAGGATGCGGTCCCGCAGCCCGTTTGCGATCTCCTGGTATCTGGGAACCCCAGAACCCTCTTCTGCCGTCACTGCGCACCCTTCGACCTGGCTCGGACTGGTCAACATGTACTGAACAGTATGCCGAGAGGCTGCAAGGTCTGGCGAATACGGCATGCGGTGTTCCGGAAAGGTTCTACTTCCCAGTTGGAACCATCGGGCCGCGCTGCAATGCACACTCGGGTCAAGAGTCAAAAGATCGCAAAGGGGCTCCGTCCCTGCTCAGACGGCCTGTTTTCAACCACGCCTGGGCGCCGAATGGGGGACAATGGACTGATCCACCACGAAGGTCTGACGAAAAACACGAAACCGACCCCGAAGGGTCGGCTCCGATACGGCGAGCTCCACACTCGCCGAAGAAGCAACTCCGCAGCAGGAGTCACGACATGACGCGCACGACTAGTTTAACCGCATTTGGGACGGCGGTGCTGTCCCGATGAGCAGTTTTGAGATTCGCCGCGCCCGCGCCGCCGCCGCGTTCATCGAACGTGGGTGGCACACGCTGCTGCTGGGCCCCACGCGCAAGCCCTTTCGCAACTGCGACCTGTGTCGGCCGGAAGATCACGGCGTGCCGAACGCGAAGTACGTGCCGCACGTAGGCGTCATCGACTGCCCGCACCCGCTGGACATCTGCCACGGACACCAGGCGGCCACGCTCGATCTCGACCACCTCCACGCGCTGCTGTCGCGGTACCCGGCGGCCAACCTCGGCGTCGCCACAGGCCCGTCGCGGCTGGTGGTGGTAGACATCGACACCAACCGGCGGAACGAACCGCTGCCGGAGGCATACCGAGACATCGACGGCGTCCGCGACGGATGGGACGTGTTCACGCTTGTACTCCAGCGCTACGGCGTCGAGTGGCCGGACATGACGCTGACGGTCGGGACCCCAGGCAAGGGACTGCACCTGTGGTTCCGGCTGCCGGAAAAGGTGACCGTGCTGTCCCGGACAGGCCAGTTCGGATGGCTGATCGACGTGAAGTCCGACCGGGCATACATCACCGCGCCGGGAACGGTAACCAACGCAGGGGAGTACCGCCGGTTCGGGGACGTGATGGATCCGATGGCGGCGCCTGAATGGCTGATGCGCCACCTGAAGATCACCGGTCACATCCCCCAGCCTGTGGTGAAGAAGAAGTTCTACTTCAGGCCGCGGCCGGATGCCGACCGGCTCGGGCAGGAGCGATTGGGCCGGATAGCCGACAACCTGACCGGCGCCCCAGCCCACACCGGACACGCCGCGCTGTGCACCGCAACTACGGCTGCTGCGCATCTGGTCGCGGATGGGCTTGTGGACGAGATGGAGGCGCGGGAGGTTATCGCCGAGGCCGGCCGGGACCGCAATCGCACCGAGGCGGAGATCGCGCACGCTTGGCGTAGTGCCCTGGCGAAGGTCGGGTGCGGCCGGTGAAGGTCGTCACCAACAACGGGCTGCACGAAGCTGGCGTGCCGGATCCGTGGAGTGAAGCCGAGCAGGAACAGCAGGCAGCGCTTCGGCGACCGGGGCTACTGCCGGAAGAGTTCTGGAACGCCCGGCCGGTCTTTACCCACATCCGTCAGGCTGCGCACTCTCGGGTGTGCTCAGGCGACGTGCTGTTCTGGGCTGTCATGGCCCGGACCTCGGGCATGCTGTCGCACCGCATCCGCGCCGAGACCGGCGTCGGTAACCGCGCCTCCCTGAACATTTTCGCCTCGCCCGTGGGTCCGCCCGGGGCGGGCAAGTCGTCAAGCGCAGGCCTGGCCCGAAAGGTCATGCCCGCACCGGACGACAGCTTTCCGGACGGGATGCCCCTCGGTACCGGGGAGGGCGTTGCCGAAGCGTTCATGGGTGAGGTTGAGGAAGAGACCGGGGCGTTCCACGAACGCGGACCGAAAAAGGGCGACCCGGTCACCGTCAAGGTCCGCAAGCAGGTACGGCACAACATCTACTTCTACGTGGATGAGGGATCCGTACTGTCCAAGCTGGGCGAGCGCAGCGCATCCACGCTGTACGAGACGCTGCGATCCGCAGCGTTCGGCGAGGGCATCGGGCAGACCAACGCCACTGCCGAACGGATCCGCCGAGTGCAGGAGGAGACGTACAGCATGGGCCTGCTCATCGGGTATCAGCCGGCCACGGTGGGACATCTGATGGCGGACGCGGGGGCCGGAACACCGCAGCGCTTCTTCTGGTGCTGGGCAACGGATCCGTCGATCCCCGACGATCCCCCGCCGTGGCCAGGGCAAATCACCGACCATCCGGGGATGCTGCGGCCCTTGGGCGACAAGGACATCGAGTTCCCAGACAACATCAAGAAGCGGCTGCGGGCCGAGAAGCTCGCGCGCGGCCGGGGTGAGATTGAGGCGAGTCTCCACGATGGTCACGCCAGCCTAATGAAGATCAAGGCGGCGTCGATGTTCGCGCTGTTCGACGACCGGTTTGCGGTGACGGACGAGGACTGGGAGCTGGCCGAGATGGTTTGGGAGTCCTCGTGCCTGGTGCGGGACGCGCTGATTGCGCAGGCCGAACGTGAAGCGCAGGCTGCGAAGGAGCAGCAGGAGAGCGCGGCCGTGTCGCTGGCGTTGCGTACTCACGACGCGAAGACGACCGCGGACTTGGCCGTTGAGCGGCTGGCCTTGCAGGTACTGAAGCGAACATCGGCACCTGAAGGCATCACGATCGGTGCGCTCCGCAAGGCGGTGAACAGCCGTGACCGGCCGTTGGTGGACAAGGCGGTGGCGTTTGCCGAAGCGCGCGGTTGGGTGGCGATGGATGGCGATGGCCGAATTTACGCATCGGCTGTCAAAGCGGCTTAAAGATGAGGTGGACATCCGTCCACCTTTCAAGATCCAAGAGGGGGTGGACAAGGTGGACTTTGTCCACCCGGACGGTTTCGGGTTGAAACAGTCGGGAAATTCTCGATCCCTATATACGTCTGTATATAAACAAAAGGGACAGGTATTCCTTTCACGCGACACGCGCGAGGCCGAGGTGGACAAAGTCCACCGTCCACCTGTCCACCTCGTGTCCACCTGAACGGAGACTCAAGATGATCGACAGCAAGCAGCCTGCGCCCAATGGCGACGCAATCAGCACGGGCTTTCCCGACCTCGACGACATCGTCGGCGGTATGCGACCGGGTCACCTGGCGGTAGTGGCGTCGCGCCCCGGTATCGGACGCACCACGGCTTTGGTGTCCATCGTCGAAGGCGTCGCGGTTCGGAACCGGATCTCCACTCTGGTCTTCACTCTCGAGGAGTCAAGCGCGGAGTTCCATCAGCGGGTCTTCTGCAATCACGGCCGTGTTCCGATGAGACCTCAGGATGCAGTTCGCAAAACGGACGAAGAGTGGGAGGTCCGGCTTGGTGTGCAAATGAAGGCGCGGATCGCCAACGCAACGAAAGCCATGGCAGCCGTACCGCTCCGCACCTGCGCCGCTCCATCGCTGACAATGGCCGAGCTGGCCGGGGAGGCTCGGGCGGCAGTTCGCGAACACGGGGTGAAGTTCATTGCCGTCGACGGGTTGAACGACATCAAGCCGGAAAAGCGGAACGATCTTCGGGAACGGGAGGTGGGCGATGTTGCACGCGACTTGAAGATCCTGGCGCGAGAGCTGGGCGTGCCGATCCTGGCAACTGCCCATCTGAATCGCGCACCAGAGGCACGTCCACATCGCGTGCCGCGACTTGACGATCTGCGCGAGTCCGGCGCTGTGACGTTCGCTGCGAGCTGGATTGTGCTGCTTCACAGGCCGGACTGCTGCGCCGAGTGCAGCCGCCCGCAGGAGTGCGATTTCATCGTCGCAAAGAACCGGTACGGCACCGAAGGTCACAGCCTTGCCATGGGCGCGCAGTACCACTACTCGCGGTTTCTACAGATGGCGAAGGTATGACCGGCCAGGCGCCGGTTGGAGTCACGAAGGATCGGTTCAAAGTCGGTCACGGCGTGGTCCTACCCTCGGTTGACGACCCGCATGATCAGCACCGCTTCGCCGATCTCGTCGATCTGGTACACCACGTTCACCAGCCCGGCCTGCGCGCCGTACAGCGGCCTGCTCATCTGAACCGGCAGCTCCTCGCCGGCCACGTGGGGATCCCGGCGGATCTCCCGCACACACGCGTCGACCTGGTCCCGGGCGGCAAGCGGAAGCGCCTCGTACTGCGCCAGCGCGGTCCCGGACCAAAGGTCTTCCCAGTAGGTCACCGCGGAATCGGGGAGGCGTACATCACCGGCTCGTCCGCGAGGTTGTGCAGCGACGGGTCGGTTTCGAACGCGGCCAGCGCCCACCAGCGCTTCCGGAACGCCCGGATGATGGCGAGGCTTTCGGTGTCCACGGCGGCCAACAGCTCGTTGTCGAACTCGGCTCGGCGGTGTGCCGGCAGGAGTGCGCGGATCCCGGCAACGGTGTTCGGCACCGGCGGGAGATGGTCGGCTTCGATCGGGAGCGCGGTCACCTTTCGACAGTACCGGCGCGGTGCGGCAAATGCCATGAGTTCACAGCATGCTTGCCGCACTTTTCTGCAAGATCCGCTGGTCGTGTGGGGTGCCGGGATGCCGGTAACGCCTGATTGCGTGCTCATTTCAGCTGCCGCCCCTTCAGCTCAGCGTCCACTCGACCATCGACCCGCCGGGCGGCGTGTACTGCAGCCGCGCCAGCTTCGCCCCGGTCGGCACCATGAACGTCACGAACCCGGACTGGGTGTCGCCGGGCGCCACGGTCACGCCGGCGAGCGCGTCCAGTTCCGGGCCGGCGGACGTGGACCAGTAGATGTGCTTCTCCAGGTTCTGGCCGTCGGCGTCGAAGGCCAAAAGCGTGATCATCGTGCCGGAGGTGAATGTGGCGGGGCCGTTGCCGGTGATTTTGATCTGTACAGCGACGTCGCGGAACCCGGTCTTCTCCGTGCCCTGGGTGGGCTTGGCCGGGTCGACGACCTTCAGCACGGCCATGGTGGCGGCGCCACCGGAGAACTTCAAAGTCTGCGAGGTACCAAGACCCGGATGCATCGCGGGCGCTGCTGCGGATGTTGCGGCAGCCGCAACGCCGGGCGGCGGGGTAGCGGTCGACTTCGAGGTGCTGCTGGAGCAGCCGGCGAGGAGCAGTACGGCTCCGACTGTGGCTGCGGTGCGGGCTCGGCGCATGTGAATCCCCCCAGGGATCGACGACAGACCCGGCCACGCTACGGGCTCAACGCCCGGGAGCTACAGCGCGTGATCAGATCGTTGCTGATCCGCTCATCAGCCGCAGCCGCCACCAGCAGACACCTGCACTTCCCGCAGCTGCGGCGCGGGCGTGAAGTCGAAGTCGTAGCCGGCGTTGTCCGCCGACCAGGCGGCAGTCGTGCAGTAACCCGGCGCGGACGTCGTCGTCTGGGCGATCACGTCAAACACCGACGCGCAGCGGACCTGATCGACACCGCCCATGCGCATCGCGAACGCGGGCAGGCCCGGCACGACCACGCGCACGATCACGTCGCCTGTCGGGGCCAGAGCACACGGCGTCGGCTGGGCCGTGGAGTTGCTGGCCGGCTCGGGACCTGTGAACTGAACAGCCACATTGCTACGGGAGCTCGCACACACGGCGAGCACCAGAACAGCTGCGGCAGACGCGATGGGCATGCGACGCATCCGTACCTCCTGGATCAAAACCCGATGATGCCCGCGTGCGGTATCTGGGTGCTGCGGAAACCGCAGGTCGGGGCTGGTTACACGGTAGCCGGGGGCGGTGTTGATCGAGATGCGATCGCAGGCAACTTCAAGCCGAAGTGGCATTCCGATGGGCGCCGAGGAGGGCCTGCGGCGTCTAATTCGCGTGGCGGGTTTACCCTATGATCAGCCCACAAAACCCCAGGTGGGCGCAGGCATTCGGCAGGAGCAGACCCCAGTGACGCAGACGCTTGCCACCGAGATCCGCAACATCCCGCTCGACCAGCTCCATGCGCACCCGGACAATCCGCGGCTTCAGTTACGTGCCGACGTCGTCGAGCGGCTCGCGGCCGAGATGAAGACAGCCGGCTTCGGACCGGAACACGCACTGCTCACGCGCCCGATTGACGGCGGCTACCAGATCGTGTCCGGACACCACCGCGCCGAGGCGGCAAAGTCCGCCGACTGCGCGACGGCCCCGTGCTGGGTGAAGGAGATGGACGACGACGAGGCGTTCATGCAGCTCGTCCTGTCCAACACGCAGGGCGAGCTGTCCCCGCTGGAGATCGGAATGCACGCCTTCAAGGCGGTTCCGCCCGCGCAGGGCAAGACCGGCGGCGGCCTGACGGCATATGCCGAACGAATCGGCGTGAGCCAGCCCTACGTCAGTCAGCTGCGGAGCGCGGCTGAGGTGCTGGCGTCACTTCATAAGCCAACTTATGAAGTGGAGCTGAACGAAAAGGCCCAGCACCTCAACAGCATCTCGAAGGCCGAGCGCGCCCTGTGGCCGTTGCTCGTTGAGCATCTCGTCAAGAAGTCCTGGACCGTCGCCGAGACGAAGTCTGCTGTCGACAAGGTTCGTCAGTTCGAGATCCCGGACGACCACGCCGAGTGGCTTCCCCCGCCTGAGGTTGTTGCGGCGTTTCTGGCGAACGACCGCTTCAACCCGGCGACTGTCACTCGGCTCATCAAGAGCGCCGAAGCCGTCTACGACCTCATCGACGCCGACGGCACCGAGCAGGACGGCGACGACTTCTGGCAGTGGCTGGTAGACCATCGCGGCGACAAGTCCTGGAAGCACCAGGAGATCAGCGCCTACCACGCTGCCTACGTCCGCACCCTCGCCGACCGCAAGGCCGAAGAGATCCGCGCGGCTGCCGTCGAGGAGGAAGCCAGGATCGTCCTGCCCGATGGCGTGGACCTGCGACACGGCGACTTCCGGGAAGTCCTCGGCAACTTCGAGGGCAAGGTCGACGCCATCATCACCGACCCGCCGTACCCGGCGGAGTTCCTGCCACTGTTCGACGACCTCGCGAAGTTCGCCGCCTCCGCACTGAAGCCCGGCGGCATCTGCGCCGTCATGGTCGGCCAGTCCTACCTGCCGCAGATCGTCAACTCGCTCGGCACCCACCTGAACTACCACTGGACGCTGGCCTACCTGACGCCGGGCGGCCAGGCCGTCCAGTTGTGGCAGCGGAAGGTCAACACGTTCTGGAAGCCGGTGCTGATCTACACGAACGGCGAGTACGCCGGCGAGTGGCTCGGCGACGTCACCAAGTCCGACGTCAACGACAACGACAAGGACCACCACCACTGGGGCCAGTCCGAATCCGGCATGGCCGACCTGATTGGCCGACTGTCCAAGCCCGGCCAGTTGGTGTGCGACCCGTTCCTCGGCGGCGGCACCACTGCGGTCGTGTGCCATGATCTCGGCCGCAGGTTCGTCGGCTGTGACATCGACGAGACTGCCGTTGCGACCAGTACCGGCCGGTTTGCGCCGCAGGAGACCGCGGCATGACCGCCAACGAGCGCACCGGTTGGCGCGACGAGCGGATTTCGCGGCGCCACCGCAAGTGGGGCTTCCACTGCCCGAGTACCGACCTCGACTTCACGCTCGTAGAGTTCAACGCCGGCAACCCGGTTGCTGTCGTCGACTACAAGCTGTGGTCTAAGCCGGATCCGTTCAAGGGCGTCAATCCGATGTCGTTGCGCGCAATGGCGAGCTTGTTTAACGAACGCGGCGAGAACCTTCCGTTCGTGGTCTGTCGGTACTGGCCTGACAGCGTTGACGATGGAGACGCTTGGGCGTTCGAGGCCTTCCCGATGAACAAGCCTGCACGCGAACTCTTTCCTAACCCGGACGTCTGGACGCCGTTGAGCGAGAAGGACTGGGTTGAGGGGTTGCTGAAAATCCGGCGCGTGGAGGAACGAAAGTGGACCTACGGTCGAACGGTAGAGCTCTGCACAATGCTTCCGCCGGAAGCCCAACGCAACGGGGCCGGGAATTTGCCTCCGGTTCCGCCCATGGATGAATCATTCGCGGCTGCCGCTTGAACGGACCGTAGGTTAGGAGACGGTGCCGTCTTCACCGCCGGCCCGTTTGGGCTTGCGTCCGGGCACGCCGACGCCGGTAGGTTCGCCGGACAGGATCTGCCCGACCCGCGTGTAGTGAACGCCGATCGTCTTGCCGATGCGTCGGTAGCCCCAGCCCTGGTCGTGCAGTTCTTCGACGGCTGCGCGGCGGGTGGTTGCAAGAGTGCCGTTGGCGTCGTGGATGGTTCGTAGGGCATCGGATGCGGCTTGTGCACGTTCGGCCGGGTCAGAGATGGCATCAATAGCCGCAAGAGCAGCGGCGATGGCTTCAGCTTGCATGTGCACGCCCTGACTGTAGTGGTTACCTATCCACCTGTAGAGGTTACCTATACACTTGAGGTGCCCACAAGGAAGGCTTGAACTAGCGAGCAAGGGGACCTCCCGATGGCCTGGCACACCTACAACGACGCGAATCACGTCTACGAGAACGAGGACGCCGTGGCGGTCCTCGACGGCCGCGAAATCCTGGGCGAGTGGAAGCTCATCCACCCCGCCCGGGGCCAGGCGATGATCCGGCTGTGGGACAACGGCGAGGACGTGCACGTCTGGTACGGCGAAGGTGTCGGCTTCGACCATTGCCCGGACCAGGCCGACTCGTATCCCGGCGGTTGGGCGTACATCCGGGACGAGCTGCTGCCGATGCTGGCCGGCGAGGGCTACGTGCTGAACGAGGCGCTGGTGTCGGCGAGCCTGACGGACGGAGTGCAGTCGTGACCGCCGGGGATCGCGCGCACCGCAACTCGTCGAGCGTTTTCGACGCCAAGGATGCCAGCGACGCTCTGGCTGTCCGCATCCGTAGCCTTCGGAAGGCAAAACGCCTGTCGGTTGAGGCCCTTGCCGTCGAATGCGCCAAAGCGGGCTATATGGAGCTAACCGCGAACTCGATCTACTCCATCGAGAACGGGCGCCGGAAAGATGGGCGACGTACCCGGCACGTCACCGTGGAGGAGTTGCTGGCGTTCTCGTCGGTGCTGGACGTTTCGCTGCTGGACCTGCTTTCGGATGGCGATAACGACGCCTCCGACGATGCGGGCTGCGGCAGCGAAGCCTCTGAGGCGGTATCCAGGCTTGCCGCCGCAGTTGAGGAACTGTCCGGCGACAACGTGTCCGTTGAGCAGGTACTGCGGGCGCGGAAGCTATATCGCCTGCTCGGTGTGGAACTGGACGAGGCGGAGGACGGTTCGGCGTCAAGAATGCTTGGCGGTGGCCTTGTGGCGCAGTTGCTCGCCGAGCGCGACGAACAGCGTGACCGCGCTGAGCGTGCCGAGGCTGATGCGGCAGAAGCCCAGGCCTACATTGCAGACCCCTACAACCGGGACCGCATCGCATCGGCGGTAAGCCGGGCATGCAAACAGCGCGACGAGGCTGTGGAGGCCGCCAACGCCGAGGTGGAGGAGTACCGGGCCGATCTCAAGGCTGCGCACGACGAGCTGGTTAAGTTGCGCACGGACTTCGCAGAGCAGCTGGCCGATGCCAAGGAAATGGCGCTGGACAAGCTTGTGGCAGCGTTCGCCGAGGGCTACGACCGGTGCCGTGGGCACATCGCAGGCGAAAGCCAGGCTGCGCGGAGCATCCACATGCGGGAGTACTCGAACCGGCTGCCGTGGCCGCCGTACCAACCTGCTGGCGGGAGGGCGGAGCAGCAGTGATGGCGAACGAAGAGCCGGCTGCCGAGGACCAGGCCAACCGAACGCAGAGCCTGACCACACGGAATGTTGCTCGTCGGATCAGGGCCTTGCGGAACCGCCGCGGTTGGTCCGCACAGAAGGTCTCGGATTTGTGCGGAGAGTTGGGCACGCCCATCGAGCGTTCAGTGCTCTCGGGCCTGGAGAGCGGTAAGCGAACAAAGCTTGCTGTGGACGAGCTGATGGTGTTTGCGGCCGTGTTCGAGGTCGAGCCGGCGTACCTGCTTACGGCGCCGGGTAGCCGTGCGTTGCCGATCGCGATGGAGCTTGTGGCTCTGCTTGAGAGGTTGGCGGGCTCCGACGGGACCGATCCCGAGGCTGTCCGGCAGGTACAGAACCAGTATCGGCTGCTTGGTGTGGAGCTGGACGAGGTGGAGGACAACCTCTGATGAGCATGGACTTGGATAACAAAAGTTGGGAGCGTCTCGGAAGGCTCCTGCGCTCCGAGCGCCAAAGACAGGGACTGAGCCGTGAGGAGCTGGCAGCGAAGGCAAGCGTCTCGCCGCGGAGCATCCAATCGGCCGAGAGCGGCCGAGTCCCTCAGGGGCGACGTCCATTCACGCTTGATGCCATCGAGCGTGCATTGAACTGGGTCGCCGGCAGCGTTGACTCTGTGCTCAACGGCGGTGAACCAATTGCTGGACCCGTTGGCCATCGATCCATAGCGCAGGTACAACCGTCGGAGCGGCGCATCGAGAACGCCGTCGAGATGATGGGCGACCTGCCGAAGCCCGGCAACGCCGGGTACGAGGAGCACGCCTCGCCGCACGCGATCCGAGCACACCTGGCGCAGGCCCGCACCAAGCGCCGCCGGGTTATCGCCGAGTACGACAACACCATCAACTGGCTGGAGGAGCTGCTGCTGGACCGGACGCAGCAGGTCGCCGACGGGCAGTGGCCGAGGAGGAGTGAGCAGTGATGGCAGAGGACAAGTGCGTCAGCGACATCGTGGGCGAGCGGCTACGTGCCCTTCGGAAGTCGAAGCGGATGACCGTTGAAGACCTCGCGTCACGCTGCAAGGAGGCGGGAAGTCCGGAACTCACTTCGCCCGTGATCTACGGCATCGAGAACGGCCGGAGGAAGGGCGGCGTCCGGACCAGACATGTCACCGTGGATGAGTTGCCCGCACTTGCGGCTGCCTTGAGCGTTACGTCGCTGAACCTGCTGACGGACGGTGGCAGTGCTTCCGATGCCGAAAGTGGCAGCGATCTCTTCAACGCGGTTTCCAAGCTTGCTGATGCGATCGCCGGCCTTTCCGGGGACAACGTATCCGCTCAGCAGGTGCGCCACATCCGACGGCTGTATCGCCTGCTCGGGGTGGAGTTGGACGAGGTGGAGGACAACTACCGATGACCACGACCGACCGCCACCGCTGGGGCAAAGCCGGTGTGCGCCTCACTGAGCAGGAAGCCGCCACCATTGACTTCCGCAACGCCTGCCGTGCTGCCGAAGCCGCAGCCCGCGCCGAACACGACGAGCCGCAAGCCCACGACGGATGGAAGGCCGGCCGGATCCGCCCCTACCTGATCACCTGGGCACTGGACCGCCGCCGCCTGTACGGCCCGGAAGTCGACGAGGCCTGCGGTACCGCCGAACCCGCGGTCGACGAGTGGGAAGCGGGTGTCCGCTACCCAACGTGGCCGCAATTCAAGGCCCTGGCCGCACTGACCGGGTATCCGCTGGGGCATTTCATGCGGGATGCCGACCCGATCCCGTTCGAGGCGACGTCGGCGCGGTTCCATTTGAAGCCGGGGGAGAAACCGCCGCCGGATCTGGTGCTGTGCTTCGATCCCGAGGCGATCTGGGCGGCGACGGGCACGTCCCGGTGTCCGTGGTGTCATCGCGGGCTGCGGGCGGTGATGCCTGCGTGTCTGTTCTGCCCGCACTGCGGTGCCTCGCAAATGGACGATGGGGAGGTGCGCACGATGGCCGGCGCGGGCTTCGCGCAGTGCCCGGACTGTAGTGGCCGGTGGCCGGTCGAGGCTGCGGCTTGCCGAACTACCGGCGTGGAGGGCTGAGCGGTGACCAGAACCACCCCGAACGAAACCATCCGCCGCGCAGCCGAAGCCCTCGACCTGGCCGCTGCCGGGGCAAAGCAGAGCGCTACCGGCCGCTGGTACGTCCACATGGCCGACGGTGGCTACCCGCAGCAGATCGCAGAGAACGGCGTGCTCATCGCCGAAGGCTACGAGGGGCCGAAGCAGGGCGAGCCGGTAGTGATCGCGCCGTTCATCGCCAGCATGGATCCGACGATCGGGTTCGGCCTTGCGAAGCTGCTGGGTGCGGTGGCGAATGCGGACCTCGCCGATATCCATGCCGCGGCGGCGAATTTGGCCGTGGACTACCTGCGCGAGACGCGCGACTGTGCGACCTGCGGCATGAAGGACGTTGAGCTTACGGCGACCGGCGAGTTGACCGAGCACGGGACGATGCGGGCCATGTGCCCTGGCGAGGTAGACGGGAGGGCCGAGCGGTGAGCGACGACTACCTGGACCGCCTGGAGCACCACCTCGGCGCGTACCGCGGGGACGACGACTCGGAATGCATTGACAATCCGGTGACATTCCGGCGGCTGACCGTTGGGGACCAGCGCGCGGCTGTGGCTGAGATCAAGCAGCTGCGGGCGGACAACGCAGCCCTGATCGACGGCAACCAGCGGCTCCAGACGATGAACGACGGACTTCGGCAGCTTGCGATCGAGGCCCGCGAGGCTGCGAACTCCTGGCAGCAGGCCGCGATCGACCTGTACTCAGGCCGCGAGGAACCGCACCCGGCCGACTGTGGGTGCGGACAGCAGGCAGGCGATGCCGGAGTCCCAACATGACCGCGTCCCGGCGCCTCGTCGTCGCCTTCGTGATGAGCTCGGCGTTGACGATCGAGACGGCAGCCCTGATCTGTGTTCCACTCGGGCTCAGCGCGAACTGGCTGACCGCCGTGTGCGTCGCCTCAGGGCTTTTCTGGGCGTGGGCGGTTGATTGGGCTATCGGGAAGGCCGAGGCCGCGTGGAAGGGTCTCCAGGACGCTCCCAGGGCCCTTCGTGACGGTGACGGGCCGACGCTGCTCGCGTTGTTCGCTATGCGCACCGAGCCGACGCACCTGATTGGCGTGGTGCTCGTCCTGAACCCGTGCCCGGACGGGCCGTCCTGGCTGCACCCGATGCGACGCTGGAACATCATGAGCGCCTGGGCCATGCGCACCGGGGAACTGATGGCGGAGGTCGACAGGCTTGCGGACGCGGGGCTGCTGCGGTGCACGGAACGTGGTCGGCGGTACCGCGGGATGAGCATGTACGAGGCCACTGATCTTGGCCGGGACGTGGCGGCGCGGAACGCGGAGGTGCTGATGAACGGACTAAGCGAGGAGAGGGCATGACCGACCGCGATATCAGCAGCGCCGAAACCCTGTTCGCCAGCCTGAAAGCCGTCCTGGCGCACAGAGACGGCGACGAGTACGACGAGGACTGGCAGGACGCCCGCCACAACCTGATCAGCGAGATCCACGGCTGGGCCATCGACGAAAGCCAGCCCAACAGCCGCGTCGAAGCCTACGTTGTCGTCCTGGCCGAGCGGCTCAAGGACGAGGACGCAGCCAACCTGACCCGGCTGCTCACGCTCATTGACGGCGTTGTGTCCGTTGTGCCGGTCGAGAACAACCTTGGCGAACTGGTCGGGCTGGAGCGGATCAAGTCCGAGATCCAGGGCGACGTGTGGGAGCTTTACGGCAAGATCCGGAGGATGCGATGACCGGCGTTGATTTCACACGCGAGGCTGCCGCCCCGTTGCTGTCGTGCCCGAAGTGCGGTTCCGCCGATACGGCCATCGACTACTGCGACGGCTGCGCGCTCATTCCGTGGTTTTCGGTGGCAGGCAAGTACCCGGACAGCAAGTGCTCCCACGGCGACCCGGAGCACTTCCACCGGAACTGCCGCCGCTGTCACTACCAGTGGCGCACTAACGACGTGATCAACCCGAGGAAGGTGTGCGAGCGGTGACCAACCAGGCTGACCCGGAGTTCGTAGAGGCGATCGCCGCATGGGCGCTGAAGGACGCCGCCCGTCGCAGTCCCGTGGAGGCGGTAGAGCGTGCGCTGGCGGATTACGGGTCACCGAAGATCGGGACCGACGAGTACGTGTCGGTGCGTCACGCGGCCGTTGTTAAGTCCACCACCGCCCGGCTTGATGTGTCGTGGCTGGCCGAACAGCCTGTAACCAAGATGGACGAGGCTGTCGATGCCGCCGGGACGCAGCGCCCGAGCATGTTCCAGGCCGCCGTCGAAGCCGCAGCCGGCGCACTGCCGGACGCGCCGTCCGCGACCGTCGAGCAGGTAACCCTGGCGGTGCTGCGTGTGGCGCTTCCGTTGCATGAGACCCAGCACGCCAATGCGTTGAAGGCGGCGCACGAACGGGCGGTGCGCTACGAACTGGAGGCGGTAAAAGCAGCCGAGCGTGCGGAAGTCGCCGAGAAGGAAGTGCGGCGGTACCGCTCGTTCTGCGGTGAAGCACTCTGCGGTGACGTCGAGCGAGGCCGCGACGAGTACCAGTGGCAGAACGAGCAGTTGCGGGGCGAGGTGCAGCGGTTGCAGGCGAAGATGGCCGGGCTTGACGACTGCCTGACCGCCACGGCCGCTGCAAAGGGCTCGAACCGGTACGCAGGGCAGGGCCAACTCATCACGCTGCTGACGGTCGACGACGTGCGCGAGATGATCGGCGAGTGGCGCGAGGCGTCGGCCGACGATGCGTGAGCCCATGACCGATCAGCGGCTGCGCGAGGCCCAGGAGGTCGCATGGAGCCCGGTATACCGGCCGACGCCCGACTTCCCCGAGCACGTCTACCGCCACGATCTCTTCCGCGACGCCGTGGCCGAGGTTAAGCGGCTGCGCGGAACCGCCGGCGAGTGGAGGTTGACTCTTGCGGCGCTGCACCACATCCTCGCCGAGCACCGCATTGCAATGCCGATCGAACCGGGCCGACCGGGGCCGCCGAAGCTGATCGCTGATCTGATGCAGTGGGTTGCGATGGCTGTCGAGCGCGAGACGCATTGGCAGCGGGAACGCGCCGAAGCTGAGGCGGACCGGCTACGGTCGCAACTCGGCGAGCCCGAGGTCCAGTGGGGCCACCAGGTCCACGCCGATGACGGACACCGCGGCGACGAGGTTCCGCAGGCCGATGAGAACGCGGCGCGGATTGCCGTGGCCTACCTGAACACGCACAAGCTGACGGCAGGCTTGCAGGCCGTGCTGATCCAGCGTGAGGTGCGCGTCCACGAGGGACTGTGGCGGGTGGTGCCAGCGTGCGAGTGCCCGCACACCTACCAGCCAGACGGCAAGCTCGTGCGCGACGGCGTCCTGGCGGTTGGATGTTCGGTGCACGAGGTCGAACAGGAGAGACCGTGACCGACACCGCCATCCAACTCCGTGAAGCTGCCGCCCTGATTCGTGGGCACGCGGCAAACGCAGCGAACGACAGCGTCGGCGACGAACTGTGCTGCTGGGACTTCGAACGCATCGGCGGCCACGAACGCGTCATTGAGGTTCGGCAGCATCCGGACGGCACCGACGACGGCATCATCGCGGTGCCGACATCGTCCGGTGTCGCACCGCACATCGCGCTGTGGGATCCGACGAATGCGGTGGCGGTGGCAGAGCTGTTGGACGTGATTGCCACGACCGAACCGCGGGACGGTGCCGCGGCGGCGATCTGGTGGAAGGCGCTGGCGTTGGCAAAGCTGCTGGGCGGCGACCGTGACCATGGGGACGTACAGCCGTGACCGCAGCCTCCAAGGAACTCCGCTACACCTGCGCGGTCCCGTTTTCCGCGATCCTATCCGGCCTCGCGGAGATGATCCTTGCCGAACGCGGAGCCCGAGGACTCTCGGTCCGTGCCGCCGCCGAGGAGTGCGGCATCCCGTACAACTGCCTGTCCCGTGCCGAACGCAACGTTGGGCTGCCGTCTACGCCGGTGTTCATGGCGATCGTGGCGTGGCTTGGGGTGCCCGGGTGGGATGCGTGTGCCGCTGCGCTTAAGATGGCGGCGGTTGAGGCTGACGGGGCTGCGGAGAACGGCTGGAGCAAGCCGGCGGCGGTAGAGGCTTAGCGCTTCGGATCTTCCGCTGTTGCGGACCAGGGACCTGCAGGCGGTCGTTCCGGAAGCTCGGCGCCCGGCCGGCGCATGTACCAGCGGATGAACTCGCGCAGCACTCGTGCGCGTGGGCTGCGCCCGTCGGGATGGACGGCCCGGGTTGCGTGTTCGAACGGCCCCCACTCGTCGTCGGGCGCGCGGAACCGTCGCGGGGTGTCGTATTCGTTTTCGACCTCGGGCGTCATACCTACAAGGGTACGGGTTTGTAGCCACGAGCCGCAACAGGATGGTGCCAAATTGTAGCCACAAGGCTCTTTCCGAACCCCTTGCCTTGTAGCCACAAACGGCGTAGCTTTGTAGCTACAAGGAACGGCAAGCCAAGGGGAGAAGCCGAGATGACCATTACCGCCCGCCAGGCCACCAACCGAATCGCCATCAACACCGCCATCCTGGCCGGCCCGGTCACCACCACTCCCGCCAACACCACTACTTCCGTCAGCACCGACCTCGCCGAACTCATCGCCGCCATCAACAGCGCGCTGAGCACCCCCATCACGGAAATCACGAGCGCCGACCTCGCCGAGCTGCTCCGCTACCACCAGGAGTCCGGCCAGCGAGGTATCCGGCCCAACTCCCTGTTTACCGAGATCTTCCACGCGAAGGACAAGGCCATCGCCATGGGCCGTACCCACGGCGTCAACAGCCCCGAGTACACCGCGGCAAAGTACTACTTCGCACTCCTGCACGGCGCCCGCTACGGACGTTTCGGCATGCGTTCCGGTCTGGACAACATCGAGCAGGGCGTCAACCCCAACGTCTTCAACACGTGGCTCTACAAGTAGCCGCAACCACTGCCCGGCCCTACGGGGCCGGGCGCCCCATCCCGCCGGCAAGCACAACCGCAGAGGAGAGATCGTGTACCGCGTCTACTACGGCCCGCACCTCAAGGCCTGCTACGACACGCCGGTCGAGGCCGGGGCCCGCGCCAAGCTCTTGTTCCTTACGCGAGGCCGGGGCCTGCCGGTCCGCATCTACTCCCCGCACGGTTTCTCGATCAAGTACGGGGACAAGCGCTGACCGCCCCCGGCAGTATCCGGGCCTCGTGCCCGGCGGCTGCCGCAGGCGGTTAGCCCCGACCGACAGAACACGGAGACCATGATGACCGACACCAGGCCCACTGCCGCCAAACAGGCGGCTGAGCACCTGATCGAAACGCTGCAGAAGATGCACGCCGACGCCATGCACATCGCCACGTGCCAGGACGCTGCCGCCGAGGGCGCCAACAGCTACAAGCGGCAGATCGGCCACGAGGAGTCCGCCGAGTTCCACCGTGCGCTCGCCTCTCAGGTCGACGAGGTGCTGTACAAGCTGCACGCCCGTGCCGCCGGCTACCCGGGTGTTCCCGGTGACGGCTGGCGGGACAGCGAGGGCGACGTGTGGGTGCTGTGCGCCGACGGGATGATGCGGATGCTCTACACCGACCCGCTGCCTTGGGATCCCGAATGTCTGCCCGGCGAGTACGGGCCGATGGAGCCGGTTGGCTGGACCGCGAAGACCAACCCGAAGGAGATCTGATCATGGCAGGCCACTACTCCCGCATCCTCGACTTCGTCGAGAACCTGCCCGCTGAGGGCGACGCCATCGCCGGCTACAGCCGCAACGGCAAGCAGTACAAGCTGACCGCTGCGGACCTGCGCGGGCTGCTGGCCGAGAACGAGCGGCTACGCATGCAGAACGATGAGCTGTTCACCGAGAACCACGAGATGCGGCACGGGCCGACCGTGTCCGCCGAGGGCTGACATGGCTGCCCGCCCGCCCGACGAGACAGTCGGCATCGCCGCCGCAACAGAGTTGTACGAGCTGCTGCGCATCGCGGTCGACGCCACCCACACCGCGACGTGGCGGCCCGGCGACAGCCTGGAAAGCCTTCTCGCGCCGGCGGTCATCGCCATCGCTGCCGAGGCCGGTAAGGCTGTCCGGCCGCACGCCGACCAGGTGCGCAAGCAGATCGCTGCCGAGCTCAACGCGCATGCCACCGAGTGTAGCGAGATCGCAAAAGGCTACCTCGGCGACCACTGTCCGCTGTTTGACGAAGCCAAGTACTTCGCGGCGGCAGCCCGGTACATCAGCAGCGAGTTGGAGAGCGACTGATGGACCCGGACCCCGACATCGCCCGCCTCATTGCCCTGTGGGACTCCCCGGACTACGACACCGGCGACCCCGTCCCGTCCGGCTGGGAAACCGACCCGGACGACGCCGGCGTGTGGGCGATCTCGCGCGGCGGCCCGATGGCTGCCGGGCACCAGGCGTCTGCAGCACGGTGCGAGCGGTGGTGGCGGGAGAACGGCAAGGCCGGAACCGGAGAGGAGGGCCAGCCGTGCCCGTGAAGATCCGCAACACTGCCGAGTTCAAGTTCATTGAGACCATGTCCAGCGGCATCGTTCACATCGAGGTGCACTACCCATCCTGGGATGACCCCCACAGGACGGACGAGAGGGTGTCCTTCGCCGAAGGGATGCACTCGATGCTGTACGGCCCACACGTCGTGCTGTGCGGAGCGAAGACCTACCCGGTGGCAGAGAAGACCCACCAATACACCGGTTGTTTTCTCGACGAGAAGCTGTGCGCGAACTGCCACCGCATGCTGCATCCCGACGACATCGAGCGCGCCTTCCGGCACCCGCAACCCGATAACCCCGAGGAGAGCTGAAATGGCCGCGAAGAGACGCTTCTCCCTGCCGCGCGAGGAAGCCGTGATCCACGGCGACGGCACCCGGCACTGTGCCAACTGCGGCGACCACATCGACCCGATCGACTGGTGCGCCGAGTGTCAGAAGGCGGACGTGCCCTGCGGCCGGCCGCACCGGCGGCTGCGGAAGCGAGCCGATGCCGCGTACTGCGACCCCAGGTGCCGGGCCAATGCCCGCTACACCTACGCCAGAGACTGCCTGTAGGAGACGCGCATGACTGTCCAGAAAGCCGAACTCGTCACCTGCCAAATGCCGGGTTGCTACGGCACCCTGATTTACCTTGGCGGCGCACCCGAGATCACCGCCCGCCAGGTCGCGAAGTCCTCCGGCTGGCAGGTCGGCACGGACGAGTACATGCCGTGGGGCGACCGTGGCCAAGACGTG
>Ga0207695_10003117_pt1 | contig 23717 bp, 23 predicted proteins | sample KBSC54metaG_FD_184354 | JGI IMG/M metagenome (GOLD analysis project Ga0207695, IMG submission 184354) | Corn rhizosphere microbial communities from Kellogg Biological Station, Michigan, USA - KBS C5-4 metaG (SPAdes) (version 2) | ecosystem: Host-associated > Plants > Roots > Rhizosphere > Soil...
GAGGTCGGCCTGCATCTTCTCCATGCGGGCGCGGAACTCCGGGGAGTCGATCCGGGCGGCCGCCTTGGTGGCCCGCTCGATGCGGGCCTTGAATTCCGGCGAGTTGACCATTTTCTCGACCTCGGCGGCGTGCGCCTGGGCCGCGGCGATGTGGGCCTTGAACTCCGGCGAGTTCACCCGCGCCTCGGCCTCGGCCGCGCGGGCCTGGGCGGCGGCGATGCGGGCCTTGAATTCCGGCGAATTGACGCGGGCCTCGGCCTCGGCGGCGCGCGCCTGGGCGGCGGCGATCCGGGCTTTGAACTCCGGCGAGTTCACCCGCGCCTCGGCCTCGGCGCCCGCCTTCTCGGCCGCGGCGATGCGGGCCTTGAACTCCGGCGAATTGACCCGCTTCATCGCCTCGGCGGCGTGGGCCTCGGCCTTGGCGACCATGTCCTCCCAGTGGCGCTTTTCTTCCGGCGTCAGGTCGCGGGCCTCGTCGGTGGTGACCTCGAACTCGCGGCCGTCGGAACTCCTGAAGCTGTGGTGGTAGCCCTCGCCGTCGGCGTTGATCAGCACGCCGTGCGACGAGATGTTCAGGTGGCTGTGGCGGCGGAACGGCGGCGCGTCTGCGTCCGGCTTCGCCGCGTCATGCTGGGCCTGGCTGACGGCGGCGGCGGCGGGCGCGGGCAGGGGCGCGGCGGTGACGCGGGCCGGCTGGCTCTGCGCGAACACCGGGGTGACGTGCAGCAGGGCGGCCGAGCCCAGGAGGCCGGCGCCGAGCGCGGCGAGGCCGCAGATCCGCGCGGCGCGCAGGACGGGCGCTTCGGTTTCCCGCGGCGTCATCAGTTGCATCAGGCGTTCCTCCAGATCGCTGCGGCCGAACAGGCCGACGGCCAGGGCGGCGGACGCCGCGCGGCCCCCGTCGCGGGCCAGGGTTTGATTCCCCGCCGTCTGGCTCCCCAGGGACTGGGCGAGCGAAACCAGGCAGCGGGCGTAGGTCCTGGGCGAGGCCATGGCGGCCGCGGCGATGGCGTCGCAGGCGGCCTCGCGGCTCTTGCTGACCCCGGCCTTGAGGCCGAGGAGCGCGGGGTGCCAGCACACCGGCAGGGTGAGCACTTCGCAGACGAGGTTCACCGCATAGTCGTGGCGCAGCACGTGGGCCATCTCGTGCAGCAGGGCCGCGCGCAGGTCCTCGCCTTCGGCGGCCATGGCCGCGGGGACCAGGATCACCGGCCTGAGCGCGCCGACCACCGCGGGGCTGGCGAGCCGGTCGGACTGGCGGACGGGCGGCACGCGGCGGCCATGGGCGCGGGCCAGGCGCTCGACGGCCTGCATCGCCTCGGAAGGCAGGATGATCGGCCGGGACTGGCCGACCAGGCGCCGCGCGGCGCAGGCGGCCGCCAGCAGTCGGAACGTCAGCGCCAGGGCCACGGCGGCGAAGAGGCCGGTCATCGCCCACGCCGCCCAGGGCGCCAGGGCCACGGCCGGCGCCAGGGAGGGCGCGGCGTGCGGGGCGGCGGCCAGCGCCACGGCGTCCACCGGCGCGTCCGCCGGAACCCGCGTCACGGTGGGCGCGGCATGCGGCAGCAGGGCCGCGACGGGCAGGGCGGGCAGGATCGCGGCGACCGCCAGGAAGCCCAGCCACAGGCGGTTGCGCGCGCGGGGCTCGAGGCCCGCGAACCGGGCGATGGCGAAGGCGCAGAGCGCCACGATGGGCACCTGCCAGGCGGCGTTGAGCAGGTAGCTGGCCAGCAACTGTTGCATCAGCGGGTCTCCTCCTCGCTCTCGCCCGTCCCACCGTCGCCGTTCACCAGCCGCGAGGCGCGCTCGATCTGCTCGGGCGTGATGGCCCGGGTGTTGATCAGCGCCATCAGCATGGCCTCGCCCGAGCCGCCGAACATCCGCGACATCAGGTCGGTGATCGCCGCGGTGGTGGCGCGGTCGCGGCTGACCGCCGCCTCGTAGGTGAAGGCGCGGCCGGCCTGGGTGCGGCGCACCTTCTTCTTGCGCAGGAGGACGTTCAGCATGGTCTGGACGGTGGTGTAGGCGAGGCCGCCGCCCAGCCGCTCCTGCACCGCGGCCACCGGGCTCGGGCCCGCCGCCCACAGCACCTGCATGATCTCCAGCTCCAGGGGCGTCAGCACGCCGCTCGTCCGGCCGCGGGAATATGTCGCCAAGGTCCGCCTCCTAAATCGTTCGGAGATGGTGGGCGCTCGGCGCCGACAGCGTCAACTAAACTTTTAGTAGGAAATCAGCCTGCCTTGGGCGCGGGCGCCTCGCCCTTCGGCTTGTCCTCGGGCTTGGGGATCAGGATCATGCCGCATTCGGGACAGGTCCCAGGCGTGTCGAAGTCCTTGCCGTCGGCCGCGCAGCCGCAGGGCGGGCAGACGTACTTGCGCGGGGCCGCCTGGGCCGCCGCGAGGCCGGGCGCCGCGCAGGCGCAGGCCGCGCCGAAGAGGACGCCCTGCAGGATCAGGCGTCGAGACGCGATGGACATGGGCTTTCCCCTTCCGCGAGAGAGATCGGCAGGGGCGAGCCTAGGCCGATTGCGGCGCAAGGAAATGACGTTTGTCCGACGGAAACGGACATGGGTGTGGGTCTGGCTCGCGGTCGCCAGCGACTATGCCCCTCCCCCTTGCGGGGAGGAGTTCGGGGTGGGGGAGCAAGCTGTGAGTCCGTCGCTATGGCCGTTGAGCGCGGCGCTGACACCCCCACACCCTACCCTCTCCCCGCAAGGGGGAGAGGGCGCTTTTCCGCCCACACAAGGCTGAACGTCGATCCGCCCTAGTGCCCCGTCAGCGTCAGCCCCGGGCGGTCGGGGAGGCGGGTGTCGCCGCCGTTCAGGGCCTTCTGCATGTGGACGATGTCGACCCAGCGGCCGTGCTTGAAGCCGACGCTCTTGCCGACGCCGGTCTGCTCGAAGCCCAGGGAGCGGTGCAGGGCGATGGAGCCCAGGTTGCCGCTGTCGCCGACCACCGCCATGAGCTGGCGGATGCCCAGCGCCTCGCAGGCGGCGATGATTTCCAGCAGCAGGCCGCGGCCGACGCCCTGGCCCTTGGCGTCGGGGGCGACATAGACGCTGTCCTCCAGGGTGTAGCGGTAGGCGGCGCGAGGCCGGAACGGGCCGGCGTAGGCGAAGCCCAGGACGCGGCCGTCGTCGCCTTGCGCCACCAGGTAGGGCAGGCCCTTGTCCTGCACGGCGCGGCGGCGGCCGTCCATGTCGGCGGGGCTGGGCGGCTGCTCCTCGAAGGTGCCGAAGCCGTGCAGCACCGCGTCGCCGTAGATGGCGGCCAAGGCGTGGGCGTCGGCTTCCGTGGCCGCGCGGACGATCATGCGGTTTCCCAGCCCTTTTCCAGCGCCCAGACGGCGAAGGCATAGTCGAGCGCGATCTCCTTCAGGAAGTCGAACCGGCCCGAGGCGCCGCCGTGGCCGGCCTCCAGGTTGATCTTGAGCAGCATGGGCGCATCGCCTGCTGAAAATTCACGCAGCCTGGCGATCCACTTGGCGGGCTCCCAGTAGGTGACCCGGGGGTCGGAGAGGCCGCCGGTGGCCAGCACCGGCGGATAGGCCTGGGCGGAGACGCGGTCGTAGGGGCTGTAGCCGGCGATCCGGTCGTAGGCGGCGGGGTCCTCCAGCGGGTTGCCCCACTCGGGCCACTCCGGCGGGGTGAGCGGCAGGCTGGTGTCGCTCATGGTGTTGAGCACGTCGACGAAGGGGACGGCCGCGACGATCGCGCCCCAGAGGTCGGGCCGAAGGTTCGCCACCGCCCCCATCAGCATGCCGCCGGCCGAGCCGCCATAGGCCGCGATCCGGCCCTTGGCGCCATAGCCCGCCCCGATGAGGTGCTTGGCGCAGGCGATGAAGTCGGTGAAGCTGTTGGGCTTCTTCTCCTTGCGCCCGTCGAGGAACCAGCCCCAGCCCTTGTCGGAGCCGCCGCGGACGTGGGCCGTGGCCCAGATCCACCCGCGGTCCACGAGGCTTAAGCTTCGGATCGAGAAGCTGGGCTCCATGGCCATGCCGTAGGAGCCGTAGCCGTAGAGCAGCAGCGGCGCGGATCCGTCGAGCGGCGTCTCCTGCAGCATCAGGACGGTGACCGGAACCTGCTCGCCGTCGGGAGCGGCGGCGTAGAGCCGGCGCGCCACGTAGCGGGCGGGGTCGTGGCCGGACGGGACCTCCTGGGTCTTGCGCAGGGTGCGCTGGCGGCTCGCCATGTCGTAGTCGAAGGTCTGTCGCGGCGTGGTCGGCGACTGGTAGACGAAGCGGGTCGTGGCGGTGTCGTACTCATAGCCGCCCTCCAGGTTGAGCGCATAGGCCTCCTCGCCGAAGGCCACCTCGTGCTGAGCGCCGTCTCGCGCGGTGACCACCAGCCGGTCCAGGGCGTCCACCCGCTCGGCGCGGACCAGGTGGCCGGCGAAGGCGGCGAAGCCGGTGATGTAGCGGCCGGGCTGGTGGGCGATCCAGTCCTCCCAGGTGGCCTTGGCCGGAATGGCCGCGGCGCTGGTGGAGAGCTTGAAGTCCACGGCGCCGTCGGCGTTGGTGTGGATCACCCAGCGGTCGGTCCAATGGTCGAGGCTGTACTTGACGCCCACGGCGCGGGGCTCGGCCACCACCGGCTCGGCGGTGGGATCGGCGGCCGGGATCAGCCGGATCTCGGTGGTCTCCTGGTTGCCGACGTGGATGACGATGTGGCTGTCGTCGGAGGTGGTCCCGATGCCTAGGAACATGCCGTCGTCGGGCTCTTCGTAGACCAGGACGTCGTCGCCGCCCCAATCCTGGTCGGGACGGGCCGGCCGCCGGAAGACCTTGGCGGGGCGGGCGTTCTCGTCGCGCCAGATCCAGAACAGCCAGCGGCTGTCCGGCGAGAAGGTGAGCGCGCCGTAGCTGCTCTCGATGGGGGCGCCCAGCGCCTCGCCCGTGGCCAGGTCCTTCACCCGGATCGTGTAGTACTCCGAGCCCTGCTCGTCGGCGGCCCAGGCGTAGAGGGCGTGGTCGGGGCTATGGCTGGCGGCGCCCACCTGGAAGAACGGCTTGCCCTTGGAAAGCGCCTCCTCGTCCAGCAGCACCTGCTCGCCGTCCGCCTGGCCCCTTGGCCGCCGCGCGTGGACCGGATGCTGCGCGCCCAGGTCATAGCGGACATAGTAGTCCCAAGGGCCGTCGGGGGAGGGGACGGATGAATCGTCCTCCTTGATGCGGCCCTTCATCTCCGCGAACATCTGGGCCTGCAGGGCCTCGGTCCCGGCCAGCATGGCCTTGGTGTAGGCGTTCTCCGCCTCCAGGTGCGCGCGGACGTCGGCGCGCAGGACCTTCGGGTCGCGCAGCACCTGCTGCCAGTTGTCGTCCTTCATCCAGGCGTAGTCGTCGACCCTCACGCGGCCCAGCTGTTCGATGCGCTTGGGCTGTTTGGCGGCGAGGGGCGGCGCGGGCTTGGTCATGGGCGCTAGATGCCCCGCCGGGCGGCGCCCCTCAAGGCTTCGCGTGGCCGGCCGGCGCGCGCGTCACTTGGGCGCGGCGGTGGGCGGGCATCTTATCTTGGCGGAAACCTTCGCGTGATTCACTATCGGCTCAATCGAGATCGCGCGCAGACGCGAAGGGCATTCCAGAGATTCGGGGACCGGCGTCATGGTCATCGACCTGTCCGCACAGCTGATGCAGGCCACCGTCCAGCTCGAGCAGCCGCTCGGCGACGGGACGCGCACCGTGGGCACCGGCTTCCTGATCGCCGAGCAGACCCCCGACGGCAAGACCCACACCATCCTGGTCACCGCCAACCACGTCTTCGACAAGATGCCCAAGGAGATCGCGCGGATCGGCTACCGCATCGCCAACGCCGACGGCAGCTGGAGCTATTCGCCCCAGCCGCTGAAGATCCGCGACGCCCAGGGCCATGCGCTGTGGACCCACCATCCGTCGCGCGACGTGGCGGCGATCTCCATCACCGCGCCGCCGGCCTTCGCCAAGGCGGCGATCCCGGAGGATTACCTGGCGGCCGACGACGCCTTCTCCAAGTACCGCGTGGGCGCTGGCGACGAGATGCTGGTGCTGGGCTTCCCCCGCGGCCTGGCCGCCAACGCCGCGGGCTTCCCGATCCTGCGCTCCGGCAAGGTGGCGTCCTATCCCATCGCGCCCGCCAGGATCTTCCCGACCTTCCTCTTGGACTTCGCGGTCTTCCCCGGCAATTCCGGCGGCCCGGTGTTCATGAGCGGGCCCGCGCGCCGGCCCTCCGCCGACCCGGCCGAGCCGCGGCCCGACGTGGAGTTCATCGCCGGCCTGCTCACCCAACAGGTGGAGCTGAACAGCGAGCGGCTCGACATCGGCATTGTCACCAACGCCAAGTACATCCGCGAGACCATCGGGCTGATCAAGGACCCCAACGCCGAGGTCACCGAGGTGGCGGAGGCGCCGATCAGCGGCGCGAAGGCCGCGTCCGCCGAAGAGGCCGCAAGGCCGGAGTAAGAAACCTCCCCCGCTTGCGGGCGGAGGGGGACCGCGAAGCGGTGGAGGGGGCGCTGCCCGGCGCACTGAGTTCGGAGCGCGGCCCCAACGCCCCCTCCGTCAGCTTCGCTGCCACCTCCCCCGCACGCTACCGCTACGGGGGAGGTTCTTATGTCCCGGCCTCGGGACTCAGCCCCCGTAGACGATCGAGATGGTCTCGGCGACGCAGGCGGGCTTGTCCTCGCCCTCGATCTCGATGGTGCATTCGTTCTTCAGCTGCATGCCGCCGGCCTTGGGCTCGGCGCCGATCAGCTTCTGGCGCATGCGCACCCGCTTGCCGACGCGGACCATGTTGACGAAGCGCACCTTGTCGGAGCCGTAGTTGATCCCCCGCGTCACGCCCTTCACCGGCAGCATGCCCTGCCCCAGGAAGGGGATCAGCGACAGCGTCAGGTAGCCGTGGGCGATGGGGCCGCCGATCTCGCGGGTGGCGCGCTCCACGTCCACGTGGATCCACTGGTGGTCGCCGGTGGCGTCGGCGAATTTGTTGACCCGGTCCTGGTCCACGAGCAGCCAGTCCGAAACGCCCACCTCCGTGCCAATCAGGCCGGGCAGGTCCTTGATCTCCACCGGGTTCATTCGTCGCTCCCTCGTTTGAACTTCTCTTCGTCCTCTAGCAGCCCTTACCTCCCCCGCGAAGCGGCGGGAGGGGAACCATCGGCCGGAGAGCCGATGGTGGAGGGGGCGAGCGGCCGGCGGTGACTGAGGCTCGCCCCCTCCACCACCCGCTCTTCCCCCGGTCTTCGCCGGGGTCGGCGTGCGGTCCCCCTCCCGCCGCTTCGCGGGGGAGGTAGGCGCTCACGCGATGCGCGCGCCGTCCTTGCCCCAGTAGGCGTCGCGGATCAGGCGCTTGTAGAGCTTGCCGGTGGCGTGGCGGGGCAGTTCAGCCATGAAATCGATGACCCGGGGCGACTTCACGTGGCTGAGGTGGGCCCGCGCATAGGCCATCAGTTCGGCGCGCAGGTCGTCCCCGGCGTCGGCCCAGTCCATGGGCTGGATCACCGCCACCACCTTCTCGCCCATCTCCTCGTCGGGGGCGCCGACCACGGCGGCGTCGGCGACCTTGGGGTGGCCGATCAGCACGTTCTCCAGCTCCTGGGGATAGATGTTCACGCCCCCGGAGATGATCATGAAGCTCTTGCGGTCGGTGAGGTAGAGGTAGCCCTCCTCGTCCAGCCAGCCGACGTCGCCGAGCGTCGTCCAGCCGTGCTTGTTGCGGCTCTCGGCGGTCTTGGCCGGGTCGCCATGGTATTCGAACTGGCCGCCGCCCTCGAAGAACACCAGGCCCTCGGCGCGCGGCGGCAGGGGTTCGCCGTCCTCGTCGCAGATGCGCACCTGGGCCATCAGGCCGCGGCCCACTGAGCCCTTGTGGGCCAGCCACTCCTGCGAATTGATGATGCAGAAGCCGTTGCCCTCGGTGCCGGCGTAGTACTCGTGCACGATCGGGCCCCACCAGGCGATCATCTGCTCCTTCACCGGCACGGGGCAGGGCGCGGCGGCGTGGAACACCGACTTCAGCGAGCTCATGTCGTAGCGGGCGCGCACCTCGGCCGGCAGCTTCAGCATGCGCACGAAGTGGGTCGGCACCCACTGGGCGGAGGTGACCTGGTACTGCTCGATGAAGCGGAGCGCGGCCTCGGCGTCGAACTGCTCCATCATGATGACCGTGCCGCCCAGGGACTGCACGGCCATGGACCAGCCCAGCGGGGCGGCGTGATAGAGCGGGGCGGGCGAGAGGTAGACGGTGTCCGGCGTCCAGCCGTAGAGCGCCTGGCCGAGGTTTGCGAGCGGGTTGGGGGCGTCGATGGCGGGATCCACCTCGCCGGCCCGCTTGACGCCCTTGGGCCGGCCGGTGGTGCCGGAGGAATAGAGCATGGCGCGGCCGGCGCTCTGGTCGGCGATGGGGCTCGCCGGCATGGCTGAGCGGGCCTCCTCCAGGCTCTTGTAGGGCCCCGCCGCGCCGCCCACCATGAAGAGCGCCACGCCGGGGATCGCCGGGGCCACGGCGAGCGCCGTCTCGGCCAGCGCTTTGGAGGCCACGAACACCTTCGCCTGGCAGTCCTTGACGATGTACTCGACCTCACCCGGCGTCAGCTTCGAAGACAGGCAGGTGAAGCGCAGGCCCGAACGCTGGGCGGCCCATAGCAGCTCATAGTAGCGCGGGTGGTTCTCGATGAAGAAGGCGATGGCGTCGCCGGTGGCGAGACCGAGCTGGCGGAAAAGCTGCGCCCCCTGGTTCGACCGCGCGTCGAGCTCGCCATAGGTCACCGTCTCGCCCGAGGTCGCCATGACGTAGGCCGGCTTCTCCGGGTTGGCCTTGGCGTGGATCGACGGATGCATGGACGGGCTCCCGGACGGCCGCCCGCTCCGCCGCCCAGGGCCGAGCCGGTCCGCCGCCAACTTATCTTCGTTCAGGCGCTATAGCGGGCCTTGACCTACCGTCCGTCAAGCGGTCGGCATGGCGGCCAAACCGCTGGAGGACACCCATGGCCGCGCCGACCTTCGAGACCCTGACCTACGCCGTGGAGGACGGCGTCGCGACGATCACCCTGAACCGGCCGGAGAGGCTGAACGCCTTCAACACCCGCATGATGCAGGAGATGATCGCGGCCTTCGACGAGACCGACGCCGACGACGCCGTGCGCTCAGTGATCGTCACCGGCGCGGGGCGGGCGTTCTGCGCCGGGGCGGACCTGTCGGCGGGGGCGGAGACCTTCAACTACGAGGCCCGCGGCGGGGACGCGATGGCCGCGCGCACCCGAAACGGCGCCCAGCGGGACGGCGGCGGGCTGCTCACCCTGCGCATCTTCGAGAGCCTGAAGCCGGTGATCGCGGCGGTGAACGGGGCGGCGGTGGGCGTCGGCGCCACCATGCAGCTGGCCATGGACATCCGGCTGGCGTCCACCGAGGCGCGCTACGGCTTCGTCTTCGCCCGGCGGGGGCTGAACCCGGAGGCGGCCTCCTCCTGGTTCCTGCCGCACCTGGTGGGCGTCCAGACGGCGCTGGAGTGGTGCTACACCGGCCGCATCTTCCCGGCCCAGGAGGCGCACGACCGGGGCCTGGTGCGCTCGCTGCACGCACCCGACGACCTCTTGCCGGCGGCCAGGGCGCTGGCGCGCGAGATCGCCGACAACGCCGCCCCGGTGTCGGTGGCGCTGACCCGGCAGCTGATCTGGCGCATGGCGGGCGCGGCGCATCCGATGGAGGCCCACCGCGCCGACAGCCGCGGCATCCAGGCCCGCGGACGCTCCGGCGACGCCCGCGAGGGGGTGACCTCGTTCCTCGAGAAGCGGCCGGCGGCCTTCCCCGACCGGGTCTCCCGGGACCTGCCCGACATCTGGGATCATTGGCAGGCGCCGGATTTCCGCTGACGCGCCCTGAAAGGCGAGTCGACGCTAGGTAGAGCAGGCGGAGCTTACTCGGGCAGACCGGTTCTTTGAATTCAACAGCTTTTTTCCACCTGGGTTGTTGGCTGGTTACGCTGAAATAAGCTCTATTTCTATGCTTGTGCGGCGGAAAAGTTCGCTATAATGACGCGACCTACTGCTTTCGTGAATCACTTCAGCGCCCTCGAATGGCGCGCTTCCTATGGAAAACAAGAATGGATGAGAAGTCGGAAGTCATCGAAATGACGGCGGATATTGTCTCCGCCTATGTGGGCAACAATTCCGTTACGGCGGCCGACTTGCCGGGCCTGATCCAGAGCGTCCATCGGGCGCTGGCCGGAATCTCCACGGGCAGCGACGTCGCCGAGGCGGCGCCGAAGGAACCCGCGGTGCCGATCCGCCGCTCGATCACGCCGGACTTCCTGGTCTGCCTGGAGGATGGCCGCAAGTTCAAGTCGCTGAAGCGGCACCTGCGGACCAAGTACAACATGAGCCCCGAGGAATACCGCGCCAAGTGGGGGCTGCCGAAGGACTATCCGATGGTCGCGCCCAACTACGCCAAGGCGCGCTCGGACCTGGCCAAGCAGATGGGCCTGGGCCAGGGCGGCCGCCAGGCGCCGCGCAAGAAGCGCTGAGCCCCCGGGCCCCAGGCTAGGGTGGGTTCCTGAGGTCGTCTTCCGGGACGCCCGCCCTCGCCGGCGGGCGTTTCGGTCTTAGGGCAGTCCGGCCACGCTCCGGGGCCGGCCACGAGAACGAGCATGGCCGAGCCGGACGTCAGACCCTTCCAGACCCGTTTCGGCCCGATGCTGGCGCTGGCCGGCGACCGCTACATCAGCCGCTCCCTGGAACTCTATGGCGAGTTCAGCCCCGCCGAGTGGCGGTTGCTGGCGCAACTGGTCAAGCCCGGCATGACCGTGGTGGAGATGGGCGCCAACATCGGGGCGCATTCCGTGGCCCTGGCGCGGGCCTGCGCGCCGGGCCCGCTCTACGTCTTCGAGCCGCAGCAGCGGGTCTTCCAGCTGCTCTGCGCCAACCTGGCGTTGAACGGCGTGCGCAACGCCATCGCCTATCCCGAGGCGGGGGGCGCGGCAGACGGCGTCGTCCTGCTGCCCCGGCTCGACTACGCGGCGCCCTTCAACTTCGGCGGCGTTTCGGTGACGCCCGAGGGCCCGGGGCTCAGCGGCGTCAGGGTGCGCGCCACGCCGCTCGACAGCCTCGACCTGGCGGCCTGCCATCTGATCAAGGTCGACGTGGAGGGGTTCGAGGCCCAGGTGCTGCGCGGCGCCGTCGAGACCATCCGCAGGCGCCGCCCGGTGCTCTACGTCGAGAACGACCGAAAGGCGCTGCAGGGGGAGTTGATCGAGCTGATCGCCAGCCTGGGCTATCGCCAGTACTGGCACCTGCCGCCGCTGTTCAGCCCGGATAACTTCAACGGCTGCAGGGAGGACGCCTTCGGCAATGTGGTGTCGGTGAACATGCTGTGTATCCCGCAGGAGCGGAACACCGTGGTCCAGGAGATGGAGCTCATCGATCCGGCGAACTGGACCTCCCCGGTCCAGCTCCAGGGCGCATAAGCCTTCGCGGAAGGCGATGTTGATGGCGCCCCTCCCCCTACCGGGCCGCCGGCCCCGCCCCATCTGGCCCAGGACGCATCGCCCAGAAATCGCCCGAAATTAACCCTTTTCCGCTTGCCGCCGATTCGCCGGATCGGCGATAGTTGATTCGTTGTGAATCCAACCGCTTGCTGGGGCATCTGCACATGTCGGCGCAGATTGGGGGCCCGGGCGCGGCAGTACGCGCGCACGAGGAGCTCTTCGCCTACTGGGCCTCTTTGAGGGAGGGCGCCCGGCTGCCTGGCCGGCGGAGCCTCGACCCCGCCGGGATCAAGCGCCTGCTGCCCACCGTCAGCCTGATCGACGTGGTCCAGGAGCCCCGATCGGGCGGCGGGCCGGAGTTCCGCATGCGGCTGGCCGGCACCGGCCTCTACGGCGTCTACGGCCGCGAGATCACCGGCAAGCGGCTGGGGGACATCTACAACACCGCGGCGGCCGACTACTGGCGAGGCGAGCTGGGCAAGGTGGTGGCCGAGCGCCGTCCGGCGGTGGGCGTGCACAACCTCGCCTGGCGCGGCGCCTCGCACCTGTCGATCCTGTGGCTGCGCCTGCCGCTGGCTTCGGACGGCGAGGACGTGGACATGATCCTGGGCCTCGACGCCGTCGTGGGCATGAGCCAGATGCCGACGGGCATCCGCGCGGCCTGAGGGTGTTTTCGGTCACGAACTCCACGAACCGGCTGGCCCGGCCAGGCCCGCGCAGCGGGCGCCTACCCAAGACATGACCACGGAAAACACGGACAGATCACGGAAGGGGCCGCCGCGATTCCGTGCGCTTTCCGTGTTTTCCGTGGTTCCAAAGACTGAGCCTCCGCTGGCGCGGAGTCTCCGGGGGCGCACGCGCTGTTCAGATGGTTCGTAGTCGAACTACTTCGCCGCCTCGGCGTCGCGGCGGATGCGGGCGACCATGGAGGCCAGCCCGTTGGAGCGCTGCTGGGACAGCGCGCCCTTGAGACCCAGGGCCTCGAAGGCGGCGGGGGCGTCGAAGGCCAGGATCTCGGCGGGGCGGCGGCCGGAATAGAGCCGCAGCAGGATGGCGATCAGGCCGCGCACGATGTGGGCGTCGGAATCGCCGCGGAACCGCAGGGACCCGTCCGGCCCGACGCCCTTGGGGAGCTCGGTGACCAGCCAGACCTGGCTGGCGCAGCCGCGCACCTTGTTGGCGTCGGACCGCTCGGCGTCGCTGAGCGGCGCGAGGTCGCGGCCCAGGTCGATCACATAGCGGTAGCGCTCCTCCCAATCCCCGAGCACCTCGAACTCGGCGGAAAGCTCCGCCAGCTCGGCGTCGATGGTAGGCGAGAGGCGGGCGTCCATGCCGGGCGACTTAGGCGCGGGCGGAGCCTCCTGCAACCGAAGCCGCGTTCAGGCGGTCGGCGCGGCCTTCAGGCGGATGCGGGCGGTCAGGCCCTTGCCCGGGGCCGAGGTGAGCTTCAGCCGTGCGCCCATGGCGCGGCAGGTGAGCTCACAGATCGGCAGGCCGAGACCGGCGCCCTCCGCGCGGCGGACCAACGCGTTTTCCCCCTGCTCGAAGGCGCGCATCAGGCGCGGCAGGTCGGCGGCCTCGACGCCTTCGCCGTCGTCCTCCACGAGGATGTCCACGTAGCCGTCATGGGCGTCGGCGCGGATCCGCACCTCGCCGCCGTCAGGCGAGAAGAGGGCGGCGTTCTGCAGCAGATGGGTGAGCACGGTGCGCAGGCCCCAGGGGTCGGCCAACGCCAGGGGCAGATCGCCGGCGGCCACGACCACCGGCTGGACGCCCCGGGTGAAGTCGGCGCTGGCGCTGGCGATGGCGTCGTCGAAGGCGGGCTCGAGAAGCTCGGGGCCCACGTCGAGCTCGAGGCCCTCGAGGCGGCCGATCTCCAGCACCTGGTTGACCAGCTTCAGGAGCTTCTTGCCGCTGCCGCGGATGATCTCGGCGTATTCCTTGTACTGGGGCGCGCCCAGGGGGCCATAGAGCTCGGCGGAGAGGATTTCGGAGAAGCCGAGGATCGAATTCAGCGGAGTGCGCAGCTCGTGGCTCACCAGGCGCAGGAAGGCGCGCTTCTGGTCCTCGATGGCGGGCAGGTCGCCGGAGCGGCGGCGCGGGCGCGTCTGGCTCGACCGGTGCGCGGCCTTGGGCGCGGTCGGCTGGGGGGCCGGGCCGGACGCCGCTTCGGGAAGTTTGGCCACGGCGGGCATGGACGGCGTTGGGCCTTCGCGTTCCAAGGAGCCCGCAGTGTCGCCGTTCGCGCTTACGAATTCGTTTCGGCGGCGGGGCCGGTCGCGCCTGAGGCGAGCGCCCTTACACGAACTCACCTGCGGGGCTAAGCTGTCCGATCATGTCCGGCCCATCGATGAACCAGGTTTGACGCGGATCAGCCCCCAGAGACGCCCGCGCAGCCGCGCGGCGGCGGGCGCCGAGCGGCGCTTCGCGGTCAGCTGGCATCTGGCCTGGGGCCTCACCGTGGCCGGCGCGGCGAGCCTGATCGCGGCGCAAAGCGCGGTGCTTCCCCTGGGAACCCTGCTGGCGCTGGGCGGCGTCGGCGGCGCGGCGCTGATCGGCGCGGCCCTGGCGCAGGCGTCGGGCGAGGGCGGCGCGCTCGCGGCCATCCTGATCTGGGCGCTGGCCGGGGCGGGCGCCTGCGCCCTCACCGGCGGGACGGCCGGTCCGCTGGAGGCCTGGTGCCTCGCGCCGCTGGCCGCGGGCGCGGCCTTCGGGCGGCCCCGGCTGCTGGCGCTGGGCGCCGCCTCCGGCGTGGCGGCCGCGGCCCTGGTGGTGCTGGCCGCCGCGGTGGTCGTCCTGCCTAGGGCGCCGGAGAGCCTTTCACCCTGGCTGAGCCTGCTGGCGCTGGGGACCACGGGCCTGGGCTTCGCCGCGGGGCTGGTGGCCTTGCAGGGCAAGGTGCGCGGCGACGACGCGCGAGCCCGCGACGCGGAGCTGGCGCTGCGCGAGGCGCTGGACCACCAGCCGCAGCTCCTGATGGCGGTCTATCCCGGCGGCCGCATCCTGGAGGCCTATGGCGAGCCGCCGGCAGGGGTCGAGGTCCGCGAGCTGCAGGGCCGCAACCTCGCCGACCTGGTGTCGCTCGACGACCGCGCCAGCGTCGAGGCGAGCCTGACCCGCGCCGCCTCCGAAGGCTCGGCGGAGGCCGCCTTCGTGCCGGCGCACGACCCGCAGGGCTGGTGCGTGCTGAACGTGCGCCGGATGAGCGCCACGCGGCTGGTGGCGGCGTTGCGCGACGCCCGCGCCCAGCGCGCCCGCGAGACGGAGCTGGAGGACGGCCGCGCCAAGGCCGAGCGGCAGAACGCCAGCAAGTCGCGGTTCCTGGCCAACATGAGCCACGAGCTGCGCACGCCGCTGAACGCCATCATGGGCTTCTCCGACATCATGCGGCAGCGGCTGTTCGGGCCGATGTCCGACCGCTACGCCGAATACGCCGAACTGATCCACGAGAGCGGGGCGCACCTCCTGGAGCTGATCAACGACGTGCTCGACATGTCGAAGATCGAGGCCGAGCGGTTCGAGCTGGCGCGGGAGGACTTCGACGCCCGCGATGCCGTCGCCGCGGTGCTGAAGCTGATGCGCGGCCAGGCCGAGCGCCAGGGCGTCAGCCTGCGCGGCGAGCTGTCGGACGAGCCGCTGGAGGCCGACGCCGACCGCCGGGCGATCAAGCAGATCACCTTCAACCTGCTCTCCAACGCGCTGAAGTTCACGCCCCGGGGCGGCGCGGTGACGGTGAGCGCGCGGGCGGCGGACGGGATGCTGGAGATCGCCGTCGCCGACAGCGGCGTGGGGATTTCCGCCGAGGACCTCAGCCGGCTGGGGCGGCCGTTCGAGCAGGCCGGCGATTCCGACCAGCGGCAGGCCGGCTCCGGCCTGGGTCTCTCCCTGGTCCGCGCCTTCGCCCGGCTGCACGGCGGCGACATGGTGTTGCAGAGCACACTCGGAGAGGGGACGACCGTGACCGTGCGGATGCCGGTGCTCGTCCCCCCGGCTGAGGCCGCGCCCATGGCGCGGCTGGCCGAGGGCTAGGATCGGCCTTCTCCCTCCCCCTCGTGGGGAGGGCGGATCGTCCGGAGGACGAGACGGGTGGGGCTTAAGGGCGCCGGCCCCATCCCGCTCGCTTCGCAAGTCGCCCTCCCCACGGGGGGAGGGAGAGGCCTCAGCGCGCGGCGACCTCCAGGAAGGCGCGGCCGGCGGCGAAGTCGCCCACCTCCACATAGGCCCGCCGCACCACGTCGCCGGGGAACAGGAAGTCGACCGCCACGGCTTCGCGCGGGTCGAGGCTCGCCAGGTCCTGGCTCGCCTGGTCGGGGAAGCGGAAGGCCCAGCCGGACGTCGCGCCCCTGGGCAAGAGGGCGGGCCCCGCCTGGGCGCGGGCCGCGGCGGTGAAGGCCTTCTGCGCGCCAGGGGGCGGCAACCTCTGGCGCAGCGGCAGGGAGGCGGTCGATCCGCCGCCGAAACGGGCCAGGTAGGGCCGGGCGCTGCGGTCCTGGTCGCGCAGCACCAGGCGCGCGGCGAAGGGCTCGGCCCCGTCGGCGAAACGGGCGACGGCCACCAGCGCGCCGGGTCCCTCCAGGCCGACCAGGCCGAAGGTCATCCGGTCGGGGCCGAAGGCCGCCTCCTGGGAGAGCTGCCAGCGGGCGGAGCGGTTGATGGTGCGGTCCGCCGCCCAGCCGGCCACGTCGCCGGAATAGGTCAGGCGGGTGACCTTGGCGAAGCCCGCGAAGGCGCTGCGCACCCGCGCGGCCGCCTGGGCCATGTCGGCGCTGCCGCAGTCGACGGCGGCGGCCTTGGCGCTGGCGATGCGTTCGGTGCGCCGGAGCACGTCGGGGGCCGCGCCGGCGCGCAGGGCCGCCCCACGCGCCTGGGCGGCGGCGGCGGCGAGCGCCGCGCCCACCTCGGGCGTGAACAGTCCGCAGCGCTGATCCGCCGCCGTCATCACCGCACGCTCGTAGAAGAGGTCCGCCGGCTGCGCATGCGCGAAGCCGGGCGCAGCGGCGCAAGCCGCGAAGACAAACCCCACCCACCGAGACGCCGGCCGCGCTTTTCTGCGCTGGCTCTTCATGCGTCGTCCGTTTTCGTTCTGGTCACGAGACCAGCCCAAGGCGTAACCCACGGAGCGTTGCCGTTCCGTTATCGCCGACCGGAAACCTGCCGAATGCTGCTCTCCACCGACATCTGGGTCGCCGCGCTGATCCGCCGGGCGGAGCTCGCCGGCGCCTTCGGCATGGTGATCCGCAAGGGCGACGCGCGGGCCGGCGCGGTGCTGGTGAAGGTGCTGAACCGCCCCGAAGGCACGGCCCGGCTCTATGCCGAGGCCACCCGCCTGGACGGCGAGCGGGTGTGGATGCAGCCCGCGCCCTCGGACCAGGAGCCGGACCTCGACGCCTATGTGGAGCGCGCGGTCCGGGTCGACCCGGACCTCTGGGTGGTGGAGATCGACGACCGCCAGGGCCGGCATTTCCTCACCGAACCTGTGGAAAAGACCTGATCCCGGGCGCGATCCGGGCGGATTAACCGCGCTCGTGAACGGGGGCGAAAGCCTGGCCGTGGGATAGCGGGGCCGTCCTCGAAAAGCCGCCCAGAAGCGTCCCTGTAGCCCCCATGCTGTTCCTGTTGAACGACACCGTCCTGCGTCTCGATGGCGTGGCCATGGACGCGAGGCTGGGCGGGCGGCGGATGCTGCGGCTGCAGTTCCCGGAAATCCTGCGCATGGGCCAGGAGCTCTATTCCCGCCAGCCGATGCTGCAGCGGACCAACCCGGAGCGGGCCAGGCGGCTCTGCGCCCTGATCTCCGCCAAGGCGCCGATGGTCAATGCGGCCCTCTTCGTCGCGCCAAGCCTCGACTGCCCGCCGGCGGAGGTGACCGTGCGCTTCGTCGCCTGCCAGTTCGAGGTGATGGCCGAGCTGCACACCCTGCAGCGCGACGGCCTGCTCGACGCGGTGAGCGCCGACCGCCGGATCTGGCGTAGGCTGGCGGCCTAGGGCCGAATTCTTTCCGCTCGTCCCGGCGAAGGCCGGGATCCAGATCTCAAAGCTCAAGGTTGATTGGATTGGCTCTGGATTGCGAGAGCCCACGCGATGCCGTTCCATCTGGGTCCCGGCCTTCGCCGGGATGAGCGGGTTTTTGGTGGGAACGCTCCGCCGCCGCGCCGGTTGGGAGGGCGATGCCGAGCCTTTCCGACCTGCCGATCCCGCTGGATTTCGCGCCCATGGAGGCGAAGCTGGTGGACGCGCTGCCGACCGACGCCGGCTGGCGGTTCGAGCCCAAGTGGGACGGCTTCCGGTGCCTCGCCTTCCGCGCCGGCGACGCGGTCGAGCTGCGGGCCAAGTCGGGCAAGCCGCTCGCCCGCTATTTCCCGGACGTCGTGGCGGCCCTGAAGGCGCTGCCGGTGAAGCGGTTCGTGGTGGACGGCGAGCTGACCATCTCGGTGAACGGCGAGCTCTCCTTCGACGCCCTGCAGATGCGCCTGCACCCCGCCCAGAGCCGGGTGGCGAAACTGGCCGCCGCGACGCCGGCCACCTTCGTGCTGTTCGATTGCCTGCTCGACGCCAAGGGGCGGCCGCTGGTGGACGCACCGCTGGCCAGGCGCCGGGCCGACCTGGAGGCCCTCTACGCGCGGTTCAAGGATCCCGAGCACGTCCGACTGTCGCCGGGAACCGAGGACATCGGCGAAGCGCGCGGCTGGCTCGCCCAGGCCGGCGCGGCGCTCGACGGGGTGGTCGCCAAGCGGCTGGACGGCGCCTACCTCTCCGGCGAGCGCGCCATGCTGAAGATCAAGCGGATGCGCACCGCCGACTGCGTGGTGGGCGGCTTCCGCTACGAGCGGGACAGCCGCGCGGTGGGCTCCCTGCTGCTGGGCCTCTACGACGAGGCCGGCCGTCTCGACCATGTGGGCTTCACCGCCACCATCACCGACGCCGAGCGCCCGGGCTTGACCAAGCAGCTGGAGAAACTGGCCGGTGGCGCGGGCTTCACCGGCGACGCCCCCGGCGGCCCCAGCCGCTGGAGCGACGGCCGCTCGGCGGAGTGGACGCCGCTCCGGCCCGAGCTGGTGGTGGAGGTGCGTTACGACCACGTCACCGGCGACCGCTTCCGCCACGGCACCAAGCTCATCCGCTGGCGGCCGGACAAGGCGCCGAAGCAGTGCACGCTGGCGCAACTGCACGCCGAGGCAGGGCCGGAGCGCTTGATCGCCAGGCTCGGCTAGGCCACCGCCCTGGCGCCGCGTCCGCGAGTTCGGCTAGGAAGCCCCGGGCCGCATCCGCCGCCGGTTCAACAGGAGGCCACGCCATGGTCGACAAGGTCACCCCGTTCCTCATGTTCCAGGGCGATGCGGGCGCGGCGATCGCCCGCTACGCCGAATTGTTCCCCGGCGCGGCGGTGAGGCGCCTGGAGCACTATGGCCCGGGGGAGCCAGGGCCTGAGGGCCAGGTCCGGCGCGCGACCCTGGTGCTGGCCGGGCAGGAGCTGATGGTTTTCGACAGCCCGGTGAAGCACGCCTTCGGCTTCACCCCGTCGATTTCGATGTTCGTCGACTGCGCCGACGAGCTGGAGATCGAGCAGCTGTTCGCGGGGCTGGCGGAAGGTGGCGAGGTGCGGATGCCGCTCAACAACTATGGCTTCTCGTTGCGCTTCGGCTGGGTCGACGACCGCTTCGGCGTGTCGTGGCAGCTGAACCTGCCGACCGCCTGACCCGCTCAGAACCCTGCGCAGGAATTCAGGGCTTCCGTGGCCGCCGCCGCATCGGCGGTCGCGAGCCGACCGATCGGCCGCAGGATCCGATCGACCTCTATCGTGGCGATCTTGCTGGCGCGAATGATGGATGGAGACGGCAATCCAGCCGCACCCAGGTCTTCGATCCGGGCGTCGCCGTGCAGATGGTGTCCGCGGTCCGTCGTGATCATGGCCACCCAAAGCCGGCCAAGCTGGTCCTCCATTGCCGTTGCGGAGACGACAAGCGCGGGCCGGCGTTTCTCCGCCAACCGGTCACTGTACGGAAAGGGAACGACGACGACGTCGAAGACGGCGAACGTCAAAGGTTCTTGTAGGCGGTATCGTCCGCCTCGCTGCCCCACTCCGCGAATGTCGCGAACGGATCGTCCTCCTCAGCGACTCCGGCCGCGACCGCGTCTTCCTCGATTTCGATTTCGCGCGCGCTGATGAGGTTGGGTTGCCCGGTGATGTCGCCCTGCATCCTCAGGCTGACGCCACCGCGCCGGATGCGGGCAATGACGGCGTCCAGATCGCTGACGTAGAACTGGTTGGCTGCCTTGTTGTGCTGTGGATCGACGGCGCGGTCCGCGAGAGTGTAGTACCCGTGAGCGTTCCGCTTCGGCGTGAACACCTCGATGCGGCCGTCGGGTAGAGTGCGACGGCGAACAAGCCTAGGCATTTGCAGTCCCTTGCAATTCTCGATTAAAATAATCCTTATTTTTCCTTGCGTCCAGTGCGGCGTGCTTGCTAAGCGCCGCAAATGACCCCGCGAGTCGCCGCCGAGGCCGCCAATTCCCGCAACGGACTCGCCGCTGAAGCCGCGCGGCGGCGGACGTTCGCGATCATCTCCCATCCCGACGCCGGCAAGACCACGCTCACCGAGAACCTGCTGTTGGCGGGCGGGGCGATCCGCGCGGCCGGGCAGGTGCGGGCCCGCGGCGAGAACCGGCGGACCCGGTCGGACTGGATGAAGATCGAGCGCGAGCGGGGCATCTCGGTCTCCGCCAGCGTCATGACGTTCGACCACGCCGGCCTGATGTTCAACCTCCTGGACACGCCGGGCCACGAGGACTTCTCGGAGGACACCTACCGCACGCTGACCGCCGCGGACGCGGCCATCATGGTGCTGGACGCGGCCAAGGGCATCGAGCCGCAGACCCTGAAGCTGTTCGAGGTCTGCCGCCTGCGCGACATCCCCATCGTCACCTTCATCAACAAGATGGACCGCGAGGCGCAGGACCCCTTCGCCCTGCTGGACGAGATCGCCGGCAAGCTGGCGCTGGACCCCGCGCCGCTCTACTGGCCGGCCGGCTCCGGCGGACGGTTCAAGGGCATGCTGGACCTGGCGGCGGAGCAGTTCATCCCCTTCGCCAAGAAGGGCGGCGGGCCGGCGGCTCAGGAGGACGGCCATCCGCAGGCCCTGCCGTTCAAGGGTAATTCGATCTCGAACTATCTCGATCCGGGCGAGCTGCAGGAACTCACTGACAATGCCGAGCTGGTGACCGGGGCGTCGAAGCCCTTCGACGTGCAGGCCTTCCTGGAAGGCCACATGACGCCGGTGTTCTTCGGCTCGGCCCTGCGCCACTTCGGGGTCGACGAACTGCTGGCGGGCATCGGCGCCTATTGCCCGGCGCCCAAGGCGGTGGCGGCGGTGAAGGGCGGCGAGCCGACACAGGTGGCCCCCGGCGACAAGGAGGTCTCCGGCTTCATCTTCAAGGTGCAGGCCAACATGGACCCCAACCACCGCGACCGGATCGCCTTCCTGCGGCTGACCTCGGGGGAATTCGAGCGCGGCATGAAGCTGAAGGTCCAGAACACCGGCCGGCAGCTTTCGGTCAATGCACCGATCATGTTCTTCGCCTCCGACCGGGAGCTGGCGGAGGACGCCTTCGCGGGCGACGTGATCGGCATCCCCAACCACGGGGTCCTCCGGGTGGGCGACAGCCTGTCGGAGAGCGGGACGCTGCGCTTCGCCGGCCTGCCCAACTTCGCGCCGGAGATCCTGCAGCGGGTGCGGGTGAAGGACCCGCTGAAGGCCAAGCACCTGAAGAAGGCGCTGGAGGGCCTGGCGGAGGAGGGCGTCACCCAGCTCTTCCGCCCGACGCAGGGCGCTGACTTCATCGTCGGCGCCGTGGGCCAGCTGCAGTTCGAGGTCATGGCCGATCGGCTGGCCAACGAATACCAGCTGGAGGTGATCTTTGAGGCCAGCCCCTACGCCGAGGCCCGCTGGATCGCCGGCGACAAGGCCGACCTGGAGGACTTCCAGAACAAGCACCGCAGCCAGATGGCGGTGGATATCGACGACCAGCCGGTGTTCCTGGCCAAGACCGCCTGGGAGACCGGCTATGTCGCCGAGCGCTATCCCAAGGTCCGCTTCGAGCGGTCGAAGGAACGGGCTTAGGGCGCGCGGGTGGCGGGCGCCCTCGTCTACGGCGCCCCCGCGCCCGGGCTGGCGGAGGTCCCGCAAGGCGCCGTGCAGCTCTCGCCGCTGATCCCCGGCTCGGCGGACATCGCCGGACTGCCGGAGGCCTCGGCCGACAGCGCAACGATCCTCGCGCCGCCCGGGACCCTGGAACGCGACTTCGTCCTGGCCCACGCCCTGCGCGCCCTCAAGCCCGGCGCGCCGCTGACCGCCTTCGCGCCCAAGGACAAGGGCGGCTCGCGCCTCAGGAAGGCGCTGGAGGGCTTCGGCTGCGCGGTGACCGAGGAGGCGCGGCGGCATCACCGGTTCTGCAGCACCGTTCGGCCCGGCGCGCCACACGGCCTGGCCGCCGCCATCGAAGCGGGGGCGCCGCGGATCGTGCCGGCGCTGGGGCTCCGGTCGCAGCCCGGGGTATTCAGCTGGGACCGCCCGGACCCCGGCAGCCTGCGCCTCATCGAAGTCCTGCCCGAGCTCGCCGGGGCCGGCGCGGACCTCGGCTGCGGCGTGGGCCTGCTGGCGCAGCGGGTCCTGGCCTCGCCCAAGGTGACCGCGCTCGCCTGCGCCGACATCGACCGCCGCGCCGTGGATTGCGCCCGCCAAAACCTCGACGACGCGCGGGTCACCGTGGCCTGGGCGGACCTACGCCGGCCGCTTCCCGGCGTCCAGGATCTCGACTTCGTGGTGATGAACCCGCCGTTCCACGATGGCGGCGCGGAGGACCGGGCCCTGGGCGTCGCCTTCATCGAAACGGCAGCGGCCATGCTCGCCAGGCGCGGCGCCTGCTGGCTGGTGGCCAACCGCCACCTGCCCTACGAGGCGGCGCTGGCGGCGGCGTTCTCCAGCGTCGCGGTGCGCGCCGAGGGCGGCGGCTACAAGGTCTTCGAGGCGCGCAAATGAGCAAAGCCCCCATGGCCCGGCTCGACCGCCTGCTGGCCAACCTCGGCTATGGCTCGCGCCGCGAGGTGACCGATCTGGTCGCCCGCCGCCAGGTGGTGCTGGACGGCGTGGCGGTGAAGGACGCCGGCGCGCGCCTGCCGGTCACCGCCGACCTGCCCGCGCGGATGACGGTGGCTGGGCAGCCGCTCGACCCGCCGGCGCCCCTGACGCTCGTGATGCACAAGCCCCTGGACTTGGTCTGTTCGCACCGCGAGGCCGGGCGCAGCGTCTATGAGCTCCTGCCGCACCGCTGGCGGGCGCGGGAGCCGGCGCTCTCCACCATCGGGCGGCTGGACAAGGACACCTCGGGCCTGCTGCTGATCACCGATGACGGGCCGTTCCTGCACCGGGTGATCTCGCCCAAGCGCCATGTGGCCAAGCGCTATGTGGCGACGCTGGCCCGGCCGCTGGCCGGCGGCGAGGCCGAGGCCTTCGCCGCCGGGACCCTGATGCTGGAGGGCGAGACGGAGCCGCTGGCGCCGGCGGTGCTGGAAGTGCTGACGCCCACGCAGGCCCGGCTGACCATTACCGAGGGCCGCTACCACCAGGTCCGGCGGATGTTCGCCGCGGTGGGCAACCACGTCACAACCCTGCACCGCGACCGCATCGGCGGCCTCGACCTGCCGGCCGACCTGGCGGCGGGGGCCTGGCGGATCCTGACGCCGGCGGAGCAGACGGCGATCTTCGCCTGAGGCCGATCGCCAAATCGCATCAATCTTACTTGATTAATCAATCTGGATTGATGTATCGAGCCTAGCAATGGAAGCCCAGCCCCGATACGTCGACGTCTCGCCGCCCGAGTTCCTGCAGCTGGCCGGGCATCCCCTGCGCTGGCGGCTTCTCGAGGAGCTGGCCCGCAGCGACCGCATCGTCCACGAGCTGACCGAACTGGTGGGCGAGCCGCAGAATCTGGTGTCCTACCACCTGGGCAAGCTCAGGGCCGGCCGGCTGGTCTCCGCCCGGCGCAGCTCGGCCGACCGGCGGGACACCTACTACGGCCTGGAGCTGGGGCGGATCGGCGGGCTGATGTCGGCCGCGGGCGGGGCGCTGCACCCGGCGCTGCCGCTGGCGCCGCCGCCGTCGCCGCTCCGCGCGGCGGCCGATCCGGTGAAGGTCCTCTTCCTCTGCACCGGCAACAGCGCCCGCTCGCAGATGGCCGAGGCGCTGGCCCGGGCGCGGTCGGGGGGCGC
>Ga0207695_10003122_pt1 | contig 23696 bp, 28 predicted proteins | sample KBSC54metaG_FD_184354 | JGI IMG/M metagenome (GOLD analysis project Ga0207695, IMG submission 184354) | Corn rhizosphere microbial communities from Kellogg Biological Station, Michigan, USA - KBS C5-4 metaG (SPAdes) (version 2) | ecosystem: Host-associated > Plants > Roots > Rhizosphere > Soil...
GGGCCCACGTCGCCGGCGTCAAGCTGCGCAGCCCGATGCTCGACGTGGAGACCGTGGCGGCCGGCGGCGGCTCGATCCTGACGTTCGACGGCGACCGCGCCCGGGCGGGTCCCGCCAGCGCCGGCGCCGATCCGGGCCCCGCCTGCTATGGCCGCTTCGGGCCGGCGACGGTGACCGACGCCAACCTGGCGCTGGGCCGGCTCGACCCGCGCTTCTTCCCGCCGGTGTTTGGGGGCGCCGGAGATGCGCCGCTCGATCCGGCGGCGGCCCGCGCGCGGCTCGCCGAGCTGGCCCGGACGATGCAGGCTGAGAGCCTGGAAGCCGCCGCCGAAGGATTCATCGCAGTCGCGGTCGAACAGATGGCCCAGGCGGTGCGCCGCATCTCCACCGAGCGGGGCTTCGATCCGCGCGAGCATGCGCTGGTGGCGTTCGGCGGGGCGGCCGGCCAGGTCGCCTGCCAGATGGCCGAGGCCCTGGGCGTCGCCGAGGTGCTCTGCCCCCGCCACGCCAGCGTGTTGTCCGCCTGGGGCATCGGCCAGGCTGAGCTGACGGCCCTTCGCCAGGCGGGGCTCGAGGCGCCGCTCGACGAGGCCGGGCTCGTGAAGGCCGACGGCTTGATGGCCGAGGTCGAGGCGGCCGTCCGCGCCGAGCTCGCCGAGCAGGGCGCCGAGACCGGCCCCATCCGCCGCACGCTTCGGCTGCGCTACGAGGGCGCGGATGCGGAGCTGCCGGTTCCGGCCTCGGCCCTCGCTTCCGCAAGACTCGCCTTCGAAGATGCGCACCGGCGGCTGTTCGGCTTTGCCGAGCCGGCACGGACCATCCTGATCGCGGCGGTGGAGGCGGAGGCGCGCTCAAATTCCGCTCATCCCGGCGAAAGCCGGGACCCAACCGGACTCTCGTCTGAACGTCCCGCCCGACCAGCTCGCCACCTCAGCCTGGATCCCGGCCTCCGCCGGGATGAGCGGGTGAATATCTTCGCCCACGGCCGCTGGCGCGAGGCGCCGGTCGTCGCGGCCGAGGCGCTGGCGGAGATCGAAGGCCCCGCGCTGATCGTGCGGCCCGACACCCAGATCGCGCTCGCCCCCGGCTGGCGCGCGAGCGCCGGCGCCGACGGACTGATTCGCCTGACGCGGATCGCCGCCGCCGCGCGGGCGGCGATCGGCCTCGACACGCCCGACCCGGTCACGCTGGAGCTGTTCAACCGACGCTTCATGGGGGTGGCGGAGGCGATGGGGGCCGCGCTGGAGCGCACGGCGCATTCGGTGAACATCAAGGAGCGGCTCGACTTCTCCTGCGCCCTGTTCGACGTCGAGGGGGGGCTGGTGGCCAACGCCCCGCACATGCCGGTGCACCTGGGCTCGATGGGCGCGAGCGTCAGGGCCGTGCGGGACCGCCACCCGCGACTGAATCCGGGCGAAGCCTTCGCCCTCAACAATCCCTACGCCGGCGGCACCCACCTGCCGGACATCACCGTGGTCATGCCGGTGTTCATGGATCCCGGCGACCCGGCGCCCAGCTTCTACGTGGCGGCGCGGGGGCACCACGCCGATGTCGGCGGGGTGCAGCCAGGCTCCATGCCGCCCTTCTCGAAGACGATCGAAGAGGAAGGCGTGCTGCTGGACGCCCTTCCGATCATGCGGGGCGGCCGCTTCCTGGAGGCCGAGACCCGGGCGGCGCTGACCGCCGGCCGCTACCCGGCGCGAAATCCCGAGCAGAACCTCGCCGACCTGAAGGCGCAGATCGCCGCCTGCCAGGCGGGCGCGACGGCCGTCGCCGAGATGATCCGCACCTATGGCGCCGAGGCGGTGGCCCGCTACATGACCTTCGTCCAGGAGAACGCCGCCAGCGCCGTGCGGCGGGCGATCGGCAAGCTCTCCGACGGCGAGGCGCGGACGCCGATGGACGGCGGCGGCGAGATCGTGGTGCGCACCACCGTGGACGCGGCGGCCGGCGAGGCGGTGCTCGACTTCACCGACAGCGTCGGTCAACTCGGCTCCAACTTCAACGCCCCCTCGGCGATCGTCGACGCGGCGGCGCTCTACGTCTTCCGCACCCTGGTGGATGACGACATCCCGCTGAATTCCGGCTGCCTGGAGCCGCTGAAGATCCTCGTGCGGCCGGGCTCGATGCTGGACCCCGCCCCGCCGGCTGCGGTGGTCGCCGGCAATGTGGAGACCAGCCAACACGTGGTCGACGCGCTCTATGCCGCGCTGGGCGTCATGGCCAACAGCCAGGGCACGATGAACAACTTCACCTTCGGCGACGCCGAGCGTCAGTACTACGAGACCGTCTGCGGCGGCGCGGGAGCCACGGCCGAGGCGGCCGGCGCGAGCGCCGTGCACACCCACATGACCAACTCGCGGCTGACCGATCCGGAGATCCTGGAGCGGCGCTTCCCGGTGCGTGTGGAGGCGTTCGGGGTGCGGCGCGGCTCGGGGGGCGCCGGCGCGAAGCCCGGCGGCGACGGCGCGGTGCGGCGGATCCGCTTCCTCGCGCCCATGCAGGCGGCCCTTTTGTCATCGCGCCGCGAGCATGCGCCGCAGGGGCTCGCCGGCGGCGGGGCGGCGCAGGCCGGGGCTCAGCGTTTGATCGGGGGCGACGGCGCGGTTACACCACTCGACGGCTGCTTCTCCGTGCAGGTCGCGGCCGGCGACGTCATCGAGATCGAGACCCCCGGGGGCGGCGGTTTCGGCTTGGCCGGCGGCGCCTGACGCGCATTGGTTCTGAGGTTGGTTGATGCCCGCGCTCGCGTTCGCCCTCGCCCTTTTCCTGGCCGATCAGCCCGATGCGGCCGCCGCCGCAGCCCAGGCGACGGACGCCGCGCCCGCCGCGGAGGCGCCGCTGCCGGCCGGCGCGCCGAAGGACGACTACCAGTTCGTCGCCTGGTGCTACGGGGCTCTGCGCGGCTACCTCGACCTGCACGACCAGGTGATGCCCGAGGTCACCCGCATCGAATCGGAGTTCCGCCGGCCGGGCTCCAATCTTTCCGACGACCTGAAGGTCTATGCCGAGACGCAGCGCCAGGGCCGCAAGGACCTCGGCAAGCTGCAGGCCGCGATGACCGCCGCCGAGAAGGCGAGCCTGAGGCCGATCAACTCCGTTGGGGCTGCCGCGGTCGCCAAGGGCCACGCGGTCTGGACCGTCACACCGGGCGTGACCAAGGCGCAGATCGCCCAGGAGTGGATGAGCTGGGAGCCGCCGCGCCGCTGCATGGCGACCGCCGATGCGCTGCAGAAACGCGCGCTGCTGATGGGCCCGGCCTTCAAGGTCAACGCCGAGGAGGAGGCTGCGCCGGCCGCCGACGCCGCTGCCCCGAAGCCGTCCGATCCGGCGGCGGCCGATGCGCCGACGCCGGCGGACAAGCCCGCCGACGCGCAAGCGCCTCCCGCGGACAAGCCCAGCTAAGTCTGACAAGCGGTTGAGGTGGCGAGGAACCGCGTCAGCCGCTCGAGGCCGAGCGCGTTCTTCTCCGGCCGGTTGGCGAAGCACCAGCGGAGCCAGCCCTCGCCTTCCGGCCCGAAGGCGACGCCGGGGGCGAGGCCAAGACCGGCCTCATCGATCAGCTGCCTGGCGAGCGCCACGCTGTCCGTGCAGCCTTCGATCCGGAAGAAGGCGTACATGCCGCCGTCCGGCTCCGGCGCCTCGACGCCAGGCAGGGCCCGCAGGCCCGCGAGCACCTGGTCGCGCGCGGCGGCAAGCTCGGCGCGGATCTCGGCGACGTGCGGCTCGCCCTGGGCGAGCGCATCCACCGCTGCGGCCTGCACGAAATCGGGCGCGCAGGACGTGTTGTATTCGAGGAGCACGCCCACGGCGGCCACCAGCGCGGGCGGCAGCACCAGCCAGCCCAGCCGCCAGCCGGTCATCCGCCAGGCCTTGGAGAAGGAGTTGGCGCCGATCACCCGGTCGCCGTCCTCCGCGAGCGCCAGGAACGAGGGCGCGCTCGTCTCCGGTGCGAAGGTGATCCTTTCATAGACATCGTCGGCGACGAGCCAGATGCCGTGCTTGCGACAATGGGCGAGGATCGGCGAACGGCCCGCCGCGGGCAGCGTCCAGCCGGTCGGATTGTTCGGCGAGTTCAGGAACAGCGCCTTCGTCCCGGGCGTCAGCGCGGCCAGCAGACGCTCGACGTCGAGCCGCCATCTCCCCTGCGCGGGCTCGAGCGGGACGCCCACGACCTCGGCCGACAGGATGCGCGGGATCTCCACCACGTTCGGCCAGACCGGCGTCACCGCCACGACGCGATCGCCCGGCGAGACCACCGCCTGGGCGGCGATCATCAGGGCGTTCACGCCGGAGTTGGTCACCGCGATCCGCCGCTCGCCGATCGGGCGGCCGTGCAGGCCGGTGAGGTAGGCGGCGAGCGCCGCGCGCAGCTCGGCCGTGCCCAGGTTGTGGGTGTAGAAGGTCCGCCCCTCGGCGAGGGCCTGGGCGGCGCGGGCGCGAATGAAGTCCGGCGTCGCCCGGTCGCTCTCGCCGAACCAGAAGGTGAGCACGTCCTTGCGGCCCCAGGCGGCGTTGGCGACATCGCGGATTTTGGACGCGCGAAGCGCGAGCACCTCGGGGCGGGCGACGGGGGGCAGCATGCGCCTTCATAGAGGCCCGGCCCCGGCCCGGGAAAGGAGTCGCTTGGCCTCCCTCGGGTCAGGCGCGTAACCATGCGCGCAAATACCAGGGAGGCCGCCATGGCCAGGAGACCCGCGGGCCTGAAGACCCGCCTCGAGCCGCAGGACGAATACCCTCACGATCCCGGCGAGGCCAAGAACTACAACGAAAGCATGTACTTCAACGTCTTCGACCCGGTGCGGAAGGCGGGCGGCTGGTTCCGCATCGGCAATCGGCCGAACGAGAACTACGCCGAGATGAGCGTCTGCCTCTACCTGCCGGACGGACGGATCGGATTCATGTTCGGCCGCCCGCCGATCGAGGGGAACAAGGCGATGGACGCCGGCGGCCTGAGGGTGGAGGTGGTCGAGCCCTTCAAGCGGCTCAAGGTGAGCTACTCGGGCAAGGCGCTGCTGCTGGAGCGGCCGCTGGAGATGGCCGAGCCGCGGGCTGCGTTCAAGGAGAACCCGCAGGTCCCCTGCACGGTCGAGCTCGAATATGAAGGCGTCTCGCCGATGTACGGCGGCGAAACCGTGCGCGAGGACGGCTCGGCGCTGGAGATCGATCCGGAAAGGTCGTTCGCCCGCGCGCACTACGAGCAGCATTGCGCAGCGAAGGGGGAGATCTCGATCGGCGACGAGCGCTTCGAGATCGACGGCTTCGGCCTGCGCGACAAGTCGTGGGGCCCGCGCCACTGGCAGGCCATCGACTGGTACCGGTGGTGCCCAATGAACTTCGGCCGCGACTTCGGGATGATGCTGTCGGTGATCGGCGACGGCAAAGGGGGCGCGCGCCAAGGCGGCATGGTGTTCCGAGACGGGACCTACGACCTGATCGAGGCGTGCGTCATCGACAGCGACTGGGACGAGCGCGACTACCAGACGGCGCTGCGCGCCAAGGTCAGGACCGAGGCTGGAAAGACCTACGAGGTCAGCGGCAAGGTGATGTCCCTGATCCCCTTGCGCAACCGCCGCAAGACGCCGGACGGGCAGGAGCTGCAGACCCGCATCACCGAGGGGATGACGGAATACCGCTGCGGCGGGCTGGTGGGCTATGGCCTCAGCGAGTACCTCGACCAGATCGTCGACGGGAAGCCGAATGGGCGGATGGCGGGGTACTAGCCGGGCGGCCCGTCAGTCCTTCGATTTCAGCGCCTCGGCGGCCGGCTTCCACTTGGCGTCGGGGGCGATGATCGGCCGGGCGTCTTTCCAGCGGTAGGGATAGACATCGGGCTTCACGTACACCTCGGTGGTGAACTTGAACGGGTACTTGGTCCCGCTGGGGTAGAGCACCTCGAGGAAATAGGCGGTGAAGCCGGTCTTCGGCTTGGGCACGTCGCCGCGATAGGTCCCGTCCGGCCGAGGCGATAGCCGCGTCGAGGTGAACACCTTGCCGATGGTGTCGACCCGGAAGTCGCGGGCGTTCGGGTTGGTCCCCTGCCAGAGGTAGACCTCCATCGGCTTGACGTCGGAATGCAGGACGATCGCCCCGTCCTTGCCGACGCTCCACGCATAGTTCGGGATCGGCCGGTGATCGAGGATCGCGGCGTAGAAGGCGGTCATGCTGTCGCTGATGTCGGTGCCCGCCGTTGAATGCTTGGAGTTCGGGATCATGCGAAGCCGCTTCACCTGCGGCAGCAGATGGTAGCTGAAGCGGGTGTTGTCCGGCGGGAAGTACTCGTCGCCGACGGCGTTGATGATGTACTTCGGCATCTTCATCGAGGGCCGGTCCCGGTAGTTGAGGGGATCCTCGATCTTGTTCACCGCCTCGATGCCGGGCTTGCCGATCATGTTCGGGATCAGCCCGTTGTCGACATAGTCCTTCAGGGCGGGCGAGAAGTAGCCCATCGCCTCCCAGTGGTGACGGGTGGTGGCGTCGACGTCGAGCACGTTGATGACGATCGGGATGATCGCCACGACGCGCGGATCGAGCGCGCCCACCAGCCAGGTGGTCCAGGCGCGTTTCGAGCCGCCGGAGACCACGAAGTGGTCGAGCGGCAGTTTCCCGCCCTCCGGGGTCGCCAGGTACTGCTGGATCGCGGTCATGGCGGCTGTGCCGCTCTTGACCATCGGCAGGCGAACGAGGTCGAGCGGATTGCGGTCACGGGCGAACTTGGCCTGCTGGTAGGCGATGATCTCGTCCTCGACCCGCGGCTTGGGATCCTCGGTGAAGCGCAGCGGCTGGTTGGGCACGTCATCCAGCTCGGAAACCACCGAGTTGGTCTCCAGCGCCATCTTGGCGAAGCGCTCGGTGGCCTTGTCCGGCGCGGGATCGCCGATCTTGCCGCCGGTGATGAACATGAAGCCGGTGCGGTGGGCGACCTTGTCCGGCACGATCACCGTCAGCCAGTGATGCCAGACCGTGTGGTCGACCTGCTTCGGCGTGAGCCAGCTCTGCGAGGCGAGGTCGAGCACCGCGGCGTGATAGCCGGGCCCGGAGAGCTGCTTGACCACTTTCCAGCCGAACGCCGGATCGGGCTTGGCGACATAGGCGTCGAGCGCGTTCCTGGGATTGGCCAGCGCCGGCGCAGACGCCAGCAGGACAGCGGCCAAGGCGCCGCCGATCAACCTCCACGCACGCATGTCAGTCCCTCCCACAACCTCTTTCCGCGATAGATGACACAGGCGTCAGCGGCTTGTCTTCCCCAAGCGTCAATTGACAACGGCCAAGCCCGCGCCGTCTTCTGACGGACAGGCGCTTTGAGCGACCGGTACGAGACGCCACGGGGGAGGATGTGATGGAGAAATTCGATCGGCGGACCGTGATCGGTCTGGCGGCAGGCGCAGCGGCGCTCAGCGCGACAGCGGCGGAGGCGGCCGGCAGGACGGCCAAGGCGGCGAAGCCCGCGGCGGCGAAGCCTGCCCGTCGCGCGCCCGCCGCGGCGCCCGGGGCGGCGGAGACCGGACCCGGCGTGCCGATCCCGACCCCGGTGGTGAAGACCAAGTATGGGCCCGTCCAAGGGCTCGTCGACAACGGCGTCCATGCCTTCAAGGGCTTGCGCTACGCGGCGCCGCCGATCGGCAAGCTCCGCTTCATGCCGCCGCAGCCGCCGGCGCCTTGGACCGACACCTACGATGCGTCCGACTACGGCGCGCCCGCCATGCAGATGGCCGGCGGGACCAGCGTCGTCGCGCCGAACGACTTCTCGTTCCAGATGCACCGGGTCTTCACGACGCCTTCCGAGATGAAGGTGATGAACGAGGACTGCCTCTACCTGAACGTCTGGACGCCGGCGCCCGACCGCAAGCGGCGGCCGGTGATAGTCTGGATCCACGGCGGCGGCTTCGCCTACGGCTCCGGCGCCCAGCCGATCTACCAGTGCGATGGCCTGGCCCGTCACTTCGACGTGGTGGCGGTGAGCCTCAATCACCGACTCAACGTGTTCGGGTACCTGAATCTCGCCGAGGCGTTCGGGCCGGACTACGCCGCCTCGGGCACCGTCGGGATGCAGGACCTGGTGGCGGCGCTGGACTGGATTCGCGACAACATCGAAGCCTTCGGCGGCGATCCGGGCAATGTGATGATCTCCGGCCAGTCGGGCGGCGGGGTGAAGGTCTCGACGCTGATGGCCATGCCGTCGGCCAAGGGGCTTTTCCACAAGGCGGCGATCCAGAGCGGGCCCGGACTCACGCTCGGCCGCCCCGCGCCCGCGGCGGCGCAGGCCAAGCAGCTGCTCGATGCGCTGGGCGTCAAGCCCGGCGACCGGGCGGCGTTGGAGAGCGTGCCCGGCCCGATCGTCCTCGAAGCCGCCGGCAAGCTCTCCCGGGGCGGGTTCGGAGGCGTCGGCTCCGGACCGATCGTCGACGGGACGGTGATCCCGCGCGATCCGTTCACGCCCGATGCGCCGGCGGTTTCCGCCGACGTCCCGGTGCTGGTCGGCTGGGCGAAGGACGAGATGACCATCTTCACCGCCGGGGAGCCCTGGTTCGGGCGGATGACCGAGGCCGACCTGCAGGCCCGCATGAAGCCGTTCGGCGAGCCGGGCCAGAAGCTGCTGGCCGCCCTGCGCCGCGCCTACCCGGACTATTCGCCGACCTATCTCTGGGTGCAGGTGATGAGCTCCGGCCTGGGGATGGGCGGCTCCGAGACGCTGGCCGACCGCAAGGCGGCCCAGGGCGGCGCCCCGGCCTATGTGTACATGACCACCTGGGAGACCCCGGCGGGCGGCGGCGTCTTCCGATCGCCCCACACCATCGAGATCCCGTTCATGCTCTATTCCTTCGACAAGGTCCGGGCGTTCGTGGGTCCCGGCCCCGAGCCGAAGCGGATGGGGGATCAGATCGCCGGGGCCTGGGTGGCGTTCGCGCGGAGCGGAAACCCCAACCATCCGGGCCTGCCGCACTGGCCGGCCTACAACGCCAAGACCCGGCCGGTGATGGAGTTCAACCTGCCGAGCAAGGTCGTCGACGATCCGCTGTCGGAGGTGCGCCAGGCGCTCGCCGGCATGCCCAACACGCGTATGCGCGGCTGAAGGCAGCGGCCGAGGGCCTGGAGCCCAAGGTCACCGAGGCGATCCCGCAGCTCATCGCCGCCGCTTCCGGCGGCAAGGCGCAGCGGATGCAGACCGCGGCGAAGTCGCGCCTACGAACCCGGATCGATCGTGCCGATCATCGCCACGATGGCGACGATCACGACGCCGAGCGCCTGCTCGCCGGCGATCTGCCAGCGGAGCCGGCCGAGCCCGCCGCCGGCCGCGAGCCGCGGCACAAGCACGAACCGGTTGAGGACGGCCAGCGCCAGCATGCCGGCGAACGCGGCGAGCTTGACGTCCAGCAGCCGTCCATAGGTGGTGGTGAGGAGCTTGGCTGGGTCGCCGAGGATCGCGTAGGCGCTCAGCAAGCCCGTGAGGACCAGGAGCGCCACGGCGAGCTGGCCGGCCCCGGAGAAGCGCCGGAGCGCCCGCTCGGTCTCGGGCGCCTGCGGTCTGCGCCACGCGAGCCAGCCCAGCGCCCAGAGCGCGCCCAGCCAGAGGCCCGCGGCAAGCAGGTGGATCACGTCGCCGATGCGGTGCGCCGCGCCGAGCGCGCCCTCGGGCAGGTCGCCGTGGCCGGTCCAGGCGAGGCTGCCGAGGGCGACGGCGGCGAGCGCCGTCTCGCGGGGGACCGAGGCGCGCAGCCAGGCCGCGGCGAAAAGGACCAGGATCAGCCCGAGCCGCACGGCCCAGAGCTTGCCGAACTCGGTGTCGGCGAAGGTGGCGGCCCAGGCGGCCGGGCTCGCGGCGTCGGCGGGGTCTCCGCTCATGCCCGCCGCGGTGAACGCGAACCAGGCGAGGCCGCCGATCAGCGCCAGGCCGGCCAACAGCAGGAGGCGGCGGCGACGCCAGGCGGCGAAGCCGGCGGCCCCCGCCGGCAAATCCGCTCCGGCGTAGAGCGGGAACGCGGCGGCGCCGAACAGGACCAGGAGGGCCGCCTCGTGCAGCCACCGCGCCCCGATCAGGGCCGCCGGCATCTCAGGGGGTGACGGTGAAACTGAAGCCGCCGCTCGTCCGGTGGGTGTCGGCGGAGACCGCCGTCCAACTCACCTTGTAGGCGCCGGGCGCGAGCTTGCCGGAGACCGCCGCGGACATCTGCTTGCCGTCGACCGCCGCCGGGCCCAGCGACGCCTTGTGGCCGGCGGCGTCGGTGAGCTCGAGCTTGGAGAACTTGCCAACCAGGCCCTCGCTGAAGGTGAGCTTGATCTGCGAGGGGGCGGGCCCCTTGGCGCCGGCGGCTGGGCTGGCCGTGACGAGGTGCGCGTGGGCCTCGGCCGCGCCGGCCAAGGCCAGCGCGGCGGAAACGGCGATCGCGCCGAGGGCGAGGGTGTTCATGAGCGGCTCCTGGGTTCGAGGCTGCAATAGCACGGGCGGCCGGTGAACCGGAGCTGAGCGCCTCACGCCCGCCGCCGCTGGGTCAGCGCGCAACAGGAGGCGGAACCGATCCGGCCCTCGACGTCGTAGAGGAAGCACTCGCCGATCGCGACGCCCTCGGTCGCGCCATGGTTCACCACCTCGAACCCCACCCATTCGCCGACCGGCTCGCGGTGCAGGTAGAGGGTGACGTCGGAGTTGATGTACTTCAGGCCCTGGTCGCCGGCGTTGGCGAACGGGCTCGCGAAGTCGGCCGCGCCCGCCACCCGGACGAACGGAGTCAGCGGCCGGCCCTCCACCAACTCGCGCACCTCGCTGATCCAGGCGCGCTTCTGGCCCACCGAGCCGAAATCGCCGGCGATGCGGCGGGTGGCCCACATGCCGCCCATCGGACGGGCGCTGGCCTCGGGCGGCGGAATGTCATCGGGCTTCGGGACATCCCAGGCCGGCGGCTTCCAGACATTTCCGTCCGGCTGCTCGCTGCGGCGCAGGAGCTGGCAGGTGGCGCGGCCGGCGGAGACGCCGGCAGAGAAGAACTCGGCGTCGATCACCTTGATGCGGTAGCCCTCGCGCACCACCCGCGTCGTCACTTCCGCGGGCGAGAGGTCCGGCAGGCGGTACATGTCGACCGTGAGGCGGGCCGGAACGAACTCCGGGCCGCCGTGCAGGCGTTCGATCTCGGCGCCCAGCAGGCCCACGATCACCCGGCCGTGCAGGGACTTGGGGTCCCACGGGCCGCGCGCGGCGTCAGTGGGGACGAAGCGGTCGCCGTCGACCGTGAAGAAGGGCTTGTTCGACATGCGGCGGGAGCTATGCCGATTCCCGCCGCCTGCGCCTAGCCCCGGCGAGTTCAGGCGGCGGCTTCGGCCGCGTCGCCCAGATGCTCGCCGTCGGCGCCGCCCAGCGCGGCCTCGGCGTCGCGGGCCTCCAGGGCGATGCGGATGGCGGCATGCTTCTCGGCGGTCATCTTCCAGCCGATCATGAACAGGGCTCCCAGGACGACGCAGGCGATCGGACCGGCGACGAAGGTGATCCCCAGGCCGCGGATCGCCTCGGGCGTGTTCGCGTGGCCGAGCTTCGGAAGGTAGCCGAAGCCGGCGAGCAGGCGGAAGCTGACGATGATCGCGCCCGCCGAGGCGAGCTTCGCCGCCGCGGTGTTCAGCGAATAGATGAGGCTCAGCCGGTCCTTGCCGTGGTCGAGGCGCACCTCGTCGGCGACGTCCGCCAGCATGGAGCGGAGGGTGAGCTCGAACCCGGCTCCGGCGAACCCGCACCAGAGGTTCACCGGCACCGAGCCGAGCAGCACGCCCTTGGGAGCCAGCAGGACGGTGAGCAGGCCCACGGAATAGGCCACCGCGATGGCCATCACCGTCCGGTGCTTGCCGATCTTCGTCGACAGCCAGGCCGTGAACGGCGCGCCGGCGAGCCCCGCCAGAACGTAGGCGAGCAGCAGCATCGAGGCCTGCGCCTGGCTGAAGCCCATGTAGTCGCGGGTGAAGAAGATGTAGATCGAGCTCATCCAGCCCGGCCCCATGGTCATGGCCATCTGGGCGGCGTAGAGTCGCAGGAGGTCCGTCCTCCTGAGCACGAGGAGGACGTCGCCGAGCCTGAAGCCGGTGTCGGAGCGGTGGCGCGGGGCCACGCGCTCGGGCGTGAACACGATGGCAAAGCCGATCGCGAACGGCGAGAGCAGGATGACGAACCAGCCCATGGCGTGGATCGCGCCGGCGTCGCCGAGGCCGCGGCGCCCGGCGATCACCGGGATGGAAAGCACGACGAGCAGCGCCAGGATGGCGACCGCGGCCATGATGCCGAAGATCCTGGAACGATCGTTGTAGCCCTTGGCGAGCGTCGCGGCCCAGGCCGGGTGAGCCAGCGCCAGGATCGAGAGCGCCACATAGAGCAGGAACAGCCAGCCGACGAGGTAGGGCTTTCCGACGCCGACGGGGGCGAAGAACAGCATGAAGACCGCCAGCATCAGCATCGGCGTGCCGGCGATCATCCACGGCCGGTATCGCCCGATGACGCTGCGCGTGCGGTCCATCAGCACGCCAAGGATGGGATCCACCCCGATGTCGATCAGCCGGACGGCCGCCCAGGTCCCGGCGACCACGGCGAGCGGGACGCCCAGCTGCGTGGCCAGATGCGGCGGCAGATAAATCAGCAGGGCCGTCGCCAGCGCGCTCACTGGAAGGCTGGCCAACGCGAACACGACGATCCTGCCGAGCGAGAGCCGCTTCGATCCTGCGCCCGCCATCGTCATGGAAGCCTCCGCGCGTTCGCCCGATCAGGCCCAGATCGGGCGCCCGGTTCAAGGCTGACGCGACGTCAGGCCGCGGGCTCGCGTTTGGCCGCGTCAGCCTCGCCGAGCATCAAGGCCGCGCCACGCTCGATGGCCTGGTAGCACTCGCAGGCGCAGCGCTCGAGCGCAGGACGGTCGAGGATGCGGATGCGCCCGCGGCTGTAGGCGATCATCCCGCGCTCCTGGAGATTGGACGCGGTCGCGGTGACGGTCGTGCGCTGCACGCCCAGCATGATCGCCAGGTGCTCCTGGGTCAGCGGCAGGACGTCGGAGCGGAGCCGGTCCTGGCTGAGCAGAAGCCAGCGGCAGAGCCTCTGCTCGGCGCGATGCAGGGTGTTGCAGGCGGTCGACTGTGCGGCCTGCAGCAGACTGGCCTGAGCGTGGCGGACGATGATCTCGCGCAGTTTCAAGCTCTCCGCGGCCGCCCGCCGCAGCGCCTCGAGCGGCAGCCGCCAGCAGCGTCCGGGCACCTGCACGATGGTCCGTTCGTAGCTCATCGGCGAGCCGAGGGCCTGCAGGAGGCCGTAGCCGCTCTCATGGCCGATCGTGCGGCTCTCCACCTGGGCGCCGTCCTTCATCACCGTCAGCACTGACAAGATGCAGTCAACCGGCAGGTATACGAAGGTGACCGCTCGGCCGGCCTCGTCGAGAACCTGATTGCGCTGAAGTTCGATCTCCCGGAGATCCGGCTCGAGGCGCGCGGCGTCGGCCGCGCTCAAGCTCCCGAGGAAATGGTTGTCCCAGGCCATGCAAGCCCAAAACGCGTCAAGCAACGGTTGGCTTCGCGGACCTGGCTTCCCGGCGCCTGTCCCGGACCCATACCGTTATGTCGGAAACCCGGCAGACGGCGGCGCTCCGCGCGCGTAGAGCAAAGCCGGGTTGGGGGACTGCGCGTGGACCTGCTGTTCTATGGGCTGAACGAAGCCGGCGATCCGGTGCTGGCCGAACGCCTGTCGGCCGACCAGCGGCCGCATATCCGGCGGCTCGCCGCCGAACGCCTCGCGCGCCACTATGCGGTCGAAGTCTGGGAAGGGCCGACCTGCATCCTCAGGCTTCGCGGCGGTCCGACCTCCGAGACGCAAGCTTGACCCGTCGAGAAGGTGCTTGGGATCGAACCTCAGCCTCAGCCGTTCTTGTGTCTTCCACATAAAGGATGACGGATGGCTCGCATCCGAAAGCAACTCCCCGCTCACCCGGGTACGGGCGAATTGAAATGCCGCGGCTTCAAGGGCCCGGTCGACTATGAGATCCTTGGCGAACCGACCACGCTGAAGCCCGGGCCTTCGCGCCTGCGCGGCTCGTTCAACGCCTCGCCGGAGATCGCCCAGCAGGCGTTCCGCGACGGTGACGGCGAGCTCACGCTGGAGAGCGGGGCGACCTACCGCATCACCATGCTCGGCCACTCGGCCGGCAGCGGCACGGCCTATTTCGAGATGCGCGCCTGACCCGGCGCGCGCTCAGGCGTCCGGCCCCTCGTAACGAACGCAGAGCGAGATGACATCGTCGCCGGGCTTGATGGCGCGCAGCCGCGCGGCCACGTGGTCCAGCGCCTCCTCCTGCAGCTCGAAGCGCGCCTCCTCGACGCCCTCGTTGTGCACGATCCACTCCGACCCACGCTCGATGACTTCGTACTTCATGCCCACCCACGCAACTGCAACTTCTGCGCGATAGGCTACGTCGCACTGCGCGCCAAGCGTGAGTTTGGGTTTGGCTGTGCTACAGGATGTCGCAGCGCGCCGGACCACCCGGGCTCGTCGGTGTGGGCGCGGTGGAATGCGATCCTTTCCGATCCGGAACCAATCCCTTTCGGCAGCGCCCCGTTTGCGGCGCGGCGGCGGCGCCTATCTATGCCCGCGGGAGACATCGCATGATCCACAAACGGCCCTTCTCACAGCTCGGCGGCGCGGACCACGGCTGGCTCAAGGCGCGGCATCACTTCTCGTTCGCCAACTACTATGACCCCGCCCGCATGGGCTGGGGGAGCCTGCGCGTGTGGAACGACGACGAGATCGCCGCCAACTCCGGCTTTCCGCCGCACCCGCATGCGGACATGGAGATCATCACCTATGTCCGCGCCGGCGCGATCACCCACCAGGACAGCCTGGGCAACAAGGGCCGCACCGAAGCCGGCGACGTCCAGGTGATGAGCGCAGGGACAGGCATCCGCCACGCCGAGTACAACCTCGAGCCCGGCGCCACGACGCTGTTCCAGATCTGGATCGAGCCCAACGCGCGCGGCGGGCCTCCGGCCTGGGGCGCCAAGCCGTTCCCGAAATCCGACCGGGCGGGGCGCTTCATCACCCTGGCGTCAGGCCTCGCCGACGACGCAGACGCGCTGGCGATCCGCACCGACGCGCGCGTGCTCGGCGCCACCCTGAGGGCCGGGGAGACGGCCGACTATCCGCTCGACCCGTCGCGCCATGCCTATCTGGTGCCGGCGACCGGGGCGGTGGACGTGAACGGCGTGCGCCTGGACGCCCGCGACGGTGCGGCGATCACCGGCGAGCGGTCGCTGAGCGTGACGGCTCTCGAAGACGCCGAGGTCGTGCTGGTCGACGCCGCGTAGCAGCGGGAGCCGTTCATCCCCGGTGGATCGGGTCCACCCAGGCGACGCCCTCGGGCTTCTCGACCGGCTCGATGGCGAGATTGACCACCACCGCTTCGCTGTCGGAGCGCACCAGGACGCAGGAGAGCGTCTCCTCGCTGGAGGCGTTGATCTCCTGGTGCGGCACGTAGGGCGGGACGTAGATGAAGTCGCCGGGCCCGGCCTCCGCCACGAACTCCAGCCGCTCGCCCCAGCGCATGCGGGCCTTGCCGCTCACCACGTAGATCACGCTCTCCAGGGCGCCGTGGTGGTGCGCGCCGGTCTTGGCGCCGGCATGGATATGGACGGTCCCCGCCCAGAGCTTCTTGGCGCCGGCCCGCGCATAGTCGATCGCGGCGGCGCGATGCATGCCGGGCGTCTGCGGCGTGTTGTCGTCGAGCTGGTCGCCCGGGATCACCTTTACGCCGGTGTGCTTCCAGCCGTCGGGCGGCGTCGGGGCTTGCTCGCTCATGAGCCACCTTACCGCCTCCACCGCGGTGGCGGGAGAGGTCGTCAGGCGGGACGGTTCAGTTCAGCGGCGGCGGTTCGACGAAGGCTTCGTCCCAATCGCCCACGTCGTCCTGGATCAGCACGTGCCGCGGCTCCTGGTCGACCCGGGCGTAGTCGCCGGCGGCCTCCAGGGCCTCGGCCTTCGAGCCATAGGCGCCCAGTTCGGCGTCATCCTGGTCCACCAGCATCCATCGGCCGCTCCGGGCCACGACGGTCAGCTCGTTCATGTTCTGAAGTCCCCGGCCCGCGGACAATTCGAGGTTCGTCCGATGCAGCAAAATTGTGGCATCGGACTTCCGCGCCGCCGCCATGTCGGCGCGTCGCACCCGCTGCGGCGCAAGCGCGCAGCCGCCGTTCAGGCCTGGTCGCGGAAGTACGGCTCGACAGCGCCTGCGAGCTTGAGCGTCAACGGATGGCCGCTGCGGTCCTTGGCGTTTCCGGCGACCACGCGGATCCAGCCTTCGGAGACGCAGTACTCGTCCACGTTGGTCTTCTCCTGGCCCTTGAAGCGCACGCCCACGCCGCGGGCCAGGACCTCGGCGTCATAGTAAGGGCTGGCGGGATCGACCGAGAGGCGGTCGGGTGGGGCGTCGCTCATGCGAGAGCGCCCCTAGACCGGCCGCGCCGCCGTTTCAAGCGCGCAACCAAGCGAACGTTGTCACGCCGCGCGAGGCGGCGGTATCGTCGGTTAGGGCGGCGCCTTGCAGCATCTGCGCCGCCGGCCCTGGGGAGGCGTCCGATGAAGTTCACCGCCATTTCGATCGCGGCCCTGATCGGCGTGCTCGCCGCCGCCGCGCCGGCCTTGGCCCAGAGCCCCAAGGCGCCGGCCTATCACGCGCCGCGCAACGCCTTCGGCCAGCCGGACCTGGAGGGCGTCTGGACCAACGCCACGCTCACCACCCTGGAGCGTGATCCGAAGTACGGCGCCCGCCTCGCCATGACGCCGCAGGAAGCCGCCGCCATCGAGCAGTCGAACGCCAAGTTCATCGCCCAGGCGAACGCCCCCACCGACCCGAAGCTGAAGACCACCGACCTGCCTTATGAATGCGGGCGCGGGTTCAAGGGCAGCGACTGCGGCTACAACTTCGCCTGGACCGATCCCGGCACCGAGGTGATGACCATCGCCGGCGAGAAGCGCACCTCGATCATCGTCGATCCGCCGAACGGGCGGCTGCCGCCGCTGACGGAGGAAGGCAAGAAGCGGCTCGCCGCGCGCTTCCAGCGCGGCGCTTTCGACGGCCCGGAATCCCGTTCGCTCGGGGAGCGGTGCATCCTCTCGTTCGGCTCGGCCGCGGGCCCGCCGATGCTGCCGCTGCTCTACAACAACAACTATCAGATCTATCAGACCAAGGACGAGGTCTCGATCGTCGTGGAGATGGTCCATGACGTGCGCCACATCCGGCTGAACGCCCAGCACCTGCCGGCGAACATGAAGGAATGGATGGGCGACTCGATCGGTCACTGGGAGGGTGACACCCTGGTCGTGGAGACCACCAACATGCGGCCGGAGCAGGGCTTTCGCGGCGCCGGCGGCGAGACCAAGGTCACCGAGCGGTTCACGCGCATTTCGCCTCGGCAGATTCTCTACCGCTTCACCGTCGAGGACCCCTCCGTCTACACCCGGCCGTTCAGCGGCGAGGTGGCGCTGAACGCCTCGCGCGGTCCGATCTACGAGTACGCCTGCCACGAGGGCAACTACGCCATGCCGGGGATTCTGGCCGGGGCGCGGGAGATGGAGAAGCAGGGCCGCGATCCCGGCGCCGGGCCGCGCGACGCCTCCGGCGCGCCCGCCGCCGAAGGCAGCCAGTAGGGCCGCGCGGAACGCCGCTTCCTGGCGCGCCCAGGATGGTGAACGGCGATTCAAGGTAAGCGCGGCTTAACCGCCTTCGTTCGCAGAGGGTGAACATTAGGTGGCGATAATTCTGCGATGAGGGGCGGCTCCCGAACGTGGAGGCCGGCGATGGCGAGACTTCCGAACCTGGTGGGCGGGGCCTGGGATTTCGTCCTCATCCACCCGTTCATCGCGGCGTGCCTGGCGGCCCTGAGCGCCTGGACGCTGTTTTCGTTCGCCCAGCGAAGCCGATAGACGATCGCCCGCGCGATTGCTCTGTCGGCGTGAACCCGAGGCGGGCTTGCGGGTTTTCCTCCGAGCTATGAGCTCGGAGAGTCCGGATCGGTTCGTCGACATCAAGCATTGCCTCGCGCAGGCGGAGGAGGCCTTCACCCGGGCCGGGCGCTGCGACGACCCAGCCGAGCGGGCGCGGCTGATGGACGAAGCCGAAGCCTGGCTGGTGCACGCCGAGCGCGCCTTCGCCCGCCTCAACGACCGCATGACCTCGCTGGAGCCGACGCGTCCGCCGCTGGAGGAGCACCGCTCGTTCCGCGAGGCCGCCGGCGTCGCCGATGAGACGCTGGTCTGGCGGCGCGAGCCCAAGCCGGAAACCTGAGCCGCTGGCCAGCGATGCCGGCGCGCGCTAGGCCACGGCCATGTTCGTGCTGCTGTTCGCCGTGGCGGCCTGGGCGGGCTGCCAGAATGCGCTCGCGGGCGGCGGCTCGTTCGTCACCCTTCCGGCCCTGATCCTCTCGGGCCTCGACGCCCGCGCGGCCAACATCGCCTCGACGCTCGCCCTGTTCCCCGGGCAGGTGACGACCGGCTGGGTCGGCCGCGGCCTGGTGAGCGGGGCGGGCGGCCTGAGCTTCCGGGCGCTGGTGGCGATCAGCCTGGCCGGCGGGGCGCTGGGGGCTGTGCTGCTGCTGCTGACGCCGTCGAGCTTCTTCGCACGGCTGGTCCCCTGGCTGGTGCTGTTCGCGACCGCCCTCTTCGCCTATGGCAGCTTCGTCAAACGGCCGGCCGAGGCGGGGCCGCGGGTTGGCCCGCGCGCGGCCGGGGCCATGCAGTTCGCGATCTCCGTCTATGGCGGCTATTTCGGCGGCGGGATCGGCTTCCTGATGCTGGCGGCGTTGACTGCCGCCGGGCTCGCCGTCCGCGCGGCGGGAGCCACCAAGAACGTGCTGGCCTCGATCATGAACGCCGCGGCGGTGGCGATCTTCGTCTTCACGCCGCACATCCCCTGGCTCAGGGTGGCGGTGGTGAGCGTCGGCGCGATCGCCGGCGGCTACGCGGGGGCGATGCTGTTGAAGCGCGTGGACGAGCGAATCATCCGCGGGTTCGTGGTGCTGCTGGGCGCGACGCTCACCGTCGGCCTGTTCCTGAGGCAGGGCCGATGAGCGTCGTCGCCGCCTATGTCTACCGCAACGGGCGGCGGGTTCGCGACGCCTCGCTCACCGAGGCCGGCCTCAAGCTCGCCCGCGGCGAGTTCGTCTGGATCGGGCTCGTCGACCCGGACGAGACGGAGCTGCGCCTGCTCGCCCGTCGCTTCCGGCTGCATCCGCTGGCGGTGGAGGACGCCCTTTCGGCCCACCAGATGCCGAAGGTGGAGGTCTACGGCCGCGAGCTGTTCGTGGTCGCCCGCACCGCCCAGATCGAAGCCGACAGCATCACCTACGGCGAGACCCACATCTTCATGGGCGAAAGCTATGTGGTCACCGTCCGCCACGGCTCGCCGCGCGCGCACTCGGAGCTGCGGGCGCACCTGGAGGCGGCGCCGGCGCTGCTGCGCCACGGTCCGGACTACGTGCTGCACGGGATCCTGGACTTCATCGTCGACGGCTACCTGCCGATCGTCGAGGAGATCGAGGAGGAGGTGCTGGCCATGGAAGGCCGGGCGCTGGAGGCCTTCCTCGCCCGCGCCGACATCCGCCGCATCTTCCTGCTGCGCCGCGAGCTGATCCGCTTCCGCCGGATCCTGGGGCCGATGGAGGAGATGGCGAGCCGGCTCGAGCACCTCGCCATCCCAGGGCTCGACGCCGAGGTCCGGCCCTACTTCCGCGACGTGGCGGACCACGTCCGCCGGGTGGCCAGCCGTGTGGAGGGGCTCAGGGAGGTGCTCTCCTCGGTGTTCGAGGTCTCGAACCTCCTGGAGCAACAGCGGCAGGGGGTGATCACCCGCAAGCTGGCGGCCTGGGCGGCGATCCTGGCTGTGCCCACGGCCGTGGCCGGCATCTATGGCATGAACTTCCAGCACATGCCGGAGCTGCACTGGATCTACGGCTATCCCGCCGTGCTGGCCGGCATCCTCGCCGCCTGCCTGTTCCTCTACTGGCAGTTCAAGCGCTCGGGCTGGCTGTAGGCGCGGAGCGGGCCCGCGGCGCGGCCGCGGGCCCTTCGCGCGTCCGCCCCTGGGGAGAGGCTTATCAGCGGACGGCGATCACGCGAACGGTGGCGGGCGCAGCCGTCGCGAGCTTCTCCTGCGCCTCCTGGCGCACACCCGCCTTGCAGGCGGCCTGGATGCCGAGGTTCTTCTCGTCGCCGCAGAAGCTCTGCGCCGCGCCGCCGGCCCGGGCCTGCAGCGCGACCTGGCCGGTGTGCGTGGCGACGTTCAGGTCGGGGAGGCGGACGTTGACCGGCGCGGCGTGCGCCGCAGTGGTCAGCATGATGGCCACCGGGAAGGCGACCAGGCCCGGGGTGATGGCGTCGGCGAACTTGGCGATCAGATTGTTCATTGTCGTTCCCTCTTAAGTCTCGAATGGCTGTGGCGGGCCAGCCGCCGATGGGAACGGTGTACTCAGCGACTATTGGAAAGTCCTGTTAAGTCGCAGTAATGACCTCGAATTCACAATATAAACGCTATGTAATACATGACCGACCTGTAATCCGGCTCAGCGGCCGCCGCGCCGGGCCCGGGCGCGCCGCTCCCAGTCCGCCCGCGCGGCCTGCACGGCGGCCGTGAACGCCGCGCCGTACAGCCGGTAGCAGGAGAAGACCACCGACTGGTCCTTCGGCAGGCCGGCGGCGATCGCCTCCATGCCGGGAACCACGTCCGTGCGATGGATCAGCCGGCCGGCGTCGGCGGCGTCGCAGCGCAGCGGCGCATCGTCCAGCCGCGACAGGTGCGGGCATTGGGCGTGGGCGAGCTCGGCGCAGGCGCGATGCAGCGGCGGCACGTTGCAGCCCCAGCCGATCGCGCCGTCGTGGAGGGTCACGAACCCCCCGCTCGCCACCGGAAACACCCAGCGGTCGTCCGGCCGGGTCGGCTTGCCGCAGACGTGGCAGAGCAGGTCGACCATGCCGCGACGCTGGCGGGTCACGTGGACCGCGGCGAAGATCGGCTCGCCCGCGCCGGGCGCCTGACGCTGATCGAGCTCCAGCAGTCCCGGGAAATCCTGCGAGGGCTGCAGGCGGAAGGCCTGCTCGCCGGTCCAGGCGACCGACCAGGGCAGGGTTTCGCCGATCCGCCACGCCGCCAAGCCGCCCTCCCCTTCCCAGCAAGATGGCGCTGCGGGCCGGGCGCTAATCCGGCTCACGATCGTTAGGCCGTCCTTATCCCGGCCGGCGAGCGCGGGGCCATCCATCCCGCGGCTTCAAGAGGCGCGGCTGCGCCGACCGGGCTTCGGTGCGTGTCTGCTTTCCACGCCGCCGCAGCGGCTTCGAACCTAGGATGCTTGCCAGTCCTCCGCCACCCGCCCCAAAGTGCCGCGCGGGAGGACGCCCCATGCTGAAGTGGACCATCGGCGACGTGACCGTGACCCGCATCCTCGAGCTCGAGGCGACGGGCGGCTCACGCTTCATCCTGCCGCAGGCGACGCCCGAGGTGATCCGCGAAATCGGCTGGCTCGCGCCCCACTTCGCCGACGAGACCGGCCGGCTGAAGATGAGCGTCCAGGCGCTGGTGGTGGAGACGCCCTCGAAGCGGATCATCGTCGACACCTGCATCGGCAACGACAAGCAGCGCGACATCCCCACCTGGTCGAACCTGCAGACCAGCTTCCTCAGCGACCTGCAGGCCGCGGGCTTCCCGCCGGAGAGCTTCGACGTCGTGCTCTGCACCCATCTGCACGTCGACCACGTGGGCTGGAACACCAGGCTGGCGGAGGGCCGCTGGCTGCCCACCTTCCCCAACGCCCGCTACCTGATCGGCCGCGCCGAGTTCGACTACTGGAAGGCCGAGGAGGACGCCCGCGAGGACCATTCCCGCTCGCCGTTCCACGACAGCGTCGCGCCGGTGTTCGAGGCGGGGCTGGTCGACCTGGTCGAGACCGACCACCGGGTCTGCGACGAGGTGAGCCTTGAGCCGACGCTCGGCCACACCCCCGGTCACGTCTCGATCCGGCTGCGGTCGAAAGGCCAGGAGGCGCTGATCACCGGCGACTTCACCCACCATCCCTGCCAGCTCGCGCATCCGGAATGGGCGTCGAGCGCCGACTACGACGCGGTCGCCTCCACCGCCACGCGCAAGCGGATGTACGGCGCGCTCGCCGGCGCGCAGACGCTGGTGATCGGCACCCACTTCTCGGCGCCCACGGCGGGGCGGATCGTGGCGGACGGCCAGGTCTGGCGCTTCGCAGTCTGAATGGCGGATAACGCGCTTCCCAGACGCCGTTCAGACGCGGTCTGGCATGGTCTCCTCAAGACAAGGAGATCCCTCATGAAGAAGCTCATCCTCGGGGCGGCCGCGGCGGCCATGACCCTCACCACCTTCGCCGCCAGCGCCGCCTCGGCGCGCGAGCGCCGCCTCGGCGCGCGACTACAACGGCTACGGCGAATCGCGCGGCTACGCCGCCCGCAATCACGACGGCGACCGCTATCGGCAGGCCTATCGCGGGTGGGACCGCAATCGCGTCGCCTACCGCAACTATGGCGACCGCGACTATGGCGACCGCGACTATGACCGCGACCGCGGCGATAGGGCCGGGGCGGCCATCCTGGGCGGCGTGGTCGGGCTGATGCTCGGCGCGGCGCTCGCCGACCACAACAGCCAACCCGCCTATAGCTACGGCTACGGTTACCAGCCCTACGGCGGCTACTCCTCCTACTACGGCTACTGAGCCGGCCGGCGACCCGCTTCCGAAGGCGGGCCGCCGCTTCGCCCCTCCCCCTCTTGAAATCGCTCATCAATTCCACAAATCTTCGCCATTCCGCCACGACATCTCCGCGGGGCGGACGAACGGAAAGGATGATTGGATCAGGAGGTACGAGGAATGCGTCTGGCGACTTCGGAAGAGCAGCTCCTGGAAGGCGGCGGCCTCGGAGCGGCGCTCGAGCGATGGCTGCGTCCCGCCGTGGGCTTCAATCGTCCGCGGGACGTGCTGAAGGACCCCTTGCTGGATCGCGACGAGAAGCGGGCGGTGCTCTCGTCATGGGCGTCCGACGCCTCGGCGGTGCAGGACGAACCGACGCTTCGCTGGCTGCTCGGCACGCCCGAGCCGGTGCCGCTGGCTGAGATCCGCGAGGCCCTGGCGCGGCTGGACGGCTGGGAGGCTGAGCCGTTCCGGCCCAGTTGAGCCCAATCAGGGCGACGAGGCGACCTGCGGGCAGGCGTCGATGAAGGCCTCAACCCGACGCCGCGGCTGCCTGGCGAACGTGATCGCACGCCGCGCCGCATAGGCCGCCGCCTTGCCGCGAGCCTCGGCCGGTCGGACGCCGGCGGCGCGCCGGTAGGCCTCCGCGGCCGCCTTCTCGTAGTCGTCGGCGACTTCCGAGACCTGGGCGGTCATCGAAGCCGGCCGGTCGGGATCGGCCACCTTGGCGTTAGCGCGATAGGCGGCGGCGCAGGCGGCGAGCGTCCGCCAATCGGGGGTCGCCGCGGCGAAAACCGGTCCCGCGGCGGCCAGGGCGAATGTCGCCGCCAGCACCAGCCGGGGCCGCATCCTGAACGCGATCTGGCGGATCGGCACGCCGACGATCCCATGGCGTCCATCCGGAGCGTGGACCGGCCGAATCTACGTCACAGGACGAGCTTGCGGAACCTCCGCCACGACCGAATGGCCGAGATTTGCGTTCTGAAGCGCGATGG
>Ga0207695_10003124_pt1 | contig 23688 bp, 22 predicted proteins | sample KBSC54metaG_FD_184354 | JGI IMG/M metagenome (GOLD analysis project Ga0207695, IMG submission 184354) | Corn rhizosphere microbial communities from Kellogg Biological Station, Michigan, USA - KBS C5-4 metaG (SPAdes) (version 2) | ecosystem: Host-associated > Plants > Roots > Rhizosphere > Soil...
CGCCAGCAGCCGCCAGCAGGCGGCACGCGGCACGCGGCACGCGGCACGCGGCACGCGGCAGGCAAGGATCAGGATGCGGCAGGTCGCAAGTCGTCGTCAGGGTCCCCGTCCTCCTCCTCCGCGCCGCTCACCGCCCGCAGCCACTGCCTCAGCACGTCGAAGTCCATGCCGGTCAGGCCCAGCAGCGACCGCACGTGGTGCACCAGCGCGCGCCCGGGATGGTTCTGCTCCACCCATTCGCGGTCCGCGGGGGTCACCTCGTCGTCCGCCCAGGCGAAGTCGCGGCCGCGTGCGTATTCGACCACCTGGCGGGTCTTCCAGTGCAGGTTGAAGTACTGGTCCAGGGTCTCCTGCGCGGCGGTCGGCGCCCGCCACTCCACGACCGGCAGCTGCGGCAGTCCTAGGCGGGGCGCTATCTCGTGGTTCGCGCCGTGTTCCCATGCGGTGGCCCATACCAGCTCTCCGGGGAGCGCGGCCAGCCGTGCGCCGAGATCGATGCCGAGATCGTCGAGTTCGGCCCCGAAGGGCAGCACGACGCCGTCGACGTCCAGGAACAGCAGTGGCGCGCTCATACTGACCACGGTATGTCAGTGTCCTCAGAATGCCAGTGCCTGCGGGGGATCACGCCACCGTGCGCTCCCCTGCGCCACGCGAGGGCCGCCACGTGCGCCTCAGCGGCCCCTCGCGAATGGTCCGTCCCCATCCCTGTCAGAGCTTTGTTCTAGCGTCGCTGTCGGCTGGTTTTTGCCTTCGTGCGATAACGTGGGCACGCATAGGCCAGTTATCTTGACCAATGATTGGACAACTGGAGACCGGACCCGAAGACCGGACAGCCAGGCCCGGCCCGGACAACCAAGACCCGAGAGGACCCCGCCGTGCCGAAGAAGGCGAAGCCGGCCAGCCCGGCGGCCAGCGTCTCGATCGAGGCCTGGACCGAGCGCGTGATCACCGAGCGCGAGGTCAGCAAGTCGCGCGCCCGGCAGCTGCGCTGGGTCGCCGGCGAGCTCGCGCTGGTCCGCAACCACGAGGAGTTCCCGTTCCGCGACTCCTCCGCCAGCGCTGCCGACCTCCTGCAGCCCGCCCCGATAACGGCCTACCTCGACCTCGCCGCCCGCGGCGAGCTGCGGCGCCGCGCCAAAGCCGGCAGCGCCCAGGCCACCAACGCCTCCATGCGGATCCGGGCCGACTGTCTGAAGATCCTCGGTGAGCACGGCGGCATCCTGGTCGCCGTCGCCGACCGGCCCGGCCTGCCCGAGCTGCGCGAGACCGTCGACGGCCCCTCACGCTCCCAGCTGCGCGACTACCTTGCCAAGCGCGCGGAGCACGTCGGCGCGCCGGCCGCGCGGGTCCGCCTGTTCGCGCTGATCGGCGTCGAGCTCGACACCGGCGCACGCGTCGGGGAGCTCGCGGCCCTGACCCTCGGCGACCTCGCCGACGATCTCAGCACCGTGCAAGTGGTACGCCGCCCCCAGGCCCGCACGACCAGCGAGGCCGTCCACGACACCGTCAAGCTCTCCGACGGCACGCGCGCCGCTCTGAAGGCCTGGCTGGAGGTGCGCGAGACGCTGGTGCAGCCGCTGAACGGGACGGCCAAGGCCCTGTGGGTGTCGGTGATGCCGAACCACGCCGGCCGGCTGAACGTCGAGGGCGAGGCCATCCGACGTCCCCCGGGGATGCCGCTCATGCCGCGCGGCATGCAGCGTGCCTACACCCGCGCGGTGGTGGAGGCGAACATGAACCTGGCCGGCTCCCCCGGCTGGGTGCCGCTGCCGATTCGCTTCGAGCAGCTGCGGCGGGCGGTCACCGAGCACCAGCGGCCGGGGCGGGACGCGGACGGCGCCGAGCAGGCTGAGAGCACGGAGAACGTCGGCGCCCGCGGGAACTGACATCGAACACTGAGAGCAAGGTTTCAGAGCAAGGACTGAGATCAAGGACTGAGATCAAGGACTGAGGGCACGGTCCCAGAGCTAGAACTGAGACCTAGAACTGAGACCTAGAACAGAGACCAAGCAGTCGAATCAAAAGCCGACACCCCACCCCGACATCCCCCCAAAAACTGCGGCGGCCCGTGGAAGACTCCACGGACCGCCGCTCCCCTATGTACTAACGCAGGATTCAGCAGCCGCTGCTGAAGGTGCCCCGTGCGCTGGTGGTGTTACTGCTGCGGCGGCTGCTGGCCGGGCATGTAGCCGGGCTGCACAGCCTGCGTCGGCTGGTTCGCCGACGGGTCGTAGCCGCCCCACTGCTGCTGACCGCCCTGCTGGGGCGGCTGCGGGTTGCCCCACTGCTGCTGCCCCTGCTGCTGGCCCTGGCCCTGCTGCTGGCCCCAGCCGGCCTGCTGCTGGCCCTGCTGCGGCTGCTGGTAGCCCTGCTGGCCGTAGCCGGCCTGCTGGCCCTGCTGGTAGCCCTGCTGGCCGTAGCCCTGGTTGTACGACGAGGCCGACGCGGTCCCGGCGCCCTGGCCGATCGACAGCTGCGCCAGCACCGCCAGCACGACGGCGATCAGCGCCGCGGCCAGGGCCAGGTAGGCGCCCATGCCCAGGCCGATCGAGTACTTCGTGCCCGACGGAAGGCCCTCGGCGAGGATGCCCTTCTTCATGTCGGAGGCCTTGCCGTTGAAGTAGATCGCGTCGATCGCGGCGAACAGCAGGGTGCCGCCGGCGCCGCCGACCGTCACCCAGCCGGCGACCGGGGTCTTCATCACGATGACCATGACCACGCCGGCGACCGCCACGACCGCGGCGACCAGCAGGAGCCAGCCCCAGATCGCGGTGATGTCCTTGGCGTCGCCGCTGCCGCCGGCCGAGCTGGAGCCCTTGGCGATGGCGTTGATCGTGATGGTCTCGGTCTTGCCGCCGCCGAACCCCGCCGGCGGCGTGAGCTTCACGCTGGCCCAGGCCAGGAACACGCCGATGGCCGCGACCACGGCCAGGCCGCCGGCCGCGTAGAAGCCCCAGACCTTGCCCCACACCGCGGTGCCGCCGCTGCCGGCGGTGCCGCCGCCATAGGCGGAGGAACCCCCGCCGTACTGCTGCTGGGCCGGCTGCGCCTGCCCGTACTGGGGCTGCTGGGCCCCCCACTGAGCGCCGCCCTGCTGCTGCGCGGGCTGCTGCTGTCCCCAGCCCTGCTGTGCGGGCTGCTGCTGTCCCCATCCCCCGGGCTGGGGGTAGTTCTGATTCGGCTGCTGCGTCATGGGCAGCACGGTACATGGTCTGCCGATGTACTGATAAGACGATCCGCGACCAGACGTCGGAAGGCCCCGATTCGTCCCGTTCTGGGAATGCGGGATTTCTCCTCGGGGCCCGCCGTTTTACGTATGCGCTTGTACGGTGCCTGTCATCGGGGCGACCATCACAACGGCCATACAACGGCCATCATGACGACCGTCACGACGGTCATCACAACAGCCATCGCAACGGCCATCATCACGACGACCACTACGAACGTGTGAGCGCCCTACTGATAACGAGGCGCTGCACCTGATTGGTTCCCTCAACGATCTGCAACACCTTCGCCTCGCGCATATAGCGCTCGACGGGGAAGTCCGCGGTGTAACCGTAACCCCCGAATACCTGCACCGCGTCAGTGGTCACCTTCATCGCCATGTCTGTGCAGAACAGCTTGGCCATGGCCGCCTCGGTCCCGTAGGCCAGCCCCGCGTCCCGCCGCCGCGCCGCCGCCAGGTACGACGCGCGCCCGGCCGCGATGGCCGTGGCCATGTCGGCCAGCAGGAAGCCCACGCCCTGGAAGTCGGCGATCGCGTGCCCGAACTGCTGCCGGGACCTGGCGTACTCCACCGCCGCGTCCAGCGCCGCCTGCGCCAGCCCGACCGCGCACGCCGCGATCCCCAGCCGCCCGGCCTCCAGCGCCGACAGCGCGATGGAGAAGCCCTGGCCCTCGGCGCCGATGAGCCGCTCGGCCGGGATCCGAACGCCGTCCAGCAGCACCTGCGCGGTCACCGAGCCCCGCATGCCCATCTTGTTCTCGGGCTTGCCGAACCCCAGGCCCGGCGTGCCGGCCTCGGCCAGCAGGGCGCTGATGCCCTTGGCGCCGTCGTCGGAGGTGCGGACCATCAGGGTGTAGAAGTCGGCGTGCCCGGAGTGCGTGATCCAGGCCTTGGTGCCGTTGACCGTGTACGCGTCGTCGCCGGAGCGGACGGCGCGCGTGGTGAGCGCCGCGGCGTCGGAGCCGGACTGCGGCTCGGACAGGCAGTACGCGCCGAGCTGGTCGCCGCCGAGCATGCCCGGCAGCCACTTCTCCTTCTGCTCGGCCGTGCCGTAATCGGCCAGGCCGTAGCAGGCCAGGGAGTGCACCGAGACGCCCAGGCCGATGGTGAGCCAGTGGCGCGCCAGCTCCTCGACGACCTGCAGGTACACCTCGTACGGCTGACCGCCGCCGCCGTACTCCTCGTCATAGGGCAGGCCCAAAAGGCCCGCCTGGCCCAGGGTCCGGAACACCTCGCGCGGGAAGCGCTCGGCGGCCTCGTACTCGGCCGCGCGCGGCGCGAGCTCCTTGGCACAAAGATCCTGAACCAGCTCAAAAAGGGCACGCGACTCATCGCTGGGGAGAGTCCTGTCGACCGCGACCATCAGAGATCCACCACCACGAGCTCGCGGGTGGTCAGGTTGAGGCGCTCGCCGCCCTCGGCGGTGCACACCGCGATGTCCTCGATGCGCGCGCCGTGCTTGCCCGCCAGGTAGATGCCGGGCTCGATGGAGAAGGCCATGCCGGGCTCCAGCGCGAGCGCCGAGCCGGAGACGATGTACGGCTCCTCGTGCGTCTCCAGGCCGATGCCGTGGCCGGTGCGGTGGATGAAGTTCTCGCCGTAGCCGGCGGAGGCGATCAGGTCGCGGCCGACGGCGTCCAGCTCCTCGGCGGTGATGCCGGGGCGGACGGCCTCACACTGCGCCTTCTGCGCGGCCAGCAGGACCGCGAAGTACTCGGCGTACTCGGCCGGGGGCGCGCCGAGGCTGTAGTTGCGCGTGGAGTCCGAGCAGTAGCCGTCGGGCATGGCGCCGCCGATGTCCACGACGACCTGGTCGCCGGCCTGGATCACGCGGTCGGACAGCTCGTGGTGCGGGGAGGCGCCGTTGGGGCCGGAGCCGACGATGACGAAGTCGACTCCCGCGTGGCCGGCGGCCAGGATCGCGTCGGCGATGTCCTTGCCGACCTCGCGCTCGGTGCGGCCGGGGCGCAGCCACTCCGGGACGCGGCGGTGCACGGCGTCGATGGCCGCCCCGGCCGCACGCAGGGACTCCACCTCCGCCGCGGTCTTGCGCATGCGCAGCCCGGCCAGGACCTGCCCGGCCAGCACCTGCTCGGCGCCGGGCAGCACGCGCCGGAAGTTCAGGACCTTCTCGGCCCACATGTGGTTGTCCAGGCCGACGGTCCCGGGCCCGGAGCTCAGGCGGGAGGCGACCAGCGCGTAGGGGTCGTCGGTCTCGGCCCAGGGGACGATGTCCAGGCCGAGCCCGCCCAGCGGCGAGGCCTCGGCGGCGGGCTTCTCCAGCGCCGGGACGACCATCAGGGGGTCGCCGCCGGCGGGAAGGACCAAACAGGTCAGCCGCTCCAGCGGCAGCGCCTCGTAGCCGGTCAGGTAGCGCAGGTCGGCACCAGGGCTGATCAGGAGGGCGTCCATACCGGCCTCGGCGGCAGCCTTTTGGGCCCGGGCGAGGCGGTCGGTCAGATCATGTGTGTGGTGTGTCACGAGGGCCAGGATAGTGGCCGCGCGCGGTTCCAACGATGCGGAGGAATCCAGACATGTCCGGTGTGGCTCGCGCCGGCTCCCGCCGGGGTAACACACGCCACAGCGGCACCGTCGCCGCGCACCTGCTCCGCCCCGCCGCCAGCCGCCACCGCATGGCCTTTTGCACCGCGACAGCCCCACCTTGCGCGACTATGGTCAGCCCCATGAGCGCGAAAGCTGCCGCGATCGGCATCGTCGTCGCAGACCTGTCCGTGTCCATCACCTTCTATGAGCACTTCGGCCTGTCCTTCGCCGAACCCGAACACGGCCACACCGAAGCCGACCTCGGCAGCGGACTGCGCCTCATGCTGGACACCGAGGAGTCGATCCAGACCTTCACCTCGGCGTGGACCCGGCCCTTCGGCAGCCCGCGCACGACCGTGTGCTTCGAGGTCGACACGCCCGCCGATGTGGACGCCAAGTTCGCCGAGCTGATGGAGGCCGGGTATCACGGCCTGCGCGGGCCGTGGAACGCTCCCTGGGGTCAACGCTATGCGTCGATCATCGACCCCGACGGAAGCGGCGTGGACCTTTTCGCCCGGCTTTAGCCCGGGGCGGGGGGCCATATCGGGCACCTCGTTCGTCTCCCGCGCAACGAATCGGTTACGGAACCTTGACGCCCACCGCCGTGGAGAGCACCCTCTGAGCAATCCCATGAGAGCGCTCTCACACCTCGCGCACTTTCGAATGAGAGCGCTCTCACTCCATCGCACCTCACCTCGTGGCCGCCGCGCGCGGTCCACTTCAGGAGGCATAAACAATGCTCAGGGCACGGAAGAGAACCGCCGCGGTGCTCGCCCTTCTGGCTTCCAGCGCGCTGCTGGCATCCGGGTGCAGCAGCAGTAGCAGCAAGGGGTCCTCGTCGAGCAACAACGCCGGCGGCAGCGGGCAGCAGATCACGCTGAAGATCGGGCTGTTCGGCACCTTCGGGCTCAAGGAGGGCGGCCTGTACGACCAGTACATGAAGCTGCACCCGAACATCAAGATCGTCGAGGACAGCGTCGAGGACGAGGGCCAGTACTACACCACGCTGCAGACCCACCTGTCGGCCGGCAGCGGGCTCGACGACATCCAGGGCATCGAGGTCGGCCGCATCGCCGACGTCGACCAGAACCTGTCGAGCAAGTTCGTGGACCTGAACACCCTGGGCGCGGCGAGCCTGAAGAGCACCTTCTACCCGGCGAAGTGGGCGGCCGCGACCACCTCCGACGGCAAGGTCATGGGCCTGGGCACCGACTACGGACCGCTGGCCATCTGCTACCGCACCGACCTGTTCAAGGCCGCCGGCCTGCCCACCGACAGCGCCGCGGTCAGCGCTCTGTGGCCGGACTGGGAGAGCTACGTCAAGACCGGGCTGCAGTACAAGGCCAAGGCTCCGGCCAACCAGGCCTGGACCGACACCGCCGGCGGCACGTTCAACGCCATCGTCGGGCAGTCGGCGAACCAGTACTACGACAGCTCCGGCAAGGTGATCGCGGACACCAACCCCGCGGTTCAGAACGCCTGGAAGATCGCGATGGAGCTGTCCACCCAGGGCCTGACCGCCAAGCTCAGCCAGTTCACGCCCGCCTGGAACCAGGCCTTCACCACCGGCTCGTTCGCCACGATCTCGTGCCCGGCGTGGATGACCGGCTACATCAAGAGCGAGGCCGGGGCGATGACCGGCGACTGGGGCGTGGCCAAGATCCCCGGCGGCACCGGTGACTGGGGCGGCTCCTACCTGGCCATCCCGAAGGCCGGCAAGCACCAGAAGGAGGCCTACGACCTGATCAGCTGGCTGACCGCGCCGGAGCAGCAGAAGACGATGTTCACCAGCCAGGGCCACTTCCCGTCCTCGCAGACGGCGGCCCAGGACCCGGCCATCGCCTCGCACACCGACCCCTACTTCGGCACCTCGCCGCTGGGCCAGATCTACGCCGCCTCGGCTGCCACGATCCCGCAGGCGGTCCTCGGCGCCAAGGACGGGACGATCAAGGACACGTTCTCCAAGGCGATCACCCGCGTGGAGGCCCAGAACCAGGCCCCGGACGCCTCGTGGTCCAAGGCCCTGTCCGACATCAAGTCCGCCACGAGCGGCTGAGCACCACCGATCGATGAGGTGAAGGGGCTGTCCGTCCTCGGGGCGTGAGGACGGACGCCCCCGGCGCCATTCTCGCCGATCAAGGGCGGGCCCGCGGGCCCGCCCCCACCCCGCAGCGACCCCGAACGCGAATCCGAGGACGAAAGCATGGCCGTGGCGACCACAGAATCCCCTCTTGAGAAGGCCCTTCCCCCGCCGGGGGGCAACTCCTGGCGCAGCAGGCGGGCCCGGTGGGACCTGAAGTTCTCCCCCTACGCGTTCGTCTCCCCGTTCTTCGTGCTGTTCGCGGCGTTCGGGCTCTACCCCTTGATCTGGACCGCCTGGACCTCGCTGCACAAGGTCGAGCTGGAGAACCCGGACCAGGCCAGCTGGGTGGGCCTGAAGAACTACACGGACCTGCTCACCGACCACAATTTCTGGAACGCCTTCCGCAACACCTTCACCATGGGTGTGCTCTCCACGGTCCCGCAGCTGATGATGGCTCTGGGCCTGGCGCACCTTTTGAACTACAAACTGCGAGGCCGCACCTTCTGGCGGGTGGCGGTCCTGTCGCCGTTCGCCACGTCGGTGGCCGCGGCGACCATCGTCTTCGCCCAGCTGTTCGGCCGGGACTACGGGTTCATCAACTGGGTCCTGCACTTCTTCGGCGTTCATAACATCGACTTCCAGAACGGCCAGTGGTCGGCGCAGATCGCCATCTCGGTGATCGTCACCTGGCGCTGGACCGGCTACAACGCCCTGATCTACCTCGCCGCGATGCAGGCCATCCCCGGCGAGCTCTATGAGAGCGCGGCGATGGACGGCGCCAACCGCTGGCAGCAGTTCCGGCACGTCACCGTCCCGAGCCTGCGCCCCACGATCGTGTTCACGGTCGTGGTGTCCACCATCGGCGCCAGCCAGCTGTTCGGTGAACCGCTGCTGTTCAGCGGCGGCGGCAGCAACCCGGAGATGGGCGGCGTGAGCCGGCAGTACCAGACCTTGTCCATGTACTTCTACGAACGCGGATTCACCGACCAGCACCTGGGCCGGGCCGCGGCGATCGCCTGGGCGATGTTCCTGATGATCGTGGTCTTCGTGGTGATCAATACCCTGCTGTCCCGCCGCACGCGGTCGGCCAAGTGAGGAGCGTGCGCTGACATGGCGACAGTGATAGAGACGACCGCCGCGGCCCGGGCCGGCCGGCGCGGGCGCAAACGACAGCACGGCGTGAACCAGGCCGGCAAGCAGATGCACGGCTCCAAGCTCACCTACGTGATCCTGTCCGTGGTGGTGCTGATCTCGATCTTCCCGTTCTACTGGACCATCCTGGCGGCCTCGACCTCGAACACCGAGATCAACAAGGTCCCGCCGAACTGGCTGCCCGGCGGCAACCTGTTCAAGAACTTCCACGCCGCCCTGAACAACGTGGACATGGGCAAGGCGCTGCTGAACTCGCTCATCGTCTCCGGCTGCGTGGCGGCCGGCACCGTGATGTTCTCCACGCTGGCCGGGTTCGCCTTCGCCAAGCTGCGCTTCCGGTTCCGCAACGTGCTGCTGGGCCTGACCATCGGCACCATGATGGTGCCCTACCAGCTGGGCATCGTGCCGCTGTTCCTGCTGATGACCAAGCTGGGCTGGAGCGACCACCTGGAAGCGGTCATCTTCCCCACGCTGGTCAGCGCGTTCGGCGTGTTCTTCATGCGGCAGTACCTGCTCAACGCGCTGCCCGACGAGCTGGTCGAGGCCGGCCGGGTGGACGGCGCGAGCTCGCTGCGCATCTTCGTCTCGGTGGTGCTGCCGATCGCCCGGCCGGCGATGGCGGTGCTGGGCATGCTGACCTTCATGGCCAGCTGGAACGACTTCTTCTGGCCGATCGTGGTGCTGACCAGCGACAACCCCACGGTCCAGGTGGCCATCGACAACCTCGGATCCGGTTATGTGCCGGACGAGTCGATCATCATGGCCGGCACCCTGCTCGGGACGCTGCCGGTGCTCGCTGTGTTCATCATCCTCGGCCGGCAGATCGTCGGCGGGATCATGCAAGGAGCTGTCAAGGGATGAGTGACGGGGTCTTTCCGGAGAGCTTCCTGTGGGGCGCGGCCACGGCGGCGTACCAGATCGAGGGCGGTGCCGCCGAGGGCGGCCGGACCCCGTCGATCTGGGACACGTTCAGCCACACCCCGGGCCTGGTCCTGGCCGGCGACACCGGCGACGTGGCCGCGGACCACTACCACCGGTTCCGCGAGGACGTCGCCCTGATGGAGAAGCTGGGCCTGGGCGCCTACCGGTTCTCCACGGCCTGGCCGCGCGTGCAGCCCGGCGGTAGCGGACCGGGCAACGCCGAGGGGCTGGCGTTCTACGACCAGCTGGTCGACGAGCTGCTCGGCGCCGGCATCGAGCCGGTGCTGACGCTGTACCACTGGGACCTGCCGCAGGCGCTGGAGGACGCCGGCGGGTGGGGAGCGCGCGACACCTCCTACCGGTTCGCCGAGTACGCCGCGATCGTGGCCGAGCGCTTCGGCGACCGGGTGAAGCAGTGGACGACGTTGAACGAGCCGTTCTGCTCGGCGTTCCTGGGCTACGCCTCCGGCGTCCACGCCCCGGGCCGGCACGAGCCGGAGGTCGCGCTGCGCGCGGCGCACCACCTGCTGCTCGGGCACGGGCTGGCGCTGCAGGCGCTGCGCGAGACCCTTCCGCAGCAGGCCCAGGTCTCGATCACCCTGAACGCCACCGAGTTCAGGGCCCTGACGGACTCCCCGGAGGACGCCGACGCGCAGCGCCGGGTGGACGCGATCCAGAACCGGATCTTCCTGGACCCGCTGTTCCGCGGCTCCTACCCCGAGGACCTGATCCGCGACACGGCCGAGGTCACCGACTGGTCCTTCGTCGAGGACGGGGACCTGGCGCTGATCAGCGCGCCGATCGACCAGCTGGGCATCAACTTCTACAACCCCTCGCTGGTCGCGGCCCCGCTGCCGCCCGGCGCCGAGGACGGGCCGCGCGACGACGGGCACGGGGCCTCGGAGTTCTCGCCGTGGGTCGGCAGCGAGGGCGCGGTGCGCTTCGCCCGGCAGGACGGGGAGCGCACGGCGATGGGCTGGGTCGTGGACCCCTCGGGGCTGTACGACCTGCTGCTGCGCATCGACCGCGACTACGGCCCGATCCCGATGGCGGTGACCGAGAACGGCGCCGCGTTCGAGGACGAGGCCGGGCCCGACGGAGAGGTCGACGACCCGCGCCGCATCGCCTATCTGCAGGCGCACATAGCCGCGGTGCGCGACGCCTTGGCGGCCGGCGTGGACATGCGCGCGTACTTCGTCTGGTCGCTGCTGGATAATTTCGAGTGGAGCTACGGATACTCCAAGCGGTTCGGCATCGTACGTGTCGACTTCGCGAGCGGGAAGCGCGTCGTGAAGGCCAGTGGACATTGGTATCGCCGGATCGTCGAGGGCAACGGGAGCGGTTTGTGAGCGCGGGGGACGTCGGAGGCGTCGGCAGCAAGAGCGGAGCCCTGGGCGGGCCGGTCGGCGAGGTCGTGGACGGCGTCGGCCGCCCCGCCGCGCCGGCCGGAACGGGCAGCCCGCTCGGGTCGGCCTCGCCGACGCTGGAAACGGTGGCGGCCGCCGCCGGCGTCTCCCGCGCGACGGTGTCCAGGGTGGTCAACGGCGGCGCGCGGGTCTCCCCGGAGGTCCGCGCCGCCGTCGAGGCCGCCATCGCAGAACTGGGCTACTCCCCCAACCGGGCGGCCCGCTCCCTGGTGACGCGCCGCACCGGCTCGGTGGCCCTGGTGGTCAGCGAGCCGGAGGCGCGGGTGTTCAGCGACCCGATGCTGGCCGGCATCACCCGGGCCATCGGCCAGGCGCTGGCCGAGACGGACCTGCAGCTGGTCCTGATGATGGTCCCGGCCGACTCCGGCCGCCGCCGCCTGACCCGCTACCTGCTCGGCGGGCACGTCGACGGCGTGATGCTGATGTCCCTGCACGGCGACGACCCGCTGGTGAAGCAGCTCTCGGACTCGCCCCTGCCGGTGGTCCTGATGGGGCGGCCCATGAGCCCGCTGCCGATCCCGCACGTGGACTCCGACAGCGTGGACGGCGCCCGCCAGGCGACGAGCCACCTGCGGGCCCTGGGACGCACGAAGATCGCCACCATCGCCGGCCCGACCGACATGTGCGCGGGCGTGGACCGGCTGCTGGGCTACCGCGAGGCCCTGGACGGCCCGGGCATCGTCGTGCACGGCGACTTCAGCATGGCCTCCGGCGAGGCGGCGATGACCGAACTGCTGGAGCGCGTGCCGGACGTCGACGGGGTCTTCGCGGCCAGCGACCTGATGGCCGCCGGCGCGCTGCGGGCCCTGAAGGCGACCGGCCGGCGCGTCCCGGACGACGTGGCGCTGGTGGGCTACGACGACCTGGACGTCGCCGAGCTGACCGAGCCGCCGCTGACCACCATCCACCAGCCGCTGTCGGACATGGCGCGCGCCATGGTGGTCTCGCTGCTGGCGCAGATCTCCGGGGAGCGCGCGCCGGAGTCGGTGGTGCTGCCGAACGCTTTGGTGGTGCGGTCTTCGGCGTGAGGGGTGGATCGCGGCGCGGCATCCGGCATCCGGCAGGTGCTGTGCGGCGATCGATCTGAACCGACCGCGGCACACGCTCGTTAGAACGACGCGAGTACGTGTTCTGCGAACCGATGAGCTGCCGGACCCCTCGGCATGGGGCCCGGCGCGAGACGCGGCCCGGCCGGAGCGGTGAGGGATCCGGCCGGGCCGCTTCCATGTCTGCTTCCGTATCTGCTTCCATGTCCGCTTCTGTGTCTGCTTCCATGTCCGGACCCGTGTCCGCTTCCATGTCCGGACCGGTCAGCACACGCCGCCGGCGGTTGCCAGCCCGTGGCGGGAATCCGGCCGATGACACGGGATTGATGGCGATCTGGAAGTCCCGGCGATCACACTGGGTGCATGAACAGTCTCAGAATCGCCGCTCGCCTCTTCGTCGCCGCCGCGAGCCTCGGTGCGGCCGCCGTGGTCGCCGTTCCCGCCTCCGCTGCTCCGGCCGCCGCCTCCGGCAGCTGCTATTTCTACGACAACCTGAACAACCAGCCGGGTGCCTGCGCGGACGAGACGACCAACTACTCCGAAGGGAACGTCGCCGTCTGGAACGACCCGGACAACCCCGCCACACAAGTGGCGACCGGCTCGGCCGGGCAGGTCTTCAAGACCCTCGCCTACGTTTCCCAGGGCCGCTCGACGACCTGCGACAACGGCGTGACGACGAGCTTTTGGTACCAGGGCGTCGACATGGTGAGCCGGCAGACAGGCTGGGTGCCCGACTGCTACCTCAACGGCGAGCCGAGCTGAGCTCTACTCAATGAGATGACAGTCGCGGTGCCCCGAAACGCGCCAGGTAATGCCACACCCGCTTGAGCGCCTGCGGATCGTGCTTCCCGGTCGCCGCGGCTTTGCCTATCACGCGCGGGGTCAGCAGGCCGTGTGGCGCGATCTGCCGGGCCAGCTCGATGATCTCCGGCCCACGGTAGTCCGGATAGCGCGCCATCTCCTCCAGGCTCAGCCCGAACCCCGGATGCCATTGCACGCGGCACGGCAGCTTGCCCGCCAGTTCCTCGACCTCCGTGCCCTGATAGCAGGGGTCGAGCACCAGCGCCTCGACGTCCGCGTCCAGCCGCACCGGGCCGTGGACCTGCGCCTCGATGTAGTCGTCGAGCGCGTCGGCCGTGCTGTCGGCGAGCGCCACGCGGATCAGGTCCATCGCCGCCGCGACGCCGAAGTCCTCCGGCTCCCGGAAGCTGTCCGGATAGCAGAAGGTCGCCCGCCCCAGCGACTCGGCGCCGAGCACGAAGTACGCCGAGCCGAACCGCGGCGCCGCCCCGACCACGCTGCCGCGGAAGTTCAGCGCGCCGTAGACCGGCCGCTCCTCGGGCGCAGCGTCGTCGTACGCCCCGCCGAAGATGCGGCTCTCCCATCGCCACCGGTCGCCGCCGGGGTACGCGGTCAGGCCGCCATTGCTCGTGCCGGTCACGAACTGCGACCGGTACACCCCGGCCGACGCCAACGACTCCAGGATCGACGGCTCGCCCCGGTCCGGGTGGAAGTTCAGCGTCACCCGCAGCGCCGCATCGACCGGCTTGCCCGCCGAGCGTGCCGCCACGTGCTCGACCGCCCGCCGCGCGGCCGACGACATCCCCCCGCTCACCATCGCCTCAGTATGCCGCCAGCGGTGATCACACGTCCCCGATGATCCCCGCCATCCCCTCGGTCGACAGCAGATGCCGCGCCGCCAGCCGCACCGCTCCGAGCACCCCGGCGCGCTCGCCCAACACCGACGTCTCGATCGCCAGGCTGCGCGTCGCCAGTGGCAGCGCGCGCCGGTAGATCACCGCGCGGACGTCCGCGAGCAGGTCCTCGTGCAGCTGCGCGAGCACGCCGCCGATCACGATCGTGTCGGGGTTGTGGAACGACACCAGCGAGGCCAGTACCTCCCCGATCCGCTGGCCCGCCAGGCGCACCTGCCGTCGTGCGGCCGCGTGGCCCTCGGAGACCAGGCGCACCACGTCGGCGGCCCGCGCCGCGTCAGTGCCCTGCGATCGCAGCGCCGCGGCTATGGCCGCGCCGGAGGCCACCGCCTCCACGCAGCCGGTGTTGCCGCAGTGGCACAGCACGTCCTCGTGCCCGGGCAGCTGGATGTGGCCGATGTCCCCGGCCGCGCCGGACGCGCCGCGGTGCAGCACCCCGTCGGAGACCACGCCGCAACCGATGCCGGTCCCGACTTTCACGTAGAGCAGATGCCGGCTGGCCTGCCGGTGCGTGTACTCGCCGAGCGCCATGGTGTTGACGTCGTTGTCGACCAGGACCGGCGCCGCGTAGTGCCCTTCGAAGAACGCCGGCACCCGGCAGCCGTCCCAGCCGGCCATGATCGGCGGGCGTACCACGGTCCCGCTGGCGAACTCCACCGGCCCCGGCACCCCGATGCCGATCGCCCGCAGGTGATCGGCCGGACGTCCGGCCTCGCCGAGCAGCTCCTCCAGATCGGCGCGCACTGTGCCGAGCACCGCGTCGGGACCGGCGTTGATGTCGATCGAGCGGGCCCGCTCGGCCAGCACCCTGCCGGACAGCGTCGCGATCGCCAGCCGGCTGTGCGTGGCCCCCAGATCGCATCCGGCGACGACGATCCGCGCGTCCGACAGGTCCAGCGCCAGCGGCGGACGTCCCCGATCGGTGGGCGCGGGCTCGGTCTCCACCAGCAGTCCGCGCTCGATCAGCAGGTCCACCCGCTGCGCTATGGCCGCGCGCGAGAGACCGGTGGCGCCGACGATCGCCGAGCGCGTGGTCGCCGCACCGTCCGCGACCAGTCCGGCGAGCTCGCTGAGCGACGCCATGCGCCGTCTGGCCGCACTGTTCATCGAGCCCCTCCCGACTGCCTGCGACCGACTGTCGCCCGACTCCCGTGAACGTTTCTTTATGACAGAACTAAGCCTAATGATGACTCTTGTCAGTCGTAAAGAGCACCCATATCGTCGATCTCGGGGCCGGTGAGGGTCGGCCCCGGTGGCGGGAACCGTGTTGAGGGAAATCTGTGGGAAATCGGCGCTCGGGAGGGCAGATGACGGTACGGGCGGGCATAGCCGGAGCGGGAATGGTCGCGGCGGTCCACGCCGACGCGATCCGCCGCGCCGGAGCCTCGGTCGTGGGCGTCGCCGCCTCGACGCCGGAGCGGTCGAAGGCCGCGGTCCGAAGAGTGGGAGCGGGCCGCGCCTACGATTGCGCCGAGGAGTTGGCGGTCAGCGACGAGATCGACGTGCTCCACGTGTGCACCCCGAACGCCCTGCACGGCCCGCTGGTCCGCGCGGCGCTGTCGGCCGGCAAGCACGTGGTCTGCGAGAAGCCGCTGTCGCTGACCGGCACCGATTCGGACGCGCTGGTCGAGCTGGCCGCGAGCTCGGGTCTGGTGAACGCGGTGCCGCTGGTCTACCGCTACCACCCGCTGACCGTGGAGGCCCGCGAGCGGGTGCGGCGCGAGGAGATCGGCCCGATCCGCCTCATCCACGGCCACTACCTGCAGGACTGGCTGGCCCGGCCCGAGGACAACAACTGGCGCGTGGACCCGGCCGTCGGCGGGGCCTCCCGGGCCTTCGCCGACATCGGCTCGCACTGGTGCGACCTCGTCGAGTGGATCAGCGGGCACCGGATCAGCGAACTGACCGCCGCCACCCAGACCGTGCTGGCGCAACGCTCGGCCGCCGGCCGGGAGACGTTCACCGGATCCGGCGGCGAAAGCCCGTCGGATGCGGAGCACACGGCGCAGGCGGAGAACACCCACGTCGACGTCACCACCGAGGACGCCGTCCAGGTCCTGTTCCGCACCGACCGCGGCGCCACCGGCGCCCTGGTCGTCTCGCAGGTCTCCCCGGGCCGCAAGAACCGGCTCTGGTTCGAGATCGACGGCGCCGAGCGCAGCCTGTCCTACGACGGCGAGGACCCCGAGAACCTGCTGTTCGGCGGGCGGGAGCGCACCGAGATCCTGCGCCGCGACGCCCTGAGCGAGCAGGCGGGCCGGATCAACGCGGTGCCCGCCGGGCATCCATGGGGATACCGCGACTGCTTCGCGGCCTTCACCGAGGACGTCTACGCGGCGATCCAAGACCCCGAGGCCGCCGCGAAGGCGGACCCGCTGTTCCCGACCTTCGCCGACGCCGCCCGCACAGCCCACATCACCGACGCGGTCCTGACTTCGGCCGCGCACCGCTCCTGGATCGAGGTGTCCTGACATGAAGCTCGGCTTTCTCACCGCGTGCCTGCCGCAGGTTCGGCTCGCGGACATCGCCGCCTGGGCGGCCGAAAACGATTACGCCGCCCTGGAGGTCGCGGTCTGGCCCAAGGTCGGCGGCCGGGACTTCGAGGCCAGCCACATCGACGTCGCGAACTTCGGCGGCGAGCAGGCCGAGGAGGTCACCGAGCTGTTCGCCAAGCACGGCCTGACGCTGTCCTCGCTGGCGTACTACGAGAACAACCTGCACCCCGACGAGCAGCGGCGCGAGGAGATCGCCACGCACGTGCTGCGCGCCATCGACGCCGCGGCGCTGCTCGGCGTGGAGACCGTCGGCACCTTCATCGGCCGGCACCCGGGCCTGAGCGTGAAGGAGAACGTCGCGCTGGCCGAGCAGGCCTTCCCGCGGCTGGTCGACTACGCCGGCGAGCGCGGCGTGAAGATCATCATCGAGAACTGCGTCATGGAGGGCTGGCACCCCGACGGCTACCCGGGGAACATCGCCTACTCCCCCGAGCTGTGGGAGTGGATGTTCTCCCTCGGGCTCTACCTGAACTACGACCCCTCCCACCTGCTGTGGATCGGGATCGACCCGGTGACGGCGCTGAAGCCGTACGTCGATCGCATCCCGCACGCGCAGGCCAAGGACACCCAGCTCGACCCGCTGGCGCGCGACCGCTACGGCTTCTTCGGCAAGACCCTGAGCCGCGAGCACCCCTGGGACGAGGGCTGGTGGCGCTACCGCGTGCCGGGCCTGGGCCAGGTCGACTGGAGCGGTGTGGTGGACGCGCTGTACGAGGGCGGGTTCACCGGCGTGCTGAGCGTCGAGCACGAGGACCCGGTGTGGGGCGGCACCGAGGAGAAGGTCAAGCAGGGGCTGCGGATCGCCCACCGCACGCTCTCCCCGCTCATCGTCGGCTGAGCGGGCTCCTCACCGCCCGAAGGGCAGCGGGATCGAAGACCCCGCTGTCGGCGACCATCGCTGAACCGCTCAACACTTTTCGAAGAAGGCCTGACCATGACCCGCAAGCCGAGTGTCCAGCTCTATACCGTCCGCGACCACCTGGCCGACCTCACGCAGCGCGAGGGCACCTTGAAGCGCCTCGCCGACATCGGGTTCACCGCCGTGGAGCCCTACGACCCGACGACCGACCCGACGGGCTTCCGCAAACTCGCCGACGACCTGGGCCTGACCGTCTCCGGCGCGCACGCCATGGCGATGGTGCGCGAGCCGGACCCGGCACCGGTGTTCGAGGCGATCGCCACCATCGGCACCGACCTGGCGATCCTGCCGGCCGGCGTCCCGGAGGAGAACTTCCAGAGCACCGAGGGCCTCAAGCACGCCGCCGACCAGCTCAACGCCCTGGCCGCGAAGGCCGAGCAGGCCGGTCTGCGCTTCGGCTACCACAACCACTGGTGGGAGTTCGAGCCCGTGCTCGACGGCCGCCACGCCCTGGAGATCCTCGTCGACCTGGTCGATCCGCGGATCCTGTTCGAGGTCGACACCTACTGGTCCACCGTCGGCGGCGCCGACACCCCGGCGGTCCTGGAGCGCCTGGGCGAGCGCGTGGTGGCCCTGCACGTCAAGGACGGCCCGACCGTCAAGGGCGAGCCGAACGTCGCCGTGGGCACCGGCGCGATGCCGGTGCCGGCCGTGCTGGCCGCCGCGCCGGAGGACGCCTGGCGCGTCATCGAGTTCGACGAGTGCGCGACCGACGTCTTCGAGGCGCTGGCCGCGAGCCTGGCCTACGTGACCGGTCTGGAGGAGGCGTGAGCGAGGTCGGCGGGGGCGGCGCCGGCCGGAGCGGTCCGGTCGGCGTCGCGGTCATCGGGGCGGGCAACATCAGCTCGCAGTATCTGAGCAACCTGACACGCTTCCCGGACCTGAACGTCCTGGCCGTGGCGGATCTGGACGTCCAGCGGGCCGCGGCGGCGGCCGCGGAGTACGGCGTCCCGGCCTCCGGCTCGGTCGTCGACATCCTGGCGCTGCCAGAGGTCGAACTGGTCGTGAACCTCACGATCCCGGCCGCGCACGCCGAGGTCGCCCTGGCCGCGGTGGGCGCCGGCAAGCACGTCTACGGCGAGAAGCCGCTCGCTCTGGACCCGGCCTCGGCGCGCGCCGTGCTGGCCGAGGCGACGGCGCGCGGCGTGCGCGTCGGCAACGCCCCGGACACCTTCCTCGGCGCGGGCCTGCAGTCGGCGCTGCGCGCGGTGACCTCCGGCCTGATCGGCACGCCGGTCGCGGCCGCCGCGGCGTTCCAGAGCCCGGGGCCGGAGAGCTGGCACCCGAGCCCGGAGTTCCTGTTCGCGCACGGTGCCGGCCCGCTGTTCGACATGGGTCCGTACTACCTCACGGCGCTGGTGGCGCTGCTCGGCCCGGTCGGGAGCGTGGCGGCCTCCGGGCACAAGGCGCGCGAGAGCCGGGTCATCGGCTCCGGACCCAAGGCCGGGACGGCGTTCCCGGTCGAGGTCCCGACGCATGTCACGGCACTGCTGGAGTTCCGCGGCGGGGCCGGGGCGACGACCACGTTCAGCTTCGACTCGCCGCTGGCGCGGCAGAGCATCGAGATCACCGGCACCGAGGCCACGCTGCTGCTCCCGGACCCGAACCACTTCGACGGCGCGCTGCGGCTGCGCCGGCCCGGGGCGAAGGAGGCCGAGGAGATCGCGGCCACCGGGACGTCGGTCGGGCGCGGCATCGGCGTGCTGGACATGGCGCGGTCGCTGCGCAGCGGGGCGGCGCACCGCGCCTCCGGGGAGCTGGCGCTGCACGTGCTGGAGGTGATGGCGGCGATCTCGACGTCGGCGCAGAGCGCGGCTTTCGAGAACGTTCCGGCATGGACGGAGAAGCTGGAGGCGCTGCCGGAGGCGTGGGATCCGCTGGAGGCGACGCTCTGACGGCGTTGAGGTAGACCTCGCCCGGTCTCATCGGCTGTGCAGCCGGCGAGACCGGGCTTTGCTGTGCTGGTCGTGCTGGTCGTGCTGGTCGTGCTCAGCGAGCGGCACTGTGCGACCTGAGGGCCGCGACGTCCCGAGCTAGCGCATCCCGCCGGTGACCACCCGCAGCCGCCGCCGCAGCGCGTCGCGCGGATCGGGCTGGCGCGCCAGCAGCACCCGCGCGATCCGCCCGGCGCGCACCGCGCCCTCCGAGGTCCCCTCGCGCAGCGACGTGACCAGCGCGCCCTCGATGAGCAGCATCAGCTCCGGCGCGAGCGCGTCGTGGTCTTCGCGCCCGGCCTCGGCGAGCAGCCGGTCGATGTAGTCCGTGACCGCGTCCTTGTGCGCCACCGCGGCCTCGTGGACCGGGCTGGCGCGGTCCGCGGCCTCGACCATCGCGTTGATGAACGCGCAGCCCCGGTATCCCGCGCCGTCGAGCCACTCGGCCAGCGCGTCGAACAGCGCGACCGGCCGTTCGGCGGCCGGGAGCCCGTAGCCGGTGACGGTCTCGTGCAGCCAGGTGCGCCATCTCTCGTCGGTGCGCGTGAGCACGGCGACCACCAGGTCGTCCTTGCTCGCGAAGTGCCGGTAGAACGAGGCCCGGCCGACACCGGACACCGTAAGGATCCGCTCCACGCCCACGGCGCGGATCCCTTCCGCGTAGAAAAGGTCCTCGGCCGCCGTCAGCAATCGCTCGCGCGCCTGTACCGCCATGCACGGAATGGTACCGACCGGTTCCATGGCGGCGCCACCGCTGAAGTGTGGAACGGAACCGATCGGTACCGTCCCGGCCGCAAGCGGTTGACAGCAGACGGTACCGATCGGTACCGCGGGCTGTCGCAGGGGGCGAAGGGTATCAGTGCACGAAGAAGCCCCGGCCCCCGCATCCGGGGGCCGGGGCTCGATGCCCGCCGGGCTCGCGGCTTAGCCGATGGCCTTCTTCAGGGCCTCGGCGCGGTCGGTGCGCTCCCACGTGAAGTCGGGCAGGTCGCGGCCGAAGTGCCCGTAGGCGGCGGTCTGCTGGTAGATCGGGCGCAGCAGGTCCAGGTCCCGGATGATCGCGGCCGGCCGCAGGTCGAAGACCCGCAGCAGCGCCTCCTGGATCTTCACGTCCTCCACCACACCGGTGCCGAAGGTCTCCACGAACAGCCCCACCGGCTCGGCCTTGCCGATCGCGTAGGCGACCTGCACCTCGCAGCGCTCGGCCAGGCCGGCGGCCACCACGTTCTTGGCCACCCAGCGCATCGCGTACGCCGCCGAACGGTCCACCTTCGACGGGTCCTTACCCGAGAAGGCGCCACCGCCGTGCCGGGCCATGCCGCCGTAGGTGTCGACGATGATCTTGCGGCCGGTCAGGCCGGCGTCGCCCATCGGGCCGCCGATCTCGAAGCGGCCGGTCGGGTTCACCAGCAGCCGGTAGTCGGTGGTGTCCAACTCCAGCGCCGCCACCTCCGGCGCGACGACCTGCTCGCGGATGTCGGGGGTCAGCAGGTTGTCCAGGTCGATGTCCGAGGCGTGCTGAGTCGACAGCACGACGGTGTCCAGCCGGACCGCCTTGTGGCCGTCGTACTCGATGGTGACCTGGGTCTTGCCGTCGGGGCGCAGGTAGGGGACGGTGCCGTCCTTGCGCACCGCGGCCAGGCGGCGCGAGAGCCGGTGCGCCAGCGCGATCGGCAGCGGCATCAGCTCGGGGGTGTCGGTGCAGGCGTACCCGAACATCAGGCCCTGGTCGCCGGCGCCCTGGCGGTCCAGCTCGTCGTTGTCACCCTCGACACGGGACTCATAAGCGGTGTCCACGCCCTGCGCGATGTCGGGCGACTGGGAGCCGATGGACACCGACACGCCGCAGGAGGCGCCGTCGAAGCCCTTCTTCGAGGAGTCGTATCCGATGTTCAGGATGGTGTCGCGGACCAGGCGCGCGATGTCGGCGTACGCGGTCGTGGTGACCTCGCCGGCGATGTGCACCTGGCCGGTGGTGAGCAGGGTCTCCACGGCGACCCGGGACTTCGGGTCGTCCTTGAGCAGGGAATCCAGGATCGCGTCGCTGATCTGGTCGGCGATCTTGTCGGGGTGCCCCTCGGTCACCGATTCGGAGGTGAACAGGCGGCGGACGGTACCGGACATGGGTACTCCTCAGTTCGCAGCGGCTGCTGACTACAGGTCGACGCGACGCCCCGATTCGGCGAACGACGCGCACGCGCCTGCCCGGCGCGTGCGTGCCACGAAGATCGAAACGATCGCGCCCCCAGTTTAGTCGGTGGGACTGCGCAGCTTAAGTACCCGGTCCCAGATCACATCGGCGAGCCGCTCTTTCGGACCGTCCGGGACCGGGTCCTCCGAGCCGTCCGCGCCGATCACCACGGCCGCGCTGTGGTCCGCGCCGAAGGTCAGGTTCACCCCGACCTCGTTCACGATCAGCAGGTCGACACCGTATTTGGCCAGCTTGGCGCGGCCGTGCTCCAGCCACGTCCCGTGCGTATCACCGGTCTCGGCGGCGAACCCCACCACCGTCTGTCCCGCCCGCACGCGCGCGTGACCCAGCTCACGCAGCACGTGGGGATTCTGGACAAGCCGGATCTCAGGGGCTGAGCTGTCGTCGGATTTCTTGATTTTGGACTCGGCCGCCTCGGCCGGCCGGAAGTCGGCCACGGCCGCGGCCATGACGACGACGTCCGCGTCGACGGCCGCGGCGCGCACGGCGCCGCGCAGCTCCGCCGTCGTCGACACCCGCACCACGTCGACCCCCGCCGGATCCGGCAGCGAGGTGTTGGCGGCGACCAGGGTCACACGCGCGCCGCGCGCGGCCGCCGTGCTCGCCAGCGCGTATCCCTGCTTGCCGGAGGAGCGGTTGCCGATGAAGCGCACCGGATCGATCGGCTCGCGCGTGCCTCCGGCGGAGACCACGACGTGCATCCCCGCCAGGTCGGCCTCGGCGGTGCCCCGAGCCAGGAGCGAGCGGCAGTATTCGAAGACGGCCGCGGGGTCCGGCAGCCGGCCCTTGCCGGTGTCGGCGCCGGTCAGCCGGCCCACCGCGGGCTCGATGACGTGCAGACCGCGGCGGCGCAGAGTGGCGACGTTCTCCTGCGTGGCGGCGTTCTCCCACATCTCGGTGTGCATCGCGGGCGCGAACACCACCGGGCACGTCGCGGTGAGCAGGGTGTTGGTGAGCAGGTCGTCGGCCAGACCGTGCGCGGCCTTGGCCAGCAGGTCGGCGGTGGCCGGGGCGACGACGACCAGGTCGGCGTGCCGGCCGATGCGCACGTGCGGCACCTCGTGCACGTTCTCCCACACCTCGGTGGCCGCCGGCCGCCCGGACAGCGCGGCCCACGTCGGCTCGCCGACGAAGTGCAGCGCGGAGGCGGTGGGCACGACCGTGACCCCGTGCCCGGACTCGGTGAACAGCCGCAGCAGCTCGCAGGCCTTGTACGCGGCGATGCCGCCGCCCACGCCGAGAACGACGTTGGGCGACGGCATCGAAGATTCTTCAGTCACGCCCACCCGTCGCCCACCACCACCCGTTAAGGAGGCGCTTCGCGCCGCAGAGTTCATGGGAATGACCCTAATGGGGTCGAAGCACAACGGCCGACCTGGGGTCGGCTCCGGATGAACCGGGCTCCGAGCGAAGCTGCCCGGTGGCGGTGCTTACTGGATGACCGAGCCGGGCGCACCGGCCTCGATCGGCTCGGCGGTCAGCAGCCCGGCGTTGATCTCGCGCAGCGCGATCGACAGCGGCTTCTCGTGGACGTGGGTGTCCACGAGCGGGCCGACGTACTCCAGCAGGCCCTCGGAGAGCTGGGAGTAGTAGGCGTTGATCTGCCGAGCGCGCTTGGCCGCGTAGATAACCAGGCTGTACTTGGAGCCGGCGGCGTCGAGCAGCTCGTCGATCGGCGGGTTGATGATGCCTTCGGGCTCAGTGGCGGACACGCGTGAGGACTCCTGTCGCAGCAAGAACATTTCTGGGTCTGCACTGGGTCTGCACGACCCGGACGTACAAGGATAACAGTTCCGGCGCCCCCGACCTGCCGATCCGGTGATTACACCACCGCCGGCTAGTCCTGGGACTGCGCCCCGGTCACCAGCGCCACCAGCTCGTCGGCGGCCGCCTCGACTGTCGTGTTCACGATCGTGACGTCGAACTCGCTCTCGGCGGCCAGCTCCACCCGGCC
>Ga0207695_10003126_pt1 | contig 23682 bp, 16 predicted proteins | sample KBSC54metaG_FD_184354 | JGI IMG/M metagenome (GOLD analysis project Ga0207695, IMG submission 184354) | Corn rhizosphere microbial communities from Kellogg Biological Station, Michigan, USA - KBS C5-4 metaG (SPAdes) (version 2) | ecosystem: Host-associated > Plants > Roots > Rhizosphere > Soil...
GGCCCAGGCGTCGTCGTGGGTGAAGCCGGTGAAGACCAGGCTGTCTTCTTGGGCGAGGAGTTCGTCGAGTGGGGGGAAGTCGGTCACGGGTCGAGTTAATCAACGCTGTTGATTAACAGTCAACCGATGCGCACAGGGCTCCCGCAGCCACCTGGCCGCTGTGCGGCTCAGGCGTTGGCGGCGGCCGGCTCGACCCACACCGCGCTCCCTGGCAGCCACACGCTCAGCAGCGCCCCGCCGCCCGGGGCCCGCGCCGCCTCGACCCGGCCGCCGTGGATCGTCGCGATGTGGAGCACGATCGCGAGGCCGAGGCCGGAGCCGGGCGTCGAGCGTGCCTCCTGCGAGCGGTAGAAGCGTTCGAAGACGTGGGTGAGGTCCTCCTCGGCGATGCCCGGGCCCTGGTCGGCCACCTGCAGGAGGCCGCCGGCGAGGGTGACGGTGATCGTGCCGGCCTCCGGGGAGAACTTCCGGGCGTTGTCCAGGAGGTTCGTCACGAGGCGTTCGAGCGCGGTGGCGTCGCCTTGCAGGTGCCAGGGTTGCAGCCGCAGGTCGTACATGATCCGCGGCGCGCGCCGCTGGACCCGCTCCACGGCGCGCTCGACGACGTTGACCAGGTCCAGGTGCTCTATCGTGTGCGCCGGCTGCTCGTCGCGGGAGAGTTCGACGAGGTCGGAGATGAGCATCGAGAGCTCCTCCATCTGCGCGCGCACGTCGTTCAGGAGCGCGACCTGTTCCTCGGGCGGCAGGCGGGCGTCGTCGGGGGCGGCCGCGACCTGCGCGAGGAGGTCGAGGTTGGTCCGGATGGAGGTCAGCGGCGTGCGGAGTTCGTGCCCTGCGTCGGCGACGAGGCGCTTCTGGTGCTCGCGCGAGCGGGCCAGGGCTTCGAGCATCGTGTTGAAGGTGCGCGTCAGCTGTGCGATCTCGTCGTCGCCCTTGACCGGCAGGTGCGTGAGGTCGCCGGTGCGGGCGATGTACTCGGTCGCCTGCGAGAGCCGCACGACCGGCCGCAGCGCCCCGCGCCCGATCGTCAGGCCCGCGAAGGCCGCCAGCCCGATGCCGAGCAGGCCGACGACGACCGAGATCGTGGCGATGGTGTTCAGCGCCGACTCGGTCGGGGCCAGCGAGGTCGAGAAGACGAGCGCCGAGGGCTGCGGGCTGTCCGGGGAGCCGTCGGCGTAGGTGTTGTGGATGGCGTAGACGCGGTAGTCCACGCCGTTGTAGTTCAGGGTCCGCAGCGACGTCTGGCCCTGATGCGCGGCCACGGCGACCTCCGGGGGCCCGAAGGGGGCCCACACCTGGTACGTGGCCAATATCTCGCCGGGCCGGCCGTCCGGCCCGAGCCGCTGCAGCTGGAGGTTCTGCGGCTGGTGGGACGTGCCGTCGGCGTAGACCAGGCTCTCCTGGTAGCCGGAGCTGGCCAGCAGCTCCCGGGCCGCGTCGAGGTACGCCGGGGAGAACATCTCCAGCGGCATCGCGGTGAAGACCGTCGCGCGCTGTTCGAGCTGATCGTCCATCCGGTTCATGATCGTCCGGCTGATCGCCAGGTAGCCGATCAGGGCGCACAGAGCCACGGAGAGCCCGACCGCCGCCACGACCGAGAGGGTGATCCGGGATCGAAACGATCGCCGACTGAGCCAACCGCCGTCCCTGCGCATGCGCAGAGCCTGGGGCGCCGCGCTGAGAGCCGGCTGAGATCCGGCCGTGAGGAAGGTGAGGAAGGTGCGGGAAGGACTCCGGACGCGTCCGGCGGCGGCAGGACACCGCGGGACGCGTCCGGAGCCGGAGACCCGAGCTGTGAACCAGACTCCTTAGAGCCCGTTCTCCAGCAGGGCCTGGATCGCCTTGGTGCGCTCCTCGACGTGGTGGGTGTTGGTGTCCGACTTGTGGTCGAACGTCAGCACCCCGTCGGCGAACGTGATCCCCGTGGGGCTGAAGTACTCGCCGCTGTTCTTGATGATGATCTGCGACACGCCCTCGCGCAGCGCGTCCTTGCCCATGGCGTCGGCGCCGATGGCACCGAGCGCGTCCACCAGCGGCGTGAAGTACACGTCGGGGAAGTACTCGGCGTACCGGTCGGCGTAGTCCGGGACGGCCAGCTCGTCCCACGCCACCTCGACCGGCACGTCGAAGCCGGCCGCCTCGTCGATGCGCGCCTTCCAGCCGGGGAAGTCCTCGTTCTTGAACCGCTCGGCGCTGCGGCGTTCTGCCAGGCCCATCCGTTCCTCCGAATTGCGTGGTGCTGTTGCTTTGGGAGCCCTGAGTTTCGCGTGCTCGCGGACGAGCCGCATCGGCGAAACCACTTAGCAGACCACGCAATCGCCGGTTACGTGCGGCCGTCGTCGAGCAGCGCGCGCGTCAAAGCGGCACGGTTCGGCACGTCGAGCTTGCGGTAGACCTGCCGCAGGTGCGACTCCACGGTCCGCACGCTCAGGAACAGCCGCTCGGCGATCGCGGTGTTGGTCATGCCCGTGCTCACCAGGTCCGCGATCTCGCGCTCGCGCACCGACAGCAGCGCCGACGTCGACTGCGGATCCGGCTGGGCGTCGGTCATGGCGTCCAGCCGCAGCCGGAGCCGGGCGACCTCCTTCAGCAGCCGCGCCGAACCGCACTGCTCGGCCACCAGAGCGACCCGGTCCAGCCGGCCGGCCACCTGATGCATCTGCCCGGCGTTCAGCGCGAACTCGGCCACCGCCAGCAGCGTGCGGCACACCTCGATCCGCTCGCCGCGCGTCGTGAACTCCCGGACCACGTCCTGCGCCCGCGTCAGCGCCGCGTCGTAGTCGCCGGCCGCCGCGTACGCCCACATCCCGGCCCGCAGCGCGAAGGCGCGCAGCGTCGAAGGATCCTGCGGAGCCTTGGCGGCAGCGGCGGCCCAGTACGCGGCATCGGCCGCGTCACCGACGGCCAGGGCGGCCTCGGCCAGGGTGTCGCACCAGCGGGGGCGGCGCCACGGGCTGATCCGCGACAGGTCCTCCCCGGCGGCTTCGAGCAGCAGCGAGCGGGAGCGCGCCGGCTCGCCCAGGAACAGGACCAGCTCGGCCTGGAAGCAGCGGACCGCCAGGGCCCAGCTGGTGGTCGAGTCGCTGGCGAGCACCAGCGAGCGGTGCGCCTCGGCCCGCACCTGCTCGGCGTCGCCGGGCGCGTCGCGCCAGTACAGCGTGGCGCCGCGCAGGTTCGCCGCGACCGCCTCCTCGGCGACGTTGCGGCCGCCGTGCTCGTTGAGCTGGTCGTGGGTCCGGGCGACGCGGTCCAGGGTGACCAGGGCCTGGTTCAGCTTGCCGAGTCGGCACTGGGAGTTGGCCAGGACGGTCAGCAGGGAGGCGTCGAGGTAGGTCTGGCCGGTGCGGCGGCCCAGGATCTCGGCGCGGGCCAGGTGGCGTTCGCTGTCGCTCAGGCGGCCGAGCAGTCCCTCTGTCATACCCAGTTGGAGCGACGCGGCGAGGTTCGTCAGCAGCGTGCTGTCACTGGCGGCGTCGATGAGCTCGGCGGCTCGCGTGGCCCGGTTCACGGCGGTGGCCTCGTCGCCGGTGAACAGGTGCCCGAGCGCCGACTGCGCCAGGGCGTGGGCCTCGCCGACGGGGTCGCCGTGCCGGGCGGCGATGGCCGCGGCGGTCTCGGCGTGCGCCCGGGAGGTCTCGTAGTCCTGCATGTCGTAGGCGGTGTCGGCGACTTCGGCGTGCAGCGCCGCGGCGGTCGCCGAGTCGGTCTCGGCCAGGGCCGCCAGTCCGGAGCGGGCCAGGGCGCCGGCCTCGACGTACCGGCCGAGGCGCCGCTCCAGCCGGCTGGAGTCCAGGGCGGCCCCGTCGGGGCGGTCCGGTCCGGCCGCGCGCAGCGCGTCGAGCAGGGCCCGGCCGTCGGAGAACTCGCCGGACAGCAGGCGGGCCCGGGCCAGGAGCACCTGCGCCTCGTGCGCGTGGTCGTTGCCCTGCTGACCGGCCGTCAGCAGCGGCAGAGCGGCTTGCAGGTATTCGGCTGCCGTGGCCGGTGAGGAGTAGATCGCGCCGCGAGCCGCCGCGATCAGGGTCGTGAGGTGCTCGGGGTTCTGCGGATCCGGGGCGCGGGTGATGTGCCGGGCCCGGTGGTCGACCGGGGCGGCGCCTTCGGCGAGCGCGTTCGCGGCCCGGCGGTGCAGGGCGGAGCGCAGGCTCGGTTCGAGGCGTTCGTAGACGGCGTCGCCGACGACGCGGTGGCGCAGCGCGAGGCACGGACCGCGTTCGGCGGGGCGGATCAGGTCGACGGCGGTGAGCTGGTCCAGCGCTCGGGCGGCCGCTGCTTCGTCGAGGTCTGCGACCTCGGCCAGCAGCGCCACGGAGAACGGCTCGGCGATCACGGCGGCGGCCCGCATCACTGCCAGGGCGTCGGAGTCCAGACCGGCCAGCTCCCCGAAGATCGAGGCGCCGGCCTCGGCGGTGGCGCCGGTGTCGCGCAGGGCGCACAGGACCTTGATGTACTGCGGATTCCCGGCCGCCTGGCGGTGGATCTCGTCGGCGTCGGGGCGCTCGCCGAGCAGGCCGGCGGCCTGGTCGCGGGTGAGCGGGTCCAACGACGCGAGCTGGAGCAGGCCGGCCGAGGCGTCGGCGAGCATGGCGGCGGTGCCGGGGGCGAGCTGGCGGCGCCGGTAGGCCAGGACGCACAGCACCGGGTCGTTCGCCGTGAACCGCAGCAGCCGGGCGACCAGACCCGCCTCGTCCTCGCCGAGCAGATGCAGGTCGTCGACGGTGACCAGCGCCGGCCGGCCGGCGGCGGCGTGGCCGCGGACGGCGTCGACGACGTGCATGCAGGCGGCACGCAGGCCGGGGCTCTGGATCAGATCCGCACCGCGGGCAGCGACCACCGCCACGCCTGCCGCGCGGGCCTTGTTCGCCGCCGCCCACAGCAACGCGCTCTTGCCCATGCCGGGCTCGCCTGCCAGCGCCAGTGCCGCCCCGGTGCCGGCCAGCAGCTCGTCAAGGGCTGACCCCAGGGTGGCCAGGTGCCACTCACGCCCGATGAGAGTGTCGACCATGCGGTGAGCCTACGGGTTGAAGCCATGTCGGCGCCCGCGTGGTTGCGCCAGTGGCCATTAGGCTGGTTCGGCTCGCCTTGACCGTGCGCACGATGGAGTGATCCGTTGACTGTCAAAGACGCGGATATCGCCCGCGCTCTCGTCTCCGTGTTGGGTGCCGACCACGAGGTCGTGGCCGAGCGGCTGCGGGCCGAGCCCGGGGGCGTGCACTGCGCGCGGCTCGCCGGCGGGGAGCGGATCTGGGTCGTCAGCCGGTACGAGGATGTGCGGAGCCTGCTCGCCGATCCGCGCCTGGCCCTGAACAAGAAGGCGTCGCTGGCCGGGTACGAGGGTTTCGGGCTGCCGCCCGCGCTGGAGGCGAACCTGCTGAACCTGGACGGCGAGGACCACGCGCGGTTGCGGCGTCTGGTGTCGTCGGCGTTCACCGCGCGGCGGGTGGAGGGGCTTCGTGAGCTGATTCAGGCGCGGGCGGATGCGCTGATCGACGGGATTCCTGCTGAAGCCTCCGAGGGCGGCGTGGCGGATCTCGTCGCCGCGTTCGCCGCGCCGCTGCCCATCGCAGTGATCTGCGACCTGCTGGGCGTCCCCGGGGAGCAGGGCGCGACGCTGCGCGGCTACACGCAGGTGCTGCTCGCGCCTGGCGAGTTCGGGCCAGCCGAGGTGGCCGGGACGATGCGCGGCATCATCGGCCTGCTGGCGGGCCTGCTCGCCGCCAAGCGGGACGAGCCGGGCGACGACCTGCTCTCGGCGATGATCGCGGCCCGCGACGGCGCCGACCGGCTGTCGGAGGACGAACTGCTGTCGCTGGCGTTCCTGATCCTGTTCGCGGGCTATGAGAATTCGGTGCACGTGATCAGCGCGGCCACGGCTCGGTTGCTCGCGGACCCCGCCGCCGTCGAAACGATCCGTCAGCAGGCAGATCCGCATGCCCCGGCCATGACCGCGATGGTCGAGGAGATCCTCCGCCGCGACCAGCCGGGCACCACGGCGATCCGCCGCTTCCCGACCGAGGACATCGCGCTCGGCGACGGGGTCGTGATCCCGGCCGGCGACACGGTCCTGCTGTCGGTGAGCTCGGCGAACCGCGATGCGCAGGCAACGGCACCGGGAGCGGGCCACGTCACCTTCGGGCAGGGCGTGCACTACTGTCTCGGCGCGCCGCTGGCCCGGCTCGAAGTACGCATCGCGCTGTGGACGTTGCTGAACCGCCTTCCGGACCTGGCTTTGGCCGTCCCTCCGGAAGAGCTGGTCTGGCGGTCGAGCCACCGGCAGCGTTCACTGGCCGCGCTGCCGGTGGTGGTCGGGAAGGTGCTTCCCGTGTCTTCGCCCGAGTGACCGGGGGACCGGGGAACCGGTCTAGGAGCCCGACAACCGCGGCAGCACCCGATGCGGATCGCCGTCACTGCTGCGCTCGACCAGCAGCGCGGCCGACCCGAGCACCTGCGGGTCGGGCATTCTGGCTACCTCAGGGTCCTTGTTCGCATACGGGAACAGCGACAGTACGTGCTGCATCGCCGCGAGCCGCGCGCGCTTCTTGTCGTTGCTCTTGATCACCGTCCACGGCGCGTCGGCGGTGTCGGTGTAGAAGAACATCGCCTCCTTGGCGTCTGTGTACTGCTGCCAGCGCTCCAGGGAGGCCAGGTCCATCGGGCTCAGCTTCCACTGGCGGACCGGGTCCACCTGGCGTATCAGGAACCTGGTGCGCTGCTCGGCCTGGGAGACGGAGAACCAGAACTTCACCAGCGTGATGCCGTCGCGGACCAGCATGCGCTCGAACTCCGGGGCCTGGCGCATGAACTCCAGATACTCCGCCGGATCGCAGAAGCCCATGACGCGCTCGACGCCGGCGCGGTTGTACCAGGAGCGGTCGAACATCACGATCTCGCCGGCGGCCGGCAGGTGGGTCACGTAGCGCTGGAAGTACCACTGCGTGCGCTCGCGCTCGGTGGGCTTCTCCAGGGCGACGACCCTGGCGCCGCGCGGGTTGAGGTGCTCGGTGAACCGCTTGATCGTGCCGCCCTTGCCCGCCGCGTCGCGGCCCTCGAAAAGGATCACCAGGCGCCCGCCGGTCTCCTTGACCCAGTTCTGGAGCTTCAGCAGCTCGATCTGCAGCAGTCGCTTGTCGTACTCATAACGCGTGCGGTCCAGGCGCTCGCGGTACGGGTAGTCCTGGCGCCAGGTGTCCACCGGCACGCCGTCGGCGTCGATGAGGATCGGATCGTCGTCGTCCGCCTCCTCGATGCGCAGACCGCCGATATCGGTCACGTCGGCGAGCGCCCAGGAGGGCTGCCCGTTGCGGGAGTCGAGGGACTGCAGGGGGTCGGTGTCGGGGGACGGCGATTCGGTCGGTTCATCACTCACAGGGGCAATATCGCGAACGAGTTCGCCCGCTGATCGACCGCGCGCCGAACGTTGGGTTAACGCCCGTGAACGCAGCCCTGGACTACGTTAGCCTGTCCCCCACGCCACCGAAGGGACGGAAAGCCGGCCATGGACGAGACCACAGCAAGGCTGGGGGAAGACCCGCTGGCCCCGGACTGGGTGCCGCCGGAGATCGACACGACCAAGGCCCACCCGGCGCGCATCTACGACTTCTTCCTCGGCGGCAAGGACCATTTCGACGTCGACCGGCAGGCGGGCGAGGTCGTCCTCAAGGTCATCCCCACCGCCCGCGAGATGGTCCAGGAGAACCGCGCGTTCCTCGGCCGCGCCGTCCGCCACCTCGCCGAGGCCGGGATCACGCAGTTCCTGGACATAGGCACCGGCATCCCGGGTCCGGGCAACACCGGCGACGTCGCCCGCTCGATCCACCCCGACGCGCGCGTGGTCTACGTCGACTACGACCCGGTCGTCGCCGTCCACTCCCGCGCCCTGCTGGCCGGCGCCGACCCGGCGCTGACCGCCATCGTCGTGGCCGACGTCCGCGAACCCGACTCCGTGCTCAGCAACAAGGCCGTCCACGACGTCCTCGACTTCGACCAGCCGATCGCCGTCCTCATGGTCGCGCTCCTGCACTTCATCAAGCCCGACGAAGACGCCCACGGCATCGTCGCGGCCTTCCGCGATGCCCTGCCGCCCGGCAGCGCCGTGGTCATCTCGCACGGCACCGACGGCGGCGACCCCGAGACCTCCGCCGAGGCGCGCAAGGGCTGGGACAACGCCACGTCGCAGTTCACCGTTCGGGACCGTAAGGAGATCACGGCCTTGTTCGACGGGCTCGATCTCATCGAGCCGGGTGTGGTGAACGTGCCGCTGTGGCGGCCGCAGGGGGCGGCTCGGGAGGACTGGGCCGATATCTGGTTCGACGGCGGGGTCGGGTTCAAGAGGTAGCGGTTTCAGACGTCGCAGATGGCCCTTGACCCTTCACGCTCTCATTCATACATTCACGCATCATCTGTATGAATGAGTGGAGCGGGCGATGGCCAGAGGAACGGCAGTCGTGCTGGGCGGCAGCGTCGCAGGGCTCTGCGCCGCCGGGGTGCTCGCTCGGCACTTCGAGCGCGTGGTCGTGCTGGAGCGGGATCGGCTGTCGCCGGAGGCGGAGCATCGGCGGGGCGTGCCGCAGAGCAAGCATCCGCACTTCCTGCTGAACTCCGGGCGCCGGGCGATCGGGGACATCTTCGCAGGGTTCGAGGACGCGCTGATCGCGGCGGGCGGGATGCTGCTGATGCCGTCGATGGACGCCGCGTATTGCGAGAACGACGGCTGGGCGCCGCGCAAGAGCGGGTCGATGACGATGGTCTACAGCTCGCGGGTGCTGATCGAGCGGGTGTTGCGCGACAAGGTGCGGGAGCTGCCTGCCATCGAGCTGCGGGAAGGCGTGACGATCACCGGGCTGCGATCTGTCGGCGGCGGTACTGCCGATGGTCATGTCACAGGGGTCGAATATCGAACAGCCGATGGCGACGAGACCCACATCATGTCCGACCTGATCGTCGACGCCATGGGGCGCGGGTCGTCGGTCGTGGACTGGCTCGGCGCCGCCGGCTGGGCCGTACCGCCGGAGAAGACCCTCGACGCCAAGGTCACCTACTCCTCGCGCTGGTACGACCTGCCGCCGGTCGGCGAGCGGCCGGCGGCGTGGTGGTGGAAGCATCTGGTCATCACGCCGACTCAGGACTCCGGCACGCACCCCGCCGAGCACGAGTTCCTCAGCAACTTCTTCCCGATCGAGGGCGATCGCGCCATCGTCTGCATGGGTTCTTGGGGCGTCCCCATGCCGCGCGACGTCGAGACCTTCGAGACCGCGGCGGACCAGGTGCGCGCGACGTCCTTCGGCGCGGCGACGCGGGCTTGCACGCCGGTGTCGCCGGTGCACCTGACGCGCGCGACGGGCAACAAGTGGCGCCGGTTCGACCTGCTCGACGTGCCGCCGATCGGCTTGGTGTGCGTCGGGGACTCGATCTGCGCGTTCAATCCGTTCTACGCCCAGGGCATGAGCTCGGCCGCCCGCTCGGCGCTGATCCTCGGCGACATGCTGCGCGAATATGAGGTCTGCGACACCGCGTTCTTCCGGGAGTTCCTCACCCGCCAACGGAAATCGCTCGCCGTGCCGTGGATGCTCGCGATGGCCCGCGACCAGGCGTACGACTTCGCCACCGGCACGGAGATCCCGCCGCGCTGGCGCCGCCGGCTGGCCGCGCGCCTCAGCTGGCCGGTCTTCAACGCCATCAACGCCGCCAGCCGCGAGGACGCGTACGTCGAGCGGACGTTCGCGCAGGTCTTCAACCTCGACAAGTCGCTGCGGCAGCTCGCCACCGATGTACGGTTCTGGTTCGGCATCGCCCGGTACAAGCTGCGGCAACGGCTCGGGCGCACGGTCGTGCCGGGCGGGTTCGATCAGCGCCAGGATCCGCCGGGAACCGATTACACCCGATACGCCGGCGTGTGAGGCAAGGGGGCTGCGGTGAGCCAAACCTGTGATCCGACGGCGGAGCGCATCGCCGAAGGGCTCGGCTTCTCGTGCCGGCACGCCGAGCCGGTCGTGAGCGTCCGCAATCCGTTGCACCTGAGCAGCGGCACGATGCCGTTTCTGGAGATGCTCATCGTCGGAGGCGCTGTGTTCGCACTCTGGCATGCGTGGCGACGGTGGCGGCGCGAGGGCGATCCGGCAAACCTGACGCTGTGGTTCGCCTCGGTCGTCTACCTGGCCGTGATCGAACCGCCGCTGTATTTCCCCGGGTGGTTCGGGCTCGAGAAGCAGGTCGGTTTCATCTTCTCGCACAATGTTTTCACCGTGCAGTTCATGTACAACCGGCTGCCGCTGTACATCGTGGCGTTCTATCCGGCGCTATCGCAGCTTGCTTATGAGCTGGTTCGGGCACTCGGGGTGTTCGCGCGGCGAGGCGCGTTCGCCGGTGCGCTGGCCGTCGCCTTCGTCTGCCAGGTGTTCTACGAGATCTTCGACCAGCTCGGGCCGCAACTGCGGTGGTGGGCTTGGAACCCGGACAACACGAAGGTCAACCAGCCCGCCTTGGCTTCGGTACCGATGAGCAGCATGTTCTTGTTCGCTTCAGTCTCCTTTTCGGGGCTGGCTTATCTCGTTGTCCGGCTGACGAGCAGCGGACCGAGATCCGGCTTCGGCATCACCTGGCGCTCCATCGTCGCCGGAGCTTTGGCGCCGCTGGCGATGCTCATCGCGGGCGCGCCTGCCGGTGCTTTCCAAGGCGATGGACACCTAGGCGTTCAAAGGGCGATCATCAGCGCCGAACTCACCGTCGTGTGGGCCCTCGGCCTCTATCTGCTGATCGACGCCTGGCGCGCGCCGCGGCCTGGTCACGTACCCGCGACGCTGTTCGCCCGCGCCTATCCTCCGATCTACCTCAGCGTCCTCATAGTCCTGTGGCTGGTAGCGCTGCCCGCCTACTTCGACGCGACCCACGGCGTCACGAGGCAGGGAACACCGATCGGCAGCCTGTGGTACTCCACGCTGTGCGCGGCCGCGGCGACCGGCGTCATCCTCGTGGCACGCCGCACGTCGTCCGAAGGCGACCCGGTAAGGTCCTGAGGCCATGGCACACCATGGCTGGGCCGGCCGCCCTCCGGCATCGGAAGCCGAGGCCCGGCAACGGATCGTCGACGCGACCGCCCGCTGCGTGGACCGGCACGGCGCGGCCAAGACGACCCTGTCGGACGTCGCGACCGAACTCGGCGTCACCCGCCAGACCGTCTACCGCCACTTCGCCCGCGTCAGCGACATCATCGCCGAGGTCGCGGCCCAGGGCGCCGACGCCTTCGTGGACCGCCTCGTCGCGCACCTGCGGGACATCACCGACCCGGCGCGGGCCGTCGTCGAGGGCATGATCTTCTGCATCCGCACCATCCCCGCCGAACCCCGCGTCAGTCTCCTGCTCCACCTCGACGACACCGACGCCTTCACCCGCGGCGCCACCACCAGCACCACCATCGCCTACGGCGCCCGCATGCTCCGCCGCTTCACCGTCGACTGGCAAGCCGCCGGCATCACCGACACCGACCTCCTCGGCCTCGCCGAAATGATCATGCGCCTCCTCTCCTCGTTCCTCCAGCACCCCGGAAGCACGCCGCAGGACGAGGTGCAGTTGCGGGCTTTGCTGGAGCGCTGGTTGGCGCCGGCTCTGCGTGGCCAGAACGCTGTCACACACCCAAGCTAGATTCGCCGCCATGACAGAGACCGGCAGCCCCACACCCCCACCCTTCTCGGGCCGCCTGAGCGATCCCGACGTCCCCCTCCTCCAGGAGCACTTCCGCGACCTCACTCACTGGGTGATCGGCGACGCCGTCGGCGACCACCTGACCGCCGCCCAACACGACGCGCTCGCCGAGGAGATCGCCGTGGTGCTCGCCTCCAGCCTGGCTCCGGCGCTGCGTCGCGAAGTCGAGGCGCAGGCTGAGAAGGCGATCGCGCGGCTGCAAAAGGGCCCGGTGTCGTTCGACGGAGACCACCAGGTCCAGGTCGACGGGTTCGGCACGGCGGAGCTGGTGAAGCTGATCGATGCGGTCGGGCGGCTGGTCGAGGCCGGTGTCGGGAACGCTATCTGGGTTCTGCACGAGACCCACCGGCGGACGCTCTACAACGCGCACGACTTCTGGCTCGCCAAGAACGGCAAGTCAGATATCGAGACCGACGCCGAGAGCGAGACCGAGACCGACGCCACCGCGTGACCCAGTAACCCCGTCGCATTCGGTTGACTACTTACTGTCGGATTCACCGGGCATCATCGCCGCCTAAATGCCACAATACGAGCATGGACTCGATCGACGCGGCCGAGCTCGCCCTGAGCCTGCCCGAAGTGGACCCCAGCCGGCCGAGCGTCGCGCGGATCTACGACTTCTGGCTCGGCGGGTCGCAGAACTTCGAGGCCGACCGGGAGGCCGGGCGGCGGGCCGCCGAGGCGATGCCGACGCTGCCGACGTGGGCGCGGGCGAACCGGGTGTTCCTGCGGCACGTCGTCGGGGAGCTGGTCGGCACCTACGGCATCCGGCAGTTCCTCGACCTGGGGTCCGGCGTGCCGACGGTCGGCAACGTGCACGAGATCGCGCAGGCCGCCGACCCGGGCGCGACGGTCGTCTACATCGACATGGACCCGGTCGCCATCGCGCACGCCCGGGCGCTGCTCGCCGGCCACCCCACCGTGCACGCGGCGCTGGCCGACCTGCGCGAGCCGCGCGTCGTGCTGGAGCACCCGGTGGTGCGCGACGCCATCGACTGGGACGAGCCGGTCGCCGTGCTGATGTTCGCGGTGCTGCACTTCATCGCCGACGACGACGAGGCCGGGCGGATCGTCCGGGCTTTCACAGAGCCCTGCGTGCCGGGCAGCCACCTCGCCATCTCCCACGGCGGTTTCGACCACGCCGATCTGGAGGCGCAGCAGAACGCGGCCCGGGACTACATGAAGGTCACCGGCGTCCCGTTCACGCCCCGCCGCGCCGAGCAGATCGCCCCCTGGCTGGACGGCCTGGAGATCCTGCCGCCGGGCCTGGTCAACGTCGACGTCTGGCTGCCGGGCCTGCGCGTCGGCGGCAACCCGGCGCCGCCCAGCCTCGGCGTCCTGGCCCGGAAGTAGCGGCCCGGAAACCGGCCCTGTCCCTCTTCGAACGGCATGTCTATAGTGCGACCCCGTGACGGCGCAATTTTCCCAAATCGCCACGATCGAGGAGCCACCCATGAGCGAGCCGCCTGCCACCCGGAATCTCGCCAGACCCCTGACTCCGTTCCCGCCCCATCTGCTGGCGCAGATGCGCCCGGAGTTGCCGACCCTGTTCGCCGAGATCGTGCGCGAGATCTGCGCCACGATCCCCGGCTACGGAGAGTTGCTCGACGGACCGTACGGCACCCTCATCAAGGACAACGTGCAGCGCAACCTGGCCACCTTCTTCGCCCGCGCGGCCAACCCGGACCTGGCCTCGCCGGAGCGCGACGAGCTGTGCCGAGCCGCCGGCCGGCTGGAGGCGCTGAACGGCCACAGCATGGACCGGCTGCACACCGCCTACCGCATCGGCGTGCAGGTGACGTGGCGCCGGTTCATCAAGGTGGCGCGGCGGAACAACATCCCGATGCCGGTCATGTCGGCGTTCGTCGACACGCTGTTCGGCTTCGTCGACGAGATGGCGACGCTGGCCCGCGAGGGGCACAGCGAGGCCAAAGCGCAGTCCGCGCGACAGCTCGACGAACGCCGCACCCTCCTGCTGCGCCGGCTGGTGCAGACCTCGCCGATCACCGGCGGCGATCTGGCCGATCTCGCCGGGCAGGCCGCGTGGAAGGTCCCTGACACCGCGACGCCCATAGCCCTGACCCCCGGCGCCGACGTACTGCGCGGCGCACTGCCGAACGGCGTCCTGGCCGACCTCGGCGGGCCCCGGCCACACCTGCTGGTCCCCGGGACGTTGGACGGCGAGCGGGAGCAGATGATCCTGACCGCGCTGGTCTCGGGACGCGGCGCCGCCGGTCTGACCGTGCCTTTGGCCGAGGCTCCGCATTCGCTGCGCTGGGCTCGGCAGATGCTGGCTTCGAACCCGGGCTCGAAACTGGAGCGCGTCGAGGACCGGCTCCTGGATCTGTGGCTGATGACCGACCCGGACCTGGCCCGTCACCTCGCCGCCCGGCAACTCGCGCCGCTCGACACCATGACGGCGGCCCGGCGGGCACGCACCCAGGAGACGCTCCTGGCCTGGCTGTCCTCGCGCGGCAACGTCGAGCAGATGGCGAAGGCACTCCAGGTCCACCCCCAGACGGTCCGCTACCGCATGCGAGGCATCGACAAGGATCTGGGTCCCCTGCTCGACGATCCCGAGTGGCGCCTCACCACGGAAATCGTGCTGCGCCAGCAGTTGCTCAGCCCACGTACGTCCGCACCAGCGCCGCCAGGCGATCAGCAGCAGCCCGCGAACCACCGGCAGCCCTGAAGGAATCACGGATCCGCGCCGCACCCGCCCGGTACCGCGGATCGTTCAGCACCGCGTCGAGCGCCCCGCCGATCTGCGACGCCCCGGCCCGGTCGAACCGCGCCCGCACGCCGGCGCCGGCCCGCACCACCTGCTCGGCGACGATCGGCTGATCGTCCCGGATCGGTGCGACGACCAGCGGCACGCCGAAGGCCAGCGCCTCGCAGACGGTGTTGTGGCCGCCGTGGCAGATCACCGCGTCCGCAGCGGCGATGATCTCCTGCTGCCGCGCGTAAGCCACGGTCCTGACGTTGGCGGGCGGACGCGGGATCAGTCCTTGCGGATCGGCCAGCACAGCCTGAAGGCCCGGTCGGTCGCCGAGGGCCTGCGCGCAGGCGGCGAGGAAGCGTCCGCCGGCTTCGGCGTTGACCGTGCCCAAAGCCGCGTAGACCAACGGCTTGGCCGGATCGATGAGCGGCATGGCAGCTTGGCTCCCCGGATCCGAAGGCGGCAGCGACGGCCCGACGAACGCCACCGGCGCCTGAACGTGCGGCGTTCCGGCCAGCTCCGGCGTCGTGAAGGCGAGGACCAGATAGGGCGAGAACCGAAGATCGCCAAGCGAATCAGAACCGCCATAGCGCCGACGCAGGTCGGCCATCAAAGCGTCCAGCCACGCCGCCACCTTCGGCATCCCGGCCAACGGATCGGACAACTCAGAGGACGTGCTCGCCGACGTCGCCCACGGCAGCCCGGACCGCTCGGCGACCAGTGCGCCGGCCAGGGCCTGCTGATCGACGACCAGCACGTCGGGCCGGAAGGCGGCGACCGCACCCTCCACCTCCGGCACCATCGCCTCGGCCAGCGGCACCAGGAAGTCGGTCCACAGCGAGCGCAGCGCAGCGAAGCCGCGCTGCTCCGGCGGCCGGGATCGCAGCTTCTGCCCGTCCCCGACCCACATCACCTCCTCACCCCGCGAGCGCAGCCGCTCGGCGACGCCGATCAGCGGGGCGATGTGCCCCGTCAAGGGCGGCACGACGAACAGAAACCGCGTCACGACGCCCGGCTCCCCGCCCGGTCCCCGGGGCTCCCCGTCCTGTCCCCGGTCCTGGGCGTCCACTCGGGTTCGAGCTCTGCGATCCAGTCCAACAGCGGACCGCGCAGCGCGTGATGCCGTTCCACCAGGACCGAATGGCCCTGATCCGGGATCACCACGGTGCGACACGAAGGCAGCAGCGCCTGCATCGCCATCGGCTCCTCCGCCTGGAATCCCTCGCCGCCGACGACCGACAACACCGGGCAGGCGATCGCCGCCACCTCCTGCTCGGTCAGCGGCGGGTCGGCGGCCACGTCCTCGATGAGCGTCGTGGACCGGATCACCGCCGCCGCGACGCGGGTGAGGCGCTGGTAGTGCGAGCCGAAGTTCCGGCCGACCCAGTCCAGGTAGTACTCGTCGTCCATGGCCTCGATGACGTCGCGCATCGTGCCCCCCATGCGCTCGACCCACCGCGCCGTGGCGGGCTCGGCCTCGATGGCCACCACGCTGGCCACCCGCTCGGGGTTCCGGGCGGCGTAGCTGAGCGCGACGGTCCCGCCGAAACTGTTGCCGATCAGGTGGATCCGGCGGTCGTCGCCGTTCTCCGCCAGCACCGCGGTCAGGTCTTCGACGAAGTCGCCGAGCCGGTAGCCCTGGTTCGGACGCTCGGAGCGGCCGTGCCCGCGCAGGTCGTAGGTGAGGACGTCGAGTCCTGATTCGGCCAGCGGCGGGGCCAAGGTGAGGTAGAAGCTCGCGAGGCTGTCGTAGCCCAGGCCGTGGACGCACACCACGAGCGGCGCCGGCCCCTGCGGGTCGACGGCGCGCAGCGACTGCACATGGGTGCGCAGGCCGTTGGCGAGGATCATCGACATCGTCTACTCCCCCGCACTCGAAGCAGCCGAAGCACCCGAGGCACCCGAGGCACCCGAGGCACCCGAAGCAGCGGCGACTGCCAAGGCGTCCAGGACGAACTCCGCCAGTGCGCCGACCGTGAGCTTGATGACGTCGTCGATCTCCTGGTCGGCGAGGTAGACCGCGAGGTTGACGGCCTCGCCGTAGCGCTCGCTGAGCCCGGCGCCGATGTTGACCAAATCAATGCTCTCCAAGCCCAGCTCGTCGGTGAGCGAGGCGTCGGCTTCGATGGCGAAGTCGTCGTCGGGCTCCATCTGGAGGATCTCGCGGATGACGGCCCGCAGGTCGTCGAGGACCTGCGCCTCGGTCGGGGCGGGGACGGGGGTCATGGTCGCCTCCTGGCGTTCCAGCTGACGGTGTGGACGCGGCCGCCGGGGCCGGTGACGGGACAGGCGTCGGAGCAGCCCGCGGCAATGGGACAGCGGCCTTCCTCGACGCGGATGCGGGCTGTTCGGTCGCAATCGCTTGCCTGGACCAGAGCGACGCCGATCTCCCGGTTCGCGTCGGCCGCCACGTCGAGGGCGGGCAGCCGCAGACCGTTCCGGCCGCGCACTTGGCACCTGCCGTCTGGACCGTCGTCGAGTACCTCGATCTCGGCCGGGAACAGCGGGCCGTGGCCGTGGTCCCAGAGCCAGACACGGACTGCGTCTTTGACGACGACGCGGCGCAGCAGCCAGGACCGCTGCGCGGTGGGCGTCAGGCGACGATAGGCGGCACGTTCGGGCCCTGACAGGTACTTGCGGAGGTGGAACTCGCGGGAGGCGATGTCCGGCCAGGGTTCGACCAGCAGGTGCCATCCGCCGCTCTGCTGCTCGGCGAGGGTGTTCAGGCCCGCGAAGCGGTGCACGGCTCCGGTCTGCGGGCCGCCGGCGAAGCGGCGGTCGTGCCAGCCGGTCACGGTGATGAGGGCAACGCCGTCGAGGCCGGCGAGCCGCATGTCGGCGGTGATGGCATCGGTGGTCACGCCGGTGACCCGCACGGCGCACTCGACGTCCGTCCCGGCTGCCGGTTGCGGCGCGTGGAACGCGACCCGGCCGATCGAGGCCGGGAAGGCGATCCAGGATGCGGGGTGGTGCTCGATCACCCACTGCCCCAGGACCTGTCCGGCGCCGTCCAGCAGCGATCCGGGCGCGCTGGTCGGTCTCAGGACGGCGCGGATGCCCCGAGCGCTGACGCCGAGGGTGCGGGTGACGACCTGGAAGGCGGGCCCGTGGAACATCCACCGCTGTTCGTAAAGCTGGTGCGCGAGCAGCGCGGGTCTATGCTCCATAGGCTCTGCCGGCCAGGGCTCCGGCATGTCACTGGCCGGGCTTTCGCTCGCGAGCCGCACCACACCTTCGGCGTAGTCGCCGAGCGCGACGTGGACTCGGTCACCGTCCAGGGGTCGCACGGCCACGTCCACGGCCAGCGAAGGGGAGGCGGCGAGCCAGCGGTGGAACCGCACGTCGGCCAGTTCGACGGCGCGCCGGCCGGGACCGGCGAGTTCCGCGGCGGCGGCCATGTGGGCCAGCATCGTCGTGGCCGGGACGACGGGGCACCGGTCGTCCTCGTCGGGCCAGCCCGGACGCTGCGCGGCCAGGCAGTGGTCGAGCAGGTAGGGCATGGCGGCGGTGGAGATCGGAAGGACGGTGTCCAACGACTCAGGATGTGGATACGCCGGAGAGCCGGCCGACGACGGGTCGTCGGGGGTGTTCGCGGCCGTGGCGGCGGTCACCACCGCGACGACGGCTCCGGCGACCTCGGTCATCAGCAGGCTGAGTTCGGCCGCCAGCGGATCGGAGCGGCCGAGGTCCGCGAGCTGTTCGACCGTCGTACCAAGTGCCTTGGGACGGGTTGGTTCCAGCGGCGGCGCTTCGGTCCTCCCCTCGGCCCACAGCCCGACTTGCAACCGCAGCAGCTGCGCCAAGCCGGTACGGTTCGCGGCGTTGGCGGCGAGCGTCATGTGGTCCCGGCCGGCCAGGGTGTCGTCGACCAGGCCGGTGAGCTGTCCGGCGCCGACCTGGATGAACGCTCTGACACCGGCGTCGTGCAGCGCGAGAACGAGGTCCCTGAATCGCACCGGTTCCAGCAGATGACGGATGCACAGCGCGCGCACCGCATCGGAGTCTTCGGGGAAGGGTCTGCCTGTGGTGGCCGACCAGACCGGCACGCGCGCCGCGTGCACGGGCAGAGCCGGGACGCCCGAGGCGAACGGAGCGAGAAAGGGTTCGAGCATCGGGGTGTGGAAGCCGGAGCGGAACGGCAGGCGACGGCAGATGACTCCCGCTTGCCGCAGCGCGGTCATCAGCTGCCCGACGGGTTCCGGCGGTCCGCACACCACGGTCTGATGGGTGGCGTTCTCGTGCGAGAGCACGACGTCCGGATGCTCCCTCATCAAAGCCCTGACGCGCTCTGCCGGGCAGCCGAACACCGCGTAGTCGACGCCCGGGACCTGGAGCCGGTCCAGGTCGGTGGCGTGCAGCATGGCGTCGAGGTCGTCCTGGGCGATGACGCCGCCGGCGATCATCGCGTTCCATTCGCCGACACTGTGCCCGGCGACCATGTCGGGGACGACGCCCAGGCGGCTCACCGCCTGCGCCAGGACGCGGCCGACGTCCAGGGCGGCGCGCGCCCGACGGCCGAGGGTGTCGATGTCGGCGGACGGCGGGCGCACACCCAGCCAGGCGGCGACGTCGGCGACGCGGGGGCGGAAGTCGGCTTCGAGGCCGGGGAACAGGAAGCAGACGGTGCCGCCGCCGGGACCGAGCAGCGGGGCCGGGCTGAACCAGACGTCGCCGCGGCCCGGCCAGCGCGCGCCGCGCTTGACGACGCCGCGTGCGGTGGCCAGGCGCTTCGGCGTCGGGTCGACGACGGCGAGGCGGCAGGGTCCTTCGCGGTCGTCGGCCTTCGGCGGAAGCACCGCGCCGAAAGCGAGCCGGTCGAGATGCTCGGCCAGGAGGTCCGGGTCTGCCATGAGGCGCGCGAGGTGCTCGGCGATCCCGGCCGGCGAGGCGGCGGCGAGGCGCAGGACCGCTTCGGGCTCGGGTTCGAGTGTGGGCGCGGCGGCCGTGGCGGCCTGGTCTGACCCGGCCTGGTCTGACTCGGCCTGCTCCGTCTCGGCCTGGCCCGGCTCGATGGTCGCGGCGCCGCTCGGCACGTCGGTCACTGCTGCGTCCCGGGCAGTGAGGCGGTGTAGACGACGGAGCGCAGATCCGGGGAGCCCCAGGCGAGTTCGGCGAGCAGCGCGTGCGCTCCGGCGTCGGGATCGATGACGGCACCGCCGAGGGCGATGGTGGCTCGGGCGACCTCGTCGCTGACCATCCCCGGGTGTTCGCCGACCGGTGCCCACGGGCCCCAGTGGATGGTCAGGGCTCTGTTTCCGGTGCGGTCGGCCCAGCGTGCGGCGAGGGTGTCGAGGGCATCGTTGGCGGCGGCGTAGTCGCTTTGGCCTCGGCTGCCCCACACCGCGGCGACGCTGCCGAACAGAACGGTGAAGCCGGGCGGTTCCGGCAGACCGTCGAGTGCGGCGAGCAGCGCGGTCGCGCCGTCGACCTTGGTGGCGAAGACACGGCGGAAGGAGTCAGGATCCTTATCGATCAGCAGCCGGTCCTCGATCACCCCGGCGGCGAACACCACGCCGTCGAGCCGGCCGTGCTCCGCGTGCACCTGCTTGACCAGCTGCGTCACCGCCGCCGGGTCGCGGACGTCGAGCGGCCGGTAGCGGGCGCCGCCGTGCTGCGCGGCCGCGGCCAGGGTCGCGGCGACCTCGCGGTGGGCCAGCAGCGCTCGGGCCTGTTGCTCGATGCGAGCCGGGGAGGTGATTCCGACGCCGGCGAGGGCCGATCGCAGGCTCCTGAGGTCAGGCGCGCCGGCGGTCAGCGGATCTTCGGGGGACTCGGCGAGTACGGTACGCCCGGCGAGCTCCAACCGGCAGCCCGACGCGGCGGTCAGGGTGAGCGCGCACTGCGCGGCGATACCGCGCGCGCCGCCGATGACGAGCACGACCGAGTCGGCGGTGAGACCGAGCGCGCGGGCCTCGGCCCGGCCCGGCGCCTCGGGCCCGCTGCCGGTCGCGGTCAGGCGCAGTTCGCAGGGCACGGGCCGCACCGCGGCGGTCCGCACATCGATGGTGGGGAACTCGGCGGCGATGGTGCGGAACAGACCCTTGGCGCCGGGGGCTCCGGAGACGTCGAGGACCCAGTCCGGGTTGGCGAGGACGGCATCGCGGAGCGCTGGGAAGCTCTCGGCGAGATCGCGCGAGTCGGCGAAGACGACGCCCTCGGGGCGCTCGCCGGGCGCGACGGCTCCGCGCGCGGCGAGTTCCCGGGCAAGGTCGGGAGCATCGCCGAGGAGGAGGACGCGGCGGCCGGCGAGGTCGGCGGGGAGGGACGGGATCGGGCCGGGCTCGACGATGAGGCGGCGGGGTGTGGCGAGGATGAGGTGGGCTGCCAGGTCGGTGGAACCGGCCTCCCCAGCGCTGGCCGGCGCGGCGAGATCGGCTGAACCGGCCGGTGCCGGACTGGCCGAACCACCGGCGGTCGGCGCCGCGAGCTCGCCCTGCGCCAGCACCTCGGCCATCGTACGCACGGTCCGGCGCTTCACGACCTCGTCGAAGCGCGGGTCGGCGCCGTCGATGCCGAGGGTGCGGCAGACGGCGGCGGCGATCTCTGTGCGCTTGATCGAGTCGACGCCGAGGTCGGCTTCCAGATCCAGGTCGGTGTCGATCATCTCCGGCGGGTAGCCCGTGCGGTCGGCGATCTCGGCCACGATCGCGGTCAGCGAGTCCGGCCGCGCCACTGCAACCGCGGTCGCCGTCCCCGCCGCCGTGGCCGAGGCTGCCGCCGTCGCCGTCGCCGTCGCCGTCGCCGGCAGCTGAATCACCCGAGCCGCGTGGGCCTGAACCACCTGCGGCGCCTGCGCGACCGCACCGGCCTCCTGCGGCGCGGCGAGGTGCAGCACATCGCGCTGGGCCGCGATGAGTTCGCGGCTGGTGCGCAGGAAATCCGCGACCGCCGCGCCGCGATCGGACCTGTCAGCCATCATCATCTCTCCGGTCGGCCGCGGCGGGCTGTAGCCGCCGGGCAGGTAGGCGCCGTCCGCGGTGCGGATGGCGTGGCCGTCGAGGAGCCAGCCTGGGCGCGGCGGCGGGGTCGAGGACCCGACATCCCGAGCGCCGCGACCACGCAGCAGCCGGCCGAGGCGCACATCGGCCCCGTGCACGGCTACAGTGGCGAGCGCCTCAAGCAGCCCGCGCACTCCGCCGTCGCACGCCACCGTGGTGTGCGGCCGCTCGCCGAGGATCGCGTCCACCAGAGCGCCGAGCACCCGGCCCGGGCCGGCCTCCAGGAACGTGCGCGCCCCGGCGGCGTACATCGCCTCGATCTGCTCGGCGAAGCGGACCGGCGCGGCCAGTTGGAGCCCGAGCTCGGCACGCACCGACTCGGAGTCCTGCCGATACTCCCCGCCGGTGCGGTTCGACCACACCGGCAGCACCGGCGCCGCGACCCGAAAGCCGGCCAGGGCCTCGGCAAAAGTCTCAGCGGCACCGGCCACCACCGGGCTGTGGAACGCGCACGACACCGGGAGCGGACGCACCGTCAGCCCTTGATCACGGAACGCCCGCACCGCCGCCGCCACGGCATCGGAGGGCCCTGACACGACTGTCTGCTGCGGAGCGTTCAGGTTGGCGATCACCACCTCGCCACCCCGATCGGCGGCAGCCAGAACCCGCTCCACCTCGGCCGGACCAGCCGCGACCGCAGCCATCGCGCCCGGGTCGGATCCAGCTGCCGCCACCAACGCCGCGGCACGCAGAGCGCTGATACGTGGCAGCTCCGCAGCGTCCAAAGCACCGGCCGCACACAGCGCGACCACCTCGCCGTAGCTGTGCCCCGCGACCATGTCCGGCATGACCCCGGCTGTCCGCAGCAGCTCGAACACCGCGAGATCGGCGAACCCCAGCGCGGGCTGGGCCATCCTGGTGTCGCGCAACGCTTCTCGTTGCGAGGCGATCACGTCCTCGTCGTACGCGGTCGGCGGCACCATCGACCGCAGGACAGCAGCATCAGGCGACGCGAATCGCCGAACAGCGGGGAAGGTCACGAGCAGCTCGGACACCATCCCGGGCCGCTGACTGCCCTGCCCGGGGAACAGCACCGCCAGCTTGCCGTCGTCACCAGAAGCCGCCGATGTCATCAGGCCTCTGAAAGCCCTGCCCTCAACCGCCGCGCCGAGGGCATCGCCGAGATGATGCAGATCCTCGGCAACGACCGCGAACCGAACCGGATCCGGACTCGCGTCGGCCCGTTTGGACGCTGTGAACGCCAAGTCCCGCAGCGTCCACGGCTCCCCGGCCTCCTCATTCGCCCGAACCGAGGCTAGAAGCCGCTCCACGTCACGCTTGGCATGCTCGACCGTGCGGCCACGGAACAGAAACAGCTCCGCGGGCCACGCTTCCTGGCCGTTCCCCGTGGCCGAAGCGGACGCATGCCCTCGCACCACGACGTGGAAATCGGTCCCGCCGAACCCGAACGCGCTGACCCCGGCGACCCGGTCGACGGGATCGGCGAACCAGGGAACCGCCGAGGCGTTCAGCACGAACGGACTGGACTCGCCCCGCCACGCCGCGTTCGGGCGCCGGACGTGCGCAGTCGGCGGCTTCACCCCGGAATGCACCGCCAGCGCGCTGCGGATCAGCCCGGCCAGCCCGGCGGCGCACTTGGTGTGCCCGATCTGCGACTTCACCGACCCGAGCGCGCAGGTTCCGGCCTCGGCGCCGGCCTCGGTGAACAGCTCGGTGAGCACCTCCAGCTCGGTGCGGTCGCCGACGACGGTGCCGGTTCCGTGCGCCTCGACCAGGCCGACCCGCGCCGGAGATATGTGGGCATTGGCATATGCTCGGGACAGAGCTCTGTGTTGGCCTTCAGGACGCGGGGCGACCAGGCCCAGCGCTCGGCCGTCGCTGGCCGCGCCGACCCCGTCGATGACCGCGTAAACCCGGTCCCCGTCCCGCTCGGCGTCGGCGACCCGCTTCAACACCAGGCAGGCCGCACCTTCCCCGAGCGCGATCCCGTCAGCGGCGGAATCGAACGCCGCACACCGTCCGCTCGGGGACAGCGCGCCGACCGAGCTGAACAGCAAGAAGTCCGTAACGGCGTTGTGCAGGTCCACGGCCCCGCACAGCACGACATCCGCAGTCCCCGCAGCCAACTGCCGACACCCGACCTCGACCGCCGCCAGCGAGGAGGCGCAGGCCGCGTCCACAGTGAAGTTCGCGCCGCCCAAGTCCAGGCGGTTCGCTATCCGTCCGGAGATCACGTTGCCGAGCCGTCCGGGAAACGTGTCCTCAGTGACGCGCGGCAGCTGATCGGCAAAGTCCTGCGATACGGGA
>Ga0207695_10003128_pt1 | contig 23678 bp, 20 predicted proteins | sample KBSC54metaG_FD_184354 | JGI IMG/M metagenome (GOLD analysis project Ga0207695, IMG submission 184354) | Corn rhizosphere microbial communities from Kellogg Biological Station, Michigan, USA - KBS C5-4 metaG (SPAdes) (version 2) | ecosystem: Host-associated > Plants > Roots > Rhizosphere > Soil...
TGCCGGGTCCGCCGCCGAGCCGGTCCGCTTCGGTTTTCATAGCGCCAACGATTTGCGGCCTTCGCGCCGCAGCACGTAGATGAAGAACGGGCCGCCGCAGAGCGCCGTGATGGCGCCAACCGGCAGTTCCGACGGGGCGATCGCGGTGCGCGCGATGAGGTCAGCCGCGACCGTAAACGCCGCCCCGCCGAGGATCGACGCGGGAATGAGCATCCGATGGTCCGCGCCGATCGCCGTGCGGATGATATGCGGGACGATCAGGCCGACGAACGAGATGATGCCGCTGACCGAGACGGCCGCGCCGATCATCACGGAGGTCGCGACAAAAATCGTGCGGCGCACCGCGTCAACTTCGACGCCGAGTTCCGCGGCTTCGTCGTCGCCGAGGCTGAGCAGGTTCATGTCGCGCGCGTGGGCGAGCAGGATCGCGAAGCCGGCGGCGCCGAGCACCGTGACCATCGCGACTTCCCGATAGGTGGGCGCCTCGAAACTGCCCATCAGCCAGAAGATGATGGAGTGCGTGAAGTAAAAATTCACGATGCTGTTGACCAGCATGATGGCGGCGCCCCAGAAGGCGTTGAAGATCACTCCGACCAGCAGCAAGGTGAAGGGTTCGAGGCGCCCGTCAACCTGAGCCAGGCGATAGACCGCGAGCGTGGAGAGCAGCGCGGCGGCGAAGGCGCAAACGGGGATCGCGACGTCGGAGCCGCCGATGCGCGAGAAGACGACGAGAGCGACGATCGCACCGAACGCGCCGCCGCCGGAGATGCCGAGGATGCCGCCCTCGGCGAGCGGATTGCGCACCAGCGCCTGCAACGCGGCGCCGACTGCGGCGAGCACCGCACCGACGATCGCACCCATCAGGACGCGTGGAATGCGCGCGCCGAAGAGAATCGCGTGGTCGGCGCTTGAACGATCGGTGAGCGCGCGAATCAGATCGATATGCACGCTGCCGAAGGCCGCCGCCACGATCGCGATGACGAGCAGCAGGAGGCCGAGCGCAATCAGCGTCAGCGCCATTCGGGCGCGCGTGAGGTGCGCGTCGGCGAAATCCGCCAGCGCGAGCTTCGCCGCCGCGGCGGCGTGCACGGGGGCCGGCGCGCTCATCGCACGGCCTCGACGAGGGCGATTTTGTGGAGGTGATCGAAGTCACGCGCGATCGGCGTCGGGGGCACCGCTGCGCGGGCGAACGCTTCGGGATGAATCAGGCGCGCGAGCAGTTCGAGGGTCTGCACGATGCGCGGGCCGGGATGGAGCGTCGGATCATCGGGGTAGCCGAGCACGCGATGGTCGCGGACCGCGGGAATCGTCGGATATTTCGCCCAGAAAGTTGATGGCGATCTCGGATCCGATCCCATCTGACCGTCGAGGATAACGTCGGGGCGCGTCGCGATAATGAATTCGAGGCTGAGTCGCGGCCAGGTCTGCGCGGCGGCGTCGGCGATATTGGTCGCGTGCGCCATCGTGAGTAGCTCGTTGAGGTAGGTGCCGCGTCCGACCGCGACCATCGGCTGATGCCCCACGACCATCAGGACGCGCCGCGCGGGCACGCCGCGCAGACGCTCCTCGATGGCGGCGAACTTCAGGCCGATCCGGGCTAGCAGGGCCTGCGCCTGCGGTGCGCGGCCGATCGCGTCGCCGATCGCGCGAATGCTCGTTTCAATTCCGGCGATCGAATCGTCATTGACCATCAAGGTGCGGAAGCCCATCGCCTTAAGCGCGCGAATCTCGCGGAGGTCGGAGGAGGATTCGAGGCCGATCACGATGGTTGGCCGCAGCCCGGCGATCGCTTCGATATTCGGCGTGATAAACGTGCCGACCTTGGGCAGCCGCGCGACTTCGGGCGGATAATCGCAGTATTGCGAGACGCCGGCCACGTCCGGGCCCGCGCCCAGCGCGAAGACGGTTTCGGTAATCGCGGGCGCGAGCGAGACGATGCGCTGGGCACCGTTTGCCGTAGCGGCGGTAATCGAGGTGCGGCCGCGCGGGGCGTCGCATCCGGCGATCGCGATCGCTGCTATCATCATAAGCGTGGTCATCGCGGGCAGCCGGACCGCCGCTTTCGTGTTCAAACTCACACAGCGAAACTATCCGATAGTGGGCGGCGGCTTAAGCACCCATTGGTTGGCGGCAGCGGTTTGCATCCACGGGCAGCCTTCGTTAGCGTTCCGAGCGCGAGGTAAATTCCGTTGCCCAAGATCGCGGTTTGTATCAAACAGATTCCACTCGTTGAGGACGCCAACTTCGACCCGGTGACGCGCACGATCCGGCGCGACGGCGCCAACGTGATCAGTGCGTATGATTTGCGCGCGTTGGCGCAGGCGGTCGATCTGAAAAATCGTCTCGGCTGCGAGACCGTCGCGGTCACGATGGGGCCGCCGCAGGCACGCGAGGCGCTGGTTGACGCGCTGGGGATGGGTATCGACCGCGCCGTCCATCTGCAGGACCGCGCCTTTGCCGGTTCCGACACGCTCGCGACGGCGCGCGCGTTGGCGCTGTGGCTGAAGCGCGAAGCCTTCGACCTGATCATGCTCGGCAAGTATTCGCTCGACGCGGAAACCGGCCAGGTCGGCCCGGAAATCGCCGAATTGCTGGGGATCGCGCAGATTACCGGCGTGCGCAAACTCGAACTGGACGGCGATCGGATCCTCGCCGAGCGCGAAAGTGACGAGGGCGTCGAAGCGGTGGAGGCACGGATGCCCGCGCTGCTGACCTGCGCCGAACGCCTGATCAACCCGCTGAAAATCGACGCGAAGACGCGCGAGGCAGCGCAGTCCAGAACGATCGAATCCGTCAGCGCGGCCGAGCTGGACGCCGACGCGGCGAAATTCGGCTTCGCCGGCTCGCCGACCTGGGTGCAGGAAGTTCGCGCGCAGGAATCGCCCAAGGTCAATTGCACGATGATCGACGCGGCGGATCCGGAGCGCGCGGCCGAAGTGGTGATCGCCGCGCTCGAAAAGATGGGGGCGCTCAACCCGCGCGTCCACAATCGCGTGCCGATCGGCGGCACGATCCGCAAACCGGTGCGCGGCCGTGACGTGTGGGTGGTGGTCGAAACCAACCTTGACGATCAGATCACGCTGTGCAGCCTTGAACTGCTCTCGGCGGGAGACCGGTTGGCGACGCAACTCAGCGGGGCCCTGGTGGCGGTGGCCTTGCCGGGCGCCGCCGCACGCCATGCGGGGCTGATCGCGAGTTACGGCGCCGACCATCTGCTGGTGGCCGACGGTCCCGGCCTCGAAAATTATTCGCCCGACACCGCGGCGGAGGCAATCGCGCGCCTGGTACATGAGCGCACGCCGTGGGCGCTGCTGGTCTGCGCCAGTGAACGCGGCCGCGACTGGAGTCCGCGGCTGGCGGCCCGGCTGGGACTCGGGCTGACCGGCGACGCGATCGGCCTCGAGCTTGACGGCGAGGGCCGGATGGTCGCGCTGAAGCCGGCCTTCGGCGGAAATATCGTGGCGCCGATCCTGTCGAAGACCTATCCGCAGATGGCGACCGTGCGCCAGGGCGTGCTTGAACTCGCAGCGCCGAATCCGGGGCGTGTCGCCGAGATCGAAACCGTCCGCGTCGCGATCGGCACGCCAATGACGCGTCTGCTGAGTTCAAGCTCGAAGCTCGATCATACGATTACGCCGCTCGACGGCGCAGAAGTCGTCGTCGGTATCGGGATGGGCGTCGGCGGTCCCGAGGGAGTCGAAGTAGTAAAGGATTTCGCGCGGACAATCGGCGCCGCGCTATGCGCCACCCGCCGCGTAACCGACAAGAGCTGGGTCGCGCATCAATTGCAAGTTGGACTGACCGGCAAGGCGATCGGTCCGCGACTCTACTTCACGGTGGGAATCCGCGGCGTGCCCAACCATACGGTAGGGATCAAGCGGGCGGAGACGGTAGTCGCGATCAACAACGATCCCGATGCGGTAATTTTCGAGCGTGCGAACCTGGGGCTGGTGGGCGATTGGGAGCCGATCACGCGCGCGCTGACCGCGGCGTTTCGGCGGCGGCAGTTGGCATAGCGGGAAAACGTCAAGATAGTTGATGAAGAACGCGATACTTTAAAAATTCCTCCGGAGACTGAAACCTCTAAAGGTTTCACGGCATTCCATGCGGCCGGTTGGCTAGGCTCGCGTTGCTCGATAAGTGGCAGAGTCACGCGGCAACGGGTGGCGCGGCAAGTCAGGGGGCGAAGCGTTCGCGCGTCCATTCGGTCAGCAGCTTCATCAGGCGCGGCCGCACCTCTCCGAGATGCGCCTTGGTGCCACCCGATCGCATAAAATGTTCGGCGCCCTCGATAAACTCGAGGCGTTTGTCGGCGGCGCCCGACAATTCGTACTCGGCGCGAACGTCGGCGATAAAAATGTCCTGATCGGCCATCGCACCGACCACCAGCGTCGGCACTGTTACCAGGGGCAGATTGCGCTCGAGATTTGCGTAGGAACTGGGGCCGGACCAGGTCGATAGCCAGGCCTCGGGCGTGACCACGTGGCCGAGTCCGATCGGATGATAGTTGAAGAGGTCGGGGCGCGGCGAAAAGATCGAGCCGACGGCACGCTCCGACGGATCGATGGTGAGATCGAGATAGGCGGGGTTAGCCTGGGTGCGATAGACCAGCATGATCCGCGGCCCCATCGTGCGCCGCTGATTATGCGCGCGATACTCGGGGGACGCGGCGGCGAAATCCGCGGCCTTGGTGGCGGCGCGCGCGATGGATGCTTCCTCGACGTGGCGGCGCGCGATCGCGTCGATCCTCGCGGCACGCGCGCGCTGGGCGGCGCGATAGCGGGCGATCCATTCGCGATCATAGCGGCTCTCGGCGGGCGGCGGGCGAAAGCCGTTGCGCTCGGCGTACATGTCGAGCGCCGGATCGCTCGCGAACGGATCGGTTTCATCGACGACCGCGGCGTCGAGCGAGACCGTCAAGACGCGGCCCTGCCCCGGATGCGCGGCGAGCATGATGAAGCCGTCAGCTGTGGGCATCGTGAACTTGTTGAGGTCGGGCGGACCGCCGCCGGGCGGCGACTTGACGCGCGAACCGACGGGCTTGCGTGCCTCGGCGTCGTAGTAGGAAAAGAGCGAGCCGCCGCCCGAATTCCCGAGCATCACGATGCGATCGAAACCCTGTTCCTCGCGCAGATAACGAATGCCCGCGGCGAGGTCGAGCAGCAGGTTCTCGTGGATCATCGTCGAGTCGTTATTGAGATAGCGGGTGTTTTGCGCGAACGCGGCGAAGCCCGCGTCGACCCAGAAGGGAATCGAGTAATGCTGCGCGAAGTCGGCGCGCGGATGCGCAAGGATAACGACCGTGCGCGGCTTGCCGCGCGCCGGCTGATAGAGGAGACCGCGCGATTTGATGCCGTCGGCCGCATAGAGTTGCACGACGGTTTGCCGCACGGAGGGGTCGAGGTCGCCGAAATCGATCGGATAGCGGAGCTGGTAGTCGGCGGGCGCCTGTGGCATCGCGGGGAGCCTCCTTCGGGTGCTTTGCCTTCCTACCACAGCGCGGCGCAAATTGCGCGGCGGGGCTTACCTGCGCAGGACGGATATGTAAACCTTTGGGGTTGGGGTCTTAACTTTGAAGAGCGGAATAATCGGCGCACGCGGCGTCGGCAAATCGACAGTCTTTCACGCGTTGACGGGGCTCGCGCCGATCGCGGGACAGGGCGACGCCAAGAATCGCGCGCGGCCGGGAAATATCAAGGTAGCCGATTCGCGGCTCGACTTTCTGGAGGCGACTTACGGCTCGGCAAAAAAGGTGCCGGTCGAGCTGACCGTACTCGACTTCGCGCCCAATCCGAAGGAGCAGAAGGAAGGCGCGGCGCTCGACCCCAGTCTGCTGCCGCTGATCCGCGACGTTGACGCGCTGATGATCGTAATTCCCGAATTCGCCGGACACGAAGTGCCGCTCGTCGCAGCGATTGAAAGCGTGGAAGGCGAGCTGATCTTCGCCGACTTCGATCAGACCGAACGGCGGCTCGAACGACTGAAGAAAGAGAAGGGCAATATCGATTTCGAGCGCGGGGGGCTGGAAAAATGCCTCAAGTGGCTCGAAGAGGGCAAGCCGTTGCGGACGCTGGAGATGACCGCGCAGGAGTTGGCGGCGTTTTCGAGCTTCGGGTTCCTTTCGCGCAAGCCGGTGATCGCGGTGATCAATTGCGATGCCGAGCGGGCGACCGCCGAGATGGCCGCGGCCGATCGCGGCGCGCTGACCGCGCGCGGACTCGACGCGTTTCGGCTGGCGGCGACCTTCGAGTCCGAACTGTGGGAACTCGACGCCGCGGGGCAATCGGAATTGTTGCACGATGCGGGCCTCGCGCAGCCGGCGCGCGACCGCCTGATCACCGCGCTCTACGAATACCTCGGGCTGATCACGTTTTACACGGCGGGTGAGCCGGAAGCTCATGCGTGGTCGTTGCGTCGCGGGGCGAGCGCGCTCGAGGCGGCCGGGCGCATCCATAGCGACATCGCGCGCGGATTTATCCGGGCCGAGGTGGTCAGCTACGCGGATTTCTTCGAGCTGCGAACGGACGCCAAGGTCAAGGAAGCGGGCAAGCTGCGACTGGAGGGGCGCGACTACGTGATGGAGGACGGCGACATCATCCACATCCGCTTCAAGGTGTAATTTCGCTGCCTTGCGCTGGATTCCCGCGACTGAAAGAATACCGCGATTAGCGCCGTCTCCGCGGCGCCCCTACGTCCTTCGCCGATGCGCCGACTCCAAACCCTGATCCTGCTCCTGGCGCTTGGCTTTTACGTCTGGTTTTTGCATCGCTTCGGCTGGAGCACGGTGCTGTCCTATATCCGGCTGGCCGGATGGGGTCTGGCACTGACGATCGCGCTCGAAGCGATCGCGCGCATCGCCAATACGGCGGGATGGCGTGTGACGATCGTGGATTATCCGCGCAGTCTCGGTTTCGGAGAACTCTTCGTCGCGCGAATTTCCGGCGAGGCGATCGATTACGTGACGCCGTCGGCGCAGCTCGGCGGCCAATTCGTGATGGCGATGATGGTGCGGCGCAAGCTCGCGATGGCGATCGGGCTCGCCACCGTGGTGGTCGCGTCACTGGCCGAGGCAATCGGCCAGATCGGGTTTATCAGTGGGGCGCTAATGACGGCGCTGCCCTTCGAGGCGCGCCTGGACCATCTGTTCTGGCCGATGATGGGTGGTCTCGCGATCGCGATCGGACTAGCGGCCGGCTTCTTTTTCATCCAGATGAAGCGGCCGTTCGCGATGCTGTGGAAGGCGGCGGCGAAACTCAACGTCGGACATCTGGGCGACCCCGAAGTCAAAGCCGCGGCTGACGAGGCCGACGCGCTGCTGGTGGATTTTTACAGCCGCCATCGCGGACGCCTTGCACTGTCGTGCCTGTGCTATCTGCTCGCGTGGAGCATGGGGCCGATTGAGATTTACATCCTGCTGACGCTAACCCATCAGCCGGCCACGATCGTGACCGTCGTCCTGGTCGAGGCGCTCGGCTTGCTGATCGAGCGCGCGACGTTTCTGATTCCGGCCAAGCTAGTCAGCCAGGAAGGCGGCAAGGCGCTGATTCTTTCGCTGCTCGGATATCCGGCGGGGGTCGGGTTCGCGATCGGCGTGCTGCGCCGGATCAAGGAAATGACCTGGGTATTGATTGGGCTGGCCGCGCTCGCCGCCCATCGCATGTTTACTGAAAGGGCGGGCGCCGCGGCCGTTCGCCCAACACGCAACGTAATCGAAGTTCCACGCGCGCACGGAGGACAATCATTATGAAAAAATTAGCCGCCAGTTTCGCGGCCCTGGTAATTTTCGCCGGCTCGGGCGCCGCCTACGCGGGCGTCGTCGTGACCGAGCAGGAAGTAATCGATCAGGGCGGAGGACAGCCCGTCACGCGTATGCGTACCGTGATGATCCAGGGCAACAAGCAGAAGATGGTTACCGATCGCGCTCAGGTCGTCACCGATCTGGACAGCGGCACGATGTACCTGATGAACGCGGAAAAGAAGCAATACATCGAAGTGCCGTTTCCGCCCAAGGGCCCGATGGGCCAGATGATGGCGCAGCGGATGTCCACACTGACTTTCAAAAAGACCGGCGGTAGCAAGACGCTCTCGGGGTACGCCTGTCAGGAATACACCGGGGCCGGCTCGATGATGGGTAACGAGTACACGGTGACCGGCTGCTTCTCGACCAAGGCCCCTGGCGCGGGCGCTTTCGACACCTTCCAGAAAGCGATGGCGGCGAAGGTCAAGGGCACTCCGATGGCGATGGTGGGCGAGGTGCCGGACGGCGTGCCGTTGCAGCTCGATTCGACCACCAAGATTACGAATTTCCCGGGGATGTCGCCCGATCAGGCGGCCAAGCTCAAACAGATGTTCGCCAACCGGCCGCCAGTGGTGAGCAAGACCACCGTCACGCAGATTGCGTCGAAGGACCTGCCGGCAGACACCTTCAAGGTACCGGCGGGCTACAGCAAACAGGAGATGCCGACGAGTGGTCCGATGGGCGGAGGAGCGCCGGGCGCGCCGGCACCGGCGGCGCCGCCGAAATCGCCTGAGTAAGACAGTCGCGTCGGGCGACTTGAAGAAAGCGAGGCCGGACGCATCATGGTGCGCCCGGCCTCGTTGCGTTTGCGGATGTCTCTCGCGGATCGTTGGCGCGGATCGTTTGCGAGGTCCGGCGAAGCGTTGAGTCGGCCGCGCGGGCGGACCCTAAGGTTCTTGAACCTGGAGGTCGCGGCATATTTTCCGCGCGAGAAATTCATCGAGTTCGCGATGGCGTGAAATGGTACTCGTCTTTTTTGTGACATACACCGAATGGTTGCCCCCTTCTCTCAGCAGAACACATCCGTGCCGCTCAAGATGCCTCGTCGGATCGCGGCGCTTCACCGCCCGTTGAACTCAAGTGGCTCCCTGATGACTTCCTGACCTTCAAGCGATTCCTCGGCCAGCGTGCGGTTGGCTTCGAGCACCAGGCCGATGGCTTCCCTGAGATTGCGCCGCGCCTCCACGAGAGTCTTGGCCTGCGTATTGGCGCCCGGCAACTCCTCGACGAACCCGATATAACCTTTCGGCTTTTTTGGAAAACCGCCGTCAGCTTCATTCGCGGCGCTCCTAGAACTTGTCCTTTAATGCGCGCGTTGTCGCGAAGATCGCGACCGGGTCGTTGCCGATCGACGGATCGATTTTCTTAAGGCTCGCGCGCAACTCCGCGCTGTCGGTGCGCAGGAACGGATTGATCTGCTTCTCGTCGCCGATGGTTGACGGCACCGTGAAATTCCCGGCCGCGCGCGTCTTCACGGCCCATTCGTGCTTGGCCTTGAGTGCCGCGTTGTGCGGCTCGAGCGTCAGCGCAAATTGCAGGTTCTTCGCCGTGTATTCATGCCCGCAATAGACCTTGGTCGAATCGGGCAGCGCGGCCAGCTTGGCGAGCGACTCGACCATCGTATTCGCCTTGCCTTCGAAGACGCGGCCACATCCCGCGATGAAAAGCGTGTCGCCAGTGAAGACCGCGTCGAGCTGCGGAAAATGATACGCGACGTGGCCGTTGGTATGCGCCGGAATGCCGATCACGCGTCCCTTCAATGCGCCCACGGTGACGGTCGCGCCATCGTCGATCTCGTCGGTCTGCGCGGGAATGCGGCCGCCCTCGGCGCGCGCGCCATAGACCCGCAGATCCGGTATCGCGCGCGCGAGGTCCTCGTTGCCGCCGACGTGATCGAAATGCCAATGCGTTGGCAGCACCGCCACCAGCTTCAGTCCGTGGCGCTTGACCTCGGCGAGCACCTTGTCGGCTTCCGAGCAATCGACCACCCCGCATTCTTTGGAAGCGTCGTCGATCACCAGGTACGCGTAATTGTCGGAGAGTTGCGGCACCGCGATTATCGCCATTGAAGCCTCCAGCGTGAGCGCGCCCGCGCGCCCCGCAATGTTTTCGCCCGTTGCGTTTCGATCATCCCATGATGTTGTAGCCGACGTCGACGTAAATCGTCTGGCCGGTGACGCCGCTCGACAAGTCGCTCAGCAGCACCGCGGCCATCTTGCCGACTTCCTCGGGCTTCATCGCGCGCTTGAGCGGCGAGCGCTCCTCGACCTCGTGCGACATCGTGTGGTAGTCGCGGATCGCCGACGACGCCAGGGTCCGCGCGGGTGCGGCGCTGAGCGCGTTGACCCGAATGTTTTTGGAGCCGAGATCGAGGGCGAGATAGCGCACACAGGCTTCCAGAGCGGCCTTCGCCACGCCCATCACATTGTAGTTGGGGATCGCGCGCACCGCGCCCAGGTAGCTGAGCGTCACCACTGAGCCGCCGCTGCGCGCTTCCATCAGAGGCTCCGCGGCACGCGCCAATGCGACCAGCGAGTAGGCGCTGATCTCGAGCGCGCGGCCGAAATTAACGCGGTTCACGTTGAGGAAGCGATCGCGCAGGTCTTCGCGATCGGCAAACGCGACCGCATGCACCAGCATGTCGAGGCCACCCCAGAGTTGTTTGACGCCGGCGAAGACCTGGGCGATCTGGTCGTCGTTGCCGACGTCGAGTTCGCCGACGACTTGCGCACCGATTTGCTGCGCGAGCGGCCGGACGCGCTTTTCGAGGATTTCGCCCTGGAAGGTCAGCGCGATTTCGGCGCCCTGGCTGCGGAGTTCCTGTGCGATCGACCACGCGAGGCTTTTTTCATTAGCGACGCCGACTATCAGCGCGCGTTTGGCGTCCGCAATTCCCATCCGGCGATCTCCTTTATCACTTCACCGACCCTGCCCGCGCCGCCGGTCTTCGCGGCGACGCGTCATCGGGCGATCATACAACGATTTGTGAAAAGTGATCGACCGTATCGAAAGCGGCTTGTGATTCTGAGCTTGCGAAGAATCGTGGAATCCGGGGCCCATTCACTTCGTTCAGGGTGACAGCGGAGAGTGGCGCTTCGATTCCGTCGCCGGCGTTACACCTTGATCCGCATGCCGTCGTGCGCCATTTCGAGTTTGACGTCGCCGTTGTGTTCTAGCACTTCGCGCCCGACGTGCGTCAGGATCATGCGCCCGACGTCGAAGCGCGCGCGATTGGCGTCGAGCTGCGGATAGTTCATGTGGAAATCGAGCTGGGTGCTTTCGAAGTAGGTGCATTCGCAGAGGAACAGATCGGCGCCCGCGACGAACGGCAAGAGCTCCTCGGTCCATCCGCTGTCGCCCGAAAACGCGAGCGACTTGCCGCCCATCTCGATTCGGTAAGCGAGCGAAAAGTCGCGCTTCATGTGTGGCGTGCGCATCGCGCGAATCCGCACCGGCCCGATCTTGACGTTGCTGCCCGGCTCCACCACGACGAACTTGAGCTTGCTCAGCAGACGCTGGAGGTCGGGCTTGGTGCCGGGGAACATGGTGCGGAACAGGCGCCAGGTCCGCTCCTCGAGGTGCGGCGGTCCGACGATCGTCAATGGCTTGCGCCGCGGACTTTCGTAGAGATAATCGAGCAGCAGAAAGGGCATCCCGCCGAAATGATCGCCGTGCAGATGGCTGATCAGGACCATGTCGATATCGGCGGGCTTGAAGTCCATCCGCTTCATCGCGCATAAGGAAGTTGGGCCGACCTCCATCAGGATGCGGTAGCCGGGACTGTCGATGATGTACCCGGACTGGAAACGGCCGTGGCTCGCGAAGGCGTCGCCGGTACCCAAAATCGTCAACTCAAGGCCGCTTGGCCCCAATGGCGATTTACGCATAAACACTGTTATTATCATCGCGTCCGAGTAGAACCTAGTCGCGGAGTAATGCCATGAAGCAGATCAAAGTCGGCGTCGGTTTCGGTCTCTTTCGGCTCGGGATGCCTGCCGCGGAGACGATCGCGCGAGTGGCAGAGCGTGCCGAGGAATGGGGCCTCGATTCATTTTGGCTCTCGGACCATTTGCTCGCGCCGTCGCCGGAACTCGACGTCGTCGCAACGCTCTCGCTGATCGCGTCGCGCACGTCGCGGATCAAGCTCGGACCAAGCGTGTTCCTGCTCAACCTGCGTCATCCGCTGATCACGGCGAAGGCGTTTGCGACGCTCGACTACCTGTCGAACGGGCGGATGGTGATGGCGGTGGGGACGGGCGCGAACCTGGCCGACTATGCCGCGTGCGGGATTCCGACCGAGGGGCGCGGGCGGCGACTCGACGAGGGTATCATGGTGCTGCGCAAGGTCTGGACCGAGGCCAACGCGAGCTTCCACGGCAAGTTCTTCAATTTCGACAACGTCACGATCGAGCCGCGCCCGGCGCGTCGCGATCATAACAATTCGGACACGATCGATTTGTGGATCGGCGGCAAATCCGACGCGGCCCTGAAGCGCACCGCGCGACTCGGCGACGGCTTCTTCGCGTCTTTTCAAGCGCCCGACGAATTCGCACGCAGCATGGAGACTATCCATCGCTACGCCGCCGAGGCCGGGCGCGCCGACGCGCATATCGAATCCGGACTCATCCTGCTATGCCGGCTTGCACCGACACGCGAGCGCGCGCTGGAAGAGATGCGTCCGATGCTCAATTCGATGGGCCGCGGCGGCGATGCCTTTCTGCAGCGCACGCTTTTCGGATCGCCCGACGACATCATCGAGCGGCTGCAGGAATATATAGATGTTGGCCTCGACAAGTTCGTGCTATGGCCGGTCGCGGAGCCGAGCGCGTGGGCGGGCCAGATGGAATTGATCGGGCGTGAAATCGCGAACCATTACGCGCGCCTCGCGAAGGCCGCGTGATACGCCGTCGTGCTTATTAACACGCGCGATATTTCTGGCTATACCGCTCTCCATCCGAGAAAGAGGCTGGCGACAAACAGCACAATAAAAATGAAAAAGAGCACGCGCGCGATCTCGGCCGCCGTGCCCGCGACTCCATAGAGACCCAACCCACCCGCGATCAGCGCGATTACCAGAAATACCAATGCCCAATGCAGCATGTTCAGTCCTCCCTTCCGATCGATAGTAGTCAGTGTGGGTGCACCGACCGTGCCATGCCAATTAGCTACTATTTGCGACTGGTTATTTGTGCAGCGCCGGGATTTACTACACACTCGGTAATCTCTGCCGAGTGATGATTAGTCAGTCGCGGAGGCGGACACGGTCAGGGCTGATCTTCTTCTTGTAACAGCGCGGTAGGCAGGACGTCGGGCGAAAGATCTTCGAGAAAGCGCGACGGCCGACCCATCACGTAACCCATCGCACGGTCGAACATATTAATCGGATAGGACAGGTAAAGTTCGTCGCGAGCGCGGGTGCCGGCCACGTACATAAGCCGCCGCTCCTCCTCGATTTCCTCGACGCCCACGCTCATCGGGCCGGGGAAGCGGCCTTCCGCCGCCCAAATCACGAACACCACGCGCCATTCGAGCCCCTTGGCCGAATGGATCGTGCTGAGCGTGACGTAACCCTCGTCGGCCTCGACCGCGAGCACGTCACCAATCGAATCGTTGGGCGGCTCCAGCGCCATGTCGGCAAGCATCGAATCGAGGCTGCGGTAGCGCTCGGCGAGATTCTGGAAATGCTCGAGGTCGCGCTCGCGCTTGGGAAAATCGTCGGGATAGGCCTCGCGCATAATCGGCCCGTAGTAGTCCATCACCTCGGCCAACTGATCGGCCGGGCGGCGCCCCTCGGCGCGCAATCCGTCAAGCAGATTGCTCAGCCGCGCGCATCCGTCGAGCGCGGTCGCCGCGCGAATACCTGAGTTCGCCGCACCGTCGATCAACGCCTTTTCCGGCTGCGGGTGTGCGATTATCTCCTCGATCAAACGCTCGGCGCGCCGATTGCCGACGCCGTTGACCAGCGTCAGGATGCGCATCCACGAGACCGCATCGACCGGGTTCGTGATCACGCGCAGATGCGCCAGCACGTCCTTGATGTGTGCGGTCTCGATAAACTTGAAACCGCCGCGCTTGACGAACGGGATGTCGCGACGCTGGAGTTCGAGTTCGAGATCGAAGGCGTGGAAGCTCGAGCGGAACAGCACCGCGATTTCGTTCAGCTCGACGCCATCCTCGCGCAATTCCAGGATGCGCTGGGCGACGAAGCGCGACTGCGTATGCTCGTCCTGCGCGCGCACCAGCAGCGGACGCAGATCGCCGACGCGCTGGGTGAAGAGCGCCTTGGTGTATTTTTCCGCGGCGTGCGAAATCACTTCATTGGCGAGATCGAGAATCCCCTGCAGCGAGCGATAATTCTCCTCCAGCTTGACGACCTTCGCACCGGGAAAGATCTGCGGAAAATCGAGGATGTTGCGGAAGTTGGCGCCGCGGAACGAGTAGATCGATTGCGCGTCGTCGCCCACCGCCATCACGTTGCGATGAGTCATCGCGAGCAACTGTACCAGCTCCGCCTGGATCAGGTTCGTATCCTGATACTCATCAATCATAATGTAGCGAAATGTGTCGGAAAGACGGCGGCGGGTCGGCTCGTGCTGCTGGAGCAAGTCGGCGAGGCGATAGAGCAGGTCGTCGTAATCGAGCATCGCACGCTCGCGCTTGTAGGATTCGTAGTTCGTGGCGAGCGCCAGGATTTCGGCCTGGTGCTCGAGCAGATGCGCGAAGTCCGCCTCCAACTCGTCCTTCAATTCGCGATGTTTGTTGCGCGCCATGCTGATCGCTTCCGCGATCGTGGACTTCTTGGGAAAGCGCCGATCCTTGGACCCGAAGCCCATCCGCGTGCGCAGCAGATTGACCACGTCCTCCATGTCCGAGCGGTCGAGGATGGTGAAGTTGGGCTGGAGCCCGATCGGCGCGCCGAAGCGCCGCAGGACGAGGTTGGCAAACGAATGAAAGGTGCCGCCCGCGACCTCGCCGCCGCGATCGCCGACCAGCCGCTCGACCCGCCGGAGCATCTCCTGCGCGGCCCGCCGCGTAAACGTCAGCAGCAATATCGCCCCGGCTGGCACGCCGCTCTCGATCAGGCGCGCGACCCGGTAGATCAGCGTGCGCGTCTTGCCCGAGCCTGCGCCCGCCACCACCAACATCGGACCGTCGCGATGGGTCACGGCGGCGAGCTGTGCCGCGTTCAGCAGGTCGGCGTATTTGATCCGGTAGTTGCGCTCGTCCGCCGCTGAGTCGGGCGTCTTGCGGAGCTGGATTATTCGGTCGGCCACGGTGGCGCGAATTGTAGCATGGCTGACGCCGACGTTGCCGCGTCCGTCGAAAGCGGCGTGCCCGTTTACGGCTCCGCCGGAGTTCGATTTTACGGCTCCGCGGGTCTTGATTTTACGGCTCCGCCGGGTCTTGCGGCGGGACTCCTGGTACCATAGCGTTGGATGTCGCCGAGCACCTGGTCGATGGATTCGCCGGGGAACGCTCCGCCGGATGGCGCGCCGCCTGCGCCTGCACCAGCATAAGTCGCAACATCGTCGGTCTGCGAATTGTCGGGGGCCGCGCCTGCGGGGCCGGGGTGCCCGCCGCTCTTCATCTTCGCGATTTCCGGCTGAATCACGATCCGGTTGACGACCTCGGGCGGCGGCGCGCCCATCTGAGCGATCGCCTTGGTCTGGGCGTCGCTCTTGCCAACTTGCGTCGCGACGTAGCCATAGAGCACCAGGCGCCGCGCTCCTGACGAGGCCGTCCCAATCTGCGCACCGACCAATGGCAAGCGATTCTGCCGCAGGTAGTTGGTGAGCGCTTCGCTCGCGGCACTATCGACCGTAAAATCCTGCGCGATGGCGACCGACGGCGCCGTTATGATCATCAACGCGGTCATCACCAGCGCCGCCGCAAGCGTGCTCGCGACCATTGCGGCCGCCGTCAGTGCTCCGCGTCGGCCGCGCGCAATTCGCGTGAGTCGCTGCAATAATTCCCGCGCGTGTTCCACTGAAATCATCATATTCCCGCGTGAGCGATTGCTCCATGCCGTCGGCCGTGACCGTGCGACGATCAAGCAATGAGGGACCGCACTGGAACTACCGCCGACGCATCGTTCAATAGCCGGCGCGCGCGCCAACCTTCGATGCGTGTTGCGGCCGGTGGTTCGGATGGCGCCGCGCGGCCCGGTTCCGTTCGCTTGATTTGGCGCGCAGGCTTGCGATTATACCGCCATGGCCAAAGCCCTCGATGGCGTTAGCGTAGTCGAATTCTGCTCGAACATGGGCGCCGCATACGCCGCGATGCTGCTGGCGGAGCAGGGCGCGCGCGTTATCAAGGTGGAACCGCCGGGTGGCGACGCCACTCGCGGCACGCCGCATTTTCACGTCCTCAACCGCAGCAAACGATCGGTTTTTTTCGATCTCGCAACAACCGAGGGCAAGACCGGCGCAACGAAATTGATCGCACGTGCGGACGTCGTGGTCACGGGATGGACGCCGGGGCGGGCGCGGCGCCTCAGCCTCGATAGCCGGTCGATCGCGGCGATCAATCCACGCGCGATTGCGCTTGAGCTGCCGCCGTTAGGAAATCGCGGACCCGACGCGGAGCTCGAAGCCGGCGAAGAACTGGTCGCAGCGATCGGCGCGATTTCCGGCACGCAATGGGCGCGCAGCGGAAGCCCCGTGCCGCTGACCTTTCCGGCCGCGAGCTACGCCGCGGGCGTGATGGGCGCGACCAGCGCGGCCGCCGCGTTACTCGCCCGCGGCGACGGTTCCGGCCAGGCGGTCGAAGTGTCGCTCCTGGCGGGCGCGTTTTCGCTGCAGACCGGCGGCATCATGCGCCATGAGAAGATGACCTCGCTGTACCATGGACCGCAGGATCCGCTCGGACCAATTCCCTGCTACCGGCTGTTCGAGGCGAGCGACGGCCGCTACCTCTTTATCGCGTGCGGCAACACCACCTTCTGGAACAAGTTTGCACTTGCGATCGAGCGGCCCGACCTCGTTGCGGACCCGCGCTTCGAGGGTGCGCCGTGGGGTGTGCCCAAGGAAAACTGGCAGACCCTCAAGGAGCTTCTCGAAGCGATTATCCGCGCCCGGCCGCGCGACGAATGGCTCGCGATTCTGCGCGAGGCCGACGTTCCGTGCGCACCCGTGATGAAGCGCGACGAGTTCATGGGCCATCCGCAGACGCGTGCGCTCGAGATGCGCCGCGGGGTGGCCGATCCCACGCTCGGGGCGACGATTCAGCCCGGTATCCCGATAAACCTGACCGCCACGCCCGGCGAGATCACCGGCCCTGCGCCCGCCGTCTCCCGCGACGGCGTGGCCGAGGCGCTGGCCTGGCTCGATGGCGAAGCGGCACCGCCCACCGCATTATCAGCGCGTCGCTCGACCGCGCGCGGCCCGCTCACCGGCGTACTCGTGCTCGACTTCTGCAGCTACATCGCGGGGTCCTACGGGCCCATGATCCTCGCCCAGATGGGCGCCGACGTGATCAAGGTGGAGAGCCTCGAAGGCGACGCGTTTCGCCATTTCGGTTTCGGCTTTCTCGGCTGGAACGAGGGCAAACGCGGCCTCTCGCTCGACTTCACGACGCCCGAGGGCCGCGAAATCATCCGCGGCCTCGCACAGCGTGCCGATATCATCGTCGAGAACCTGCGGCCCGGCCGCATGGCGCGTTACGGTTTCGACTACGCGACGCTTTCCGCGCTGAATCCCGGCCTCATCTATATGTCGGTAAACGCCTTCGGCAATCGCGGACCCGAACACAATCAGCCAGGCTTCGACCCGCTGCTGCAAGCGCGCTCGGGGGTGATGGCGGCGCAGGGCGGCCCCCACGGCCATCCGGTGTACCTGACCTGCGCGATTTGCGACTACGGCGCCGCGATGCTCTCCGCCTTCGGCTGCGTGCTGGCGCTCAACGCGCGGGCGCGCACCGGTCGCGGCCAGATGTGCGAGACCTCACTGCTGCAGGCGGCGATGGCGTTTCAGGCCGGCGAGTTCATGTTTTACGACGGCCGCCCGGATATGGAAACCGGCTGTGCGGAATATCGCGGCGCTTCCGCGTTGCGCCGGGCATACCAATGCGGCGACGGCAAGTGGCTCTTCGTCGCGGCGACCACTTTCGGCGCGTGGGACGCCCTGGGCGCGCTCACGAGCGTCGCCGGTCCGCCGGATTTTGGTGACGCGACAGGTGAGCCGGCCGAAGGCCAACTCGCCGCCACCCTGGCTGAGTATTTTCGCGGACGCGATCGCGCCGAGGCGATCTCGATCCTGCGCGCGGCGGGCGTTCCGACCGTGCCGGTTAATCGTTTCGGCGATCTCTTCGAGGAGCCGCAAGTGATCGCCAACGACCTGCTGATCGACCTGCAGCATTCGCAATGGGGCAAGGTGTCGCAGACCGGTATCCTGGTTAAGTTCGCGACGACGCCCGGCAAGGTCGATCGCGCGGGGCCGCAGTTGGGCGAACATTCGGCGGAGATTCTCGAAAATCTCCTCGGCTACGAGACGGACCGTGTCGCGGACCTGCGCGCGCGCCGCATTATCCGCACCCCCTGATTCAGTTTCCAATGTTTGGACGATCGCGTTGCTCAACGGCGCCGAACAGCGAGAGTGTCAGCGAAGCAACGCGGCTTTTGTCCGGTCGTGCTCAAGCAGGCTTCGACGATCCCAGACCGTCCGATCAGTCTTGCGCGGGGTTTCCCGCCAAGGGGAGTTCTGCGCTACGATGCCCTCGTTCTATCCATACGCGAGGCGGATAAAGCGATGGCACGACTCAACGGTCCCACGGTCAAAGCCCTGGCGCTGGAGCTTTTCGATTATAAATTTTCAGACGACGATGCCGCATCGGTAGCGCATATCGTCGGCGCGATGGCGAACTACTCGCGACGCCTCCACGCGATCGGACTGGCCGGCCTGCAACCACCCTTCGGCTATGCGACGATGCGCGCCGAAGCCGCTCGCATCCGCCGCAACTCCTGACCTCCTCGAGGCGCTATCCAATGGCAAATCAGGCCGAACTGCTCAGCTTCGATGTCGCCACGCTTGGCGAGAAGATTCGCACGCGGGAAATTTCTCCGGTCGAGGTCACCGACGCTTATCTCGAGCGTATCGATGAATTTCGCGAGCGGCTGCTCGCTTACATCACGGTGAACCGCGAGGACGCGCGAACGGCCGCCCGCAATGCCGAGGCCGAACTCATGGCCGGCGATTGGCGCGGCCCGTTTCATGGGGTGCCGATCGCGCTCAAGGACCTCTGCTATACGCGTGGAGTCTTGACCACCGGAGGTTCGAAAATTCTCGCCGATTTCGTCCCTGATTTTGATTGCACGGTGTGGGCGCGGCTGCGCGAGGCGGGCGCCGTCCTGCTCGGCAAGCTCAACCTGCACGAGTTCGCGAGCGGGGCGACCAACACCAATCCACATTGGGGCACCTGCCGCAATCCTTACAACCTCGAGCGTATCCCCGGCGGCTCCAGCGGCGGTTCCGGCGCCGCGATTGCTTCCCGCACCGCGGCCGCCACGATCGGCACCGATACCGGCGGTTCGATTCGCATCCCGGCGGCCTTTTGCGGATGTGTCGGGATGAAGCCGACCTGGAGCCGCGTCAGCCGCTATGGCGTCTTGCCGCTGGCCGATTCGCTCGACCATACCGGACCCATTACACGCACGGTGCGCGATGCGGCCCTGATGCTCCAGGTGATCGCCGGCCACGACCCTCACGACTCGACCAGCAGTACCGAGCCGGTGCCCGATTATGCCGCGAATCTCAATGGTGATCTGACGGGCGTGCGCATCGGTATCATCGCGGAACTGCTCACCGGCCTTTCCGACGAAGTCGCGCTCTCCTTCAATGCGGCGCTGCGCGAGTTGCGAATTCTCGGCGCCGCGGTCGAGGAGGTAAAGATCGCGAATATCGGCACGTGCTCGACTATCGCGACCAACATCATGTTCGCGGAGGCTGCCGAGTATCACGAACAATGGATGCGCACGCGCGCCCATGAATACGGCCATGACGTGCGCCGCATGCTCGAAGCCGGGATGATAACGCCGGCGGTTTACTATGTCCGTGCGCAACGCTCGCGCGCGGCGATTCTCGCCGAGACCCTGAAGGCGCTCGAGAGATTTACCGTGCTGGTGGCACCAACCGCGGCAATTCCCGCGCCGCGTATCGACGTCGGCGGCCGCGCCTTGCTGGATAGCGGCGCGCCGGTTGATATGGTCGCGAGCGTCCTGCGGTTCACCGCACCGTTCAATGTCACCGGGCAGCCCTCGCTCGCCCTGCCAACAGGGCTTTCGCCCAACGGCCTGCCGCTCTCGATGCAGATAATCGGCAAGCCCTTCGACGAGGCAACGGTGTTCAAGGTCGCCGACGCTTACGAACGGGCGCGTGGTTCGATCCCCGAGCCGAAGCTCTAGCGCCGTCCTTCTCGCGATGGCCCCCGACCGTGGCGCACACGTGCCCGCCTCGGCATACTTCGGCGCGGCGCGTCGATCCCTCGCGCTGGCCGCAAGAATCGATCACAGGCGTACTTCACACATCACGAAATCGTGGTCTGACACGCGCGGACTGAAAAACGACTCGCGCGCAGCGATCACTCGCGCCGAACGCGGTATCGGCTCCAAGCCACGCAGCGCTATCCAATCGAGCTTGGGACGCAGCGGCGGCGGAATCGCACGGATGAAGGTGAACGTCGGCTGGCCCGGGACGTTGGCACCGCGGACCTCGAAACCCGCGCGTGCGAGATGCGCAAACAACGGCTCGTAGCGTTCGGGATAACGAAAGCGCCACGGCCGCCGCACGAGCCGCGCCGCGACCATCGCGAAATCATACGGCGTGGCGAGTCCGGTGGTCGTCGTATTGAGGTCGCCGCCCAGGATGGTCGCCTCCGCGATACCCGAAGGCGTCAAATGCTCAAGCACGGCGGCCATCTGCAGCTCCCGCCCTTCCGGAGTCCAGCGGCTGTGCAGATGTGCGACGGCGATGGTGATTTGACGACCGCCGAAGACCGTGGTCGCGATCAGCGCGCGCGGCTGGCCGATTAGACGGGCGTTGCGGCGGCTGACGCCGACGGTGGGCAGCGCGATTGTTCGTGAATCGGCCAATGGCGCGGAACTCAGGATCGCGTTGCCCAGGAATGCAGGCGGCGCACCGGGCGGCCGCCGAATCGTGAATTCGGGACCGTAGGCGAAGCTCATGCCGAGTTCGGCCGCGAGCTCGGCGGCGAACTCGCGATCAAACGAGCGCATCAGGTGCCAGTCGGCCTCGCACAGCATGATCACGTCCGCGTCGGCGAGCGGCGGACGGCGCAGACACGCGAGGATTCCTTCGAAGTGCGCGCCCGTGCGAGCGTTAAAGGCGATCGTCTTGAGCGTATCGCGGGCTGCGCGCGCAGGGCGGTTGACGATCGTGGTGGAGAATGCAGAAAACTCCGCAGAAACCGCGGCGCCCGCGTCGGCCACGCCAACCTCAACGCTCTCCATCGCGAAGGCGCGCGCGACCCTAATCGCCGAGCGCAGCTATCACTGCCTCGAAGGTGGTCATCGGCGCCGAGCAGCTCCGCTCGCGGCAGACATAGGCGGTTAGCTGTCCATTGATTTGCGGCTTGCCGCGCGCCTGTTCAGGAATGAAATTACCTCCGGCAGCGTCGTTCGGGTCGGCGACGAACAACGCTCGATTCGGGACGTAAAGCAGCCCCGCTCGTTCGATCCATTCGCGCAATTGGGGCGACGTCCGATCGCCCACCAGCACGATTTCGGTCGGTCCGCGAAAGTAGAGGTCGGCCGCTTCGAGCATGTGCGCGAAACCGAACGGCTGCTTCTCGATCAGATCAGCGAACAGGCTGAGCGTGTCGGCAGCCGCGGTCGCATAGCGCTCGTCACCGGTATAGGCGTGCAGGCGCAGCAGCGTCATCACGGCTGAGCTGTTGCCCGACGGCGTCGATCCGTCGAAGGCGGCCTTCGCGCGTGTGATCAGTTCCTCGTGATCGTCGGACGTGAAGTAGAAGCCGCCCTTCTCGCGATCGCCAAAACGCTCCACGATGACGTCGGCGAGCGTCCGCGCCTGATCGAGGTAACGCGCGTCGAGCGACGCCTCGTAGGTATCGATCATCGCGCCGGCCATCAGCGCGTAGTCCTCGAGGTAGGCGTTGAAGCGCGCGACGCCGTCCTTGTACGAACGCCGCAGCGCGCGCCCGTCCCACAGCTTCGCCATCGCGAACTCGATTGCGCGCTCGGCCGCGGCCAGGTAGCGCGGGTCGCCCAATGCGCGATAGCCCTCGGCGAACGCCGCGATCATCATCGCGTTCCAGGCTGCGAGCACCTTCTCGTCGCGGCCCGGCTTGATGCGCTGCTCGCGCACGGCGAACATACGCGACTTGATGGTCTCGATCGCGCGAGCGAGGTCGTCCGGCGGCACCCCGAACAGTTGCGCCGCGCCGGCCGGATCGATCGTGCGATTGAGGATATTGCGGCCCTCGAAATTTCCCTCCTCGCTGATATCGAAATAGCGCGCCGCGATCTTCGTCAACTCTTCGTCGTGCAGCGCCGCCGTGGCCTCGGCCGGCGTCCACAAAAAGAACTTCCCTTCCTCGCCCTCGCTGTCGGCGTCCTGCGACGAATAGAAACCGCCCTCGGGACTGCTCATCTCGCGCAACACATACTCCAGGATTTCGCGCGCGATGCGGAGAAACTCAGGCTCGTTCAGCGCGCGACCGGCGTCGAGATAAAGGCGCGCGAGCAACGCGTTGTCATAGAGCATCTTTTCGAAATGCGGCACCAGCCAGCGCTCATCGACGCTGTAGCGATGGAACCCGCCGCCAATCTGATCGTAAATGCCGCCCTTCGCCATTTTGGTCAGGGTATCGCGCACCATGTCGGCAAAATTGATGTCGCTGTCGGCGTCGTAGATGCGCAGGAAAAGCGAAAAGACGAAGGTGTTGGGAAATTTCGGCGCGCCGCCGATGCCCCCGTGCACGCTGTCGTAATGCTTGCCGAGTTCGCGCGCCGCATTGAGCGGCGTCGATGGCGGCAACTCGCGTCCCGTGGACGCGAGGGTCGCCACCGCACCCATCGCCGCGGTCAGGCGCTCGACGTTCTGCTGCACGTCATTCGCCTGCTTGTGATACGCGTTGGCGATCGCCTCGAGCACGCGCGGAAACCCCGGCAGGCCGTGCCGATCGACCGGTGGGAAATACGTGCCGCCGTAAAACGGCCGTCCGTCGGGCAGCAGGAACATCGTGAGCGGCCAGCCGCCGCGCCCGGTCAGCACCTGCACCGCATCCATGTAGATCTGGTCGAGGTCGGGACGTTCCTCGCGATCGACTTTGATCGAAACGAAATTCTCGTTCATCACCTGCGCGATCGCTTCGTTCTCGAACGACTCGCGCTCCATCACGTGGCACCAATGGCACGCCGAGTAACCGATCGAGAGCAGGATCGGCTTGTTCTCCACGCGCGCCTTCTCCAGCGCCTCGGCTCCCCACGGAAACCAATCGACCGGATTGTGCGCGTGCTGGCGCAGATATGGACTCTGCTCGTTGATCAGCCGATTGGGCTGATGCGCAGGATTGTGGCGGGCACTGTCGTCCTGACTCATTGGATACTCGACTCGATGCGGCTCAAACTTGCGGGGCGGTTAAATCGATGCAGCGCGCATACTATGCGAGCGCCGCCTTCCACTAGCGAATCTTCGACACTTATTGGCGTTCGCCAAGTTTAACATGCGCTGCACGCGGGCACCACGCGACCGCGTCGAGCGCCACCTTGTAGGACCGTCGTCATTCCTGCCCCTACTTGCGATCGCGAAATCAGACTGCGACTCTTTCTCCCGATGCTACCTCTCGAGTCAACGCGCACTGCCCCCAACTCCGCGATTCCTGCAGATCTAGATGCCCATTCATC
>Ga0207695_10003129_pt1 | contig 23676 bp, 23 predicted proteins | sample KBSC54metaG_FD_184354 | JGI IMG/M metagenome (GOLD analysis project Ga0207695, IMG submission 184354) | Corn rhizosphere microbial communities from Kellogg Biological Station, Michigan, USA - KBS C5-4 metaG (SPAdes) (version 2) | ecosystem: Host-associated > Plants > Roots > Rhizosphere > Soil...
ATCGCGCGGCGCGCGCCACGCGCGGGTGCGGTCGACGCTCGTCGTCGTCGAGATCGCCGCGGCGCTCGTGCTGCTCGTCGCGTCGTCGCTCTTGCTGCGGAGCTTCGTCCGCGCGCTCGACGCGGATCTGGGTTTCGCGCCGGGACACCTCGCGCGGCTGCGTGTGGACCCGGCCGCGGCGCTACCCAATCGTGCCACGGCCACCGCGTATTACAGCGAAGTGGTCCGCCGGATCCGCGCGCTCCCCGGTGTCGCCGACGCGTCCCTGAGCGACATGCTTCCATTCACCGGCGACCGCAGTTGGGCGATGCCCCAAGAAGGAAAGACGTATCAGCGCGGCCAAAATCCGGAAGGCCACGTGCGAGTGATCGGCACCGGGTATTTCCGCACGATGGGCATCCCGATCCGCGCGGGGCGCGACTTCACCGACGGCGACACGAAGGACGCGATGCCGGTGACCATCATCAACGAGTCGATGGCGCACACGCTGTGGCCGGACCGGAGCGCGCTCGGCCAGCGCATCCGTCAAGGCGACTTGCTCCTCACCGTGGTCGGCGTCGTGGGCAACGTACGGTACGCCGCACTCGAGAGTCCTTTTGCCGGAGAAGTCTACTTTCCGTTGGCGCAGTACTACTCCTCGCGGGTCGACGTCGTGGCGCGTACATCGCTGCCGTTGAATGAGCTCGCGGCGTCGGCGCGTACGGCGCTCGCATCCTTTGCGCCGGTGGCGGCGAGGAGTCAGTGGAGCTCGATGCAGGAGTTGATCGACAAAGTCGCGTCGCCACGGCGATTCGTCGTCGTGCTGCTCGCCGGCTTCGCGGCGTTCGCGGTGGTGCTGGCGGCGCTGGGCATCTACGCGCTCATCTCGTACGGCGTGACGCAGCGTCGGCAGGAGATCGGCATTCGCATCGCGCTCGGCGCGTCGGCGAGGAACGTGCGCGGCTCGATCATGCGAAGCACGCTGAGGCTCGCCGCGGCGGGGATGGTGCTCGGCGTGGCCGGCGCGATGGTCGTCGTGCCGGCGATGCGCGGACTGTTGTTCGGTGTGACGTGGAGCGATCCGGCGAGCTTCGCGGGCGCGCTCTTGATTCTATCGATCGTCGCGGCGGCGGCGGGATTGCTGCCGGCGCACCGGGCGTCGCAGGTCGATCCGAGCGTGGCGCTGCGGGAAGGCTAGACAGCATTGTTTTCGGTACGAGGCCGGCTGGAGCTTGGCTCAGGGACGGTGGCGATGCAGCATGAGCCGAGGAGGTAGGCATCGGGCGGGCTCATCGCGATGGCGATTGGTCCATGGTGTGCAGCGTCGCGGCGGCGACAACCGCGCAACGGTGAGCGATCTGGATGAACACAATACTCTCGCCCGGCACAGCCGCCCCCAACTTCGAGCTCAACGTCACGCCGACCGACAAGCGCAAGCTCAGCGACCTCCGCGGCCGGCCGGTGATTCTCGCGTTTTATCCGGCCGACTGGAGTCCGGTGTGCGGCGATCAGATGGCGCTCTACAACGAGGTGCTCGACGAGTTTCGCGAACACGACGCCGAGCTCGTTGGCATCTCGGTGGACGGCGCGTGGTGTCATGCCGCGTTCGCGCGCGAGCGCCATTTGCGGTTTCCGCTCTTGAGCGACTTCGAGCCCAAGGGTGCGGTGTCGCGGCTGTACGGGGCGTATCGGGAAGCTGACGGCACGAGCGAGCGCGCGCTCTTCGTGCTCGACCGCGACGGCGTCATCCGTTGGAGCTATCTGTCGCCGATCGATGTGAATCCCGGCGCCGACGGAATTCTGAACGCGCTCGAGACGCTCGCGTCGCCGTCCGACTCGGCACGCCGATCCATCTCGCCCGAGGCGCGGCCGTGAGCGAGGGGCGGCTGACGCCGCCGGTCAACAAGAACGATCACATTGCGGGCTCGCCGGAGGCGCCGGTGACGCTCGTGGAGTACGGTGACTACGAGTGCCCGGATTGCGGGATGGCGTATCCGATCGTGAAGGCGGCGCAGCGAGCGCTGGGGCGCGCATTGTGTTTGGTGTTTCGGAATTTCCCATTAGCCGAGAGTCATCCGCGTGCGTTGCGTGCGGCGGAGGCGGCGGAGGCGGCCGCGGCGCAGGGAAAGTTTTGGGAGATGCACGACATGTTGTACGAGCATCAGGCTGCGCTCGAGGAGGCGGACCTGGTCGAGTATGCGGGTGCGATCGGGATCGACCGGATTCGATTCGTGCGCGAGTTAGCGGATCAAACTCACTTGAAGCGTGTGCGCGACGATTTTCGCAGCGGCGTGCGAAGCGGAGTGAACGGGACGCCGACATTTTTCATCAACGGAGTGAGGTGGGACGGAGCGTGGGCGGATCCATCGCGGCTGGTGGATGCGTTGCGGGCGGCGGCGTAATTGGGTAGTGAGTTCGCGACAGCAACGGGGCCCGGAGTGAAACCCTCGCGTCTTGTGCGTCGCGGCGAATGACGGACCTGTACGGAATTTTGTTGTGAGGTCTACAGTCATCACGCGTCGGGAATGAAGCGGTCGCCGAAGAGTTGGGCGAAGTGCGTGAGCGCCGCCTCCCAATGCTGTCGCGCGTTGACCCACTTCGCCGTGATGTTGCGGATGCCCAGGTACAGCAACTTGAGCGCGGCTTCGTCGGTGGGAAAATGCCCGCGCGTCTTCGTGATCTTCCGGAGTTGCATGTGGAGAGTTGAGACTCTCGATCGCGTTCGTTGTGTACAAGAGGCGGCGAATCGCGGGCGGGTAGGCAAAAACCGGCCGCACATACTGCCAGTGCCGGTGCCAGAGCGGCGCGTCGTCGGATAGCGCTGGCGCGTCGCGCTCTGGCCGAACGCCGTGAGCGCCGCGACGGCGGCCGCGTCGGTCGGTGCGCGATGGATGCTTCGCAGTTCGGTGGCCACGCGCTTCCGCTCGCCTCAGGGCACGTAGCCCAGACTCTGGCGCACCAAGTGGACGACACAATGGTGGATCTGCGCCCGGGGAAACACCGTCTGAATGGCATCGGGAAAGCCCGTCAGCCCGTCGATCAACGTGATGAGGATATCCTCAACCCCGCGACGCTGGAGTCCCGTCATCACCCGCAGCCAGAACGTCGCCGCCTCAGTCTGCGCGATCTACAGCCCGAGCACTTCCTTCTTGCCCGCCCGGTCCACCCTCAGCGCGACATACATGACTTTGTTCTTGACCACCACGCCTTCGTCGCGGATCTTCACCCGCAGACAATCGAACAGCACGGCGTCGATCGGGCGCTGCTGCCACTGCACGGCCTCCAAGACTGCATCGGTGACCGTACTGATGACACTCGGAGGGATCTCGATCTGGTAGAGCTCCTCGAGATGCCCTTGGATCTCACGCACGGTCATCCCGCGCGCATAGAGCGACAGCCCTTTCTGATCGAACCCGGGGAGCCGGCGCACGTGCGTCGGCACGATTTGCGGCTCGAACGTGCCGGCGCGGTCGCGGGGAATGGCGAGCGTCATCGCGTCGTCGTCGGTGCGCACCGTCTTGGGCGTCGAGTCGTTGCGATGATTCGCTTGCTCGACCGGTTTGTCCGCACCCGGGGCATAACCGAGATGGTGCGTCAACTCCGCATTCAGGATGCGCTCCGTCATCGCCTTCTTCATGCGGCGAACCAATGCCGCCAAAACTTCCGGCGTCTTGGGGTCGCCGATCACCGCATCGAGCGCCTCGCCGGCGACTCCGGCTCCTGTTTTCGTCCGTGTCGGGCCATACTACCCTCCTGGGAGTGAAGTTGACCTCACACACAGAATTTCGGGTAGGCCCCGAATGACCGGCTCATGGTAGTCAGTGAGAAGGTTCTCAAAGCGCTCCTCGATTCCGCGCATCCTCAAACACCAAGCCCGCCGCTAAACCTCCGCGTCGTAGCCGGGGCGGTCGACAATGCGGGCTTCTTCGTTTCATCACGGGACGACGCTTAGAGGGTGCTATGCAGCGGCGGTTTCCAGTAGTTCGCGCGTGGCCTTCGTGACCAAGACGGGCCCGAGTTGCCCTGCGGCGTGTAGTTCGCGTAGCCGTGGTAGCGTGCTGCGCTCCACGAGAAAAGGCAGCGCGACAGTCGATAGCACGCGGGCTAAAACGCTCTTTCGTTGCTCTGTGGGAACGGGCGCTCGTTCTAGGTCGAGCGCCTCCTCAACGGCGGGTGTGTCACTTCCCGAAATCGAGGCCAGTCTTAACCTGATATGTGACTGATGCTCCGGCGGCGATGTGGCCTTGCCAAGATCGCGAAGATAAACGGCAAGATTCACGTAATACGGCCCACCCCATTGGCTCTTCTGAATATTAACCAGCGTGATCGTGTCCTCGTTCGTCTTGTACCAAGTGTCCTTGTGCCGGCGGAAGCCCGCCGGAGTAAGCACGCTATCGAAGACCGCTTCGAGCTCCTTGGTGTTCATGGCTGCTTTGGTTTGTATGTCTCCAGCTTCGTTTTGTGCTCTTTGCCCGTTTGCTCATCGAGTTCTTTCTTATAGTTCTTGAGCTGCTTCTCGCCGCGCTTCTTCGCACGCTCGTTGTCCGGTTTTAGTTCTTTGATCTCACAGGTCTCAGGATTAAGGGCATCACACCGCATGCCACTCGGCAGACGCACTTCCTTTTGGAAGCCTGCGCCCGGCTCCCACGCCTTGTGGGCGGCCCTCCCGCCAGCCGCCGTGCCCGTTTCTCTACTCGTTGAACTCTGGCTGAACCACGTCGTCGGACTGCCAAATTTGTTCGATAGGTCGATGTACACCGCAGTAACCAACGTCGCAAGGCCCGCCGCTGCAACCGCCGTTGCATAGCCTTCACCTATGCAGAGATCCCAGACGCACAACCCAAACGGGTCCGAGAAATTGACCGGGTCGCCCCCGGCAAATCCGTACAGATTCAGTCCCCCGGCGAGCCCAATGGGGTCTTCCTGCGTGAAACGACCCTTTCGGAGGCCGGCGTACGATCCCGATGCTGCAAGTTGTGACTGCTTCTTTTCTTAGCTGCTCGCTCTCCGTTTTTTTGCGTCGTAATTCTTGCTTTCGAGGCCCAGACGCGAGTTTTTGAGGCCCGATGTAGCTAAGTGCTTGTGGGACTTCGCGCGCGGTTTTTCAAGGGGAAACGTGCAGCACCGTACGCGCAGAGATCAGCGCTCGAAGAGTTCGGCGGCGAGCGCGCTGCGATCGATCTTGAAGTGTGTGGCCACGTCCGCGAGGATGCCGGCCAGCGTGCCGATGCGGAGACTCGCGTGATCCGGGATCGTGACGTGATGTTCGCCACCCTGCGGCGTCGTGAGCCGCATGTGGCTTCCCGTTTCCCGCGTCACTTCGTAGCCGTAGCGGCGTAAGGCGCGCGCGAGATCGCGGCCCGAGAGGTCGCGCGGGAGCCGCCCCATCAGGCGGCGATCACTTCGTCGTGGACCAGGTGGAGGCGGATCGCCTTCGGCCGATCGGCGTCCTCGAAGTGGCAGCGCACCGCGTCTCGAATCGCCTCGCGGAGCTGGTCGAGATCATCGGCTTCGGTGAAAATGGACGAGCCCACGGCGCGCGCCGTGTACCCGCCTTCGGCTGCTTCTTCGACGATGAAAAGGATCTCGGTCATGGCCCTTCCGGGTGGAATCGGACAGCGATCGGAGCCGCTGATCTTTTCAATTTAGCCGCTGATCCCCAGCGAGCGCGAGCGCGGCGCTCAGACGTATCTCTGAGCCGGGAGATATCTCACCACTAGCTTGCCCGCGCTCCAAGGGTGAGGACGGAGATATCTCTCTTCGGCGCCGAGCTGGTCGTTGAGAGATTCCTAATGGCATCGTGTGGGTGGCAGTGGCGCGATGGACTTTCGGTCCGATTCACCCCTGACATGCGCGGTTGCGGAGCCCGGATTCCGCACCGTCGGCGTCCACAGTCACGTGACGATTCGATCCCGCGACGGCGTGCCTGTGTGCGAGGAGATCGACGCGCTCGAGGCGGTCGAGGAAGCCCCCTCGGGGGCGGCGGGCAGGCTAGCGGGGGCGCGACGATCCGTAGCAGTTGCCCGCGCCCCATCGCCAGCGGTGACCTGGGAGAGCCCCGACCCGATGAAAGAGCGGACCTTGGATGGATTCGGCGACCGCCTCGCCGAGCTGCGCCAGCGGCGCGGCCTCACGCAGACCGCGCTCGGCGCCGCGGTGGGCGTCTCCAAGCGCGTGATTGCCTACTACGAGGCCGACGGCGCGGCGCGATGCTCGTCGATCTCGCGCGCGCGCTCCACGTCTCGGCCGACGAGCTGCTGGGCCTCGCGCCGCTCCGCGACACGCCGAGCCCCAAGGTCGCCCGCCTCTTGAAGCGTATCGAGCGCTTAGCGCAGTTGCCCGACGCCGAGCAGCGCGCGGTGCTCACGGTCGTTGATGGCTTCCTCGACTCCTTTAGTCCTGCGAAGCCGCGACGGCGCGCGGCGCCGCCGCCACGCCCGAAGCGCAAAGCGAGTTAGCGCCCGCTTCATGACGTCGCCGACGAATCACCGCTGGCTCGAGCTCACGCGCCACGTGCTCGGCGAGTTCCGCCAGCACCGCCAGGTTTCCAAAGGCAATATCGAGTTCGTGCCCGAGCAGAACCGCCTGCGCGCGCGACTCGCGCGGCCGACGGGCGCCGACGAGTGGATCACGCGCGACCTCACCGACGACGAGCTGGCGCACAGCGATCTCGCGACGATCGCGCGCGACTTCTACCAGCCCTATCGCACGGCGATCGGCAGCTAAAGAAGGAGCGGTTTACTGCGACGTGTTCGAGCCTCGCCCGCAGTGACCTTCTTCAAAGTTCCACACCCCCGCGGCTTCACCAGACTCTAGCAAGGCATAGACGGCGTCCAGATCAGCGGAACTGGGCACATCGATGGCAATCAGGTGCTCGGTCGCCCGCTCATATGTGCACCCCAGGTCTTGGATCGGACGCCACGCGCGATCGAAGCCGCTCGACCCTACCTCTATCGGAGCTTTAATGAATACTCGATAGGTGGAGTGGCCGCTACGCAGCGACACGCCATGCACTACTTCCTTCCCATCCTGCGTTCTCGTGTTCACGACGTCGCCAAAGCTCAAGCCCTTGGCGTAGAATGGCACGCTGCGAAGACGATACCTCCCCTCGCCCACTTTCTCCGCCCACACCGTCTCGGACGAGTGGCCATGCCACTCGTCCGGAGACAGGATCAAAACGATTTTCTCTAGCTGCGTTGTCTTCATGGTCACTTATTGAAGAATTCTGATGGCGCGGCCGCATGTCGAGGAGCGCAATGGGTGGCCCTCCCCCGATCTTCTTCAGGTATTCCTCAGTAGTCATCGTTCCCTTCTGCAAATTGCACGTCTGACACGTGTTCTGCGCGTTCGGGAGCGTGTTGTTACCGCCGCGAGATTTCGGAATCGCGTGATCGATGTTGGATCGGTTGGTTGCCGGCGTCTTCGACCGAACCGTTGGCTCGCCGCAGAAGACACACGCATCACCGCTCTCCGCACGCGCGGCATCCTGAACAGCCTTCGGAAATGCTTTGCCAGCGCCAGGCCCTCCGGCCGATCCAACTTTGGCCGCGCCCTGCGCTGCAGCCCGCGATTCAAATGATGCTGCGATTCCTTCGATGGCACCGACGATCCGACCGGCGAGTGCCCCCGCGAATAGCGCGACAGGATCAAAGAACCCTGGGCTTTGCAACGCAGCCTGATCGGCCGTCTCGGGACACTTGGTCCAGTTGTCTTCCTTCGAGCACAACCCAAACGGGTCCGAAAAATTAACCTGATCCCCTCCACCGAACCCGTATAGATTCGTCCCACCCGTCAGTCCGATCGGGTCTTCCTGCGTGAACCGTCCCGTACCCGGATCGTAATAGCGGTTCCGCATGTACATCTTGCCAGACGCGTCCAACTGACCTTGCGATAAATCACCATACCACGGCACTGCCGCCACTGCGGTATACGGCCGGCTGTACGTCAGACCCATCTCCTGCCCAGGCCATTTGACCAGGATGCAGCTCCCACTAGTCGACTGCCCGCACGTCGAGAACTGACCAGCTGTATTGGTCGTCGCGTCGATCGCTCCGCGCCAAGACGTGTGAAAGACGACCACCTCACCGACCCGAGTCATTTCGAGCGGATGATCTATCCCCGCGCCGTGCAGGTACGTTGTCGCTGAGAATTGACCCAACGGATTTCCACTACCGATCGGGCTTTCGATATTGTGTTCGACTTGGAAAGCGGAGAGACTGTTAGCCGCCGCAGCGCGGATTTCATACAGCACCTGATCCCCGTCCCACATCGTCACGGTTATCGCGCTGGCACACTCTGCTTGATACTTCGTCTGTGCCCGCGCCTCGTCCGTGCAGTAGCTGTCCCGGTGTGTGCGCTTCCAAACGCGACGTCCCAGCGGATCGTACCTGTACTCCTCGTACGCGCCGTAACCCGTATTGATTGCGGCCGCTGTTCGCCGCCGGCTCGGGTCGTTCTGCCAATTGGTGCCGTCGTTAACCGTCGTACGATTTGTCGTGAGCAGACGGCCGGCCGCATCATATCCCATCACGATGCTCCAACTCGCGTCGACGTGGGTCGGACCCGTAGTCCCTTCGCCGGCGATCGTCGGGGTTGTCTGCGTGTAAGTCTGTGCCGTCAAGTCGCCGGTAGCATCGTAACTATGCGTCAGGAGGTCAGTGCCGGTGCTTCCGAGCTGGCCGGTGATTCGTGACAGACGGTTGGAATTTGCTTCGTATGCGTACTGATACAGTTTTGTGCCTGGGTCACTCTCCGTTCCATCCTGCTTCTTGGTGATAGTATGCCCGAAGGCGTCAGTGGTAAGTGTGAGCTTTTCGAAATCAAAGAAGTCGAGTGAGGATTGAGTTACGGGCCCGAGTCCGGCGTACGTGAAATTTCCCGATCCACCGGCCGTCGCCAATCCCTGTGCTCCAGCGCCCAGGACTTTTCCAGCGGCGTCGCGAGTGATGTAATCCTCGTGAAGGGTGCCCATGGGGCCAACCTCGACGCGATGCACTTCACGGCTGTCGTCGTCGTAAAGATGGGTTTCCGTAATGCCGCCCGGCATCGTCAAGGACTCGAGGAGGCCAGCGCCGTTATAGTGGTACCGGAAGGTGTTGCCGCGTTGGTCTGTGACTGTCTCGAGTGCGCCGCTCTGCGGGTCGTAACCGTAGAAGTTGGATGACCCTGCCGCTCCGCTGCCGGCTGAGACCCAAAGGAGGTTCGAGGGCTGATCCTGCGAGATGCGTCGGCCCGCGAGATCGTAGTGATTCACCAGGCGGTAGCCATGGGCCATACCGGTGGCGCCGGTGTCGGCAGCACGGATCGCGAGAGAATCTCCTTCGACGCCTCCGCCGAGAGTGTACGTCCGAACGACCTCCGCATACGGACTCTTCGCGGTCAGAAGGTTGCCAACCTCATCGTACCTGAAATCCTGAGCGTCGTCGAGAGACCCATACAAGTCGCCAATCCGCGGGATCGTGCGATGTGACAGGCGATTGAGCGTGTCATATTGCATGGTGATGAAGCGAAACGCCTTCGTGTCGATTTGAAGTACGTTACCGGCTTGATCATAGTGCCACCGCGCGACTTGATTGTCAGGCGCGGTTCGCTCGCGCTCGGTCAATGTCCGGCCGGCGGGGTCAAATGTGTAATCCGTAATGAGCGTTCCCACACCAGCCACGTCCGGTGTGGCAACTCGCGACACTGAATTCAACTGCCCTTCGTCATCGTAGTCGTTGACGACTTGAATTGTCTGGACGATTGATCCGGACTTCGCGCTATCGAGGCTTGATTTGAGTCGGTCGTTCGCGTCGTACGTGTGCGTCTGTGTCCGGAATTGTGTTTGCGCCGAGTCGATAGGCGACGTGATGATCGAGTCGCGACCCGCAGCATCCCGCCGCGTCGTTGTAATGAAACCCTTTGGCGTCGTAACAGCCGTCAGATTACCCAGACTATCGTAGGCCAGGCGCGTCGGAGTAACGGACTGCGTCGTCGTGATGTTGGTGACGAGTCTCGTCAGGGGATCGCCGTAGCCAAACGTTGTACGGTTTGTATGTGTCGATCCGACGGATTGCTCGAGGCGATCGCCAGTTGCATCATCGTATACGATGTGGCTGGTCAGGTTCATCGGCGAGACGATTTCGGTCAGTCGATCCCAACGCGGATGCCATGTGTAGTTCGTGGCCGCGTTTCCCGTCGTGACCCCTAAGCTCGACGCATTGGGATTCATATCGGTCGTCGAAAGCAGCAGACCGCGACGAGGATCATATGAGGCGAGAACGGTGTGGCCGCGCGGATCTACAACTTGCGTCGCAAGCATTGGCCACAGTGTGTCCGTCCGCTCGACTCTCGTTTCGTGTCCCAGAGCATCGATGATGCGGCGCGGCGCTCCGAACCGCGTCAGGTAAAACGCGGTCGTATCAGGAACGTCCAGACGCGGTCCGTCAACAAGGGTTCTTACGGCTCCCGGATCCACGAGTGTACCGGCGCACGCCGCGACGCCCGCAGCCTCGGCGGGGCAAAACCCCCAATGGATCGAGTCGCCAGGGTTGGTCACGCGACTCATGTTCAACGCCGAGCGAGTCAGCACACCCGACGTCGGATCGTACTCGTACCGTGTGCCGTCGCCGAGACGGTTGCTTCGGAGAACGATGCGATCGCTGCCATCCGCGACATAGTGCACGGCGGCAGTGAGTCCAGGATCGACGATTGAAAGATCACCCGGTGTTCGCGACAGGGTTGTAACACGAGGACCGTTCGATCCCGGAGGCGCGACCACGGATGTTAGAAGCCCGCCGGCGTAGCGGAACGCATATACGCGCCGCCGGCCACTGCTGGGAACCGGCAGCGCGATCGAATCGAGCAAGGGCGAGTCGGGTGCGTGCCAGAAGAATGCAGTGGTGTGGCCCAGCGTATTGACGGTGGACACATGACGGAAGTGACCATCAAACGAGACATAGGCGCCATTGCGAAGCTTTCGCCGATACTCAGTGATCGTCGACCCAATACGGAGCGCCAGAATGGAGTCCGGTCGATCGAGTGTCGGGCGGACAACGAACGTGTCAGATCCTTGCTTTGCGTAAACGCGGGTGCTGCCATCTCCCCCGATCCAAAGCAGGCTGTCATGCGGCAACGCTATGAGTTGTTCCAGACCGTCAAGCCACCAACCCGGGCCGAAAGGGCTCTGGGACCGATCCACAACCGCCATCACGCCGGTGGTGTCTGTCGCCGTCGGCCATCCCGCCGCCAAGGCTTGAACCTCCACGCTGTAGTGATAGATGCCCGTGAGATGTGAGTGAGCAAGCGCGTCAACCGGGATGGTAATGCGTCGGCTTGCTACTTGGCCACACGGCCCATTCCATGGCAAGGTCGTCTCGCTCGCGTCGGTAGCCGTGAAGCGGACGGTCGCTTTTATCTGGCTGACGCAAGCGCCATTCAGGCTCAGATCCGCGTTGTCGATTGTGACGTCGGTTTGGACGAGGTTCATTGGTCGCGCATGCGCACTCGTATAAATGAGAGTCGGCGTGCGCGCTTTGTTGAGAGTCGTTGTTGTCGGCAGCGGGTGCACTAGACGCAAGTCTCCGCATTCGTAGGCGGCATCATCGCCTGCGGCAATCGTCAAGCAGCCGTCGCGTGCAACTGATCCTTCAGGATTGAGCTGGCGCGGAGCGCTGATAGTGACGGGGCCGGCCGATGCACCGATAGTTACATCGACAAAACCTGTGTCTGCGAAGCCGCCACTGCTGGCGATGAATTTGACGGTGCCTGTCTGGCCGACGATTGCCGTGGGCGTCACTATCACTGAAAGAGAGTCAGACCCGTGGGCGCCGATCTGGCCCTGCGTGCGGGTCAGGGCGCTACACGATGCGATTGCGGAACTCGGGCAAACGACTCGATAGTCCACCGTCGCGGAGCTACTACTGGTATTCGTAATCGTGAACCGCAGCGGTGTCGGCACGCTCTGCGCAAGCGTCCTCCCAGTTTTTGGAGTGACCGCAATGACCTTCGTCGATGACAAACCAATCGAAGCTGTGAACATCGAGTTCGTTGCGGACGAATTGAGCGATGCCCCGCGCGTCGTTACGTAGCTCGCGGCCAGTGTGACCGTTCCGCTGATACCGATCGCGCCCGGGGTCGCGACATCGATCAGGATGCTCGTGGATTGCCGCGCTGGAACAGTGAGCGTCCACGACGGCGTTGCACCCGACGAACCGTTTATCCGATACGATGCCGATGTTGCCGCGACGAGAGTGAATGTGGTTGGTGCTAAATTTGGGTTCGTCAGCGTGAAGAATTCCAACGAAATCACTCCGGTCGGGACCTGAGCGGTGCCGCTCGTTCCGGTCACGATCGGCGCCGCCTCCACCGACAACGCGATGACGACCTTGTTGCCGGTGTCCGCAATCACGCCGCCAAGAGGCGACGTATATGTCGCCGCAAGCTTGAGCGTGTCGGGGTGATCGAGCGCGCCCGACCTCGTGTAGTTCACGATCACGGTGGTCGCCGCACCCGGAGCGAGCGAGACGGAACCCTTGTTCGCCACGCAGTTGCTCAGCGTCGATGTATTGCCGCAAAGCGCCGCGACCGAATATGCCAGGGCATAGCCGCCCCGGTTACTGACGGTGAAGGTATCGGCGGCCGTCACGCTGCCCTGCGAAGAAAGGCTATGCCAATCTGACGACGGAATCACTGCCGGACGGAATGCCGAGAGCGGGACAGAATACGTGAGGGTCGTCGTCGATGTCGTGACGTGACCGGCTAAGTCGCGAGCCGTGACAACGAGATTCTGCTGCCACGGAAGTAGCGTGAGACCGTAGACCGAATAGCCTGCCATCAGGCACCCGCTGCGAGACGCCACGGTGAAATTGTCCGGGAGCGGCTGGCCCTGCCACGTCAGCGTTCGCTGCATGATTATATCGTCGCTATCGCAGTAGTCGATGCGTACCGGTATGGCGTTGGGCGTAGTGAAGACCGTGCCGTTAGCCGGAGTGACGGTAATCACCGTCGCCGGATTCGATACCGGTGGCGCTACCGTGACGGTGGTGGTGCTGGTGTCTGTTTGAACCAATCCCGTCGAAGACGCGGGCGCGGTAACGGTCAGTCGCGCGTTGCCGCTGGCACCGCCGGCGCCTAGGGCGGCCGTCGCATAGTTGAGCGACGTTGTTGCCGAGGCGCCCGCGCCAACGGTGAGTGTGCCTGTGGCTGTCGTTGTATTGTTGATTCCGCACGCGGTCACATAACCCCAACAGGTCGCGGCGAGCGAGTACGTCGCCGTCGTATTGCCAGCGTTGCTCACCGTCACTGTCTGCGCTGACGTGCTGCTGTTCGGCACAGCGACAGTTGCAGTCCTCGGCGACACATGTGGCGTGTAGGTAGTAGTGACCGAGCTCGTGAGGAATTGCGCCGCGAGTACTCCTCCACTGTAGGTGACGCGCGCGACACCGGCGAACGCCGCCGCGAAGTTGCCAGATGGAAAGACCGTAAGCGTGACACGGTCGTCGTAGGATCCATTCCCGTCGAACCCGATGGCCGACAAGACCGAAATCGTTTGGCCGGCGCCGATCGTGACTGTACTGTTGACCCCCAAGCAGCCGTCGTCGGCATAGATGTCAAAGTCACTGTCGTAGCTCCAATCATCGTACTGGCGGGCCGCTCCACAATCGCCCTGCACGTGGACCGATTGAGACTGCGCCGTCGTGTTCTTGACGCCAAAGGTGAGCCATCCCCGCTCCTGATCCCCGCGGGGGGCGCCGACGGACGAGCTCACTCCGGTGACGATGATCGGCGCCTGCGCCCTCGCGCGTCCGCCAACTAACAGCACCATGGCGGCGATGAGGGGGCATGCAACAGCCGATAGCAAACGAGGGATCGCGGAACGCAGCACGGGCGTTTCTCCAGAGGAAGGGATGGGAGAGGTCGCCCGCCCATAAAGCAACACGCGGACCCGAGGATTACGCTGACTTAACTCCTATATTATCATTCTCTTAACTAACCTCCTCAAACGATTGCCTTCGCGGTGTTCGCGCCGCCATCGTGCAAATCACCGCGAATGCCTGCAAACCCGCGAATGAACGAGGGCGCAAGCGACGATTCACGAAAATCCGCGCGCGGGTTGTTGCTTCCTGAAGGCACGGGAATGCCCAGCCGGCGCATGCGGCGGTAAACCGTCGCCCGATGCACGCCGAGGGTGGACGCAGCGATCCCAGTGTCCCACGCCGCGCCGTTGAGAAGCTTGAGAAGCCGCTGCCGCTCTACGAAGGTCGGCGTTGGCTTCGGCGCGTCGACGGCACGTGAGCGCTGGGCCAGCACTACGGCAAGCGCGTCGTCGTCCAGAACGTTGTGCGCAAATGCCAACGCGGCCTCCACGACTTGCTTGAGCTCGCGCACGTTTCCCGGCCACAACCGCATCTGAAGGATCTGCATGGCCGAACGTGTAATCGCGACGGCTCGACTCGGCTGCGCCCTCCGCACGAAGTGCTCGACCAGCACCGGAATGTCGTCGACGCGCTCGGCGAGTGTTGGAACGGTCAGGATCATTCCGCTCAGGCGATGCGCGAGGTCAGCGCGGAACTGTCCTTTCGCCACGAGGTCATCGATTCGCTCGTTGGTCGCCGCGACGGTTCGGAAGTCACTCCGCGCATCGCGTGACGATCCCACCGGCCGCACAACTCCGGTCTCGATTGCTCTGAGCAACTTCGCCTGCAGCACAAGCGGTAGTCCGCTGATCTCGTCGAGGAATACCGTACCGCCGTTTGCCTCGCGAAGGAAACCGAGCGTCTCACCTGCGGCGCCGGTAAACGCTCCCTTGGCGTGGCCAAATAGGGCGTCCTCGAACATCGAGTCGCCGAGTGCGCACACGTTGAAGGCAACGAGTGCACCGTCGCGGCAGCTCTCTTGATGGAGCAGGCCAGCGACCAATTCTTTGCCGGTGCCGGTGGCGCCTTCGATCAGCACGGGAACGCGTGTTGGCGCGACCGCGGCAACGAGCATCCGCAGGCGTTGCATGGGGAGTGAGTCGCCGATCAGTACGGCGTCGATGGCCCGCTTTGTGGTCATGGCTTCACCTGGTCGGCGCGTTTGCGCATGGGATCCGTCAGGCGCTGCGCGTCCTCGTCGGTGCGGATGACGCGCGGCGTGAGGAAAATGAACAACTCCGTTTCAGTCGTATTCCTTGCTTGCCGTCCGAACAAGCCACCAACGAGTGGAATGCTTGAGAGGATCGGAATGCCTGCGCTCTGAACGTCGCGTTGCTTGTCGGTCAGGCCGCCCATCACGATCGTCTGACCGTCTTTCACGAGCAGGTCGGTACGGATCGAGCGCGTCGAGATGACTGGCGCGTTGAACGCAGTCTCAGTCGTCGCGTTGCTCACTTCTTGTGTCACGTTGAGCTGCACGGTGCCGTCGATGCTGATAGTCGGGCGCACGGTGAGCTTGGTGCCGACGTCCTTGTACTGGACAACTTGATCGCGGACGGCTGCATCAGTCGGTAGTGCTCGCGACACCTGGACGAACGGCCGCTGACTTCCGACGACGACCTCGGCCTGCTCGTCGTTTGCGGTGAGCACGACCGGTCGACTCACGATCTTGACGTCGCCCCGGCCCGCGGCGGCGCGAATGGTCGCATTCAAATCGTAACCGCCGGCGCCCATTACCCTGAGGGTGAAGTCACCGAGGCCCGCTGATCCCGGCGCGAACTCACCGCCGACCGTCGTGTTCTCTGTATTCTTCACGTGTTGGTCGCCGATCGATGCTTCGACGCCGAGCGCAAAGCTGCGGTCTCGTCTCGCCTCGACAATCAAGACTTCGATGAGAACTTGTGCGGCGCGAACATCGAGTTGCTGCACAGCGGCTTGGATCAACTCGAAATCAGCGCGATTCGCGCGGATGAGCAACGTGTTGCCGCGCGAATCTGGAATGATCGTCAGATCGCCCGTCAACGCCGCTGATCGACCACTGGCCCCAGGCATCGCCTGTGGCAGCGGCGGCTCGGTTGGCGGCGTTTGGAGAATTCGTAACTCGTCGGACAGCGTTGGCGGTCGGTTGTTGACTGCTCCAAATTGCGATCCGGTCGTCCGCCCAAAGAGCGCATTGATGGTTCCTGCGACATCGATCGCACGAGCGTGCTTGAGCGCGATCACGAACAGCTCAGGCGCAACAGTCTGTCGTCGTGCGGTCAGCTCGTTCGACGGTGCCAGCGGCGGCGTGGGCAATACCGCCGCAAACGGCGCGATACGCGGCTGCTCCTTGGGTCGCGCTCGGTAAGTGCCGCTCGTCGTATCGTCGACTAACTCATAACCCTGCGAGTCAAGCAGGCCACGCAGCAAGCGCGGCACGTCAGCGCGCGCCACGGGCTTTGGCAGTTCCAGCGTGACTTGCGCGCCGGCGCCGGTCCCGGTAAAGATCACCGGCTTATCGAGATACTGCTGAACGATTTGTACAGCGGTCCGGAGCTCGGTGTTGACGATCCGAAGCGTCACACTGTCCCCACCTCCTCCTTTCTCTGCCGACTGAGCGACCGGCGTTGGCTTCGCCGACCTTCCAGTCGCCTGTGCATGAGCGGAGCTCAAGAACAGCAAGCTCGCGATGACCAATTCAACGAGCGGGCGCTTCATTCCGGTCTCCGAAAGCTCAACACCCACGTGGTATCTGGACCTTGAATGATGACGCTGTCGCGAGTCACCGCCCGCGCAATGAGCTTGTCGAACGCGCTGCCTGCTCGAACGAGCGTGCCTTGCTGTTGACCGGGAATGCCATCCACAATCGCCTGCCATGGAGGCCCGCCCACGATCGCCTTGAGCGTCAGGTTCGGACGTAACGGACCGCTCGCCGAGAATCCGACGTTATCGCTGCTGGGACTGTAGCGGATCGACGATGGGCTGTTTGACAGGCGGAATGGATCGTTCGAGACAATGCGTTCCTCCACTTCGATGAGGGTGGTCTCGACGAGCTCGCCGGGCGACTCTTTGAGCAACCCAATAGGAATACTTTGATGGCCGACCCTGGGGACCGCCTCGCGCCAGCGGATCGCGCCGACGACGATCAATGCGGTGAACGAGACGGCGACAATTGCGGACGAACGAAGACTCATTGGCGAACGCTCGCCTTGTTCTTGATCCTACCGATGGCCGCGACAAGCATGTCCACACGAAGGGCCTCGGGCCTGCCATCGGCCGCCGTTGGCTCCGCCTGAGCAACGCTGAGATCCCGCACGACCAATAGCGTTGAATCAGATTCCGTGGCGCGGAGAAATCCCGCCAGCCCATAGACATCTGCGATGCCTGTAAAGCGAACATCGACGCGCGCGAAACCGCCGGTCGCGACCGTGTCGGCTCGCAACTGCAGTGCGGTGACTTTCACGGCGTTGTCGTCGGCGAGGTCCTCCAACTCGGACGCGAGGTTGGCCGCGATCGCTGACGGTGATGCGCCAACCAAGAGACTCGACTCGAGTGCAACGAGTCGATCCCGACGCAGCCGCAAGCTATCGCGGAGCGTCGGCAGCATCGCCAGTCCGTCGCGCAACGATGCGAGTCGTTGTGCGGCCGAATAGGCTTCAGCCTTGCGGTCCGCGTCCCACGATCGCAGCGCAGGAATGCCTCGCGCGACGACAACCAAGAATGCGATCGCGAACGAACCGATGGTCAGCGTACGGCGATCGCGCGCGCTCAACCCGAGCTTCGACATCATCGCGCTACACCCTTCTTGATCGTCGATGTTTTGCTCGGGCGACGAAAACGGAAACTGGCTCTCTCCATGTGCACGCCGCCGAGACTTTCGCGGGTCACTGGGCCGACAATGCGCGGAGCGATGACCTCGCGAACTTCGGCTAACTCCGGCAGAACGTCGGCGACATGTGGCGCGATGGCGGTGAATGCACCTTCGACAGAGTCGACGTGGAACGTCAGCATCGCCGTCGAGTCGGGAATTGCTTCCGCGACATCACCCAGGACCCGCGTAACCTTTTCACGCTCGAGACGAAATGACTCGATGCGATTCAAGATTTCAGTAACGCGTCGCAGCTCGCTCTCGTTCCGCGCAAGCTCGATTTCGAGAGCCCGACTGCGCCCGAGCGAGACTTCAGCCGCGCGCGCGAATTTTCGTGCGCGCATGCCAGGGCCGAATGCGGCGAACGCCGCGGCCGCGCACGCAGCAGTCGCTGTTACTACGCGCCGAACACGCGTCCAGACGAGCGTGCGCGATGCGTCAGGCTGAAGCTCCAAACTCAATGCCAATGACCGAGGTCCTACCGCGGCCGCGTACGCATCGGCGAAGCGCAGAGCATCGTCGCCGATTTCGACAAGTGTCGCCGGAAGCGCCGACGCGTCTGCTGCTTGGTTGAATGTGACTCGATTCAAGCGGCGAATTCCCGCACGGTCGCCTTCGAGCTCGAACGAATCGTCGCCGTCCGTCCACAGCACCGGTCGATTCGCAATCGCGGCAACAATCGCGGCGACAGCAGGAGTAACGCGCCTCACGCTCAGGCGCGCGGCTCGAAGCCCTCCCGTAATCTGTTGAACAACGTCGCGGTCAAATGCGGCGCCCCACGTCGCGCCACCGTTTGTCACCTGTATGCCGGCAATCAACGCGGGCGACCCTTTCCATAAATAGAACGCTTGCTGGTTTTCGCGCAGCAGTTCCTCCGTCAACCGAATCGATTTGACCGGAGGCAGACCCATGAGTGGTTTGACCTGGACCCAGGCTGGGGAGACGACGACCGTGACGCGCACGCCACCGGTTAACCGCGGCGCTCTCGTGAGAAGTTCTTGCAGCGAAGCCGCGATGTCATTGTCCGTGGAAATTCGGGTGGATGCATGCCATTCGATGGCGCCGGCTCGGACCAGCACCGCGCGAATCTCTCGACTTCCAATCGCGACTCCAAGTCGATTGCGACTCGCGGCAATCATAGGATGCTGCGCGTTCGCGCGACGAGACACCGGCTGCCTGTCCGAATGACGCGCCATTCGAGTCGCACGCTAACGGCGGGCAGACCTCGCGATACGCGAATGCGAATGAGCCACGCGTCCGGGTCCGGCGTCGTCGCACGAACGGCATCGGGATACCTCTCGGCGAGTGCGCTAGCCGCTGATCGTGAGATCATGCCGGTAACGGAAAGGAGATCGTCGAGAGGAATTCCAGCGCTCTGCATCGCAACGATCTGCTCGGCGGTCTCTCGAGTGATTCCCGGAATCGCCATCAGCACCGGGACAGGCGCGGTGGCCAGTGACACACGACCCGGCTCGATCGCCAATACGGAGTCGAGTCCCTCGACGTCTTCGAACCCACGGATACGGCGCAGCTCTCCGACATCAGCCAATGGTCCGTTGCGGGGCAATTCTCGACCGGCGCTCTCATACCAATCGAGTTCCGCGCCGAGTGGCAGTGCCTCGTCATCGGCATCGCGCCAATCGTCGAGGGCGTCGGCCATCTCCGCGGCGCGATCGGATTGGCCGATAGCAGCTAGCAGGTTGGCGATCATCTCTCTCGATGCGGCGTTGACGTCGAGCCGGGTGCCCGCAGCCTCGAGAGATAAATCGCAACCCTGCACGAATGGCGACGCGACGATGCGGCGCGAAAGCGTCCGCCAGACGAGCGCACCTTCCTCGAAGGTCCGAGCGTCACGCAGCACGGCATCGATCGCGGCCTGGGCTCGGCGTTCACATCCCAATGCAATCCAGCGACCGCGCTCGAGCTCAACGCGCGCACTTCCCTCGAAAACCGCATGTCGCCCGACGAGCGCCGCTGCCATCGCGACGACAGACGCAATGCTCATGACCCAGAGAGTCGTCAGCATGACGAACCCGCCGCGCTCGCGTCGACGTAGGACCTTACTCACGCGCTGACCCCAGAGGGAACACCGTTGTATCGATCCCCGCAACGATGGCAATCGCGCCGGGGAGCGCGACGCTCGCCGCCCATTTTCGAACCCACGATGAGTCGCGAGCCGATAGATCGAGATAGCGGAACGTCGCCGCACCAGGAATTCGACGCAGGTCGAAGCGCTCATCGACGCTCGCTCCTCGTACAATGTCGGCGACGATGACGCTCGAATCGCGCAGGGAGTCTAACGACAGCCTAACAAGACAAGCTTCCGGCCAACCCGATGGCACATCGCAGAAGCTGAGATAACTCGCGTTATACTCGTCTCCACGAAAGCGCTCGGCAGTATCGGTCGTCGTGTGCGCATCGATGAGCAGTCGCCGGAATAAGCGATCGCCGTTGCCGGCTGTCGCATCGGCGGCGCGCTCTCGTGTGATGCGCGATTGACTGTCGTTGAGCTGGTCGAGAAGCATGATGCAGCCAAGCATGGCCAGACCAGAGATCGCCAGAGCGATGATCACCTCGATCAGTGTCACGCCGCGGCGATTACCGACTCGATGCATGGAGCGTGTCCGGTCGGTAAATGGTCGTCCGCAATAGCGCCGCTGACGTATCCGATTCGGCGATCGAGACATCGAAGAGATCCGGAGTGGCCTGGCGCACTTCAATGCTCCAACCGTGCGACAACGAGCGCCCGACCATGGCCATCAACTCAGCTCGGTCGTAAACCACGAATCGTCCGAGCTCGTCAGATGCGCGGCGTAACTCTCGCTCCGTGTTCCGAACACTGCGCATGCCGTGGGCGGTTTGGCCGAGCAGTGTGATCATCGCCACGCCGCTGAGGCCCAAGACGACCAGCGCGACAATGACGTCGAGCAGCGCACTCCCGCGCTTGATTTTACCGCGCATTGGTCCGGTCGCGATTCGTCCGCCCAGTGAATCGGTCGATGTGCAGCGCGCTGTCGGCAACGATGCTGCCGTCGGGATTTAGCGTCGCGGTCGCGGGTCGATCGTGAATCATGAATTGCAGCGTCGCCGGACTCCCCGATTTGAGGACCGCGTCGATTGAATCCGCAATGATGGTCATCGGATCGCTTGGCGAAGGCGGTGTGGTGCGCCGAATCGCAAGCGTGGCAGCGGATGCAATGATCCCGAGAAGCGCCAGGGTGATGAGCATCTCGATGAGCGTGTTTCCCGGCCGAATCATGCCGTTGGCCGCACGCTGTAGATCGCCTGCAGCAGCGCGGCAGCGATGAGCGCCACCACCGATGCGAAGGTCAGCAGCAGCATCGGCTCGAGGAGCCGCACGCCGGTTCGGACAATACGATCAGCGCGCTGTTGCTCGATGCGTGCCGCGTGATCGAGCATCGCCGGGAGCCGACCCGACTCTTCACCGGCGCGAATGAGACGGATGACCGTTGGGGTCGTCGCACGATTCAGCTCGAGCGCGCGCGAGAGCGGCTCACCGGCTGTCACGGCCGCACGAGCCAGCGTCAGACGAGCTTCGAGCTCCGCGTCCGATGCCGCACGCCCAGCGAAGGCCAGGGCCGTACCCATCGATACGCCGCTCTCGAGCAACGCGGAGAGCGAATGTGCCACGCGCGCCGCTGCTGTGCCGCTTCGCACCGCGCCGAGGACCGGAAGAGATAGCAGCATTCGATGCCAGCCGCGGAGACCATCTTCGGTTTGCGTCCACGCACGCCACACTCCAATCCCGACCGCAGCAGCGATCATCGCTGGAACCAAGCCCGCATGCATCGCCTCCGCACCGCGCAACACGGCGCGGGTCGAAGCCGGAAGTGTTTGACCAAGATCGGCGAGAATCTTTGCGAACCGCGGCAACACCACAGTAATGAGAATTCCAATTGCCATGGTGCCAGCGCCTGCGACAACGACTGGATACGCGAGCGCGGAGCGGATCGACGCGCGCATCTCAGCCGACGACTCCATGAGCTCAGCGGCGCGCCGAATCGCCGGACCGATTCCACCACCGGCTTCGCCCGCCTGCGCGATCCCGATTACAAGTCCGGGTATGACTACCGGTGCCGATGAGAGCGCGGCTGCAAGGCTTTGGCCTTCACGGACGGATTGTCGAATGTGCGGCAAAGCCGGCCGCCACCCGCGCGGCGCGAGCTCGTCGAACGCATGCAGCGCGCGCGAGACCGACAGGCCCGACTCGAGCAGATCAGCCAGAATGCGCAGCCCGAGCGCAAGATCGGCGACCGACAGCGGATCACGGCGGGTGAATCGGTGGCCGTGCGACTCGAGGCTCAAGACATAGAGTCCGCGAGACGCCAGCGTCTCACGCGCTTGTCGCGACGACTCGGCATCGATGGTCCCGCCGTGGACATCGCCAGTCGCGGTCGCGGCGCGATATGCAAAGACTGTTTGCATTTCTCTCTATTGTCGAACTGGTCCGTTCCAACTGGTGACATCGGCATCTTCGCCGTCGCCGCCCGCTTTGCCGTCTTTGCCAAGCGTGTAGAGGTCATAGGCGTTCGGATTGGACACGCCGGGTGAGACATAGACATACGCGCGGCCCCACGGGTCGAGTGGAACAAGCTGGCGCAGATACGGCCCCTTCCAATTCGGCGGAGAGTCCGCGATGGGTACAGACCTCAGCGATTCGAGACCCTGTTCTGTCGTCGGAAACGCCTCGTTGTCGAGACGATATGCATCGAGCGCGAGCGACAGAATTTGAATTTGACTTTTCGCGGTTCCCCGCCGGGCTTCGCCGATGTTGCCGAACAACGAAGGCGCGACGATTGCCGCCAAGGTCGCGATGATGGCGATCGTCACCAGCAGCTCGATGAGCGTAAAGCCACCGCGCACTCTGGCCCGTGCACTAGTCCTGGATGACACGCATTACCTCCTCGACCGTCGTCAAACCAGCTTGGACTTTGGACCAGCCGTCGCGTCGCAGCGGAATAAGCCCAGCGGACGTCGCCAGGGCCCGCAGTTGAGCGCGGGGTGCTCGGGAGGCGATCGCGTCGCGCAAATCGTCAGTGACGACGAAGAGCTCGAAGAGCCCGAGTCGCCCGCGGAAGCCTGTGCCTCGACACAAAGGGCAGCCAGCTCCGCGAACCAACGTCATATGCCCGACATCGCGGCCCGCTACGAGCGCAATGGCCTCCGGTGCCGCCTCGTACTCGACGCGACAGTCCTGGCACACTCGTCGAACGAGTCGTTGAGCGAGCACGCCTTCGAGCGTAGCGGCAACCAGGTATTCTGGAATTCCAAGGTCCAGAAGCCGTGGCACCGCGCTGATGGCGTCGTTCGTATGCAGCGTACTGAACACCAGATGCCCCGTCATCGCCGCCTGAATCGATATCTCAGCAGTTTCTTGATCGCGCATCTCGCCGATCATCACCACGTCCGGGTCCTGACGGAGAATCGCGCGTAAGGCTGCCGCAAACGTCACTCCGGCCTGTCGATGCACGGGCATCTGGGTTATTCCGGCGAGCTGATATTCGATGGGATCTTCGACGGTGATGATTTTTTCCGTGGACGCGTCGCGGAGCTGGAGCGCGGCGTAGAGTGTAGTCGTCTTGCCGCTCCCGGTCGGACCGGTGACGAGCAGCATGCCATGTGGCTTGGTCGAGAGCTGCGCCATCGTCGGGAGTACGTGCGGCGACATTCCGAGCTCATCGAGCGTGACCGGGCGTCCTCCGTGATCGAGTAACCGGAGGACGACGCTCTCGCCGTACATTGTTGGAACGCTCGATACCCTGAGATCGAGCTCACGCGCCTCGAGCCGAACACGAATACGGCCATCTTGCGGACGCCTCCGCTCGGCAATATCCAACTCGGCGAGCAACTTGATGCGTGAGACGACCGCGTGGTGAAGGTGACTTGGCGGCTCAGGTGCGGGAACCAACACACCATCGACGCGAAAGCGCGCGG
>Ga0207695_10003136_pt1 | contig 23615 bp, 19 predicted proteins | sample KBSC54metaG_FD_184354 | JGI IMG/M metagenome (GOLD analysis project Ga0207695, IMG submission 184354) | Corn rhizosphere microbial communities from Kellogg Biological Station, Michigan, USA - KBS C5-4 metaG (SPAdes) (version 2) | ecosystem: Host-associated > Plants > Roots > Rhizosphere > Soil...
TGAACAGTTGATGATCGATCGTAAAATTGCCACCATATTGGTTGGTTCAGCACAAAACCGGACAGTAACCGGAGTATACCAGATTTATAATGGATGATTGGTTGCAGCGTTGGAAGATTGTAAAGTTGAAATGTTGTATATTAATCGAAGATTTTAATAGTCCATGCCCGTTTACAAAGATCAGATGAAACGTACGGTAAATATACCGTCTACACCCAAAAGGATCATTTCTATCGTGCCATCTCAAACTGAATTATTGTTTGATCTTGGGCTTGATGAGGAAATCATAGGTATTACCAAATTCTGCACTCACCCGACTGATAAAGTTAAACGCAGACTCAAAGTAGGTGGAACTAAAAAGCTAAATATCAATCAAATAAAAAAATTAAACCCTGATCTGATCATTGGCAATAAAGAAGAAAATGAAAAAGATCAGATAGAAGAGTTGGTGCAAAGTTTTCCGGTTTGGATGAGTGACATCTCCGATCTGGATGATGCTGTCGATATGATCCAAAAAGTAGGACAGATCGTCGATAGTGCAGAAAAAGCAACTCAGATAACTTCGAGTATAATTAAGTCTTTCAATAATTTAAAGATCAAGTCATCATCTTTAAAAGTAGCTTACCTGATATGGCGTAAACCCTACGTTGTAGCAGGGAGGGGGACTTTTATAGATAATATGCTTAAAAAATGTGGCTTAAAGAATGCTTTTGAACTAGAAAGATATCCCGAAGTATTTCCAGCACAGATAGTAGAGGCCAATCCGGATTTGGTGTTCCTTTCATCAGAACCCTATCCATTTACCGACAGGCATATTACCGAATTTCAAGCCCTTGTACCAGATGCCAATATTCAATTGGTAGATGGTGAACTCTTTTCCTGGTATGGAAGCCGATTGTTACAAGCGCCTGAATATTTTAAACAATTGATTACGAGCCTCAATCGGTGAAATCTGAAAAATAATCTGCGAAATCCGTTTAAATAATTATCTTTGCCGCTCTTAAAAATCCTAATGCGGAAGTGGCGTAATTGGTAGCCGCACCAGACTTAGGATCTGGCGCCGCGAGGCGTGGGGGTTCGAGTCCCTTCTTCCGCACCAGATGGGAATGGTTTGAACACCGTTCCCATTTTTTATTTAATGTTGATTATCAACAACTTAAAATTTACTCAATTTCGGAGGAAATATAAAAAATGTGCATTTCTGCAACCGCTATCAGGAATCCGAACACCCGAATATGGCTTTTAAAAGGGCTTAATACCTAAATATAATCAGAATTATATAAAAATCTGACATGATCATGTAAGCAGCCAAAAGTATTTCCCGTTATTTTTGGCAGCAACAATATTCCTTTTAAAGACGTAAAATAATATAGTATCTTCGTATAGTGAAACGCATTAGCTTCATAGCACTGATTGTTATCTACCTTTTATCCTGCGCAGGAGTTGACGCGGAGCGTTTCTATTGCTGCGGTAAATTGGCGTCGATTACCTTTTCTTATGGCGCTGGCGACCATGCTGACGGGCAAGCGACAGCAAACAAAAAGTGCTGCAAGACCGAAAAAGTAAGTTTCAAGATAAAAGACAATCATGTCAGTTCAGCGAAACCTATACTCGGTAAAGTATTACCGGCAAATATCGCTGCGATAACGTGGCTGCCTTTCCATGTCCCTGCAATAATTACACGGAATGATGCTAATCAAAGCAATGCGCCACCAGGGCAGGATATATCTTTATGTATCCTTAACTGCAATTACCGGATTTGACCCTTCTCAGGCTGTGTTCCGCAGCCATTAGATAAGCAATTATCATCTTCATCATAACTCATGTGTCAGGCATTGACTGACGCTATTTATTAAAAATTTATTTCTAAAGACATGAAAAAAGCAATGCTGATGGCTGCTGCCATCCTGTTCACCGCTGCAAGCGCTTTTGCAGCCAGTCCAAACTATGGTAAAATAATGGCCGATACGGCGAAAAAAGCTAAGTCTGCCAAAGTCGTTTACACCTGTTCGATGCACCCGGATGTGATCGCCTACAAGCCGGGCAAATGTCCGAAGCCCGGCTGCGGTATGACCCTGGTTAAAAAGACGGATACGAAGAAACCGTCAGGCAAAATGAAAATGTAATCTGATGAGCCCGTCGGCATTTAAACGGCGGGCCTCACAAAATGATGTAAGATGATTAATAAATTGATCAGCCTGTCATTAAAAAACAGGTATATCGTATTGCTGCTTGCGGCGGGGCTATTCGTCTGGGGTTTTTATTCCGTACAGCAAAACCCGATTGATGCCGTTCCCGACCTGTCGGAGAACCAGGTTATCGTATTTACCGAATGGCAAGGGCGCAGCCCGCAGATCATGGAGGACCAGATCACTTATCCCCTTGTCAGCAATTTGCAGGGTATTCCCAGGGTGAAAGCAGTACGCGCTACGTCGATGTTCGGAATGAGCTTTGTATATATTGTTTTCGAAGATAAAGCGGACATCTATTGGGCCAGGAGCCGGGTACTGGAAAGGCTTAACTATGCGCAGCGACTACTGCCACAAGGCGTGACGCCTACACTGGGGCCTGATGGCACAGGCGTTGGACACATTCTCTGGTACACGCTGAACGCAAAAAGCATGGACCTGGGCGAACAACGCGCTTTGCAGGATTGGTACGTCAAGCTGGGACTGCAAACCGTGCCAGGGGTAAGTGAGGTCGCTTCGTTTGGCGGCTTTGAAAAACAGTACCAGATCAACATCGATCCGCACAAGCTAACCTACTACAAAATCCCGCTGTCACAAGTGCTACGAACGGTAAAAAGCAATAACAACGATGTCGGCGGCCGCAAGTTTGAAATGAACGGTACCGGATATATTGTTCGCGGGCTGGGGTATATCAAAAACCTGCATGATGTCGAAAACATTCCGGTAGGCGCAATCAATACGGTGCCTGTAACGATGAAAGACATTGCCACTGTACAGATGGGAGGCGATGAAAGGCTCGGGATATTTGACGAGAATGGCAACGGCGAAGCGGTCGGCGGCATCGTGGTCATGCGTTATGGTGAGAATGCCGACCAGGTGATCCATGCCGTAAAAAACAAAATGGCCGATCTGCAAAAAGGATTGCCGGCAGGCATTTCATTTCATATCGCGTATGACCGCAGTGAACTCATCGAGAACGCTATCGGCTCAGTCAAGCGCACCCTGATCGAAGAAATGATCACCGTAAGCTTAATCGTTATTATGTTTCTTTTTAGCTGGCGCAGCGCACTGAGTATCATTATCCAGATACCCATCACGATTGCGGCAAGCTTTATCCTGCTTAATGCCTTTGGTATCAGTTCGAACATCATGTCGCTCACAGGGATTGCATTAGCGATTGGTGTGATTGTCGATAACGGTATCGTCATGGTCGAAAACTCGCACAGGCATTTGGCCCTCGCTGGCTCGCTACCGCAACCAGAAAGACTTGGCATAGTCGAAAAAGCCTGTAAACAGGTTGGCCGTGGTGTTTTCTTTTCCACGCTGATCATTGTAGCTTCTTTTCTTCCTGTCTTTTTGCTTCAGGGACAAGAGGGTAAGCTATTCGGGCCGCTGGCCTGGACCAAAACTTTTATTTTGGGGATAGACGCCATCCTTGCCGTTACGCTGGCTCCCGCTCTCATTTCATTTTTTCTGAAAGGAAAGCTGCGCAGTGACGAACAGAATCCGCTGAACCGTTTTCTTGAAAAGTTGTATCGCCCGGTACTGGATTGGTGTATGACCTGGCGGAAAACAACCCTGGCCCTGAATATATTGGCGCTTATTATCAGTATTCCGTTATTGATCGGCCTTGGCAGCGAATTTATGCCGCCATTGGATGAAGGGACAATCCTGTTTATGCCGGTAACACAGCCCGATGTGTCCAATGCTCAAGCCAAACAGCTGCTCCAGGTACAGGATAAGATCATTAAAAGCGTACCGGAAGTAGCCAATGTTTTAGGTAAGGTTGGCAGGGCAAGTACAGCTACCGATAACTCGCCGATTAGTATGACGGAAACTATCGTCCTGTTAAAGCCGAAAAATGAATGGCGCAAAGGAATAACCAAGGAAGGCATTATCAGTGAGCTGAATGCCAAGCTTCAGATACCCGGTGTAGTAAATGGCTGGACGCAGCCGATTATCAACCGCATCAATATGCTGTCAACAGGCATTCGGACAGATGTCGGCCTGAAAATATACGGACAGAACCTGGATACCATCAATATGCTTGCCAACAGAATGAAGCAAGCCCTGATGGGTATTGATGGGGTTAAAGATCTGTATGTTGATCCCATTACTGGCGGGAAATACCTGGATATACTAATCAACAAAGATGCGATAGGCCGCTACGGTTTAAATGCCGACGATGTAAACGAGGTCGTAGAAAGTGCATTAGGAGGCATGAACCTCACCACAACCGTTGAGGGCCGGCAGCGCTTTGGTGTGAGCGTCCGGCTTGCGCAGGATTACCGCCGCAACCTGAATGAGATCGGGCGGATTCCGATTCAGACCCCCGGTTTCGGGCCAGTACCATTATCTACTGTAACCGATGTTCGTATCACGGACGGCCCGGCTATGATCCAGTCGGAAAATGCCGCCTTACGCGGAACAGTATTGTTTAATGTCCGGAGCCGCGACCTCGGCAGCACGGTTAATGACGCACAGCAAAAGCTGAGCGGCCTGGTAAAAACCCTGCCCAATGGCTACTACATCGAGTGGAGCGGCCAGTATGAAAACCTGATCCGTGCGGAACGGACCCTAAAGCTTATTCTGCCCATTGTGCTGATCATCATTTTTGCTTGCCTCTACTTTGCCTTCCACTCCATTCGTGAAGCATTTTTCAGCCTGATCAGTATTCCGTTTGCGCTTATCGGCGGGGCGTATATGGTATATTTCTTCGGGGTGCACTTGTCGGTTGCCGTTGCAGTGGGTTTTATTGCATTGTTCGGGATTGCTGTCGAAACCGGTATTGTCATGGTCATTTACCTGAACGACGCCATGCAGCAGCTGGTTAAGTTAAAAGGTAATTCTAGGGAAACCATCACCAGGTCAGACCTGCGCACTTATGTAATGAATGGCGCTGTAAAGCGATTGCGGCCAAAGCTGATGACGGTCTGCGTCGCCCTATTCGGCCTGGTGCCAGTGCTTTGGGCGACAGGCACGGGCAGTGATGTCATGCGCCCGATTGTACTCCCCATGATCGGCGGGGTTTTAACATCATCTACCCATATTTTATTGGTAACGCCGCTGATCTTTTTACTGGTTAAGGAATATGAACTCAGGAGGTTCGGCAAGTTGGATGTACGGGAGGTAAAAGAGTAAGACTATGAAAACAAGGAAATTAATTATATGCGGCCTTTTGCTTAGCTGTTTTGGATTCTCTGCGCGGGCCCAGGTGCTGACATTAGACAGTGTTTTTGCGCAAGTAGCAAGAAACCCTTTGGTAAAGGCATATGATGCGCAGATCAATGCTCAGGACTCCTACGCATTCGGGGCCAAGAGCCTTGATGCACCCAGGCTTAGCGCGGGCCAATACCAGACACCGTACTCTCTCAATCCCAATACTGGTTCCTTTATGATACAAGCCGAGCAAATGTTTAAGAATCCAGCTAAACTCCATGCGAAAGAAAACTATCAGAAAAGTTTAGCCAAGGTAACCGCCGAAGACAAAAATGAACTAAAAAATCAGTTGTTCGCGCAGGCGAGGCAATATTACTTCGAACGCGTTATACTGGAGAGAAAGCTGGCCTTGCTGCAACATACTAAAGGATTGCTGGAATATATGCTGAAAGACGCGAACATCAGGCTGACCTACGGTAAGGAGAAACTGAGCAATATCTACAAAGCGAAAGCGCAGCTGTATGACCTGGACAACACCAGGGAACAAATTGATGCAGACATCAGCCAAAGGAATATTCTGCTTAACACGCTAATGAACCGCGATAAGCTTACTCCTTTTGCGGTAGATACAAGTTTCACCATTAAAGATTTCCAAACTGTAGCCGCAGATACTGCGACACTTGCCGTTTCACGAAGCGACATCAGAAGAATTGACCGCAGCATCGATGTACAGAAATTGAATGCCAGGGTGCAGCAGAGCATGGGCAAACCGGATTTTGGTCTGCAGGCCGGACATATGTTCAGCTACGGCGGCTATCCAAATCAGTATATCCTGATGGCATCGGTGACGATTCCAATCGTGCCCTGGGCGTCAAAGGAATATAAAGCGAACTTAAAAGGCATTCGCTATGAGGTGGAAGAGTTGCAGCAAAAAAAGCTTGATATGCTGAACCAGGCGACAGGACAACTGGCAGCGCTTAGGGCTGAGATAAGCAGTAAAAAGAAACAATTCAATAACTATCGGGATAACATTATTCCGGCGCTGCAAAACAGTTATAAGACAGCTTTGCAGGCATATGACCAGAACACCGGCGATCTGCCTTCGGTGTTGAGCAGTATCAGCGACCTCCAGACCGCAAGAATGACAGCACTTGACCGTTTACAGGACATTTCAAACTTACAGGTAGCTTATGAAAAGGAAATTGAAAAATATTAGCGTGGTGCTGCTGTTGCTCCTGCCGGCAGCCTGCATGAATCATCCAAAGGCAAATAACGCGCAGGGAACTGTTAGAAAGGTCCAATATACCTGCCCGATGCATCCGCAGGTGCTGGAGGATCATCCGGGCACATGCCCAATATGCGGAATGACACTGATTAAAAAAACAGTCCAGGCAAGCGAGGGTACCGATATTGATCTGCATACCGTACTGATGCCGGTCAATTCATCCGTCGTCTCAAGCGTTCCTGCGGTTTCACCGGCTTTAAAGACAGAAAGCGATACCTTGAAAGCAGACGGCTATTTGGATTTTGATACCCGCACCTTTAACAATATTGCCGCCCGGTTTTCGGGCCGGATTGAAAAGCTGTATATTAAATATGCCTTCGAGGACATTCATAGCGGGGAGCGCATTATGGATATTTATAGTCCGGACATGGTCGCTGCACAACTGGATTTAATTTACCTCGTCAAAAACTCGCCCGCAGAAACCGGCTTGATCCATGCTGCCAGACAAAGGCTATTGCTACTGGGAATGACGACAGCACAGGTCGCCGAAATCGAAAAAACGAGAAGGGCGTATTACAGTCTTCCGTTATACAGCCCTTATGACGGGCATGTGCATGATGTAGCGCATAGCCAAATGAGCACATCGGCTGAAAGTATACCGACAGACTATGCGCAAAACCTGCCGCTTGCCATAAAGGAAGGCATGTATGTAGAAAAAGGGCAAACGCTGTTAAATATCGTCGATCCGCATCGTCTTTGGGCGATTTTAAAAATAAGGCAATCCGCCACCGGCCTGGTAAAGCTAGGGCAAGCTGTAAGCATCAATATTTCTGACCAGGACATGGCGGTGAATGGGAAAGTCAACTTTATTGTCCCTGCGTTGCAAGCCGGCGATAAGGCGACAAGCGTCCGTGTTTATCTCGACAATATGTCTCATGAAATGAAAGTCGGCAGCCTGGTTCATGCGTCAATCGCAACCGGTAGCCGCACAGGCCTCTGGCTGCCGCGGACCGCCGTGGTCGGCCTGGGACATACAGAAATTGCCTGGCTGAAAAAAGGGAACGCCTACCAGGCGCAGCAGGTGCAAACAGGTACACAAAAAGCGGACGAAATACAGATAACCGGTGGCCTGACAGCCGCGGATAGTGTGGCGGTTAACGGTCAGTACCTTGTGGATAGTGAAGATTTCATTAAAATAAACAGTCATGAATAGACGGATCAATCCTTTAAAATATATGGCGATAATGCTGGCTGGAATAGTGCTATTAATCAGCTGCGGGCATAAGAAACAACCGACCGAGAAGCAGGCACTAGTAAAAAACAATTTCTACTATACCTGCTCGATGCACCCGCAGGTTCACGAGGGGCATCCCGGCAATTGCCCCATTTGCGGAATGAAGCTCATCAAGGTCGAGATAGCCGGAAGTGACAACAAAGAAGCCGGACGCATCAGGTTAACCGCTTCGCAGATGCAGCTAGCGGGTATCCAAACAGACACGGTCCGGGAGGAAAACACAGGAGCACAAAAAACGGTAGCGGGAACGGTAACAATTGATGAAAATAATGCCGGAGAACTGAGCGCGAGGTTATCCGGGCGCGTTCAGCAGTTGTTCGTTCGCGCTATTGGTGAGCAGGTCAGCAAAGGGCAGGCGGTATACGCCATTTACAGTGAGGATCTGCAGGAAGCCGAGAAGGAATTACTATTGGCCAAAGAACAGCAGCAAAAACTGCACAACCCGGATGTCGACTATAGGTTATTGATCAGTGCAGCAGAAAACAAACTGGCACTTTGGGGATTAAGCCCAGCGCAAGTAACCGCCCTGGAAAACTCGAGGAAAGTATCGCCTATAATTACCATAGCCAGTACAGTTGGCGGCACTGTAACCGATATAGGCGTGCATGAAGGGGACTATGTAAGCGAAGGAACGACGATATTGAAAGTCGCAGGTTTAAGCACGCTTTGGGTTGAAGCCCAGCTTTATGCAGGCGAGGGTGGCGACTTCAAATTATACGATCCGGTATCCGTTTCTTTACCAGACCTGAACGGCATGGTTGTAAAAGGCCGGATAGGCTTTATTAATCCTGAATTGTCTAATGATTCGAAAGTTGAATTGGTACGTATAGCCATTTCAAACGCCAATGGGCAGATTAGGCCGGGTATGCAAGCCTATATTTCATTTGGTGGTGGAAACCGTACGCTTGCGGTAGCATCCTCCGCGGTTATTACCAGCGGAAAGGGAAGCCTGGTTTGGATCAAAAACGGCGACGGAAGTTTTTCGCCCCGAATGGTTGAGCTTGGGAGCGGCAGCAATAATTATAGGCACGTGCTTTCAGGCGTAAGCAGCGGAGAGATCGTTGTAACCTCGGGGGCATATTTACTGAACAGTGAAGCCATATTCAGAAACGGGAGCGATCAGGGTAGTATGGCGGGCATGAAGATGTAAGGCTTTACCCGTGTGTATCATAATTTCAATGATTATCAAAAGGCTCAATGTGCAAAGGTTATTCTGAACGTCAATTTGAATAAATCGCGCGCCTACCTGGCACCTGAGAACCTCGAATTGAATTGAAAGGCAATATATCTTCAAGGTGTTCAAATACAGTCCATGTGGTGCACTGATTTTAAACCCGGCAATTTGGCTGGGTTTTTTGTTTTAAATTTATGTGCAAAGGTAATTCGGCCTTATCTCGAGTTTCCAATTTAGAGTGTGTAAGTCACATCTTTTTCGGGAATAGACACCGGAAATCCTTCTTCTTCCAAAGCTTCTGCTAAAGCCTGCATGCTGGCTTCTTCGCCATGCACCAGAAAAATGGTTCTCAGTTTATCCTTGTCTTGCTGACGGGCGACATTCATCAGATCTTCGTGGTCGCCATGAGCGCTTAAGACATCAGTTTGTTTAATGGTAGCATAAACTGATAGCTCTCTGTCTTTGATGAAAACGATAGGATCACCACGAAGTAAGCGATGGCCTAAAGTACCTTTGGCACAATATCCAATAAACAGGATGGTACAATAATAATTTTGAATGTTCTCGTACAAATGGTCCTGAATACGGCCACCTTCTAACATGCCTGCAGATGAGATGATGATACAGGGCTCAAAGTAGTTAGATACCTGGCGGCTATCCTGCAATGATTCTATATAAACCAGGTTCTCAAATTCAAACTCGTCACCCTTGGCTTGATAGAATTTGCGGGCATCTTCATTAACCAGATTATGGTGCTTTCTGAAGATATCAGTAGCAGCTACAGCCATCGGGCTGTCTACAAATACCTTTACAGGTGGTAGTAAACCCTCTGTGAAGATCTTATTTAGTGAATAGACCAGTGATTGCGTGCGGCCAATGCTGAATGCAGGGATAATTAATCTGCCCTGTTCCTTTATGCAGGCTTTCTCTATCGTTTCGATCAACGCCTGTTCAACGGTTTTATCTTTTGTATGCACCCGCCCGCCGTATGTAGACTCTGTCACCAAATAATCCACATGTGGTAAATCTTGCGGGTCATCAAGCACGGGATAATTCTTACGGCCTATGTCTCCTGTAAAGGCAATCGTTTTCTGCTCGCCATGGTCATTTACTTTAAATACTGCAGAACCGGCACCTAACAAGTGTCCAACGGGTACAAAAGTTAATTCAATGTTCCCATTAATACGAAAGGGGCGATTGAATCCAATAGTTACCACTCGCTCCATAGTGTCCATCACGTGCTTTTGCAGGTATAAGGGTTGCTGGGCAGAGTGGTGATTTTTTTTACGGTTGTGTTTGCGACTTTTGTTGATCTTCCCCATGAAAATATTCACTGAGTCAAATAGCAAAAGTTCAGCCAGGTCAGCTGTGGCCGGGGTACATAGTATCTGCCCTTCAAAACCCATCCTAATCAGCGTAGGTAAATTACCGGAATGGTCTATATGCGCGTGGGTTAATACAACCACATCAATTTCCGTCGGATCGAACGGAAAATTCTCATTCGACTGAATGCTGCGGTCTTTTTCATAATCCAGTCCGCAATCTATCAGTATTTTATATTGGTCAACCTCGAGCAGGTGCATACTTCCTGTCACTTGCCGGGCCGCGCCGTGTATGGTTAATTTCATTCGTAAGGTTATACGTTTTACGTGCAAATTAATATTTATTGACGTGATTTTAAACGCTCAACGCAGAACGTCTAACGTAAAACTTAATCACGCTTCAAACTGCAACTGGCTTAAATAACGATACAGACCACTTTCGTTACCAATCAGTTCTTCATGATTTCCGCTTTCGATCACTTTGCCTTTTTCAAGCACGATGATCTTATCTGCCTCGCGGATGGTGGACAAACGGTGAGCTATAATAATAGAGGTACGGTTCTTCATTAATTCTTCTAACGCATCTTGTACCAGACGCTCGGATTCAGAGTCAAGTGAAGAAGTAGCTTCGTCCAAAATCAAGATCGACGGGTTCTTCAACAACGCCCTTGCGATGGCAATACGCTGCCTTTGTCCGCCGGAAAGTTTTACGCCTCGTTCGCCAACAACTGTATCATAGCCTTCCGGAAACGACATAATAAACTGATCCGCATTAGCCCTCTGTGCGGCTTTGATAATCTCTTCTTTGGTAGCGCTTAATTTTCCATAAGCAATGTTCTCCTGGATAGTACCACCAAACAGCATTACATCCTGTGGTACAATGGCGACTTGGTTACGGATGTCAGTTAGGCCATATTCATCTGATGGCTTGTGATCAAATAGAATTGCTCCGCTTTGCGGATGGTAAAATTGTAATATCAGCGAAGCCATGGTAGACTTACCCGAACCGCTTGGGCCGACGATTGCAATCTTTTGCCCCGTTTGCGCTTCAAAGGACACGCCTTTTAATACCTCAATCTCAGAGCGCGAGGGGTAATGGAAGTTGACATTGTCGAAAGCAATATTTCCTTCAATCTTTTGTTTGATTTCGTTTTCAGCATGATCGATAGAAATATCTTCACCTTTTTCGCCCAATATTTCTAATACACGTTCGCTGGCACCAACTGACTTCTGTATGTTAGCGTATAGTTCCGGAAAACTACCCATAGCACTGCCAACAAATACGGCATATAAAGCAAATTTGAATAATTCGCCCACCGTAAGCTCATGGTGACTTACCAATAAACAGCCGTAAGCAATTACCGCCACGATAGCACCAAACATGCCAAATACGATGAAGGACGCGAACAAACCTCGGTATTTTGCCCCTCTAATGGCAATGTTTGCTACTTCGCGAATGTTTTTACTATATCGGCTTGATTCATACGCTTCATTTACAAAAGCCTTAACATTCGCTATACCTTGTAAAGTCTCTTCAACAATTGTGTTTGATTCAGCCAGCTTATCCTGGGCTTTTCTTGAAAGTTTCCTGATGAATCGTCCAAAAAGCACGGCAGTAACTACAAGTACCGGCAATACGACAAGTAACGACAGTGTTAGTTTGATTGATACAATTGCCAGGAAAGTAATCCCGCCAATAAGCAAAACCAACTGCCTGATTATTTCCGCAAGGGTAGTGGTCAGGGTGTCCTGTATCTGCGATAAATCCGCGGATATGCGACTGTTCAATTCACCTACACGACGGTTTGCAAAGAAATCCATCGGCAGTGTGATCAGCTTGAAATAAGTATCGCGCCTGATGTCAGCCAGTGAACGTTCTGCAATCTGGACAAACCAAAGTATTCTGAAAAAGGACACAAATGCCTGCGAAAAAAGTACAATCAATGCTAACAGCCCAATGCCTTGTATTGTAGCAGGTAAAAATTTATTGGAATGTTTTCCCTGAGCAGCATCGATTAATCCTCCTAAAAAAGACGGAAACGCTAAACCCACCAAGCTGGATAGGAACAGAAAAAATAAAGCTGCTATAAATTTGCCTCTGTAAGGCCGTACGTATGATAAAAGTTTTGAAACATTTTTTAAGGTTTGCCTGGTTAGTTTGGCTTTGGGAAGTTCTTCCCCCTGTTTACCACCACTATTCAGACTACTTCTTCCTCTTGCCATTTTCTAATTATAAAAGCCACAAAATTAAGGCCTAGCTGCTCGTTTTCTGTTTAATAAATATAAAATTGACACAAATAGGAGAACCACAACACCGATCAGGATACGTAACAAGTTCTGTTGGTGTGCTTTTTCTTGCTGCGCTTCTTGCTTTAGCTGATCTGCCTGGTTCCTTAGCCGATTGATGGTATTCATGTAAGCCAATGTCACATTTTCCGACTCTGTTGAGTGGGTTTGCGCTTGTTGCTGCTGGAAAACACGGTAATCCATCAGTATTTTAAGCTCATGGAATATATCATCGTCGGTTTTAACGATGTCCATTAAAATATCATTTGAGCGGCGAATGTCCTTTTTGGTCTGTAACCCGAAAATTCCGGTGTGCATTTTCAGGCTCTGGTCATATTGCCCGAACTTTTGTCTTCTATTCTCCAGCATCTGGTTGATCTTAGCCCGTTGCAGTTGGTATGCTAAAGAATCCGAGTTTGATTTTTGTGCAAAGACAAGTACGGGTAATAAACACAAAATGCAAAATCCGGAAAGTTTTTTCATGTGCAATTATTCAAAATTGATGATAACGCTGTCGCCCAGGTTCAACCCTAATAACCCGCTTGCGTTCCCTTTGTTTATAGCGATCTCCAGATGGTCGCTTATTCCAAACAAACATAGCTTTTCGCCCTCGGGAACCTCGTTATAGTGCCAGCTCATGTGGTTGATGGTCTCGTTGCGTTTAAAGGACAAAGTAAACTGCCGTCCCTGCTGAACTTTATTAAAAAACTCCTTGGTAATATTGGTTATTACGTTTTGGAACGAGTCGATATAGATCACCGCGCCTTTGATCATATTTTTTTCCACAACCGGCTGCAGGGTCATCTTCTTTTCCATTGCAGCAATGGGCAATCCGATCTCGCTTAATTTCCCTCCGCCAGCCAAATGGCAGGCCGTTTTAACAAAAATATCAGCCAGCGGAAAGTGCAGAAATTTAAGGTCCTGCATAATGTTGATCTCCACCATTTCATCCGGCTCTGAGTCGAACATTAGTGAAAATATGCCGTTGTCAGATCCTACAAAATAATGATTCTTGTAGCTGACAGCCAGGTACTTGGTGTCAGAATTGTAAACGGTATCTATACCTATCAGGTGAACTGTTTGTTCAGGAAAATAGTAGAAACTGTTCTTTAAAATGAAAGCAGCTTGCTGTACGTTAAATGCTGCTACGCTATGCGTTATATCAACAATATTTACGGTTGGCAATAATTTTAAAATACTTCCTTTAAGTGCAGCCTGGTAAATATCTTTGTCGCCCAGATCAGTAGTTAAAGTTATTATTGCCATTAATTTTTTAAATATTTATTGCTAATCTTGTGCTAGCATTTAATGCTACAAATATTCAATTTTTAATTCATAAAAAATTCTGCAACTATAAATTCATTACTGTTGAACGAACTTAAAATATCTATAGATAACGTTAACCCTGCTGTACTGTGGGGGCCGAATAACGACCACTTCGAGATCATTAAAAAACAGTACCCCAAGCTAAAATTAGTTGCACGAGGTAACGAGCTGAAGGTTTTAGGCGATGATCACGAACTGACGGTTTTTGACGAAAAATTTACGCATCTGCTCAACCACGTCGAAAAATTCGAAAATCTGAACATCACTGACCTGGAAAGGATTTTAGGTTCAAAACCTTCACCCAATGCAGCGCCCGAACCTGTAAACGATAAATCGACAACAGGTGAAGTATTGGTGTTTGGCCCGAACGGCATATTGGTAAAAGCAAGAACGGCCAACCAGAAACGGATGGTGACAGGCATCGATAAAAACGATATCCTGTTTGCAATCGGCCCTGCAGGTACCGGCAAAACTTACACAGCTGTTGCATTAGCCGTTCGCGCTTTAAAGAACAAAGAGATAAAACGTATTATCCTGACCCGACCGGCAGTAGAAGCAGGGGAGAATCTTGGTTTTTTACCAGGCGATCTGAAGGAAAAGATCGACCCATATCTGAGGCCTTTATATGATGCGCTGGATGACATGATCCCGGCAGAAAAGTTAAAGGTATACCTGGAAAACCGTACCATAGAAATAGCGCCACTGGCATTTATGCGCGGCCGTACGCTGGATAATTGTTTTGTGATATTGGACGAGGCTCAGAATGCCACTGATATGCAGTTAAAGATGTTCTTGACCCGTATGGGGCCATCTGCTAAATTTATTGTAACCGGCGACGTTACGCAGATCGACTTACCTAAAAAACAGCAATCTGGTTTGCATACCGCATTAAGAATTTTAACAGATATTAAAGGTATTGAGCTGATCTACCTGACTGGGGAGGACGTAGTGCGCCACAAATTGGTAAAACGCATATTAGAGGCATACGGGGATATACAGTAATAGTGATTAGTTAACCAGTGATTAGAGATTAGTTGTTTTGCTATTCAATAATCATCAAGTTTGTAACAGATAACTGGTTAACTGATTAACTGATCTCTAATTAACTAACAATGAACGCAATAAAAGAGACAAATTTTCATTTTCCGAAGCAGACCAACTTTTATAAAGGAAAAGTTAGGGATGTATATACCATAGATAATAAATATCTGGCAATGGTTGTTACCGACCGCATCTCGGCTTTTGATGTGGTTTTACCTGAGCCGATTCCTTATAAAGGTCAGGTGTTGAACCAGATCGCCGCCAAATTTTTACATGACACCAGCGACATCGTACCAAACTGGGTGGTTTCTGTTCCTGATCCTAGTGTAACTATAGGTCGTATTTGTGATCCGTTTAAAGTAGAGATGGTGATTCGCGGTTACCTGGCCGGGCACGCATGGCGTGAATATAGTTCGGGTAAAAGAGAAGTATGCGGAGTGAGTTTACCTGAAGGATTAAAGGAAAACGACCAATTGCCTGCGCCGATCATCACACCAACTACAAAAGCATCGGTCGGTCACGATGAGGATATTTCTAAAGAGCAAATCCTTGAGCGTGGAATAGTTTCAGCGGAGGATTATGCGCAGCTAGAAAAATACACGCATGCTTTGTATCAGCGCGGTACAGAAATAGCAGCAAAGAGAGGCTTGATCCTGGTAGATACTAAATACGAATTTGGAAAAGCCGATGGTAAGATTTATCTGATCGACGAGATACATACGCCGGATTCTTCCAGATATTTTTATAAAGAAGGTTACGCAGACCGCCAGCAAACAAATGAACCTCAGAAGCAGTTATCAAAAGAATTTGTAAGAAAATGGTTGATTGAAAACGGTTTCCAGGGTAAAGAAGGGCAGGTGGTTCCTGAAATGACTGAAGATATAGTTAAATCTATATCAGATCGTTACATCGAACTGTTTGAACAAATTACAGGTGAAAACTTTGTTAAGTCTGATAATGCTTCTGTATTAAACAGGGTTGAAGGGTCAATAAATAATGCCCTCACAGCTTTGTAATTTTTTATTGTATTTAAAAAATTATATCTTAGTAACATAATTAACACAAGATGAAATTTACTGTTGATAAGCACGACAAATATGTTTTGTTGAAGTTGAACGAATCCAAACTGAATTCGTTGGTAACTCCTCAACTAAAATCTGAATTGATTCTGATCAATACTGAAGGGCAGAGAAATATCATCATGGACCTGTCACAGATAAAATTTGCTGACTCATCAGGCTTGAGCAGCTTACTAGTTGGTCACCGTTTGTGCAAAAATGCATCTGGTGTTTTTATTCTTTCCGGCTTAAATGATGCCGTAGCTCGTTTGATCGCAATATCCCAGCTTGATTCCGTACTTTCTATTGTTCCGACCACCGAAGAAGCGATCGACCTTGTTTTCATGGAAGAAGTAGAAAAGCAGTTAAAGAAGGAAGCAAAATAAAATCCAATGTTGTTTACCCGATATGAAGTTTGAGGTAACAATACTTGGCAGCAGTTCGGCAACTCCAATCTACAACAGAAACCCGTCGGCACAGATACTAAACATTAACGAACGTTTATATTTGGTTGACTGCGGCGAAGGCACGCAACAACAAATGTTGCGTTTTGATGTAAAAGCCAGCCGTATTGACCATATCTTTATCAGCCACCTTCATGGCGATCATTACCTGGGCTTGGTTGGCTTGCTGTCGTCTATGCACCTTAATGGGCGTGTTAAGACATTAAAATTGTTTGGGCCTCCCGAGTTAAAGGAGATTATTGACCTGCAACTGAAATATTCGGATACTACGCTACAGTATCCACTCGAATTTATTGCCACGCATACTAATGGGCCTGAGTTGATATTAGATACAACCGATATAACAGTGGAGAGCATTCCGCTCGACCATAGGATCGCAACAACCGGCTTTTTATTCAAACAAAAGAAACGGCTCAAAAAGATCATCAAGGAAAAAATCGTTGAACTGAATATCCCGATCAATCAGTTTTCAGAAATAAAAAAGGGTGCGGACTACATCGCACCCGATGGTACAGTTTATAAAAACTGGGAGATAACCAATAACCCGAAGGAGCCTAAGAGCTATGCCTATTGCTCGGATACAATTTATGATGAAAGCTATTTTGACCAAATAAGCAATGTTGATCTGCTATATCACGAGTCAACCTTTCTGCATAGCATGCTGGACAGAGCACAAAGCACCTTTCATACCACTGCATTACAGGCAGGAGAAGTAGCGTTAAAAACCGGTGCTAAAAAGTTGCTGATCGGACATTTCTCGGCCCGTTATAAAACATTAACAGAGCTTTTAGATGAGGCAATTAGTGTGTTCCCAGAAACGGAACTGGCAGTTGAAGGAAAGACTTTTGTGATTGAATCATAATTAATGTGCGGATGTGCGAATTTGCAGATGCACAGATGAAAAAGACCACGTCGCGCATAATTGATAGCCATTTGCAAATTTCCACATCCTCGCATTTGCATATCTATTTGTCTTTTTTTCCGAATACTGAGAAGCTAACATAGCGTTTAGGGTGTGCTTTCAGGTCGATAAATAAAGCGTTCAGATTGGCTGAAGCATCATTCAGGCTTTTATACAGCTTGTCGTCATTAAGCAACAAACCTACCGAGCCCTGGCCATTATTAATCTTACTGATCGCAGCCTGCAGGTCGGCAACAGCTTTATTGGCGTTATCCAGGGTTTGCTTGATGTTACCATTGGCCATGTCATGGCTTAAAGTTTCGGCGTTGGTTGCAATAGCATTCAAATGCGAAGTACTTGTTTTAAGATTAGTGGAAACATCTTCAGCATTAGTCATTATGCCGTTGATATGATTGCTCTGCGCTGCAACGAGTGCATCAATCTTTTTGGTGGTTCCTTCTAATGTCTGCAAGGAATTAGCGATACTCAGAAAGCTTCTGTCAACATTTTTCTGAAACTCAGGGTTTAGAATTTTATTAACCGCTGCCAACGATGAATCCAGTTTGTTGATCAAGTGTTCGGCCTTCTTTTGTATTGGTTGCAGGCTTTGCGCCAGACTGCCCTGTATATCGGCTTTTAAAGTATCCTGGTCTTCAGCATAAACTTTGCTGTTCCCCATTTCAAACACGATGGCTTTGGTGCCTAATAGATCGGTGCTCACTAATTTTGCGAGGGTGTTATTAGGAACGTTATACTTCGGCTCTATCTTAAATTGAACAACCGTTTTGCCATCAGGGCGCAAATCCATTTTAGATACCCGGCCAATGGGAAAACCATTCACCAGCACCGGTTTGGATACAGAAAGGCCTTCGACGCTGTCGTAAATGGCGTAAAACTTGTTGGTGCTTGAAAAAACGTCATTACCGCGCAGATAGCTATACGTTAGTATCAGGATTGTAATTCCCAGTGCGGTTAATATTCCTATTTTTGTTTCGTTTGATATTTTCATATGGTAGATTTAGATTTGAGATATGAGACTCAAATAGGTTTGAATTTATTAATCTTCTGTAACGCTATCTCAAATCTTACGTCTCAAATCTAAACATAATTATTTTGCTACTTGCTCTATCTCGTCTTTATAGCTCTTTAACGCTCTTATAATAGCATCAACCACCTCGTTCTGGCCATTTTCAGAGTTCAAAAACGCCTCATCATCGGGGTTATTAATATAACCGGTTTCCACTAATACAGCGGGCATCGCGCTATGGCACAATACCAGAACTCCCTGCTCACGGATACCTTCACTTCGTCTGCCATCTTCAACAAACTCACTATTGATCAGGTTGGCAAGGTGAATACTTTGCTTGCGGAATTTAGTCTTGTAGTCGTTGATCAGGATCATTGTCAGTGGATCGTTAGCATCGGCGCTGGTTTGATTCATGTCCGAATCTTCTTCTATCTGCGTATTCTTTATTGCATTTTCTTCTTCTTTGGTCCGATGAAACCCATATACCAATAGTAATACGCCTTTGCCTGATCTATCGGGAACCTCTACACTTCGATACACAGGTTTGTGATGTTTATGGCCCACCACTTCTCTTATGCGTCTTGGAGCTAGTGAATTACAGTGTAATGAGATAAATAAATCACCCTTGTTTTCATTGGCAATGTCAGCACGGTGCTGCCAGGAAACATCTTCTTCCGTCTTTCGGGTCAGTACCACTTTTACGCCCCCAAGCTCTTTTTCGATCGCGGTTTGCAATTTTTTAGCGATAGCAAGCGTTACATCTCTCTCATGAGAATATGAACCGGATGCACCTGGAGAAAAATGCCCTACAGCGCCCTCAGGGCGCACTCCATGGCCCGCATCAACAATGATAGTCCTAAGTTTGAATGTACTATCAGCGGGAATATTTTTTATGTGAGTAACTGATCTAAAGGAGAATAGAGGTAGCGAAATGACAAATGCCAATAAACCGTAAATCAATCTTTTCAATGCCTTATTTTTCATCAAATATTATTTGTTTTTTAGTTGTGACGAAGCTATCAGATTATTCATTACGAATTGTAACGAATAATCTGATGGTTTCATTATTTTTGAACGCTGTTAACTATACCCGCAAAAATACTATTCATATTCGATTTTGAAATTCGTAAGCCTGTTTTTTCTATTTGTAATTATTTCAACGGTAAACGCAATAGCATCTGCAAAGGTTAGCAATTTCGGAAGCTATAAACCGGTTACAGACACTATTATTAAGCTGGATACCATCCGCGATAAAAAACTTCTCAGAAATAATAAGAAGCAACCTAAAGGAGCAAAAACATCCACAGCCCAAAATGATACTACTAAGAAGAACGGTGGATTAAAGTCAATTGTTACAGCCCATGCCGAAGATTCTACACGATATGATGATGTGCACCAGATTTTATACTTGTATGGTCGGGCGCGCGTAACTTATGAGGATTTTGAACTCGACGCCGATTATATAAGAGTAGACCAAAAGAATAAAGTCATCTTTTCCAGCGGGCAGATAGACCCGCTTACAAAAAGATATATCGGACGACCGATTTCCAAGCAAGGGAAAGATAAACCGGTAACCTCCGACTCCCTGTATTTTCATTACGAAACCAAAAAAGGTAAGATATATAATGCATCGTCCGAGCAGGAGGGTAATTTTATTACTGGTGGCCAGGTTAAGAAATTGAACGAGACTGAAGCTGCATATCGTAATATTATTTTCAGTACCTGTAGCCTTCCTTACCCCGAGACGCATTTTGGCATAGTTATTACCAAGGGTATCGGCGAAAAGAACAGGATTATCTCCGGGCCGGCTTTTCTTGAGATCGAGGGCATCCCATTGCCACTGGCTATTCCGTTTGGTTTCTTTCCCAAACCTGACTCAAAGTCATCGGGTGTCATTATCCCAACGTTTGGTGAGGATCAGAAATTAGGCTTTTATTTAAGAAACTTTGGTTATTACCTCGCCCTGAATGACTATATCGACCTTACTAATACCGGAACACTTTACTCCAAGGGATCATATGAGGTGAATACTTCCGCAAGATATTTGAGCCGTTACAAGTATTCGGGAACATTGTCTTTGAGTTATAGCTCTACTAATTATGGCTTACCTGGTGACGCGCCAAATAAAGACTTCCATATCGATTGGTCGCATAGCACAAACTCGAATGCACATCCGGGAACCACTTTTAGTGCGTCGGTTAACGCGGGTACATCCGGCTTTTTCAGGCACAACCCTGCTACCGAGGGTTACAATCTGAATAACCTTACTTCAAGCAGCTTGCGTTCAAGTATTGCTTACGGTAAAACCTGGGCCGGTACACCATTCAACTTGACCGCTAATCTTTCGCAAAGCCAGGATCTGGTTAATAAAACAGTCACGCTGGAATTTCCGACTTTTAACTTCAATATGGCTACTATCAGCCCTTTTGATTCCAAAGAGCGCGTGAGTGCACAGAAATGGTATCAAAAGATCACTGTAGGATATAGTTTACAGGGAACCAATAAAGTGACTGCAGTGCCGGAAGCGGAACTGTTTAAAAGTGAAACGTTTAAAAAACGTTTTCAGAACGGCTTTCAGCATAATATCCCTATAAGCTTTAATCAGAACTTATTTAAATACTTCCAGTTCAGCGCAAACGTTAATTACCAGGAATGGTGGTATTTACAACATTATAAGGAACATTTTGCAAGAGGCAGCGTTCCGGGCCACGATTCCCTGGTGTTTGATACAATTAGCGGTTTTAAACGCGCCGGACAATATAATCTGGGTGCTTCCTTATCGACAAAAATATATAGTACGCTTTCTTTCAAAAACAGTAATCTACAAGCAATCAGGTATGTGGCTACGCCGTCGTTGAGTTTTAGCTACCATCCGGATTTTTCGGATCCGTCTTTTGGTTACTATCAATATGCCATCAGTTCTGCTACTGTACCTTATCCGATCAGTTACCAGAAATATTCTATTTTTCAGAATGCGGTATATGGAGGACCGTCGGCAGGTAGGACCGCTGGATTGGGCCTGACCATCGACAATAATATTGAAGCTAAAATGCGGGCTAAAGCCACAGACACATCCGGGACCCCTAGAAAAATAAAAATACTCGAAGGTTTTAATATTTCTACCTTTTACAACTTTGCAGCCGACTCGTTTAAGCTTTCGGCTATCCAATTCTCAGGCCACACCGCTTTGTTTAAACAAAAGTTGAATATATCGATTGGTGGAACGTTAGATCCATATGTCACGCAGGTACGCGACTCCATTGGTAACAATTCTATTATCAGGTATAAAGTGCCCGTTAACCGCTATACTTTCCAGGATGGTAAATTCCCGACTTTAACCTCATTTAACGTATCTGCAAGTGCTAGTTTGAATCCGGCAATATTTAAACCCCAAAACGCCCAGACGCCTCAGCCGGGTACATTGCAGAACATGAATCCCGAACAGGCCGCTAAACTGGCATTACTGAACAGCGACCCAAGCGCTTATGTGGACTTTAATGTGCCATGGAATTTATCCGTAAATTATAGCTTCAGTTATAATAACTCTTATATTTCTACTTATGTGGCTAATACAGTGCAGATAAGTGGGGACGTAAGTATTACACCTAAATGGAAGGTGCAATATACTACCAACTACGACTTAAGAGCGAGCAAACTAAGTAGTGCAACTTCCTTCGGTATTTATCGCGACCTACATTGCTGGGACCTATCTATGCAATGGCTGCCTTTTGGATACTATAAATCATACAATGTCACACTGCGTGTGAAAGCAGCAATTTTACAGGATCTGAAACTGACCAAACGAAGTGATTACACCAGCAATCAGTATTACAATCCTAACCAATAAAATTGCTTACTTTGCGGGATGTTAGCTGAAATAATAACTATTGGCGACGAAATATTAATTGGCCAGATCGTCGACACTAATTCGGCATTTATTGCGCAGAAACTGAACGCTATCGGAATTCAGGTCAAACAAGTCTCTTCTGTATCCGATGATAGACAACATATTCTTAATGCCCTTGCAGAGGCTTATCAACGGGCAGATATTATCCTGATCACCGGCGGTCTTGGCCCCACAAAAGACGATATCACCAAAAAAACATTAGCAGAATATTTTGGTGTTGGGTTGATCGAGAATAAAGATGCGCTGCAAAATGTAGAAAGAATTTTCAGGCGTTTGCGCGGTGGCTCAGAACCATTACTGGAGGTAAACAGGCAACAGGCCCTTGTGCCCGAAAACTGCGAAGTAATATTAAATGCCAATGGCACAGCGCCGGGGATGTGGTTTAATTATGAAGGCAAAGTATTCATGTCGATGCCAGGTGTCCCGCATGAGATGATGTATATGATGGAAGAATCGGTAATACCAAAGCTTAAAGCAACTTTCGCGCTTCCTATTATCATTCATAAGACAATTCTGACAGCAGGTGAGGGGGAATCATACCTGGCTGAAAAGATAGCTGACATTGAGAACGATTTACCATCTTATATAAAATTGGCTTACTTACCTAAACTTGGACAGGTACGTTTACGTTTAAGCGGATACGGTAAGGATGAAGCCTTATTGAAAAATGACGTTGAATCATTTGCCAGAAGGATCGTTGAACGCGTTGGAAGATCGATTGTAGCTGAAGAAGATATCGCGATTGAAAAGGCTATATTAAATTATATGGCTGAAAAAGAGCTTACTTTATCGACCGCAGAAAGCTGTACAGGTGGATACATTGCACATTTGATTACCCAACATGCAGGTTCTTCAAAAGTGTTTTTTGGCGGCGCGGTTTCGTACTCATATGAGTTGAAAGAAAGCATCCTGGGGGTGAAGAATGAAACATTATGGCAATATGGAGCAGTGAGCCAGGAGACAGTGACTGAGATGGTGCAGGGGGCTTTGCTGAATTTTAAATCAGATTATGCCGTTGCTGTAACGGGTATAGCCGGGCCTGATGGTGGCACTCCGGAAAAACCAGTGGGAACTGTGTGGATAGGAGTGGCCAATACGGAAAAGACAATTACTAAAAAGTTCCAGTTTGGGAATAAACGTATCCAAAATATAGAAAGGACGGCTATTGCCGCTTTGAACATGCTGCATTTATTGCTTGAGGAATTCAAAAACTAATAACTAATTTTGACCAAATTATATAGA
>Ga0207695_10003143_pt1 | contig 23591 bp, 21 predicted proteins | sample KBSC54metaG_FD_184354 | JGI IMG/M metagenome (GOLD analysis project Ga0207695, IMG submission 184354) | Corn rhizosphere microbial communities from Kellogg Biological Station, Michigan, USA - KBS C5-4 metaG (SPAdes) (version 2) | ecosystem: Host-associated > Plants > Roots > Rhizosphere > Soil...
GTCGCTGTCCAGCGCCAGCGATGCGACGACAGGACGCCGCACCGACCGGATGGGCCGTGTCGCCCGGCCTGGTCGACTATGAAGCGGCCGTGGCGGCGATGGAGGCGCGGGTCGAGGCGATCGCGGCGGGCGAGGCGCAGGAACTGGTGTGGCTGCTGGAGCACCCCCCGCTCTACACGGCCGGCGTGTCGTCCCGCCCCGGCGACCTGCTTGAACCGGGTCGCTTTCCCGTCTTCCGCAGCGGCCGTGGCGGGCAGTTCACCTACCACGGCCCCGGTCAGCGGGTCGCCTATGTGATGCTGGACCTCACCGCCCGAAGTCGCGACGTGCGGGGCTTCGTCGCCGCTCTGCAGGCCTGGATCATCGACTCGCTGGCGGGCCTCGGCGTGACGGGCCTGGTGCGGGACGGCCGCGTCGGGGTCTGGGTGGAGCGCGCCGGCCCGGACGGGCTTGCGGCCGACGCCAAGATCGCCGCCATCGGGGTGAAGCTGCGGCGGTGGGTGAGCTTCCATGGCATCAGCCTGAACGTCGCCCCCGACCTCTCCCACTTCAGCGGCATCGTGCCGTGCGGCCTGCCCGACCACGGGGTGACCAGCCTGGCCGAACTCGGCGCGCGCGCCACGCTGCCGGAGGCCGACGCGGCGCTGAAGGGCGCCTTCGGGCGCATGTTCGGTCCGATCGCTGACGTTGCGGCGCCCGACGTCCCTGGCGTGTTGTCGGCGCCGTCGGGCGGCGTGTAAGAAGAGCCGGCGCTCGATGGCGCGGCCGCTCCCCGGACCTGCTCTCCATGCGCCTGATCGAACGGTACCTGTTTCGTCAGCTTCTCGGCACGACGGTCCTGACCGTCACCGCGATGACCGGCATCGCGCTGCTGACATCGAGCCTGTCGGCGCTCGATATCCTGGTCAGCCAGCACCAGACCGCGATGATCTTCCTGCAGGTCACCCTGCTGGCCACGCCCCAGATTCTGTCGCTGATCCTGCCCCTCAGCATTCTGATCGCCGCGATCGTGGCCCTCAATCGCCTGCACACCGAGCAGGAGATCGTGATCTGCTACGCCTCGGGCATGAGTCCGCTCCGGGTCGCCTCGCCGATCCTGCAGCTGGCGTCGATGGTGGCAATTCTGGTGCTGGTGCTGAACCTCTGGGTCCAGCCGGCCTGCTATCGCGAGCTGCGCAACGTGCTGGAAGCGGTCCGCGCGGACCTGCCCTCGACCATGATCACCCCCGGCCAGTTCACCCATCCCGGCGCCGGCCTGACCGTCTACGCCCAGTCGATGGACAATGCGGGGAACATCCGGAACCTGTTCATCGACCAGACCCGCTCGGACGGGGTTTCGGCGACGCTGATGGCCCGCGAGGGACGGTTCGCCAAGCGCGACGGCTCCCCGGTGCTGCTGCTGCGCGGCGGCACCTACCAGCAGCTGGCCAGGACGGGCAGCCTGAATACGGTGTCGTTCGACGAATATCCGCTGGAGCTCGGCGGCTTCGTCGCCCCGATCGGCCAGGTCTTCTATCGTGCGTCGGACCGCTACCTGCACGAGCTCTTCTTTCCTGACCTGCGTCAGGCGTGGGACCGCGATCATGGTCCTGAGCTACTGGCCGAAGCCCATGCGCGGCTGGCCTCGCCGCTCTATGCCCTGGCGTTCGCAGCCGTGGCGCTGGCGGCGCTGCTCGGCGGCACCTTCAGCCGGCTGGGATATGTCGCGCGCATCGTCTGCGCCTATGCGGCCGCGCTGGTCACCCGGGTGCTCGGCTTCGTCGCGTCGGCCGCCAGCGCGTCCAATCCCAGCCTGGACGTCCTGCAGTACGCGACGCCCCTGCTGTGCTTCGCGGTGGCCATGTACATCGTGCTGAACCAGCACCCGAAGCGCGGGCCGGCCCTTCAGCGGGCGCTCGTCCCGGCCGGGACCCCGGCGTGAGGGCCGTCGGGCGGCTCCCCACCTACGTGGTCACCTGCAGCCTCGTCGGGCTGGCGGCGGCGCTCGGCGTGGTGTCGTCCATCACGCTGCTGGTGGGCTTCGTGGAGCTGTCGCGGGCCTACGGCGGCCGTGCCGGCACCGGCTTCCTGCGGGTGGCCGAGCTCGACCTGTATCAGGCGCCGGCGGTCATCCTGCTGCTGATGCCGTTCGTCTTCCTGTTCGGGATCATGAGCGCCTTCATCGCCATGAACCGGCGCAGCGAACTGGTGGCGATGCGCGCCGCCGGAATCTCGGCCTGGCGGTTCATCTTCCCAGCCGCCGCGCTGGCGCTGGTGATCGGCGTGATCAATGTCACCGCCCTGAACCCGATGGCGGCGGCGCTCACCGGTCACCTCGAGGACGTAAAGGCCGACATCAACAGCGGCGACGCCAGAGGTCGACGGGGCGAGATCTGGCTGCGGCAGGGCGACGAGCACACCCAGGTCGTGATTCGCGCCAAGTCGCACGAGATGGCCGACGGCGCGGTGCGCCTGCACAACGTGTCGCTGTTCCTCCAGAACGTCACCGCCGGGGGCGCGCTTCAGTTCTCGCGCCGGATCGAGGCGACCGAGGCGCGGCTGGACCCGGGGTTCTGGCGGCTGAGCGACGTCCGCGAGGCGACCCCCGGCGCGGGTTCGGTCCGGTCGGAGACCCTCTCGATCCCCTCGACCCTGGACCGGCGCACGGCGCTGGAGGGATTCGCGCCCAAGGACGCCGTCGGGTTCTGGCGCCTGCCGGACACCATCGATCGGGCCGACGACGCCGGTTTCTCCTCCGCCCCCTACCGCCTGCGGTTCTTCCAGCTGCTGGCCTCGCCCCTGCTGCTGGCGGCGATGTCGGTGCTGGGGGCGGCCTTCTCGCTGCGCATGGCCAGGCTCGGCGGCCTGATCGGCATGGGCATTACCGGCGTCGCGTTAGGCTTCGCCGCCTTTTTTCTGGACCGGCTTTGTGGCGCCCTGGGCGCAGCCGAGGTCGTGCCGCCGGTGATCGCGGCCCTGGTGACGCCGGTGGTGGCGCTGCTCGCAGGGTTTACCCTGCTTTGTTATACCGAAGACGGCTGAGGCGGGGAATGTACAGAGGGGGCGCTCAGTGACGCTCGTCAGCCGCGTCGGATTTGGCCTGACCAGAGCGGTCTCCGACTTGCCGAGCGTTTTCGGCGCCGCGCGCAGCGCGGCCCGGCGCCTGGGCCTGTGCGCGCATTCGGCGCGCGTGGCCATGCTGGCGGGGGTGGCGCTGATGGCGCTCGCGCCCGCCGCGTTCGCCGCGCCCAGCGAAAAGCCCCTGCCCGCCCTGACCCCCGCGCCGGCCAAGCCACCCGCGGCGGCTGCGGCCAACGACGGCCTGAGCGGCGGCGGGTTCTACATCGAGGCCGACACCCTCACCCAGGATGACGCCAACCATACCGTGATCGCCGAGGGCCATGTCGTGGCGCGCTACGGCGGCCGCACGCTGAAGGCTGGCAAGGTGATCTACGACCGCGACAGCGGCGTGGTTAACGCCAGCGAAGGCGTGACCATGATCAATCCAGACGGGACCGCGGAGTTTTCCCAGTCCGCCGTGCTGGACAAGGCGATGTCGCAGGGGGTGGCCATCGCCTTCTCGACCCGGCTGCAGGGCAACATCTCGGTGGCCGCAGCCACCGCCGTACGACGCTCGCCGGACTGGAACGAACTGAACGAGGTCATCTACACCCCCTGCCCGGTGTGCGCGAAGAACCCGACGCCCACCTGGTCGTTCCGCGCCCGCAAGGCCGTCGAGGACAAGAAACGCCAGATCGTGTTCTTCCGCGATGCGATCCTGGTGGTGAAGGGCATCCCGGTCTTCTACATCCCGGTGTTCTGGCAGGTGGACCCGGCGGTGGACCGCAAGTCCGGCTTCCTGCTGCCCACCGTCGGGGTCTCGACGATGCGCGGCTTCTCCTGGGAGCAGCCATACCTGCAGATCATCTCCCGGTCGGAAGACCTGGTGATCAGCCCGCAGGTCAACAGCAAGGTCAACCCGCTGCTGAATGTCGAATGGCGCAAGCGCTTCTACTCGGGCGCGGTCGACATTCGTGCCGGATATACTTACGATCGTGATTTCGACTCGCACGGCAACCGTTTCGGCGATCTGACGTCCCGCAGCTATATTCTGGCCAAGGGATTGTTCGCCATCGACGAGCACTGGCGCTGGGGCTTCACCGCCGAGCGCGTCTCCGATCCACTGATCTTCGACAAGTACCAGATCGCCGAGCCGTTCGTGGAACGCGGCCTGTACGCCGCCGACGACCGTCGCCTCACCTCGCAGCTCTTCACCACGCGCCAGGACGCCAACTCCTACATCTCCGTGGCCGCGATCAGCGTCCAGGGGCTGCGGACGACCGACGTCAACGCCACGTTTCCGACCATCGCGCCCCTGATCGAGGCCCACTTCGAACCGCCGACGCCCATCCTGGGCGGCCGGCTGCGGCTGGACGGCAGCGCGGTGGTGCTGTCGCGTGACGAATCGCCGACCGATCCCACCCTGCCGGGGATCAACAGCCGGCGCGGGACCTTCCAGGCAGACTGGCGCCGGACCTTCATCTTCTCGAACGGCCTCAGAATCGACCCGTTCCTGCAGGGGCGGGTGGACTACTACAACCTGACCCGGCTGCCCGCGCCCTATGCCAGCAACGCCAGCGTCGCGCGCGGGTTCGGCACAGCCGGGTTCGACGTCACCTGGCCGTTCTTCAAGCGCGTGGGCCCCGTGACCTATGTGCTGACGCCCGTGGCCCAGCTGGCGATCTCGCCCAACACCCAGCAAGATCCACGCATACCGATCGAGGACAGCGTCGACTTCGAGCTGGACTCCACCAACCTGTTCCAGGTCAACAAGTCGCCGGGCTTCGACCTCTACGAGGGCGGCCAGCGGGTGAACCTGGGCGCCCGCGCCACCGCCATCTTCGATGACGGCCGCAGGTTCACCGTGCTGGCCGGCCGCAGCTTCCGGCTGAAGAACGACCCGGCGCTCCCGGCCCGCAGCGGCATCGCCACCGCCGCGTCAGACTGGGTCTTCGCCGCCGAGGGCAACGTTGTGAAGGGGCTCGACCTCTTCGGCCGCGTCCGGCTCGATTCGGGGAATTTCTCGGTCAACCGCCTGGAGGTCGGCGCAGACGTCTCCTGGTCCCGCTTCAACGGCACTCTGCGCTATCTGCAGGAGGCGCAGGACGCCAGCGGCGCGGTGATCAAGGATCTGGACTTCCACGGCGCCTTCTTCGTCACCAAGCACTGGGGCGTGACAGTCGCGGGCGCGCGCGATTTCGCCACAGGCGATTGGCGCCAACGCGAGTTCGGAATCGTCTACAAGGACGACTGCGTGCAGGTGGAGGTGGTCTATGACCGCAACGACACCGTCAACAGCACGCTCGGCCCCACCTCGAGCATCGCCGTGCGTCTTACGCTCGCCACATTCGGCAATTCAGGGTACAGGCCGGGGACACTCATGCCGTCGCGGTAACGGCGACGGAGCGACGCGTTGGAATTGAGAAGAACTGGCATGCGGTTTCTTTCCAGGGGCGCTCGCGCCCTCGCCGGACCCGCCTCGGGCATCGCCCTTGTCCTCGCAGTCACCGCCGCCGCCGCCCAGCCGGCGCCTGCGCCCGCACCCGCCCCGGACGTCGCGGCGGCGCCTGCGACGCCTGACGCTGCGGCGGCGCCGCAGCCGGCGCCGGCGGCCCCCCGGCCGCTGTCGGGGCGCGTGGTGGCCTCGGTGAACGACGACATCATCTCGAGCTACGATCTCGAGCAGCGCATGCGCCTGCTGATCGTGATCGCCGGCATCCAGCCGACCAACGACAACCTCCCGGAAATCCAGCGCGAGGCGATGCGCTCGCTGATCGATGAGCGGCTCGAACTGCAGGAAATCCGGCACGAGGAAAGAGAGCAGAAGATCCAGATCATCCCGACCGAGTCGGACATCGACGACGAGATCGGCGACACCGCCCGCAACAACAACACCACGGCGCCGCAGTTGCTGGCGTCGCTGGCGGCGCAAGGCATCGCGCCCGAGACCTATCGTTCGCAGCTGCGCGCCGAGATCAGCTGGCAGCGCTGGATCCGGGGCCGCTACGGTTCGCGCATCCAGGTCGGCGAGGACCAGATCAAGGCCTACCAGCAGCGCATGGCGGCCGAGGCGGACAAGCCCCGCTATCTGATCTCGATCGTGCTGCTCGACGACACGCGGGCGGGCGGTGCGGAGGCGGCCATGAGCGGCGCCACCCAGCTGGTGAACCAGCTGCGCCAAGGAGCGCCGTTCGCAGCCGTGGCGCGCCAGTTCTCGGCCGACAGCACGGCCGCCAACGGCGGCGACGCGGGCTGGATCACGCCCGGCGAACTGCCGCACGAGGTGGACGAGGCGCTCGAACAGATGCGGCCCGGCCAGCTCTCCGCCCCGATCGCCACCAAGGACGGGGTATACATCGTCAATCTGCGCGACAAGCAGGCGGCCGGCAGCGCACTGCTGATCAGCCTGAAGCAGGCTGCGATCGCGCTGCCTGCCGACGCCTCGGCCGACGCCATTCAGGCGGCGCGCGCCAAGCTCGAGGCGCTGCGGCCACAGTTGCACGGGTGTGAGAACTTCGAGACCATCGCCGGCAAGGTGGATGGCGTGCTGGCCGGCGACCTGGGCGAAGCCGACGCCAAGGATCTCGCGCCGGCGTTCCGCGAGGCGGCGGCGAATCTGACCCCCGGCCAGGTCTCCGAGCCGATCCGCAGCGACCAGGGCCTGCACCTGGTGGCGGTGTGCAACAAGCGCCGCAACGTCGCCCAGGGCATGGACCACGATCAGATCCAGGATCGGATGTTCGGCCAGCAGCTGACGATGATCTCGCGCCGCTATCTTCGCGACCTAGCCAATTCGGCCAGCATCGAGTTCCATTGAGCCTTCTGGCGGTCACGCTCGGCGATCCGGCCGGCATCGGCCCGGAAATCATCGCCAAGGCCTGGACGACCCTCCACGACACCGGTCCCGCCTTCGTGGCGGTCGGCGACGCGCAGTCGCTGCGCGCCTTCTCGCGGATCGCGCCGGTGCAGACCGTCGCGGCGCCCGGCGACGCCGCTTCCGTCTTCGTTGACGCCCTGCCGGTGCTGGACATCCCGCTCACGGCGCCCGTGGTCGCGGGCAAGCCCAACGCCGCCGCCGCGCCGCTGGTCATACGCTGGATCGAGACCGCGGTGGGCCTCGCCCTGTCGGGGGCGGTGGGCGGCATGGTCACCGCGCCGATCGCCAAGAGCGAGCTCTACGGGGCCGGCTTCGGCTTCCCGGGCCACACCGAGTTCCTGGGCGAACTGACCGCTGCGGCCGCCGGTCCCGGCGCCCGCGGCCCGGTGATGATGCTGACCGCCCAGGACCTGCGGGTCTGCCTGGTGACCATTCACGAGCCCATCGCCAAGGTCCCGTCCCTGCTCACCATCGAGCGTATCGTGAACGCCGGCCTGGTCGCCGCGCAGGCGCTGCGCCGCGACTTCGGGATCGAAGCGCCCCGCCTCGCGGTCGCGGGGCTGAACCCGCATGCAGGGGAAGGCGGCGCGCTGGGGGGCGAGGAGATCGCGGTGGTGGAGCCGGCGGTGCGCGCGCTTCGCGACCTGGGGGTCGACGCCCGGGGGCCCCTGCCCGCGGACAGCCTGTTCCACGAAGCGGCGCGCCAGACCTATGACGGCGTGCTCTGCATGTATCACGACCAGGCGCTGATCCCGGTGAAGATGCTGGACTTCTGGGGCGGGGTGAACGTCACGCTCGGCCTGCCGATCGTGCGCACCTCGCCCGACCATGGCACGGCCTTCGATATCGCCGGGCGCGGCCTGGCCCGGGGCGAAAGCATGGTTGCGGCGATCCGGCTCGCCGCGGAGATTGCCCGCCGGCGGGCCGCGCGGTGACGCTGGCGGACCTGCCGCCCCTGCGCGAGAGCCTGGAGGCGGCCGGGCTGTTTGCCCGCAAGAGCCTCGGACAGCATTTCCTGCTCGACCTCAACCTGACCCGCAAGATCGCGCGCCTGGCAGGTCCCCTGGAGGGCGAGACGGTGGTCGAGGTCGGACCGGGCCCGGGCGGCCTGACCCGCGCGCTGCTGGAAGCGGGGGCGCGGCTCGTGGCGGTGGAGAAGGACGTGCGCTTCGCGCCGATGCTGGCGGCGATCGCCGAGCGCGCGGGAGGACGGCTGGAGGTGATTCAGGCCGACGCCCTCGAGCTTGCGGACGACGCCCTGCCCCCCGGCGCGCCGATCATCGCCAACCTCCCCTACAACGTGGCGAGCCCGCTGCTGGTCAAATGGCTGACGGCGCCACAGCCGCCCAGCGCCATGACCCTGATGTTCCAGAAGGAAGTCGCCCAGCGCATCGTCGCGCCGCCCGGCTCCAGGACCTACGGGCGCCTGTCCGTGCTGGCGCAGGCGCTCTGCGAGGCCCGTATCGTGCTGGAGTTGCCCGCCCGCGCCTTCACGCCGCCCCCCAAGGTCGATTCGGCGGTGGTGCGGCTCGATCCCCGTCCGTCACGGCCCGACGCCGCACTGATCGCCGCCTTGCAGACGGTGACCCAGGCCGCCTTCGGCCAGCGCCGCAAGATGCTCCGCTCCAGCCTGGCCAGCCTTGGCGGCGAGGCGCTGTGCCAAGCCGTCGGTATTGATGGGAGTGTGCGCGCCGAGACGCTGCCCGTCGCCACGTTCCTGAATCTTGCGGCAAAGATCGCCTCATCCGGAACTTCACCGTCGCTCTCGAATTAGGCGGAGGCGCTGCGATTTGTTGCGTTCGGGCACGCGGCCGACAAACCAATGTTTCACAGGCGTGCCACGGTCGCTACATTGACCAACGTTCGGCGGAGCGCCGTCGCGTGAGGTCTTGGTTGCGGAGGGGTCATGAGGCTGTTTGCCGATAATCTGGTTCGACTGGGCCTCGCGGCCCTGGTCGTCATGCTCGCGGTCCCAGCCTGGACGGCCCCGGCCTCGCGGCCATCCACCGCCACCGACATCTGGGTGACGACCTGGGAATCCAGCCCGGAGATGCCGCGTGCTCCCGCCATCGTCCTGGCCGGACAGACCGTCCGACAGGTGGCTCGCGTCAGCCTCGGGGGCATCTACATCCGGGCGCGCCTCAGCAACGAGTTCGGCGACCGACCCCTCGTCATCGGCGCCGCCCACCTGGCGCTCGGCGCCGGCGGCGGGTCGACGATCGATCCGTCCAGCGACCGGACCATCACCTTCAGCGGCCAGCCCACCGTCACCATCCCGCCGGGCGCGGCGGTGCTCAGCGATCCGGTCAGCCTGACCGTGCCGTCGCTCTCGAACGTGGTGGTCAGCCTCTACTTCCCGCAGCCTACCGGCGCAGTCACCGAGAACTTCTTCTCGATGCAGACCACCTACATGGCGCCCGGCGACCAGACCGCGGCGGGGACCCTGCCCGGGGCCGCCACCGTCACCCGGCGGCTGATCCTCACCGCCCTGGATATCTCGGCCGCGACCAGCGCGCGCACGGTCGTCGTGTTCGGCGACTCCCTGACCAGCGGCTTCGGGTCCACCGTCGACGCCAACCATCGCTGGCCGGACTTCCTGGCCGAGAAGCTGGTGAACCGTTCTGGCCGGCCGGCGCTGTCGGTGGTCAACGCCGGAATCGGCGGTAACCGGCTGCTGCACGACTTCTTCGGCCCCAACGCGCTCGCCCGGTTCGACCGCGACGTGCTGGCCCAGCCCAGCGTCGGCTACCTGATCGTCCAGGTCGGCATCAACGACCTCGGCCTGCCGGGCGGACGCAACCTGCCCGACGAGGAGGTTACCGCCGACGAGGTAATCGCCGGCTACAAGCAGCTGATCCAGCGGGCCAACAGCCACGGCATCAAGGTGTTCTTCGGGACCATCCCGCCGTTCGGCCCGATCCCGCAGCGCCCAGGCTTCTACAGCGACGCCTCCGAAGCCAAGCGCGTGGCGGTGAACAACTGGATCCGCACCACCCGCGACCACCAGGGCTACATCGATTTCGAGGCCGCAGTCCGCGACGCCAAGACCCGCAACCGCCTGGCCGGTCAGTACGACAGCGGCGACCACCTCGACCCGAACGACGCCGGGTTCAAGGCCATGGCCGATTCGGTGCCGATGCGGCTGTTCGAATAGGGCCCCCATCCATGTCATCCCGGGAGCGGCGCAGCCGCTGTCCGGGATCTTGCCAACTGGTGTGGGGGTCCCGGACAAGGCGCTGGCGCGCCTTTCCGGCATGACGTGCTCGCGCGCGGCCGTTCAGGGTGAAGGCGCGTCCGCCAGCGGTTCCGCCATCAGCCGCTCCACGAACGGCGCGAGCCATGGGTTGCGGGCGCGGCGCAGGCGCTCGGCATGGTAGATGTGGGCGAGCTCGGAGTAGGCGTGATCGAAGTCGTCGTTGACGACCACGTAGTCGTACTCACCCCACTTGGTGAACTCCTCGCGCGCCGTCTCCAGCCGGCGGCGGATCATCTCTTCGGTGTCGCCGGCGCGGGCGCGGATGCGACGCACCATTTCGGCCATCGTCGGCGGCAGGATGAACACCCGGACGGTGTCCTCGGGCGCCGCCGCGGCGATGACCCTGGCGCCTTGCCAGTCGACGTCGAACATCACGTCATGTCCGGCGGCCAGACTGTCCATGACCTGCGCCTTGAGCGTGCCGGAGCGTTGATGGCCATGCAGCTGGGCCCATTCCAGGAACGCGCCTTCGGCGATCTTCGCGTCGAATTCCGCCTCGCTGACGAAGAAGTACTCGCGGCCGTGATGCTCACCTGGACGCGGGCTGCGCGTCGTCATCGAGATCGAGAGGTCGAGATCCGGGTGATCGGAGACCAGCCGCCGCGACAGCGAGGTCTTGCCGACCCCCGAAGGGCTCGACAGCACGAACATCAACCCTCGCCGGCGACGCTCACTCGACATTCTGCACCTGCTCGCGGAACTGGTCGATCACCGCCTTCAACGCCAGACCCACGCGGGTCAAGTCCGTCGTGGCCGACTTGGCGCACAGGGTGTTGGCTTCGCGCATGAACTCCTGGGTCAGGAAGTCCAGGCGCCGGCCGGCTGCCGAATCTTCAGCCAGCAGGGCCCGCGCCGCCGTGACGTGACTGGCGAGCCGGTCGAGTTCCTCACGGACGTCGGCCTTGGCGGCCATCACCGCCGCCTCCTGCAGCACTCGCTCCGCCGGCGCGGCCTCGCCCAGAAGTTCGTTCAGACGACGCTCGAAGCGTTCCTTGATCGCAGGGCTCTGGGCGGCCGCCTCGGTCTCCGCCTCGTCCCCGAGGCTGGCGATGCGGTCGACAAGGCCCGACAGGACCGGCGCCAGGGCTGCGCCCTCCTGCAAACGGGCGGTCTTCAGGCCGTCGAGGGCCTCGGCGAGGGTCCTCGCCATGGCGGCTTCGACGCCGGCGCGGGCCTCCGGATCCTCGTCCTCGTCGCCCGCCTCCAGGACCCCGCGCAGCGCGAGCAGGCCATCGAAGCTGGGCGGCCCAACCCGCGGGTCGTCCATGTAGCGCTCGCCGAGCGCCAGGTAGCGCTCCAGCTGCTCCATGTTGATGCGGACGCCTCCGGCCGCGTCGGCCCGGCGGGCCTGCAGGTTCACGGTCAGCTGGCCGCGCTGGAAGCGGCCCTGCGCCGCCTCGCGCGTCAGGCGCTCCAGGGAATCGAATCCAGGCGGGCCGCGGAAGCGGACCTCGAGGTTGCGGCCGTTGACCGAGCGGGCTTCGGCGGCCCAGCTCCATGGGCCGAGCGCGCCCTCGCGGCGGGCGAAACCGGTCATGCTGGACAGCATCAGCAGGTCCTGGCTGGAGCGCCGCCCGGCGAAGCCGGCGGACAGGCGTGGACGGCGGCGGCCTCGACGGCGCGCCAGTGGGCGACGTTCTGCAGATGATCGGCCATGGTGGAGGCGAAGACGTGGCCGCCGGTGCCGTCGGCAACGAAGAACAGCTCGGTGGTCTGCGGCGGATCGAGGGCGGCGGCCAGGGAGGCGCGCCCCGGATTGCCGATCGGCGTCGGCGGCAGTCCGGCCACCTGGTAGGTGTTGTAGGGGGTCTGGGAGGCCAGCTCGGAGACCCGCAGGCCATGGCCGAGCGGCTTGCCGCCGGTCAGTCCGTAGATCACCGTCGGGTCGCTTTCCAGCCGCATGCCGGTCTTCAGGCGGTTGACGAACACCGCGGCGATGCGCGGACGCTCGTCGGGCTGGGCGGTTTCCTTCTCGACGATGGAGGCCAGGGTCACGGCCTCCTCCGGCGTCCTGTACGGCAGACCGTCGCGCCGGTGCGTCCAGAGTTGGGCCAGCAGGGTGTCGCGGGCGTCCATCATCCGCTGCAGCACCGCCGCCCGGTCCTCGCCGCGCTGGGCCTCATAGGTCTCGGGCAGCACCGCGCCCTCCGGCGGGGACGGCGCCACGCCGGTCAGGAAGTCTTCGCGGCTGAGGATCTGCATCACCATCTCGGAGGTGACGCCCTCGGGGATGGTCACGAAGTGCCGGACCACCCGCCCGTCACGGATCTGACCCAGGACCTGGGCCATGGAGGCGTGGGACGGGAAGAGATACTCGCCGGCCTTCAGGCGCCGGTCGGCGCCGGTCAGCTTGGCGGCCAGGACGAACAGGGTCCCCGAGCCGATCACCCCGCCCTGCTTCAGGTTGGCGGCGATCTGGGAGAGGCCGCCGCCCGAGCGCAGGATCAGGTCGGTCGAGGGCCCGCGCCGGGCGGCGGGACCTGGGCCGTAGAAGGCGAAGAGGCCGATCGCGAGGGCGAGGATCGCGGCCGCGGCGAGGGTCGCGCCCGCGCCCATCAGCGTCATCATCCGTCGGCGCGTTCGCGAGCCGGCGCGAGTGCGGCGAGGCGCAGGCCGCTTCACGGCGCCTTCTTGAAGATGACCGAGGCGTTGGTGCCCCCGAAGCCGAAGCTGTTGGAGAGCACCACGTCGATCTTCATGGGCTTGGCCCGGTTGGGGACCAGGTCGAGGGCCGTGGAGACCGAGGGGTTGTCGAGGTTGATGGTCGGCGGGGCGATCTGGTCGCGCAGCGCCAGCACGCTGAACGCGGCCTCCACCGCGCCGGCTGCGCCCAGCAGGTGGCCGATGGCCGACTTGGTGGACGACATCGCCGTCTTGCCGGCCGCCTGGCCCAGCATCCGCTCCACGGCGCCCAGCTCGATCTCGTCGCCCAGGGGCGTCGAGGTGCCATGGGCGTTGATGTAGTCGATGTCGGCCGGGTCGATGCCGGCGTGGCCGATGGCCGCCTCCATCGCCCGGTAGCCGCCGTCGCCGTCCTCGGCCGGAGCGGTGATATGGTGGGCGTCGCCGGCCAGGCCGTAGCCGATGATCTCGGCGTAGATCTTCGCGCCGCGCTTGCGGGCGTGCTCGAGTTCCTCGACCACCAGCACGCCGGCGCCTTCGCCCATCACGAAGCCGTCCCGGTCCTTGTCGTAGGGCCGCGAGGCGCGCTGGGGCTCGTTGTTGAAGTTGGTGGACATGGCGCGGCAGGCGATGAAGCCGGCGATGCCGATCTTGCAGACCGCCGCCTCGGCTCCGCCGGCGATCATCACGTCGGCGTCGCCGTACTGGATCAGCCGCATCGCGTCGCCCACCGCGTGGGCGCCGGTGGCGCAGGCGGTCACCACCGCGTGATTCGGCCCCTTGAAGCCGTAGCGGATCGACACCTGGCCGGAGGCGAGGTTGATCAGGGCCGAGGGGATGAAGAACGGGCTGACCCGCCTGGGACCCTTCTCGTTCAGCTCGATGGCCGTCTCGGCGATGGTGTTGAGGCCGCCGATCCCGGAGCCGATGATCACCCCGGTGCGGCGCCGCTCGTGCTCGTCCTCGGGGGTCCAGCCGGCGTCCTTCACTGCCTCGTCGGCGGCGGCCATGGCGTAGAGGATGAAGTCGTCGACCCGCCGCTGCTCGCGCGGGGTCATGGTCTGGTCAGGGTCGTAGGAGCCGTCGATCTCCGGCCCGCCCCCGCCGCGCCCGTCGATCCGGGGCACCTCGCAGGCGACCTGGCAGGCGTAGTCGGTAGGGTCGAAGGCGCTGATCCGGCCCGCGCCGGACTTGCCGGCCAGGATCGCGGCCCAGGTCTTCTCGCGACCCCAGGCCAGGGGCGAGATGACGCCTACTCCGGTGACCACCACACGCCGCATCGGCGATCAGCCTCCCCTAGTGTCCCGAGTCCGAAGTTCGCAACTGCCTGGGGCGTGCGCCGGGCGAACTTCGGACTCGACCAGGACACTAGGCAAGTTTTTGACTCTAGCGTGGTTCACGAATTTGAAGTTCGCATCAGCATCTGCCCCCACCATCATGCGAACTTCAAATTCACCACGCTAGCCGGAAAACAGGACCGCCGCGCCCGCCCGAACTGGCGCGGCGCGGCGGCTGGTATGCTCGAGCACTAGGTCGCGCCTCAGGCGCCCAGCCGCTCCTGGATGAACTTCACCGCATCGCCCACCGTCTGGATGTGTTCGGCGGCGTCGTCGGGAATTTCGATGTCGAATTCCTCTTCGAAGGCCATCACGAGCTCAACGTTGTCCAGGCTGTCGGCGCCCAGGTCATCGATGAAGCTGGCCTTCTCGGTGACCTTCTCCGGGTCAGCATCGAGGTGTTCGATCACGATCTTACGCACGCGCTCGAGAATGTCGGACATTCAGCTCCAAGTCCCTCGTTATAGGTTGGGGCGCGGCTGCCTAGCTCCACCCGCCGCCCGGTTGTGTCGGCCAGATAAGCGCCAGCGCCGGGCCTGCCAATAGCTTCGTCAATTTCGCGACTCCGCTAGCATGTTCCTTTCGGCGAGGCCAGCGGCGCAGCCAACGGTCTCAGATCATCGCCATGCCGCCGTTCACGTGCAGAGTCTGGCCCGTCACATAGGCTGCTTCGTCGCTGGCGAGATAGATGCAGGCGGCGGCCACGTCGGCCCCGACGCCGAGGCGGCCGAGCGGCACGCCGGCCAGTATCGCCGCCTTCTGGGCGTCGGTCAGGGCGTCCGTCATCGGGCTTTCGATGAAGCCGGGGGCGACGCAGTTGACGGTGACATTGCGGCTCGCGACCTCCTGGGCCAGGGCCTTGGAGAAGCCGATCATGCCGGCCTTGGTCGCCGCGTAGTTGGTCTGGCCGGCGTTGCCCATCACGCCCACCACCGAGGTGATGCCGATCAGCCGTCCGCGCCGGCGTTTCATCATGCCGCGCAGCACCGCGCGGGCGAGCCGGAAGTAGCTTTCCAGGTTGATCTTCATCACCTGTTCCCAGTCGGCGTCCTTCATCCGCAGGATCAGGCCGTCGCGGGTGACGCCCGCGTTGGCGACCAGGATGTCGAGGTCGGACCCAGCCGCCTTCTCCGCCGCGGCGACGAGGCCGTCGACGGCTTCGGAGGATGCCAGGTCGGCGGCGACGCAGCAGGTGCGCTCGCCCAGTTCCGAGGCCAGCGCCTCCAGCGCCGACTCGCGGGTGCCGGACAGCACCACATAGGCGCCGCTCTGGTGCAGCCCCCGGGCGATGGCCCCGCCGATGCCGCCAGAGGCGCCGGTGACCAGGGCCGTCTTGCCGGTCAGGTCGAACATCCGCGTCTCCTCAGACGGTCTTGGCGAAGGCTTCGAGGTCGGCCGGCGTGTTCAGCGCCAGGGCCTCGGCGTCGGGGGCGCTGCGCTTGGCCATGCCGGTCAGCACCTTGCCCGCGCCGGCCTCGGCGAAGCGGGTCACGCCGCCCTCCCCGGCCAGCCACTCCAGGCTCTCGCGCCAGCGGACGCGGCCGGTGACCTGCTCCACCAGTTGGCGCCGAATCACCTCCGGGTCGTTGGTGGGCCGGGCGGTGACGTTGGCGACCAGGAAGGCGCGGGGCGGCGAGATGGTCACCGCGGCCAGGGCCTCGGCCATCTCGTCGGCGGCCGGCTGCATCAGCGAGCAGTGGAAGGGCGCCGAGACGTTCACCGGGATCGCCCGGGCGCCCAGCTCCTTGGCCTTCTCGATCGCCCGCGCCACCGCCGCCGCCGACCCGGAGATCACCACATTGCCGGCGTTGTTGTCGTTGGCGACTTCGCACACCCCGACCTCGGCGCCGGCCGCGGCGGCGGCCTCGGCCAGGGCGACGTCGGTCTTAGGTCCGATCAGGGCCGCCATCGCCCCCTCGCCCACCGGCACGGCGCGCTGCATCGCCTCGCCGCGGCGGCGCAGCAGGCGGGCGGTGTCCGCGAGCCGGAGCGCGTCCGCCGCGCAGAGGGCGGAATACTCCCCGAGCGAATGGCCGGCGACGAAGGCCGCCTTCTCCACCGAGACGCCGAAGTCCTTGTCCAGCACCCGCATCACCGCGACGCTGACCGCCATCAGCGCCGGCTGGGTGTTCTGGGTCAGGGTCAGGTCCTCGATCGGGCCCTCGCGCATCAGCTTGGCGAGCTTCTGCCCGAGGGCGTCGTCGATCTCCTGGAACACCTCCCGCGCGGTCCCGAAGGCGTCAGCCAGGTCCGCGCCCATGCCGACGGCCTGGCTTCCCTGGCCGGGAAAGAGGAAGGCTAGGCTCATGGCTGTCTCCGAAGGCTGTGGCCGGCTGGTTAGGTCAAGTCGCCGGGGGGCTCAAGGCTCGCGCTGGCCAGCCGTCACCCGGCGCGGCCTTGGCTTTGTCTTTCGAGAAGCGAATAATCGGACCGACGCGCCGCGGGCGCCGGAAGGATTTTGCCAGATGAAGTCGTTGATGATCGCCGCCGCCGCCGCCCTGCTCGCCGCCCCGGCCTTCGCAGCGTTGCCCGTCGGCGCCAAGGCGCCGCTGTTCACCGCGCCAGCCTTCCACGCGGGCCAGGAGACCACCTTCGACCTGCGCGCGGCGCTGAGGAAGGGGCCGGTGGTGCTGTATTTCTTCCCCGCCGCCCACACCGCGGGCTGCAATATCGAGGCGCACATGTTCGCCGACGCGATCGACCGGTTCAAGGCCCAGGGCGCGACGGTGATCGGCATCACCGCCGGCAACACCGACCAGTTGCAGGCCTTCTCCACCGAGACCGAACACTGCGCCGGCAAGTTCACGGTGGCGGCCGACGCGAACTCCGCCATCGCCCACCAGTACGACGCGGTGATCAACCTGATGGGCCGCACCATGGACAACCGCACCAGCTACGTGATCGCCCCGGACGACAGCATCCTCTACAGCTACACCGACCTGAAGCCGCAGCAGCACATCGACCTGACCCTCGACGCCGTTACCAAGTGGCGGGCGGCCCATCCGGGCTAGCGGCGCCGGCCCGCGCCATTTTCCACCCATAATCACCGATAACATCGGTGGCCGGCGCTGGCTCGACGTCGGCGGACATCCCGGCCAATCACAGCTGTGAGCGCGAGCAGTCACGGCACCGAAAGTAATTGCACTGCGGGCCGTCTGCAAGGCGCCGGTGGGGCTTCCCTCTCCCTCGCGGGACTAGGCGATTCACACATCTGCACGTCATGGCCGGCCTTGTGCCGGCCAACCATGGGCGCAGGACCAGGTGGCCGCGCTTCGCGCGGTCAGGCGCCGCTACGGCATGGCAGTTTCTACGGCCATAGCGTGTTCATGGCTGGCCGGCACAAGGCCGGCCATGACGGATGTTGGGAAGCCGCTGAGAAGCTGAAAAGATGTGTGCATCCCTGAGCGTCGCGGGAGAAGGAACCATGACTCCGCAGGGCTTGCCGCGCCTTGCCGTCCGACATCGCTCTACCGGTCCCAGACCAGCGGCAGGGCCCTGAGCTGGAACATGCCGGCCGCGTCGTAAGCCAGCTCCGCGCCCGGCTTGACGCGGAACTCGCCGACGGCGGCCAGCCAGGCTTCCATGGCGATGCGCAGCTCGCGGCGCGCGAGGTGAGAGCCGGCGCAGCGGTGCACGCCGCCGCCGAAGGCGAAATGCGGAATGTTGGCGCGATGGAAATCGATCGTGTCCGGATCATCGTGCACGGCGGCGTCGCGCCCGGCGCCGTACGGCAGGGTCCGTACGACGTCGCCGGGCTGCAAGGCCACACCGTGGAACGTGGCGGCCTTGCGCACCTTGCGGGTCGTGCCGATCCAGGGATAGGCGCGCAGGATCTCCTCCAGGGCGTTCGGGATCAGGCCGGGGTTGGCGCGCAGTTCGCGCTGCCGCTCCGGGTGCGTGGCCAGGAAGTGGAAGACGTGGCCCAGTCCCGCGGTGACCGTGTCCAGGCCGGCCTGGAACACGAACATCACCATGTCTTCCACCACCTCGTCTTCCAGCGGTCGTCCGTCCACCTGCGCCCGGCAGATCACGCTGACCACATCGTCGTCGCCAGGATGGCGCCGGCGCTCGGCGATCACCTCCCTCAGGTAGTCCATGCAGCGCACCCCGGCGGCCTGCCGCTCGCCGATCGTCGGCGCATGGAAGAGCTCCTCGACCCATTCGACGAACTCCGCCCGCCGGCCCGGCGGCAGCCCCATGACCTCGACCAGGATGGTCGAGGGCAGCGGCTTGGCGAAGGCGGTGAGGAAGTCGCATTCCCCGGCGGCCGCGACCCGGTCGATCAGCTGGCGGGTGACCTCGCGCACCCGCCCTTCCAGCCGGTCGATCGTGCGCGGGGAGAAGATCGGCCCCAGCAGGGCGCGATACTGGAGATGGTGCGGCGGATCGACCTCCAGCGGGATGATCTTGCGCGGCCAGGGCGCGGGGCCGATGGAGACGCCCATCTCGGTGGTGAAGACGTCGGGCTGCTGCAGCATCTCGCGCATCAGCTGCTCGTTGGCGACGACCCACACGCCGCGGTCGGCCTCGAAGTCGGTGGTGAAGAAGAACGGCGGCGCCTCGCGCCGCACCCGCGCCAGCACGGCCCAGGGGTCGCACGCGAACTCCGGGATGGACTCGGGATTGAAGTCGTAGACCATCGCCGCCGGCACGCCGGCGGGGATCCGCTCGGGGTATTTGACTGGGAACATCGACGTCCTCCCTAAGAGCGGCCCGACTGTGTTGTCGTCAGGTCAGGATCAGCATCCCGCCGTCCACCGGCAGCGTCTGGCCCGTGATGAACCGGGCGCCTTCGCCGACCAGGAACACCAGGACCGGCGCCAGGTCCCGATCCGGGTCGCCCAGCTTGCCGCCGATCAGCACGCGCTGGCGCATGCCTGCGTCATGCGCCGCGAGTTCCTCGGCGGACATGCGGGCCCGGTGCGCGTCGTACATGGGCGTCCAGATTCCCGGCGCGAGGGCGTTCACCGTCACGCCGTAGCGCGCCCATTCCTGGGCCACGGTGCGCGTCCAGGCGAGGACGGCGCCCTTGGCGGCGGAATAGGCGGCCCCGCCGGCCATGCCGCGCACGCCCGCCCCGGAGCCGAAGTTGACGATGCGTCCGCCGCGTTCCTTCAGATGCCTGAAGGCGGCCTGGTTGGTGTTCATCGTGCCGCGGGCGTTGACGTCGAACATCAGGTCCCAATGGGCGTCGTCGATCTCCTCGGCCGGCGCCGTGCGCTCCACGCCGGCGATGTTGACCATCGCATCCAGGCCGGAAAGCCAGTCGACCGCCGCGTGGAAGACCCGATCAGTCTCGGCGCGGGAGACCACGTCGCAATGCCAGTACCTCGCCTCACCGCTTCCGGCGCGGTTGGCGCCGTCCACGACGGCGGCGGCCTCGTCGTCGAGCACGTCGCAGACAGCGACGCGCGCACCTTCCGCCACGAACGCCCGAACGGCGGCGGCCCCGATGCCGCGCGCGCCGCCCGTGAGAATGATCCGTCGCCCCTGCAACTGCATCGCCGCCTCCTGCCCCGTTCCGACGACCGTATCATCAGAAGCCGTGCGGCTCCCACGGCTGGTTGATCGCCGCGTCGAAGGCCTGCGGGACCTGATCCAGGTAGTCGGCCTTCAGGGCGGCGAGCCTGGGCCGCGTGACGGCCTGGCCGAGGTCGTCGAAGACGCTCCGCCGAGCGTTGAAGACGTGATCGCCCTGGTGATCGATCATCGCGGCCTCCGGCGCTGCGGCCCAAGGCATCGCAGCGGTGGCGGCAGCAGGCCGGCGACAGCCGCATTCAGGCCCGAGGCGGGACGGATGGTCGCAGGCGGCGCATCTGCTCCATGCCGGCGGCTTCGGGTAGGATCACGCTGTTACGCCTGCGTTCGATCGGCGCCACACCGGCGTCGCGACCGCGGGCGATCGGGTGAGGCTGGCGTCGTCATGTTCTTGCCGGCCGCACCAACCATGCCAAAGCGGGGGCGTTGGCGCATGTCGGGGCCGGGCGGTTTCCAGATCCTGGAAATCGGCAACCATCACTTCGCGAAGACCCGGATGCCGGGAGCGACCACCCTGGTGTGGACGTGGGGCAAGCCCTTGGGCGACCACGTCGAGCACGTCACACCGACCCTCTTCAGCCTCTGGTCGATCCTGTGGCGCCTGCTGCGTCGGCGGGACGACCTTGTCATCGTCTACGTCGAACAGTGGGCGCCGTGGCACTGGAAGCACCTGCGCCGCATCGTGGGCTGGCGCCCGGTCCGCACGGCGCTGCGGTTGTTCTTCATCCAGTTCCTCAGGGTGTTGCCACGGCCCCGCCGGCTGATGGTGGTCGACCTGACGGAATGGGGATTCATTCACGGCTACAACGAGTTCCTGCTCGACAAGTGCGACGTCTGGTTCAAGCGCGAATTGCCGTTGGACCGGTGGCGCGTGTTCCGTCGCGCGTCGGGCGGCGGCTATCCGGGCGCCCGCTTCAGGCGCAACGCCCGGAACCAGGAGCGCCTGGCCCGGATCCGACCGCTCTCGCTGGGCTGCACCGCGACGGCCGAGACCGCGGCGGTGTTCCCGGCCAAGACCTCCGACGTCTTCGTCGCCGCGATGGTCGACGGCTCGTCCACCCTGCGCGCCGAAGGACTCGAGCAACTTCGCGCGCTGCGCGAACAGGGCGTGGCAGTGGATATCGCCGAGGACCGGCTGGCCCCCGTCGCCTTCCAGGCGCGGATGGCCCAGGCCTGGCTGACCTGGTCCCCGCACGGCTACGGCTGGGACTGCTTCCGGCATTATGAGGCGCCGCTGGCCCTCTCCGTGCCGGTCATGTCGACGCCGACGATCGTCCGCCAGAATCCGCTGCTGGAGGGGGAGCACGGCCTCTACTATGCGCCCGACGATCCGACGGACCTGGCGAGGGTCGTGCGCGCCGCGCTGGCCGACAAACCGAAGCTGCAGCGGATGGCGCTGGCCGCCCGCGCACATGTCGCCAGCCACCACCTGTGGCCCGATCGGATCGAAGGCCTGATCGGCGAGGCGATGGGCGCGGAGCAAGTCCCGGCCGTACTGCCGACGCCGGCGGCCGAGGAGCCCGCGCGGCCCCCCGGGGCCGCCGTCCCTGCGCCCCGCCCGGCGCTTTCGGGAGGCGTGGCGTAGGGGAGGTTGGGGCGAACAGAATCGCCCGTCGCGCAGACTCGCCGCGTCGGCCTCTCTGGCGCCTCAGTGGTCGGCGGGCGGGATGCGGACGATGCCGACGCCGTCCTCGATCTCGATCCGCGTGCCGAACGGCTTCGAATATTCGGCCACCCGCCGCAGGATCTCGGCGGCGCGTTCGGGGCTGGGGCGTCGCGGGATGCCAAGCTGGGAGCCGGGCCGCGCCAGGCCGCCGCGGTCGCCGAGGTCGACCGGATAGAGGCGCACCTCGGTCAGGCGGCCGTTCTCGTAGTGGCTGGAGGTCAGTAGCGCCTCGAAGTTGTCCGCCCGTTCCATCCAGGTCCAGCGGCGCTCGTTGACCTCGCCGCCGCCGACGATCGGCCCCTCCAGCGGTGTCGGCGCCGGCTCGCCGTCGTCGCGCCAGGACTGGAAGGTCTGCTCCTGCAGCACGAAGTTGGAGACGCCGTAGAAGATCGGCTTGCCCTTGTAGATCTCCACGCCCTTCAGGGTGTGGACGCCATGGCCGAAGAACATGTCGGCGCCCTGGTCGATGGCGTCGTGGGCGAACCGGACCTCGAAGTCGGCCGGATAGTGGTCGAACGAGTAGTGCTGGAAGGCGAACCGGTTCTGGTGCCAGTGGATGGTGGCGATCTCGAAGTCGGAGTCCTGCTTGCCGGTGCGGATCTCGCGCAGGATGTCGCGCTCGTCCTGCGGGACCATCTCGTAATGGTATTCGCCCGGGCCGGGGGTGACGCGGAAGTTCACCCCGAAGGCCGCCAGCGTGGCGCCGTGGCCGGCGTCGCCGGCGATGGCGCGCAGCTCGGCCATCTGGGGCGCTGTCACGCCGTAGTAGGTGACGAGGTTGAGCGTGTTGCTCCGGGTGGTGATCGCGCCCATCCGGGCCTGGCGGGCGCGCGTCCGCTCGGCCACGGCCCGCGCCTCCTGGTCGGTCGACGCCGACTCCGCGCCGCCGCCCACCCTGAACGTGGTCCCGAACACGAAGGTTGAGTCCCGCGGGTCCGCCGGTGGTACGACGATCGGGTTCTCCACCTCGCCTCGCCGGGCGACGACAGAATCACGCATGGCGCGGAGCTGAGCCAGCTGCGGCGCGGTGACGTTGACGACGGCGCCGGTGGGAATGCCGAGTATCTGGCGGCCGTTGTCGGCATAGACCCCGACCATCGCCACCGTGCCCTTGGACGTCGCCGCATAGCCGGCCATCCGCGCGTCGGCCAGGCTGCGGCCGACGCCGACGTGGACGATGCCCACCCGGTCGAGCTCGTGGAAGTCCTGGAACACGCCCTCGTCGCCGTCGTCCCAGGTGTGGTTGTTGGCCTTGGTCATCATCCGGATGCCCATGGCGGCCCAGTCGTCCGCCACCGACGGCGGCGTCTGCATGTGCGAGATCGGACCGGCGAAGGTGGTCGGGTTGGTCAGGGTGTTCTCGTTGTTGGCCACCGTGATGTCGGCGCCGCGCATCAGGTCGAGCAGGAACTGCAGGTCGGGATCGTCGCGATGCGCGAACGGGACCATCTGCAGCATGTCGCCCACGGCCACGACGGTGAACGGGGCGCGGATCTTCATGCCGAGCTCGACGGCCTGATCGCGCAGGACCGGCGGCGGCGGGGCCGACAGGGCGTCCTGCGCCCGCGATCCTGCGGCTAGGGGCAGCGTGGCCGCGAGCGCCGCGAGCGAGCTGGCTCCAAGGAGCTTCCTGAATGTCCGCATCACCCCACCCCTGGCCGGCGCGAAGCCGAATCCGCACCCTCTAAACATCGCCTAATTCATCATTGCAATATGTTTTGAGTCTGCCTATGCCGGCCGCGCATGACCGACGCCTCGCGCACCCGCAGCCTCTGGAAGACGATCCTGATCGTCTCGAGCGGCAACTTCCTCGAGATGTACGACTTCATGGTGTACGGCTACTACGCGGTCGCGATCGCGAAGAGCTACTTCCCCGCCGCCGACCTCTACGCCTCCACCATGGCCTCGTTCGCCGCGTTCGGGGCCGGCTTCCTGATGCGGCCGGTCGGCGCGATCGTCCTGGGCGCCTTCATCGACCGCCACGGCCGACGCAACGGGCTGATCATCACCCTGGCGCTGATGGCGCTGGGCACCCTGACCATCGCGGCGACGCCGTCCTACGCGCGGATCGGCGTGGCCGCGCCGATGATCGTGCTGCTGGGCCGGCTGCTGCAGGGCCTCTCGGCAGGGGTCGAGGTGGGCGGCGTCTCGGTCTACCTGTCCGAGATCGCCACCCCGCGCAACCGCGGCTTCGTGGTCAGCTGGCAGTCGGCCAGCCAGCAGGCCTCGGTGATCTTCGCCGCCGCCATCGGGGTG